>Ga0302324_100011326_pt1 | contig 18317 bp, 16 predicted proteins | sample Palsa_T0_1_FD_201949 | JGI IMG/M metagenome (GOLD analysis project Ga0302324, IMG submission 201949) | Peat permafrost microbial communities from Stordalen Mire near Abisko, Sweden - Palsa_T0_1 | ecosystem: Environmental > Terrestrial > Soil > Palsa > Peat permafrost | place: Sweden: Abisko... | reverse complement strand
GTATTCATGGCCGACAGAGCGTAATTGACGGAAAGATCTGCATAGCACTGAGCGCTTATGACCCAAGGGCAGCTCAATGCTTACCCCAGTTCGGATAGGGTGTAACAATTAGCGATGCAATGCGCCAGCCGCTCGCGGTCTTGACGAAAACGCCAGCCCATCTGACCGGGTCGGTAGATGGCTGCTCGCCGGGGTCACCTTCAGTCAGCAGAAGCGGCGATATCAGCAAGAAGACGCTGGGTGCGATGCGGGTTATTCGTAGATCACTTAGTTGAGGATCCAAATGCCAGCTGCCGTTCCACTCACTTTTCCACTTTGCCATGGCTTGGTCGAACCCCCAAATTGATTGGCCGCTGCCTAAGGCCCAGACAAAATCGCTGGAGTTTACGAGGACATCCGATACGACGGATGGATCATGCGTATTCTGACCTGCAACGAAGCGCAAAAAAGCTGCCTTGACCTCCGCTTGCATCGCACTGTCCGATGAGGCGTTGGCACCCGAGGTCGGGACCGCGCCGGAATCGGCGCACCATGAAGACGACGCCACCATAGCGAGGGTGCAAAACCAGCATGCATTAATCAGTTTTCGGTTCATCACGGCGACTCAGTTTTTGGAGTGCGCTCCGGCATCGGCAGTTGAGAGTCGGGAGGGAGCCGCCCATTGGTGATTGCAATCGCCTCGGCCAGATTGGGGTTCCGCTCCGTTTCTGTGATTCGCATAAGTGAGTTGAGTTCATCTTTGGTCGGGGCAGATGTAAAGCCAGGATCGATGCGACCGAGCTGGACGAGAACTCCCGCCTCAGTCAACTGGCTAGCGAGTGCGGTTTGCGCGAGCGTAATCTCTTCGTCGACCTGCGCGTGGGAGAGATGAGTTGGATCTGGGTCAATGATGCTGTAGAGACGCGCGTGAACGATCGTCGGCCAGACGGCAGCGAATGCATTCGCGACGTCTTCGATGTGAGCATAGAGCGCAGCATAATTGCGAACCTCGTCCTGCGGCATGAGCGCGGTCACGTCGCTTTGCTGAGCTGTTCTCCATGCCGAATCCGAATATCTCCCCGGGATGGCGTGCCAAACGAGTATTCCGGGAAGTAAGGCCTCCTGCGTACCAGGGTGTTGCTGGAGGTAACGAAGAACGATGATGTTGTTGATCAGGGCGGCGGTCTGGCGATGAAATTCGCTGACGCTTTCAGCGAACGCGCGGATATTGCTCTCGCGCTCGACACGAAGGGCTCCGCGAGTCTCGGCAACCTGATGACGGTGATGAAAAAGCTCGACCGTTTGCTCGAGGCCGACTGCAATGCACAGTCCGATGACGATTGTGGCAATGTGAATGAAGAAACCTTTCCAGGTATGCGCGGCCTCGTGCGGTGGGTGGACATCGAGCATGGCTGCCGGTTGCTCCTGACCTGTAGCGATGTGTCCATGATTACGGATGTCTCCCGGGCTAGCAACCTTGAGTGACTTCGGGTGGGTCTTCGTGCTGGCGATAGGCGGAGCTGATAGTCTGCCGCTCGACGTTCGGCGGAGCAGCCTGCTGGAACTACGATCGGTCTGTGAGGTCGGCCATGAGATGTCTATTTAGCGCGGCCTGTGGTCTCGTTGTTATCTGCGCCGCAACACAGGCCTCCGCTGCCGATCTCAGGGACCAGATCGAGCGCTATCGGAGCGCTCACGAATCGCAGATCGTCGGCCTACTCGACGAACTGACCCGTATCAGGAGCGTCGCGGCAGATCCCGCGGGGCTTGCCGCAGCTGCAGACCGACTCGAAGCGCTGCTCAAGGAACGAGGTTTCGAGACCAAGCAGCTGTCGCCCGGCAGCGGCGCCCCGCCGCTGATCTTCGGCTATCTGAAGAGTCAGGGCGCCAGGCGCACCGTGGTTTTTTACGCTCACTACGACGGCCAGCCGGTAACCCCATCGCAGTGGAAGTCTGACCCCTTCATACCGGTAATGCGCAGCGGTCCCTTGAATTCGGGCGAGCACGACATCGATTTGAATGCCGAGCGATCGCCTTTCGATCCGGAGTGGCGACTCTTCGGCCGCGCCGCCAGTGACGATAAAGCTTCGATCGTCGCGTTCCTGGCGGCATTCGATGCGCTGAAGGCATCCGGGCGGAAGTCGTCGGTCAATATCAAAGTAGCCTGGGAGGGCGAAGAAGAGGCGGGCTCACCTCACCTCGCGCAAATCCTGAGCGAGAACCAGACGCTATTGGCTTCCGACCTGTGGCTGATAGGTGACGCGCCGCTACACCAATCCCGACGACAGATGATTTATTTTGGCGCGCGGGGAATGACGGGGCTGACATTAACGATTTATGGGCCAATCAAGGCCCTGCACGATGGTCACTATGGCAACTGGGTTCCCAACCCTGCGGCGATGGCAACGACGCTGATCGCGCAGATGCGCGATGATGATGGCAGGATCCTGATTCCAGGCTTTGCCGACCTTGTGCGCCCACTGACGTCGGTCGAGCTGGAGGCGATCCGTAACCTTCCGCCGATTGAGGACCAGCTGAAACGGGAATTTGGTATTGGCCGAACCGAAGGCGACGAAGATCTGCCGTCCAGTCTCATGCGGCCGGCGCTCAATATCCGGGGTATCCGTTCGGGGCAGGTTGGTGAGGCGGCCGCCAACGCAATTCCCACTGACGCTGTGATCTCCATTGATTTCCGCCTGGTGCCGGATCAAACGCCCAGATCGGTGCGAGCGGCCGTTGAGACGTTCTTGATTGACAAAGGTTGGACGATTGTCGCGGACGAACCGGAGCTGGCCACGCGGCTCGCGCATGGACGCATCGCTCGGCTGCAGTGGGAAACGGGCTACCCGGCGTTCCGCTCCGACATGTCGACGTCAGCGGCCAGGGCGGTAGTAGCCACTGCTCGCAAGGCCGCTCAAGGGCCGGTTGCCGAATTGCCGATGATGGGCGCCAGCGTGCCGATCTACCTGTTCGCCGATATCTTCAAAGTCCCTGTGATAGGGCTACCGATCGTTAATCACGACAACAACCAGCACGCGGCTAACGAAAATCAGCGGCTGCAGAACCTGTGGGATGGCATCGAGACCTACGCGGCCATGTTGGCTGCGTTGAACTGGTAGGCTACTTGCTTGCCTCGCGGAAAAGCTTCAAGCGATCCACTACCTCCAGACGATCGGCCCCCTGAAACTGCAACATCCATCCTGGATACTCTGGGGGAAGAGCACTGACCTCATCCAGTCGCCTGAGCTCGTCCTGCGTAAGCGTTAGTTCGACCGCCGCGAGATTGTCCTGAAGCTGGTCACGGCGTTTCGCGCCAATGATGACCGAGGTCACTACAGGCTTGGCCAGGAGCCATGCGAGCGAAACACGTGCGGGACTACACTCGTGCGCTTTCGCGATCGGTGCCATCACGTCCAGGATCTTCCAGGTCCGCTCCTTGTCCACGATGGGGAAGTCGAACTCGGTGCGGCGCGAATCCGCGGGCTTCTGGTTCGTTCGGCTGTACTTGCCGGATAGCAGGCCACCGGCAAGCGGACTCCACACCAGCAGGCCGACCCCTTCGGATTCCAGTAGAGGAACGATTTCCCGTTCCAGATCCCGGCCGGCAATCGAGTAGTAGGCCTGGAGCGTCTCAAGCCGTGCCAGGTTCTTGAACTCGCAGATGCCAAGGGCTTTGGCGATCTTCCACGCCTGCCAGTTGGAGCAGCCGACATAGCGCACCTTTCCCTGCTGCACCAGGGTATCCAGGGCGCGAACTGTCTCCTCGACCGGGGTCACCAAATCGTTGCCGTGGATCTGGTAGAGGTCGATATGGTCAGTCTGCAAGCGGCGTAGACTTGCCTCAACGCCGTCCATAATGTGGCCGCGAGAGGCGCCGACGTCATTGCGCCCTGGGCCGACACGGCCGTAGACCTTGGTCGCGATCACAACATGCTGCCGGGCGACCTTGAGGTTCTTCAGTGATTGTCCGAGGATCTTTTCGCTCTCACCCTCGGTATAAACATCCGCGGTATCAAAGAAGTTGATACCGCTCTCAATCGATGTCTTAACCAGCTCATCGGCTCCCGCCTGGCCAACGGCACCGATGGCTTTGAACATTCCTCTACCATCGCCGAAGGTCATCGTACCGAAGCACAGTTTCGAGACCAGGAGACCCGTATTTCCGAGGGTTGCGTATTTCATGGCATGTTCCTCCTAGGCATCACACATGAATTGGCCCGAGCCGATTGGCGCTCGCGGCGTGCTCGCCGACAGGTGAACGGGAAGCCGGATTCCGGCCACGGCCATATTGCCGCGGCGAACAGCCCATGACCCTCTTGAACGCTGTGCTGAAGGCGCTCTCGGATTCGTAGCTGAGCGATAGGGCAATGACGGAAATGGGTTCGCTGGAACTCGTAAGCTTGTCCCCAGCCAACAGCATTCGCCAACGCATCAGGTATTCCATGGGTGACACCCCAACCTTCCTTTTGAATTTCAGAGCGAATATTGATCGCGACATCGCGGCACGCTCTGCCAGCTCGCCCAATGTCCAGCGATGCGCCGGATCTTCGTGCATAGCATTGATCGCTGAGGACAGCTGTTTATCAGCGAGGGCGAAGAGCCATCCGACGGTCCCCGTCAACTCTTGCGCGCAATGCAGCCGCAGAGCCTGAACCAGCATCATGTGAGCGAGGTGTTGTGCAACCAGAAAGCTGCCGGGCTGCCGCTCGCGTAGCTCTTGCATCATCCGCTCCACCGACCAACGCAGCGCCGCCTGATCCAATTCTTTCCAGATATGCACCACGGGCGGAAGCATCCCCAAAAGGATGCCGGCATGATTACCGCTGACGGCAAAGCGGCTACCGACAAGAAAGAAATCCCCTCCACCATTGTACGAGACGACGCCGCCATACCGGGCAGGAGAAAAAATCGGCTCGGCGTCGGCAGGCGTCAACGCCAGGTCGCTTGCAAGACGGAAAGGTCGCCCACTGGGCAGCACGAAGCAATCCCCAGACTTGAGGCGTATCACGTCAGGAACGCCCTCCACGGACAGCCAGCATTGACCGGAAACCACCGCGTAGCACTTGATGAACTCATGCTGGTCGCGGAACTGGATCGACCACTCCCCGCCCGCATCAAAGCCAGCGGACACATAACTGCGCGGTTTCAGCAGTGACAGGACATCGGAGAGCGGATCCACGATTCATCCGGACGATTGCGAAGATAATGCGGACTTTAGAGCATAGATCGTCTTTCGACAATCAAATATCTTGGTTGTCACAGGACCGCGAGTTCGGTCATGCCGCGACTGAAGCAAAGTACAGAAAGGAGTCCTTATGCGTGTCTTTGTCACCGGTGCTACAGGCTTTATCGGTTCTGCCATTGTTCAGGAATCCATTAACGCAGGCCATCAGGTCATCGGTCTTGCTCGCTCAGATGGCGCCGCCAAATCTCTTATCGCCGCTGGTGCCCAGGTGCATCGAGGCGATCTTGAAAACCTGGAAAGCCTGCGCAGCGGAGCAGCCATGTCGGATGGGGTGATTCACACCGGCTTCATCCATGACTTCTCGAAATTCAAGGAAGTCTGCGAGACAGACCGCCACGCCATTGAGGCCCTTGGCTCCGCGCTTGCTGGGTCGAACCGCCCCTTAATCATCACCTCCGGAATCGGCATTCTTCCACCCGGCGGCCTTGCCACCGAGGAATCCAGGCCTTCTTCCGGACCCACCTCTCACCCTCGCGCAGCCTCGGAATACGCAGCAGATTCAGTGGCGCAACGTGGCGCGCGCGTTACGGTGGTACGCCTTCCACCATCGGTCCATGGGGATGGCGATCACGGCTTCGTTCCAACTCTCATCAGGATTGCGCGCGAAAAGGGCGTGTCCGCGTATCAAGCCGACGGACTCAATCGCTGGTCTGCGGTGCATCGACTCGATGCTGCCCATCTGTTCAGGCTTGCACTGGAAAAAGCTCCTGCTGCAGGGACTCGGCTTCACGGCGTCGCCGAAGTGGGCATTGCGTTCCGAGAGATTGCTGAAGTGATCGGCCGCCATCTGAACATTCCCGTCGTATCCAAATCACCCGAAGCCGCGGCTCAACACTTTGGTTGGTTTGCGCACTTCGCAGCGATGAACAACCCGGCCTCAAGTGAGCGAACTCGAGAACTGCTGGGGTGGCAGCCGAAACAGCCGGCGCTTATTCCCGATCTCGACCGGCCGCGCTATTTCGAAACCTGAGCAAACCGCGCGATTTGTCGCACAAAGGGTCACTCAGGCCGTCGGCCGGCGTTGCAGCTTGCCTCGTTAGAATCCTAAAATCCGCACCAATGAACTCCGTGGCTGAACCTCGCTACCGCTGGATAGTCGTCGCCGCCGGCGCGGTCATGGGCTGCATCGCGCTCGGCGCGATGTTCTCGCTCCCGGTGCTGCTGCGGCCGATCACAGCCAGCACGGGCTGGTCTACGACCGGCGTCTCGGCCGCCATGACCGTCGGATTTCTCGCAATGGCAGTAGGGAGCGCCGCGTGGGGCGCTCTGAGCGATCGGATCGGTGCGCGTTGGACCTGCCTGATCGGATCTCTTCTATTGGGCGCCGGCCTCGAGCTCGCGAGTGTGGCGCCATCGCTGACCGGATTCCAATTTGCGTTCGGGTTATTGGTAGGGCTGGCCACCTCGGCAATGTTCGCGCCGATCATAGCCTGCGTAACCGGCTGGTTTTTGACGCAGCGGAGCCTGGCGGTATCCCTGGTATCGGCGGGATTCGGCGTCGCACCCCTGACGATGTCGCCGTGGGTAGCCCGGCTGGCGAGCACACATGACTGGCGGCAAGTGCTTCAAATCGTGGCGGTGCTGGTGGTGTGCGTACTGGTGCCAGTCTCGTTCCTGGTGCGCCGCCCGCCGGCGCTCGAGCATGCGTCCGCACAGGGCCGCGACGCGGCGACCCAGGAGCCCGCGATGCCTATCGGGCTGCTAATCCGTTCGCCGCAATTCATCGTCTTGGTGCTCACCAATTTCTTTTGCTGCGCGACGCACTCCGGACCAATCATCCACACCGTGAGCTATGCCGTGACCTGCGGCATCCCGCTGACCACGGCAGTGACCATTTACAGTGTGGAAGGACTCGCGGGTCTCGGCGGGCGCATTGCATTCGGGCTGGCGGGCGACCGGTTCGGTGCGCGTCGCACGCTGATCGCAGGTCTCTTGATGCAGGCGTTTTTCGCGGCGTCGTACTACTTTGCCACTTCCTTAGACGTGTTCTACGCGGTGGCTGTGCTGTTCGGATTTACCTACGGCGGCGTGATGCCTCTGTACGCGGTACTGGCGCGCGAGAACTTCCCGCTGCGGATGATGGGTACCATAATTGGCGGTACCGCGATGGCGGGGAGCCTCGGCATGGCCACCGGCCCGGTGCTCGGCGGGTGGCTCTACGACACGTTTGGCAGCTACGGCTCGCTGTACCTCGTGTCCTGGGGGTTCGGGATAATTGCCGTGATGATGGCGATGACGTTCAGGCCGGCGCAGCAAACTCACGACGCGGCGCTAGCCGCGTAAACTCAATCCCCGTAGGGGTTAATCGTCACGATGCTGCCATCTGGTCGGTAGGTTAACTCAGTCATCTTGACCGATCGCAGATGCGTGACGCCCTTGGACAATATGGAATCGTGATAAAACAAGTACCATTTATCCTGATACCTGCAAATGGGATGATGGCTGGTCCAGCCGATCACGGGAGTAAGAATCTGTCCGCGGTAGGTGAACGGTCCCCGCAGAGGCTATGATGCAGGAGGCTTTATCCGCAGGAATGCCAAACACGTTGGTGTAGAAGAACGCGAGGAATGCAACCAGAGTCTGAAAGATCAGATTAGCGGCGAGATCCCCCAGGCTGTACCCGACTTTCTCGGTCACGGACAGTTTTTGTGATGACGGCATATTATTCATTCGCTAGTTGCTGTTCCGTCGCTGCAGGCGCGATTCGGCGCGTATCTGGCCGTTGCGATTCCGGATCAGATCGTGAACGCGTTCATCAGCTCCCTGGTTGTGTATCTGATGGCATCGTTGGCCGCGCGATCGGCATTCACCAACGGTTTACTCGCTGGCACTACCCATAATTGGCGCCGCTGTTCCATCCGACCAGTGGTCTACGGGCACGAGGAATATGGTCTCGGGCTCCGCAACTTCGCGATCGTCGAGGACCACGGGTGAGCCTGGAAGGTTGGCTCCCCAGCTGGCGGCCGCGACCTTGGGCACGTGAAACATCAGATGCGAATGCCAGTGACCCGCCGCATCCCCGAGGTACCCATCCTTGGACATCATGAATGACATCGCGCCCGGCTCGGGCCATGGGAGTTCCTTGCGCGCAGCCGCGGCGCGGATCTCATCGAGCATCTGCGCCTTGGAGCGTCCGGCCAGTACCAGTTTCGTCCGCCGCAGCGTGTAAGGGAGGATGGATTTCGAGGCAGCCGGGTTGTAGCAAACCGGTCCCCTCATCTTCGGATTCCAGAATTCCGGGCTAGCGAACGGCGACATCCAGGATCGCTCCACCAGGCAGGTAAATCCGTTGGTGCCATGGATGGCAGTCTCGTAGCCCTGCGGATTGAGAGTGAGGACCGTGGCCTTGTCTGAGATCGCGGCCGGCGCCGCACTGCGCGCGAGCGCGATCTCTGCGTGAGGATCCGGGATCAGATACTCCTCTAGCGGCGCCATCCGCTCGTACGACGTCGCCGCATTGGCTGGTGCGAAGCCTGCCAGCGCGCAGAGCACTGCGCTCGACGCTACGGCCGCGGCGCATCGACGTGCGCGATTCGTGTTCATGCAAACGCTCCCCAGGACTGATCAGAGTTACTGCGCCGGTTGAAATTGCGGATCACCCACCTGCCACAGCGTGAACGACCAGTAGTCGGCCATCTGGCTTTCAAACTGCTCCTCGGTCGAACCCATCCCGTGGCCAGCGTCGTAGTCGATCCGCAACAGGGCCGGTCGCCCACTCACCGTGGCCGCCTGGATTCGCGCCGCCATCTTGGTGACTTCCCACGGCGCCACGCGTGGATCGTTGGCCCCGGTCCAAAACAATACTGCCGGATAGGCGGTGCCGTCGCGCACATGCAGGTAGGCGCCCATCGCGTACAAATCGTGGAATCCGTCCTCAGTCTTGACCGATCCGAACTCGCTCACGTTCGGCGGTCCATTGGGTGTGGTCTCGTATCGAAGCGAATCCGTCATGCCGACCTGGTCGATGATGACGGCAAATAAATCCGGTCGGAAGGTGAGCGCGCCACCGACGGTAATGCCGCCGGCGCTGGCGCTATAGGCTGCCAGTAATTTTGGCGACGTATAATGCTGTTTGACCAGATAGTCGGCGCACGCGATAAAATCAAAAACCGTGTTCAGCTTGGTGGATTTCTGTCCGGCCAGATGCCAGCTCTCGCCGTACTCGCCGCCGCCGCGAATATGAGCAATGGCCACGACGCCGCCGCGCTCAATCCAGGAGAGTGACAGCGCGGCGGGGAACCAGTCCGGATCGAACGACAGTCCGTAGCTGCCATAGCCCGTCAGCATGGTCGGATGAGTGCCGTCGAGCTTGAGTCCCTTTTTATAGACAATCGACAGCGGTATGCGAGTGCCATCCTGGCTCACGGCAAAAACCTCTTTCGACTCTGCCTGCGACAGGTCGAGATGAGTGGGCGGAATCAATCCGCTGTCGCTCGATTGATCGGCGGCGGGGTCATAGGCGAACATGCGCGCCGGCTCAATCCATCCCTGCAGACTGTAGAGCGTCCCCGACTCGCGCGGGTCGGTCACCGGAGCAGAGACACGTCCCTCGAATGGCAGCGCCACGACCCGGCTCTGCTTGCCGTCATAGGAGACCAGCAGCAGCCGCGATCCGGCGCCGTCGCGCTCCTGCACGTAGATTCCCTCGCGCGCCAGAGCGAATCCGTCGATGACTGCCGGCCCTTCTGGCACCAGGACATCCGCGTGGGCGATGTCCGGCTGCGCCAGCGACGTGACCTTGAGAGAAAATCGAGGTGCTCCTTTCAACGTCAGGAAGTAGAGCTTGTCGCCCTGGACCTGGAACTGAGTCACCCCGTCGTCGACGGCCGCGATCTGCCGCCATGGCGTGTGACTATCGGTCGCCTGGACCAGCGACGTCGCAAACAGCGTCGATGGACTCTGGTCCATATTGTGATTGGCGACCGCCAGCGCGTGCGTTGCGTCGGGCGAGAGTACAATGTACGTGCCCTGACCTTCCGGCACATCGATCGACGGGTCGACTCCACGGCCAAATATCACCGGATCGCCGTCGCCCGTCACCCGCACACTCATCGTATGCAGGTAGCTCCGCCCGTTGTACAGCGTTTCGTTCGCCGGCATGCCCGGAGTCATCTTTGCGTATCGGAGATAAAAGAACGACTGATTGTCGGCACGCCAGGTGATGACGCTGTTCGATGCCCGGTCGATCGACTCACCAAGTGTCTTGCCGCTCTTGACATCGATGACATGAATCACCGAGTCTTCGGATCCGCCGGCTGAGATCCCCACCGCGACCAATCGTCCATCCCACGAGGGCATGTAAAAGTCGAGCGCGTAGTGGGTGTTGGTTCCCTTGGCCAGTTTCGCGGGATCGAGCAGCAAATGCTCCGTACCCTTGAGTCCGTCCCGATAATAGAGCTTGGGCAAAGCGGCTCCCGGCTCAAACGTCTCGTAAAAGTAGCGCTGACCACGGCGCACGAAGGATCTGCGGGTCAGGTCGGCGTTTAACAATTCGTGTATGCGCTTGAGCAGTGGCTGGCGTCCAGGCAAGCTGGCGAGGACGGTGTCGGTGAACTGGGCCTGCGACTTCATCCACGCCTGAACCGCAGGGTCGTCCAGGTTTTCCAGGTAACGATAGTTGTCGGTCACCTCCGTGCCGTAGTAGGTATCGGTGACCGGTCGAACGGGGGCCGACGGTGGCGGTTCCGTGGCGCCGGCAAAGCGCGAACTCATCAACATACAGGCGACCGTGAGCAGCTGGGCGGCGAACCAAAGGGTCCGCGTCGTGGTGCGCATTCTTTATTCTTCCTGTGTGAGTCGTATCCGAAGGCTCGATCTTAAACCGGCCGGGAGTCGTTGGCAGCCAGATAATGACCGGTCGAGGCGCGGATTCGACACGTACTTAGTCCAAAACCTCATATTCACTCTTGACCAGTCCGCTTGGATAAGTCTTCGTATGTATGTGGCGCAGCTGCACATCGTGAGGAAGCAAACCAAATAGCGGAATGCCTTCCCCTATAAGCACCGGGACGCGCGTAACGATGAGGCGCTGGATCAAACGTGCGCGTAGGAAGCGTTGCACGGTGATGCCGCCGTCAACATAGGCATGGGTGGCTCCACTGGCCGCAAGGCGATCCGTGATCGCAGCAGGAGAGCCGGACATGTGCTCAATCGCCGCGCCACGGACATTCGAGACGTCGATGGTGCGGCTACTCAGAACAACAACGCGCTTGTCGGCATACGGCCATGTCTCGAATGTCAGCACTTTTTCAAAGGTATTTCGTCCAATTACCATCACGTCTACGCTCGACATGAACTCATCATAGCCATGCGGCTCACCCCCGCCTTCAGGAAGGAAGTCAAAATCGCCATTGCGTCGCGCGATGAAGCCATCAACGCTGGTACCGACGAAGACGGAAGCCCTCATATAGGAACCCTCGACTCACTGCCTTACGGACATACTGGGCGTCTGCTTTCCGCCAGGCAAATCAACTCGGCAACGGACGGATGCTCGCACCGCGAGACAGGTTATTGATTTGAAATATTTATTAGGAGTTGGACATGAGCGACCTGGTCCTTCGGCTCGAGCGTTTCCCGACCGCCTGCGGCACCGTTCTGATCGTGACCGATGAAGAGGAATCCTTGCGCGCATTGGATTGGGAGGACCACGAGTCACGAATGCGACAACTCCTCGAGTTGCAGCACGGCAAGGGCCCGGTTCGATTGCAGCCGCGCTCGTCGGGCTCCGGCGTGTGCATTGCACTGCAAGATTACTTCTCGGGCGATCTGCGAGCCATCGATGAGATCCGGGTGCGAACTGGGGGAACAGCATTCCAGCGCCGGGTGTGGAGGACTTTGAGAACCATACCTCCTGGCAGCACCGTTACCTACGGTGAATTAGCGGCGCGGTTGCGGCGCCCCGATGCTGTGCGTGCAGTGGGTGGGGCAAACGGCGCAAACCCGATCCCCATCGTCGTTCCCTGTCACCGCGTGATCGGTGCCGACGGCTCGCTCACTGGCTACGGTAGCGGACTCCACCGCAAGCGCTGGTTGCTCGAGCACGAGGGAGTGCGACTCCAGGCCCTGAACCGCTACCGTCCCAGTGCAAAAGCTTGATCAAACGTCTTCTGGTGCGGTAAGCGCGAGGCAGGTAATGTAGGTTCGGCTCCGCTGCCACAATTCGCTTTACTATTCTTTAATATTCAACCATTTACGGGAACTACCTCGGTTCCGCGCAGACTAATGAGCGGATGCTCAGTCGGCGTCGAATCCCCTCGCCTGCCGATCGCAAATATCATGTAGAAGGATTCGCGCTAAATGAATCAAAAAGCTGCCCCACCCGCGGGCGAGCAGGTCCTCAATAACCCAGAGCAGCGTATGGCTTCGCAGACGCCCGCACCCGAAATGCGCGCGTCACGCGAAATCGTTACCGAAAATTCGACTTGGATAAGCCCGCTGCGGGAAGAGATGGGGCGCATCATCGTCGGTCAGAAGCACCTTCTCGATCGACTGCTAATCGCGCTGCTCACCAACGGTCACGTGCTCCTGGAGGGCGTTCCCGGCCTTGCAAAGACCTTGGCCTTGAAGTCTTTAGCCAGTTGCATATCGGTGCGCTTCAAGCGCCTGCAATTCACGCCCGACATGCTACCCGCCGACATCGTCGGAACCATGATTTATAATCCACAGGACGGTGCGTTCCGCACCAAGCATGGGCCGATATTCAGCAATCTTATCCTGGCGGACGAAATCAATCGTGCGCCCGCCAAAGTCCAAAGTGCGCTGCTTGAGGCCATGCAGGAGCGCCAGGTCACTATCGGCGATGAAACCTATCCATTGCCGACGCCGTTCATGGTGCTCGCGACGCAGAACCCTCTGGAACAGGAGGGCACCTATCCGCTTCCGGAGGCGCAGGTCGATCGATTCATGATGAAGGTGGTCGTCGACTATCCGACCCGGGCTGAGGAGCGCGCAATTCTCGATGCCATGGCGACCACCGAACCAATGATCGTGCCGCGCACGGTAGTTAGCGCATCACAGATCTTCGATGCTCGGCACGTGGTAAATATGGTGTTCGTCGACGACAAGGTTCGCGATTACATCGTCGATATCGTGCTCGCGACGCGCCCACCCATCGCTACAGCGCTCGACTTGAACGGTTACGTTCAATACGGCGCTTCTCCGCGGGCGACGATCGCGCTCACTCTGGGCGCACGCGCCATGGCATTTCTCAATGGTCGGCACTTCGTCACGCCGCAGGACGTAAAGACGGTTGCAATGGATGTACTGCGGCATCGGGTGTCGGTGACTTACGAGGCCGAGGCCGAGAACGTCACTTCCAAGGATGTCATTGAGAGAATTCTGAACACACTGCCGGTGCCCTGAGCGAGGGTGTCATTCCAATGGCGGATGCGAACCAGTCGGCAAAGGCGAAGCGCAGCAGCATGCGTGAGCTGGAGATCCGCACGCGCCGCATGGTCGACGAGAGCATGGCCGGCGCCTACCACTCGGTATTCAAGGGGCGGGGAATGGACTTCGACGAGGTCCGCGAATACAGCCCCGGGGACGAAGTCCGGACCATCGACTGGAATGTTACGGCACGCGCTGGCCGTGCGTTCGTCAAGAAGTTTACGGAGGAGCGTGAGCTCACCCTATTTCTCGTGGTTGACATCAGTGCTTCGGGAACTTTCGGATCCGGCGAGATGGCAAAGCGAGATCTGGCCGCGGAGGTCGCAAGCGTGCTGGCTTTTTCTGCGATTCGCAATAGCGACAAAGTCGGTTTGATTCTGTACACGGACCGCATCGAGAGATATCTACCGCCGAAGAAAGGTCGGCGACACGTCCTGCGCGTTGTGCGGGACATTCTTTATCATGAGCCGCAGGGCGTCGGTACCGACACCGTGAAAACGCTCGACGTCGTGAATCATGTGCTCCACCGGCGCGCCGTGGTGTTCCTGATTTCGGACTTTGAGACAAGCGGCGATCCCGGCGTTGCCCGCGCGGCGCTACGACGCGCGGTTCGTCAAACGAATCGTCGTCACGACTTGATTGCGCTTCATGTCGAGGATCCGCGCGAAAGAGAGCTTCCCAACGTCGGAATCATCGCACTGGAAGATGCGGAAACCGGCGAGATCATTGAGCTCAACACGGCGCGCGCAGCGGTGCGGAAACGTTTCAACCAGCTTTCCCTGGAACGCTCCCGAAGTCTGCGTAACGATCTACGAGCAGAAGGGGTCGACACCGTGCAGCTGCGCACGGATGCGCCCTATATTCCGCCGCTGCAGCGATTTTTCAAATCGCGCGGCCGCCCACGGGTATGAATGCGCGTGTCTGCGGCCGCCGCTCCGCCGGACGGTGCGCGTGGCTCGCGTTTCTGCCAGGAGCAGTCTTGGCCGAAGCTGCGGAGGACATCCGCGACATTCGGGGCCTCAAGGCCGTGGGAGGGCCCTGGCTGGTACCCGCGGTCCTTGCGGCCGCGATCGTCGTGGCGCTTTGCGCCTATGTCCTCTGGCGTCGGCGCCATCGCGGACTTCCGCGCCAGCCGCTGACCTTATCGGAACGAACCCTGCAGCGCCTGGATGGCACCAGACCTCTGATGCGTCCCGAAACGGCTCGGGAATTCGGAATCGCTGCATCCGAGCTGATACGAGAATACATCGAGAAGCGGTTCGACGTTGTTGCTACGCAGCGGACGACCGAGGAATTCCTGCAAGCTCTGCTGCAGCGTTCGAATGAAGCGCTCGCGCGTCACCGCTCGCTGCTGGCGGAATTTCTGCACCAATGCGATTTCGTTAAATTCGCAGGGGCTTCGCTAGCGGTCACGGATATGGAATCGCTTTTCGGAAGCGCCCGCCGTTTCGTGCTGGAGACCGGCGAGGCGCCGGTCGCATGATTCGATTCCTTCAGCCCGACTGGTTCTGGGCAATGACCCTGCTGCCACTCGTCGTTCTATGGAGAGGGCGGCAGGGACCGGTAGCCGCCGTCGAGTATTCCGATGTCAGTCTCGCGCGCGACATCGCTCGCCGCACTCGAAGCCGGATCGGTGGGATTGTGTGGCTCCTTCCGATCATCGCCGCGGCTCTCATGATCGTCGGGTTGGCCCGGCCGCAGCGCACGCACAGTCAAACTTCCGTCACGGCGAACGGAATTGACATCGTTCTCGCACTGGACATTTCCGGTTCAATGCAGGCGCTTGATTTCAAGGTTGGTAACGTCCGCGTCAACCGCGTCGCGGTGGTCAAGTCGGTCGTCTCCAAGTTCATCGACGAGCGCCCCAACGACCGTATCGGCCTCATCGCGTTCGCTGCGGCCCCGTATATCGTCAGTCCGCTCACTTTGGATCACGACTGGCTGCAACAGAATCTAGAGCGTATCAACGTAGGTCTAGGAGACGACGGAACGGCGATCGGCTCGGCCATCGCCGCAGCCGTGAATCATTTGCGCACCACGGCGACAAAATCCAAGGTAGTCATACTTTTGACTGACGGCGTCAACAACAGCGGAAAAATACCTCCGCTTGCCGCAGCGGAAGCGGCCCGAGCCTTGGGCGTGAAGGTATACACCATCGGCGTCGGCGTGCGCGGTAAGGCTCCGGTTCCGATCATGGACAAGGCAGGCAACACGCACGTGATCATGGCGGATGTGGACGTCGATGAGAAGACGCTGCAGGCCATAGCCAATGAAACCGGCGGCCAGTTCTATCGAGCGACCGATACGGATTCGCTGAAAAAAATCTATGAGCAGATCAACCGGTACGAGACATCGGCGCAGACCGTGGAGAAATTCGAGCACGTGGAAGAGCTTTACAGATGGACGTTGTTCCCGTCGCTGGGACTACTCGGACTTTGGGTTCTCCTGCAACATACGAGGTATCGCAGGTTACCGTGAGATTCAGCGATCCACATTGGCTGCTCGCGGGTCTTCTGACCTGTCTTGTGCTCGTCGGCATATGGCGCAGTTACGACTTACGGCAGCATGCGGCCCTGGCGCAATTTGTCGCGCCACATCTGCGACGCAGGCTAACCCGCTCGGTGTCCGGGGCCCGCCGCTTCCTTCAGCGAGTCCTGGTCTTGGGCTCGGTACTATGCCTTTGCGGGGCGCTTGCCGGTCCGCTGATGGGATATCACTGGGAGAAAATCAGCCGCCGCGGCAATGAGGTCGTGTTCGCGATCGATACGTCGCGAAGTATGTTGACTGCCGATGTAAAACCCAACCGATTGACTCGGGCAAAACTGGCGATCGATGACATGGCAAGGCAACTGGACGGCGACGGCATCGGCATCGTGGCGTTCGCAGGCAGCGCTTTTCTCGTGTGCCCACTGACGCTCGACTATGGCGCGTTTCACCAGTCGTTGGATGCAATCGATGTTCACACCATTCCGCGAGGCGGGACTAACATCCCGAGCGCCATCCTGGCGGCGCGGGCGGCGCTTAGCCGCCATCCTGGAAGCGACAGAATCCTGATATTGGTAACGGATGGCGAGAATCTTGAGGGAGACGCTCTGACTGCGGCTAAAGACGCGGCAAAGCAAGATGGCCTGAAGATCTACACCGTCGGTGTCGGTACTGCGGAAGGCGATCTGATCCCCTTGCCGTTGGATCAGGGCGGTGGCTCGGTTCGGGATGAGACAGGCGCGTTGGTAAAGTCCCATCTCGACGAGGCCGGCCTTACGGCCATCGCCGCTGCCACGGCGGGTGCCTACGTGCATCTTGGGGGCCAAGGTACGGATTTTGAGGCGTTTCTGAGAACGGTATTCGGCTCGGTCACGAAGCATGATTTGATTTACAGGCAGCAAAAAATCTACAACGAACGTTATCAATGGCCACTGGCAGCATCCTTGCTGGTGTTATTGGCTAGCCTTGTGGTGGGCACGCGTCGTTCGGGCCGCCGGCGAGCGCCAGCGCAGTCGCGCACGGCCGCCGTGTCGGCTGTGTCGGCTGTGTCGGTCGTGATGGCAATGCTGCTCGTTCCGATGCGATCTGAGAGTGCCGATCAGGCCAATGCTCAGAGCGCAACGAGCGACGCCAGGACGCCCGTGGTGGAGTACAACGCGGGTACGACCGCGTATCGGGCGGGACGGTTTCCGCAGGCAACGCAGTCGTTCCAACAATCGATCAAGGTCGCGCCGGCGAGCAACGCAAAGCGCTTGGCGGACCAGGAGGATGCTTACTACAACCTCGGCAATGCGCTCTATCGGGCGGGTCAGCAGTTTGAAAAATCCGCCCCGCAGGAGGCCATCCAAAAATGGACCGAAGCGGTCAAGGCGTACGATACGGCATTGCAGCTGCGCGCTGATGACGCCGACAGCAAATACAACCGCGACTTCGTCAATCGAAAAATTGATGCGCTCCGAAAGCCGCCTGATCAGGGCGGCGGCGGCGGCGGCGGCGGTGGCCAGGGGCAAGGCAAGAGCCAGGGGCAAGGCAATGGCAAGGGCCACGGGCAACCTCCACCGCAGGGGCAACCTCCGCCGCAGAGCCAACCTCCGCCGCAGGGCCAACCTCCGCCGCAGGGCCAACCTCCGCCCCAGGGCCAACCGCCGCCCCAGGGCCAACCTCCACCGCAAGGGCAGCCGCGGCAGTCGCCGCCGGATCAGCAGGCCGGCCCAGCCAACGGTGGGAGTAATATCGATGAAAGACAAGCAGCAGAAACTCAGCGCCCGCCCGGGCAAATGAGTGTTGAGGAAGCGAGCGAGCTTTTGGACTCTGCCAAATCGGACGAGCACCACTCGCTGGCCGTGCCGTCAGGCCCGCGCGATCCCGACCAATCGCCGGATAAGGCATTCAAGAATTGGTAGCGCGAGCCTAAATCCATGCGCTGGATCAAAGTCATGATTGCAGTCGCGGGCCTGCTCGCTCCAGCCGAGTACACGCGGGCGCAAACGGATAACGCGTTGGCCTATGAAACCGTACGACCCTCCCGCATCAAGGTCGGCGAATCGGCCACCATCCAGGTGACAAGTTTCGGTCGCCTGAAAGACATCCAGCTACCGACCATTCCCGGATTGGCGTTCGAGGAAATGGGGCGATCCGAGGGTTTCGAATTCCTCAACGGCACACCGATCCCTGCGACGTTCATCCGGATCCGCGTGACAGCCCAGTTCCCGGGGGTGTTCAC
>Ga0302324_100011325_pt1 | contig 18318 bp, 14 predicted proteins | sample Palsa_T0_1_FD_201949 | JGI IMG/M metagenome (GOLD analysis project Ga0302324, IMG submission 201949) | Peat permafrost microbial communities from Stordalen Mire near Abisko, Sweden - Palsa_T0_1 | ecosystem: Environmental > Terrestrial > Soil > Palsa > Peat permafrost | place: Sweden: Abisko... | reverse complement strand
GAGTAGCTTGAGCCGAGCGACGCATATGCCATAGCGAAGTTCGGATCGAGCTCGATGGCACGCTTGAAGAGAGGCACGGCGGCGGCGTCATCGGCCATTCCGACGGCTGCTTTTTGTCCCAAGCTATAGGCTTGGAGAGCTTCGAGCGATGGTGTGGTGGCCTGCGCAAGCGGGGTATCAAGCTGCTGAACGGTGCTGATCGATTCACCCAGCTGTGCGCGAACTTTTGCGGCCGCCCGGCCCAGAGCGTCGAGAACCTTTTCTTTGCCGGTGGCCTGCACCTGCTGCTGGGCCAGCGAATCGCCGGTGGCGCAATTCACCGCGTGGATGGCGATCAGATAATCCTTCCCCAGATTGGAAATCGCACCGCCAATGTAAGCCTTGCTGCCCGCGCGCTGGCAGAGGTCGCGAGCCAGCTCGGGGGTGAGCCGCGCATCGGGGGATTGACCCATGAGCCGCAGATACTGCTGGATGAGCTTTTCGGAAATGAGACTGAGGAAGGGAGATTGTTCGAGCTGAACGGCTAGCCCCTGTCGCAGCGCGTCATTGAAAACCGGATCGCCCGTTCCGTTTGCGAAATCGGCGAGCACAATCGTGTCGTTGTGGCCGAGCACGTTCCCCTTGTGGCCGTAACGGAACCAGGCCCCGATGCCGAGGCCGAGCAGCACCACTGCCGCAACGCCCGGGAGCAAGAACCGAAGAGCGCGGCGCTTTGGGACGGCCGATAGACCCGCGGGTGCGGCGGCGCTGGACGAAGTCACGGCGCTTATGGACAATCCTTCGAGCGCGACGAGAAGTTCGCGCGCCGATTGATAACGCTCCGACGGCTCTTTCTCCAGGGCCCTGAGAATCAGGCTATCCATGCCAAGGCCGATGCTCGGATTCAGCGAACTTGGCGCGGCCGGCGAACGGTGGAGAATCGCGCCGATCAACTCCGCGCTTTGCTGCTCTGGAAACGGGCGCGTACCCGTGGCCATCTCGTAGAGCACGGCGCCGGCAGCGTAGACGTCGCTGCGCGCGTCCGCGGGAAGCGCTCGCAATTGTTCGGGCGACATGTACGGAATGGTTCCGGAAATCGTCCCCGCGTCCACTGTGATACTGAGCGTGATATCGTCGGCCACTTCGGGGTGCACCAGTCTGGCTAGGCCAAAATCAAGAATCTTCAGCCTGCCGTCGGGAGTGACGATCAAGTTTCCAGGTTTGAGATCGCGATGGATCACGCCCTGCGCATGCGCGGCGATCAGGCCCCCGGCAAGTTGAGTGCCCAGGCGAAGAATATCTCTTTCGGGCAGCGGCCCTGCCGCGAGTTTTGCCGCCAGCGTGCTGCCTTGAATCAGCTCCATCACCAGGAAGTCCAGACCGTCTTGCGTGCCGAATTCGTGGACCGTCTCGATGTTCGGATGATTCAGCTTGGCCAGCGCCAGAGCTTCTTTACGGAATTGTTTTCGGGCGCCTTCATCCGCCAGAATGCCCGTGGGGAGGACCTTCACGGCTACATCGCGGTCGAGCTGTTCATCACGGGCGCGATAGACTTCACCCATGCCGCCGGCGCCAATCTTGGCAACGATGCGACAGTGCCCGAGCGTCTGGCCAATTATGGAAACGGGAACTTCCTCGGCGGGCAATTCGGGCTGCACCTAGACTCAAGTTTTGCACGAACCGTCGCGATTCGATTACGAGGTTTAGTTGCTGTCCCGGCGGCTAGTGGCGAGAGGCAAGACTTGCTGGATCAATTCATCCGCGAATTTCTGTTTCTCTTCAAAGAACGGGAAATGGCCAGAGTTGTCAAACCAGACAAATTCTTTCCGCGGGGCCTGGATCGTTTGATAGTACGCCCAAATCAGGGCAGGCCGGGCGTACGGATCGCGTCTTCCCTCCAGAAAGACGACCGGCACGCGGAAGTCGGACCCGAGTTGGGCGAGATCGACCTTCATCGCTTGGGGAATTAATATCCCGAGCGAAAAAAGCTGGCCGCGAACAAACTCGAGGTCATCCGCGAGTGAATATTCCGGCGCTGACAAAAGGCTGGTGACAATCCTTCTGCCATCCAAAAAGGCCACTCCGTTCGCTCGCGGTCCAAGCAGCACCGCTTGCCAATTCTCGGTGACCTGGCCTTTCCTCAAATCCGGGCTGGTAGAGGGAGCCAGCTTCTCCAAATCTCGGATGGCTGGCTCATTATGGCTGCTGCGCGCTTCCTGCAATGCGTCGTGGTATGCGAGATCGTCGTTCTGCTTGGGGTTCACCGCTTGCCCGATTCCCACGTACGCGTAGAGAAGGTCCGGATGTTCGTGCGCCAGCCATAGGCCCAGCAGGCTTCCCCAGGAGTGAGCCAGTACAAAGATCTTTTCCCTTTGGAACCGGTTGCGCAGATAGTTCGCCACGTCCAGCGTGTCCTGTTCCATTTGCGGCACGTTCATAGTTCTGCCCTGAAGCTCTTTGTCGTTTGAGGCGTAGGTCTTCCCCGCTCCCCGTTGATCCCATTCGACAACGGTGAAGAACTTCTCCCAAGGCCCCTGAAGCGCGCCCGCCAGCGGAATGAAAGCGACGCCGGGTCCGCCATGGATGACCAGCAGAATCGGGTTGCTCACGTTCTGGCCCCTCACCTCGATCCACTGGTCGATGCCGCCGATGCGCACGCGCTCCAGACTGTCGATGCCCGGCGGAGAAGGAATGGCCGGTTCTTCGGCAACCTTGCGTTGCAAATATGTTCTGTACAACAGGGCCGACGAGAGGGCCACCACGATCAGGCAGACAATGCCTATTCCGGCGTATTTGAGAATCCTTCCGATCGCGAGTCCCTCCCACGGGGCCTGTCGTTCGATACGCAGGTTCCGGCATCTTTGTTCCCCGGGGAGACAGGCTCAATTGATGGTTACTGAAAGACTATTTGAGGGCGTGGTGGAGCAAGCGCTGTGCACCGTTACAGTCCAGGCGCCGGGGGCGAGCAGCCCACCAAGTGAAGCATTGATCTGACCAGAGGCGAAATCCCAGAAGTAAAGGCCGTCTGTTTCGCTGAAGACGACGTTCTGATATCCGGACCTTTGAAACACGAGCGAGTTTCCGCCCGATTGTGAAAATCCTTGACCCCAGACCAGGATCGTACCTGTGCCCGAAAGCGTTGCGCTGTAACTGCTGTTCGTCACTGTAGTCAGAACCGGAGTTGTATCCAGCACACAGCCGGAGGTCGGGCTGGTAACGACACCGTGGATCAACTGCGGCCCGAAATGAACCGGTGCGCCACCTTGGAATTGCAGCGTGATGTTCGAAAACTCGACGGTCTTTCCCCCGCTGATCGTGACCGACAATGTAGACGCCGCAAGGGGTGCTGGGCTGCCATCTTTCGTAATGCTGACCGGGCCGGTGAGTTCGAAGCCGCCTGTAGCAACCTGCGTGACTGTGCCACCCTGAATGGCGATGTGGTGGGTATGCTGCAGTCGGGAATCCGGGCCCGACGTCGAGTCGACATTCGAAGAGTTTCGGGTGTAGTCGGACAGTTCCATCGTCAGGGCGGCGGAGAAATCGCCCTTGCCGGTTCCGTCCAACGTCAGAGTCCACGACCCACGCATTTCCCACGGACCCATGGGCATGACGGTGGTGGCGGGAGAATAGTCATGGATTACCCCGCTGAATTGGGTGGGCGTCGAAGTTTGAGCCAGAAGGCCAGTAGTTACGGAAAGCAGGAGTACCGCACACCCACAAGTCTTGTTTTTCATGAATCAACCTCCAAAATTTGAGAATCGTGCCTACGTCGTCGGCCCAAACGCCGAAACGCAGACACAGCATCAATCTGCCAGGCCGCCAGCGTCAACCAGCAATGCGCGGAAACGCCCATTCGCCGTCAAATACCGCCTTTTGCAGTTACCGGGCTAGGGCGTTACAATCGAACGCGATGGGCCAACCATCCTCAGACACGCCACTGTCCGAGAAACCGCCGGAAGATCGCCTGGATTCTTGGAAGTCAATCGCCGCGTACCTTGGCCGCGATGTGACAACCGTCCAGCGCTGGGAGAAGCGCGAGGCGATGCCGATACATCGTCACCTACACGACAAGCGCGGCTCCGTCTACGCCCTGGCGCCAGAGCTCGACGCCTGGTTGGAGAGCCGCAGGCAGATCTTAGCCGAGGGACAGGAAGAGAAAGTGCTAACGCCCCAGACCCAGACGGAGGCCCCGTTGGAAGGCGATCACCCTAGAGAGAGGCTCGGGGCACGCCGCTGGATCGCTATCGCCGCGGTTGGTTTACTCGGCCTGCTGGTTGCCGCTTATGTGATATCGCGGGGCCGCCGTTCGGGGAATGCGGTACAGCCCAAGATCCAGTCTTTGGCAGTACTGCCTTTGAAGAACTTGTCCGGAGATCCAACTCAGGAATACCTGGGCGAGGGGATGACCGACGCGCTCATCGACCGCCTCTCCAGGATGCATAATCTGCGCGTTATTTCACGAACCTCGGTAATGCGGTTCAAAAATCCGCAGGTATCAGTGCCGGAGATCGCCAGAATGCTGCACGTGGATGCCATTGTGGAGGGATCCGTCTTGCGGCAGGACAATCGGATTCGCGTCACCGCCCAGTTGATTCGCGGCGCGACCGACGAGCACTTCTGGTCGGAAACCTACGATCGGGAGCTGCGCGACGTATTTGCGGTCCAGAGCGACCTGGCACAGAGGATCGCGGAAAAGGTCCAAGTTACGGCCACCGGGGAAGAACACCAGAGGCTTACCGCAGCACGTCCTGTCGCGCCTGAAGTCTACGAGAGCTATCTGAAAGGCCGGTTTGCTTTCGACAAAAGCAACAGCCGGGCTGGCATTGAGGAAAGCATCGTTTATTTCGAGCGCGCCATAAAGATGGACCCGACGTTCGCTCCTGCCTACGTGAGCCAGGCACTTGCTTTTAGTGAACTTGGCACGGTTTTTGTGGGCGCTCCTCCCGACCAGACACGGCCAAAAGTAGTTAGCGCGGCCCGAAGGGCGCTGGAACTAGACCCGGACCTTGCTGAAGCGCATGTCCTCCTCGCAAACGTGCTGCAGCAACAGTGGCATTGGGTCGACGCCGAAGCAGAATACAGACGCGCCCTGGAGTTGAACCCCAACGACGCCGAGGCTCATGCCAGACTTGCTTTGTGGCTAGTATGCCAGGGACGTACGGACGAGGCTGTGGCCTGGGCAAAGCATGGCCGGGAGCTCGACCCCCTTGCGGTCTCCGGCGAGAACATTGGGTGGATTCTGTTTCAGTCTCATCGCTACGGTGAGGCGATACGCGAGCTGCGTAGCGTACTGGCGGTGCAACCGGATGACGCAAGCGCCCTTTTATACCTTGGATTCGCGCTGGTCGCCAACAATCAACCCGCGGATGCAATCCCCGTTCTGGAGAAATCGATCTCTATTTCCAACGGTAGCCCTGCCGCCACCGGCGTGCTGATCAGAGCTTATTCCCACGCGGGACGGCGAGGCGATGCTGTCCGGCTCTTGGCGGAACTGCAAAAACGCAGCCGTGCAGGTTACGTTCCCGCGGGCGCATTTGTGAACGGTTATTTGGGGCTGGGCGAAAACGACCAGGCCTTTGTTTGGCTAGCGCAAGCCTATAAAGAACAGTCGAATATTCTGCAATTCCTAAAAGTACATCCATTCTTCGATCCACTCCGCGCCGACGCTCGATTTGCGGACCTGATCCGCCGCGTCGGGCTTCAGTAGCGTTTTGGGCGAGTCGAGCTCAATATTCGACCGACATCAAAAATAGCCCCCGCGCGGGCGCCGCCGGCCCGGGCGGAATCTCACAGCCTGGCTCCAAACGCGCCAGCAACCCTGCACGATCCACGTTTCCCTTCCCTGCCTCGAGCAGCACTCCTACGATATTGCGAACCATGTGCTTCAGAAAGCCGCTGCCGGTAACGCGATACATCAGCCGATCGCCCGCCAGTTCAAGGCGCGTGCAATAAATAGTCCGCACTTTCGAGGCTTCCAGTTCGTCGCGATCATCCGACGCGGCGAAGGCCGTGAAGTCGTGCTCGCCTTCGAGCATTGGCGCGAGCGCGATCATTTCCTCGACCGCCAACGGATACGGATGATGGCAAACATAGCGCCGCTCAAACGGCGAACAGATCTCGCCGCGAAAGATGCGATATTCGTAGGTCTTCCGCTTGGCCTGAAAACGCGGATGGAAGTCGAGTGCGGCTTCTTCGACGCTCAGCACGCGAATATCGCGCGGCAGCACACGGTTCATGGCTCGCCGTAAATTGTCCACCGGAATCGGATTCTCGATCGAGAACGCCGCCACCTGCGCGAGCGCGTGGACTCCGGCATCGGTGCGGCCCGAACCGGCCACTTGCACGGCCCCTCCCTCGATTGCCGAGATCGCGAGCTCCAGCGCGCCTTGGATGGTCGGCAAGCCCGGCTGCACCTGCCAGCCGTGATAGTCGCTTCCGTCATAGGAAACGATTATCTTGATTCGACGCATAGATCTTGATTCGACGCACCGCAGCGCCTGACGGCAAGTTTAACGTACTGTGTAACTACTGCCACTTGGTACTCGCCAAGTGATCTTCTAGGCAAACTTGGAGGTATTTTCATAATGCACTTTTTGCGTTTACGGTGGCCCCTGTTGCTGCTGCTCGTGGCCGGCTCCGCCGCCGCCGACAATGCGGTCCGGATCGACCCTGCGCAGGGGCCTCTGGTCCGCTTCACGCGCCCGTTTCGCGCGCGATCGGTTCCACCGGTGAACCTGGCCAACACGCCGCGGCTGGAATCGCTCCTGCACGCTGGTAATCTCTACCTTTCGGCGCAAGACGCGGTGGCGCTGGCGGTTGAAAACAATCTCGACATCGAAGTTCAGCGCTACGGCCCTCTCTTAGCGCAAGAGGTGTTGCGGCGCGCCCGCGCCGGCGGCGCTCTACGCAACGTCGGAGTCGGCGTGGCGAACGGCCCCACGAGCGTCAGCTTAACTGGAGTCACGGTCACGAATCTCAGCACGGCCGGCACGGCTGGCCAAGGAGTGAGCTCCGGCGGAGGCATCGTCACCCAGTTGGGGCCGCCCATCTCGTCGTTCGATCCCACCTTCACCCTCTTCACGAATTTCCAACATGCCACCAGTCCGCAAAGCAACACTATCCTAACCGGAACCACGGCCTTGATTCAAAACAGCCGCACCTATCAGGCGCAGTATCTGCAGGCCTGGGACTTCGGAATGACCGCCCAGTTTACGGTCTACGATCAGCACATCCACGTCAACAGCGCGTTTTTCGACGTTGATCCGTACACCTCCGGCTACCTGGATCTGCAGGTAACTCAGAACCTGTTGTACGGCTTCGGATCGGCGGTGAACGGGCGCAACATCCGCGTTCAGAAAAACAATATCAAGGTGACCAATCTACAGTTCAAACAACAAGTGGCCACCACGGTGTCCGCGGTTCTGAATTTGTACTGGGACCTGGTGGAATTCTGGCAGGACCAGCGCGCCCGGCAGCGCGAGTTAGCCGCCGCCGAGCAGCTTTTGGATAACAACCGGAAGCAGGCGGAGGCAGGCACTCTGGCGCCCATCGAGGTCACTCGCGCCGAGGCTCAGGTGTACGTTAGCCAGCAGGATTTGCTGGTCTCCGAGACCAATCTGCTCCAGCAGGAAACGGTTCTCAAGAACGCGCTCAGCCGCAACGGCATCGCCAACCTGGGTCTCGCGGACGCGCATATCGTTCCGCTCGATACCATCACGATTCCAGACAAGGACGATACTCCGCCCATACCGCAATTGGTGGAACAAGCTCTCGCCAACCGGTCCGAAATCGCCCAGAGCCGCCTGAATATCGATAGCGACAAGTTGAACCTGGTGGGAATCAAGAACGCCTTGAAACCCACCCTGCAGGCCTTTGCCGAGCTGACCAACAACGGATTGACCGGCGCCCTCACGCCCTACGGAGCGCAGACTCCGGGCGTGGATTATCTGGCGGGCGGTTATGACAATCTCCTGGCCCAGATGTTTCGCCGCAACTTTCCCAACTATTCGGCGGGCATCGCGCTGAATATTCCCTTGCGCAACCGCGCGGCGCAATCCGATTATGTGACCAGCCAACTCGATCTGCGGCAGAGCGAACTGGGTTTGCAACAAAACATCAATCAGGTTCGCGTCGATGTGCAGAATGCCGTGATCGCCCTGCAACAGGCCCGGGCTCGGTATGCCGCCGCCGTGAAGGCGCGCAATCTTCAACAGCAGACGCTGGACGCGGACCAGAAAAGATTAGCCCTGGGAGCATCCACGGCTTACCAGATCGTGCTGGATCAGCAGACTCTGGCGAGCGCCGAAAGTTCGGAGGTGCAGGCTTTGGCCAGCTACAGCCACGCCCGAATTGGACTCGATCAGGCTCTCGGCAGGACGCTCGAAGCCAACAATATTTCATTCGATGAAGCGCTCGCCGGAACCATTGCGCGGCCGTCGGAACTGCCGGCGACGCTGCCGAAGGATGTGCAGCCGTGAACGCTCGCAAATTCCGCTTGCTGACGCGCGCGGCCCAGCAGCAAAACCGATTCCGCTTGCTGACGCGCGCGGTTCCGTATCTCTTTTGCGCCTTGCTCGCGGCCGAGGAACCCACCATCGAACCTGTTCGCCCCTCGGCGCCGGTTGTCGTTCGGCCCTATCTTGCTCCCTACATTCCGCCCGTCCGGCTGGTAAATTCGGGGCGGCTAGCCAGCTTAGTCCGAGCGGGCATGCTGTACTTGACCGTGCAGGACGCCATTGCGCTGGCGCTCGAAAACAATATCGACCTCGAGGTGGCGCGCTACAACCCGATCCTATCGGAGTGGCAACTGGAGCGCTCCCAGGCTGGCGGAGCGTTGCCGGGCGTGCCCAGCAGCGCCGCTCAGGCCGGCAATGTCGCCAATGGGCAAGGAGTCGCCGGAAGCCAGGCTGCCGCGGGCGTAAGTACAGGAGGCAATGGAAACGGCGGAACCTCCGCCACGAATGCCACCATCGCTCAAATCGGCCCGATCAGCCAGACCCTGGATCCCACCATCCAGGAGAACACCGTGTTCAGCCATCAGACCGCGCCTCAAGCCAATGCCACGCAGACGATCCTGCCGGTGCTGGTTTCCGACACCAAGAGCTCGTCCTTCACCTACCAGCAGGGCTTTGTGATTGGCGGCAACGTTACGGTGAGTTATCGCGATAGCTATCTGAACGAGGATGCGCCCACCGACGTTTTGAATCCGTCCTCCGCGCCTAGCCTCACCGTGACGTACCAGCAGAACCTGCTGCGGGGATTCGGGATCGGGGTCAACGCCCGCACCATTCGTGTAAGTCAATTGAATGTAGAAGCTTCCGGGCAGAATTTCAAGACCCAGGTGAGCACAACGGTCAACCAGGTGCTCAACCTTTACTACGCGCTTGCAGCTGGACAAGAAGATATCAAAGCGAAAACCAATGCGGTTCAAGTCGCCGAACAGTTCTATCAAAACAGTGGGATCCAAGAACGGGCAGGAACGTTGGCCCGGTTGGACGTCACGACCGCTCAGTCTCAACTCGCGAGCGCACAATACGATTTGGTGAATTCCCAAACGAATCTCGAGCAGCAGCAGGTGCAATTGAAGAACCTGCTAAGCCGGACGGGTATTGCGGACCCGCTGCTCGCGTCCGTGCAAATTGTTCCGCTCGACCGCATTGCGGTTCCCGAGACCGACGATCTCCCGCCCCTCAAAGACCTGCTGCAAACGGCTTTGGCCAACCGTAGCGATCTGGCGTCGGAACGCCTGGGAATCACGAGCAGCGAAATCTCGGCGTTGGGGACAAGGAACGGGATCCAGCCTTTGCTGCTGGGCATCGCCAGCGAGAGCGCCGCGGGCTTATCGGGTAAGCCGCAAACCGCGGTCAGCCCCTTCGGAGTGGAAACCTCGGACCCATACTTCAACGGTGGAATCGGCACGGCCGTCGGCCAGGTGTTGCGGCGTAATTTCCCAACTAACCGTGTAGCCGGCGTTTTCCAGACCCCGTTGCGGAACGATCAGGCGCAAGCCGACTTCGCCATCGATCAGTTGCAACTGCGCCAGTCGCAGATCCAGTTGAATAAGGATCTCAACCAGGTGTTGGTCGACATTTCGAATTACTCCGTGGCGCTGCGGCAGGCTCGCGGCCGGTATCGCGCCGCCGTCCAAACCAGGATTCTGCAACAGCAATTGTTGGACGCCGAACAAAAGAAACTGGCGGGCGGAGCATCCACCCCGTTTAATGTGGTCCAGCAGCAGCGCGATCTGGCTACCGCGCAGTCGGCCGAGATCGCCGCGCTAGTCGATTTCAGCAACGCTCGCCTGGCGTTGGATCAGACGCTGGGCACGACGCTCGAAGCGAATCATGTCGCCCTGGACGACGCCCGGGGCGGCAAAGTTCAGCGCGTCTCGTCAGCCCCGGTGTCGAAAGATAGTCGCAAGTGACGTTCTTTAGGCATCCAGTACCGTATTTGCACTGCGCTGCGTTCCAATTAGGTAATTTTTTCTAGCTCTTTTGGTATGCGGCTTCGAAATAGGCCGGTTTTGCTTTTGGCGACCGGCTTGCTCTAGACCAGACGTGAAATCATTCAAAGCTCAAGGAGCCAAGGTCGTTCCTCAGTAATCTCCCCTTCGTACTCTCCATATAGAATCTGCGTTACTTACCCCCTACTGAACTCCCTCCCGACCGGCTCCTTGAGTTTAGAAATACCTGATCGACAAGGCTTACATTAGAGACATGCTCCGCATCGTTTCGCTGATCGCCAGCGCCAGCGAAATTCTTTCCACGTTACACCTCACTGGCAATCAAGTGGGCCGCTCGCACGAATGCGATTTCCCTCCCGAGATCCTTGGGCTGCCGGTCTGTACCTCGCCAGCCTTCCCCACCAGCGGCTCCAGCGCCGAAATCGACCAGCGCGTCAAGCAGCGAGTTGCCGACGCGCTTTCGGTCTACGAGGTCTCGCGCGAAGTGTTGGATGCCTTGCAGCCCACGCACGTCATAACGCAAACGCAGTGCCGGGTTTGCGCGGTCAGCCTGGAGGATGTCGAGCGCGCGCTCACCGGATGGGTCACCAGCCGGCCGAAGCTGGTAGCGCTCGAGCCGAATGCGCTGGCGGACATCTGGTCAGACATCCAGCGCGTGGCGGATGCGTGCGGCGTCTCGGAACGTGGCGAGAAAGCTGTCGCGGCGCTACAGGCCCAGATGCGCCTGATCTCGGAGCGGGCTCAGGCGGCGAGTCGGCGTCCGAGCGTCGCCTGTATCGAGTGGCATGAACCATTGATGGCCGCCGGCAATTGGGTTCCTGAGCTGGTGGAGATGGCCGGCGCGGTGAACCTGTTCGGGCAGGCGGGCGCGCATTCGCCGTGGATGACATGGCCGGAGCTAGTCGAAGCCGACCCCGAAGTTATCGTGAGCATGCCCTGCGGTTTCGACTTGGCCCGCACGTGCGCGGAAATGTATTGGCTTGATCGCAGGCCGGAATGGCCGAAACTGCGCGCCGTCAAGACGGGACAGGTTTATTTGGCCGACGGCAATCAATACTTCAACCGCCCTGGACCCCGAATCGTCGAGTCCTTGCGAATCCTGGCTGAGATCCTGCACCCAAAGGTGTTCGAACCAGCGCTTGAGGGCGCGGCATGGCGGAGGCATGTAGAATTGACTGCATGAAGTCGCCAGTGTTCGTCGCCGCTGTCTTGTCGGCCTCCATGTTGTTCGCGCAGCCCGCGGCCGCGCCGGCCATTCGCCGCGCCGATCCAGCTCTTGATAAGGTTCTCGCGCCGGACGCGAAGGTGGAGAAATTAGCGGACGGATTCCGCTTCGTGGAAGGACCGGTGTGGAATCGCAGCGCGGGTTACTTGATATTCAGCGACATTCCCGCCAATGCGATCATGACGTGGTCGCCCTCCGGCGGCGCCAGCGTCTTTCGCGCGCGCATCTTCGAAGGCGAATATCCGGATGGCGCGCAAGTGGGAACCAACGGCCTCACGCTGGATAAGCGAGGCCTGATCGTGGCTGCCGAGCATGGCAACCGGCGAGTATCGCGCATCGAGCATGACGGCGCGGTCACGATTCTCGCCGAGCGCTACGAAGGCAAGCGGCTGAACAGCCCGAATGACCTGGTGATCAGCAAGAACGGCGACATCTATTTCACCGATCCACCCTTCGGACTGTTGCGCCCCGGACAAGGGCTAGCGGACGCGGCCAAGAATCCCTTGCGCGAGCTGGATTTCAATGGAGTGTTCCGCATCACCACGGGCGGCCGGATCGATGTACTGACGAAAGATCTCGCGCTACCCAATGGACTGGCATTTTCGCCCAACGAAAAGAAGCTCTACATCGCCAATTCGGCCGGCAAAACCTGGAGCGTGTACGACGTGAAAGCGGACGGCACGCTCGCGAACGGAAGCATCTTCTACGATGCCGGAAAAGAGACCGCGCCAGGCGTGCCGGATGGCATGAAGGTGGATACTGCGGGCAATGTCTGGGCCACCGGACCGGGCGGGATTCTGGTGATTTCGGCGCAGGGCAAACTGCTGGGCACGATCGGATTCCCGGAGGTCCCCGCCAACTGCGCCTGGGGCGACGCGGACGGCAAGACCCTGTACGTGACGGCGCGCACCGGGCTGTACCGGATCAAGACCAAGGTCACGGGAATCCGGCCGTGAGATCTGCTACTTAACGTCGATTTTCAGTACGGCGTCGGAATGCTCGTGCCGCCAGTCCCAATATGCCTGCTGATCTTCGGGTTTGAGCTTGGCAAAGGCGACATACTTCCGATGGTTCTGTTTTACGTACATGTGATACGCCTTGTCTTCATGGCTGCTCCAGGCGTGATCTTCGTTGCGTTGCGCATCATGATACGTTTGGGCTTGCAACGCCATTGGTGCGATTGCGCTCGATCCCAAGAGGGTTGCGCCCAGTAACACTACATTCAAGAAACGGGACATGCGGTTCTCTCCTTCGTCGTCGATGATGCAATCAGCTTGCCAGCTTTCTGGCCTTTGATTTGTGGAAGTTCTCTCGTCGGCGTCACAGGGCAGGGTGTAAATTAGAGGGGCGCGAGGAAATAATGCGCAGGTTAGTTTTGGACCAAAACTTAGTCCAGCCCCGGGCGGTGTTACACTAATGTCTACACATCTCAATGTGTGAGTATGCCAACCAATCTCGCAATCGATGACAGCCTGATCGAAGAAGCCCGCCGAATCGGCAATCACAAAACCAAAAAGGAAGCGGTCACCACAGCGCTTTCGGAATATGTCGCGCACCGCAAGCGGCTGGAGATCCTCTCCTCTTTTGGCACCATCGACTTCGACCCGAAATACAACTACAAAGCGGAGCGCAAGCGGAAGCGCTAGGTGGCGGTGCTCGTCGACACAGGCATCTGGTCTCTAGCTCTGAGAAGACACAGCGGCCGCCTCAGCCAGATCGAGGACGAACGAATCGCGTTAGACTGCGCGATCAATTGCGCGCTTTTCGGGATGAAGCTCTGAGCACCGAGGATTTCGAACGGGCCGCGCACTGGAGCAACGAATGCCGGCGCCGAGGCATTGCTGGATCCGGTGTCGATTTTCTGATCTGCGCTGTGGCAGTCACTCGTGGATGGCAAATCTTCACTAGCGATGGCGACTTTCGCGCCTACGCCAAGGTGGTCCCAATTCATCTCTCATGACATTGCTTCATCCCGTACGAGTGTAGCGGCGGATGGCGGTGGCGCGGCCCGTTTCCGGATCCACGGTCACGATAACCGCGTGCAGCTCGGCGCCGCCCTTGGCGTTATCCAGCCGGATCGGCATGCCGGTGAGAAAGCGGCGGATGGCCAGGCTCTTCTCGGAACCAATCACCGAATCATAGGGCCCGGTCATCCCTACGTCGGTCTGATACGCGGTCCCGCCCGGCAGGATGCGTTCGTCGGCCGTCGGGATGTGCGTGTGCGTGCCCACCAGGGCTGAAACGCGGCCGTCCAGATACCAGCCCATGGCCATTTTCTCGCTGGTGAGCTCGGCATGGAAATCGACAAAGCGGACCTTCACTGCCGGGTCCAGCGATTTGAGAACGCAATCGGCCGTTCGAAACGGGTCGTCAATGGCCGGAAGGTGCACGCGGCCCTGCAAGTCGATCACGGCCACCGGAACACCGTTGCGCGCTTTGGTCACCAGCAGACCGCTTCCGGGAAGGTCGGCCGGATAGTTGGCGGGACGCAACAGGCGCGGGGTATGCGGAAGATAATCGAAGATCTCTTTCTTGTCCCAGATATGATTGCCCGACGTCAGAACGTCGACGCCTAACGAAAAGAGCTCTTCGGCGATGGACGGCGTGACGCCAAATCCACCGGCCGAATTTTCGGCGTTGGCTATGGCGAGCTGGATCTTCTCGGACGAGATGATTTCTTGCAGGTAGCGAGCTACCAGCACTCGGCCGGGCGACGCAAAGATATCGCCAATGAATAAGATGTTCATGAGAAGCGCAAAGGGTGCGGCGCGAACCGCAGAACGAGCCAGGAACTTGCGCGCGCCGCACTCCGTTTTGCGCGTTCCCGAAAAGACCGGCTGGAAAAGGAAAAAGGAGCGCAGCTTACCAGCGGAATCGGCCTCCGTCCTTGACCCCGTAACTCAACAGGGCGGAGCCCTCCGAGCGTCTTCAGGCTTCTCCAATGACGGCTTTTACACCGCCGGAGCTTGCACACCAACGCATAAACCGAGTCGGACCCCTAGACAATTGACTGTCGGATCAATTTAAGGAAACCGATTCCCTCGCTGAGCAGAAACGCTCCTTAAGGCATGATAGCAGATGCTAGCCGGGACCGGGCTCGACGCCGCCGAGTTCGGATCGAATCCGCGCGGCAATCCGATTGGCGAAGTGCTCCACGCGGTCCAATTCCGGACCTTCCACCATCACCCGGGCAAGCGGCTCGGTGCCTGAGAATCGCACCAACACGCGGCCAGCATCGCCAAACGATTCTTCGGCGGCGCGAATCTCCGCCAGCACACGCGGCAGCTCTTTGAGAGGTTTGCGATTCCGCACCCGGACGTTCACCAGGCGCTGCGGATAAACCTTCAACTCGGCGGTCAGTTCGTCCAGCCCGACGCCTGTCGCACGCATCACTTCGAAGACTCGCAGGGCTGTCAGCATTCCGTCGCCGCCGGTTGCATGCCGATAAAAGATGATGTGACCGGACTGCTCGCCGCCCAGGACCGCACCCCGGCGCAGCATTTCCTCCAGCACGTATTTGTCGCCCACTGGCGTCCGGATCAGTCCGATACCGTGCGCGTGTAGCGCTCGTTCCAGGCCCAGGTTGGACATCACGGTTGCGACCACCTCGGGCACCTTCCAGTGCAGCGCCGCCAAAAACAGCACCGCGTCGCCGTCGATTATTTTTCCGGACCGCGCCACGAACAACGCACGATCGGCATCGCCATCGAACGCGACACCGACGTCCGCATTCTGCTCGAGAACAGCCGCCTGCAGGGCTTCCAAATGCAGCGATCCGCAGTTCAGATTAATGTTGCGGCCATCGGGGGCGCAATGGACGGCATGCACGCACGCACCCAGCCGTTCAAACAGCTCAGCGGCAAGCGCGGAGGCGGAACCATTGGCGCAATCGACAACCAGCCGCAATCCATCCAAACCATCTGGAAGTGTTGCCGCCAGGTGATCGATATAGATGCAATCCAGACCCGGGTTCACTCGCAACTCGACTGGCGGCAAATTCAAATCCGCTTCGAGCAGCGCAAAGATTTCCTTCTCCAGCCGCTCTTCCTGCTCGTCGGCAAGCTTGTATCCGGCGTGGCCGATGAGTTTGATGCCGTTGTCCTGGTAGGGATTGTGCGAGGCCGAGATCATCACTCCGGCGGCGAAGGGTCCATTCTTGGCGAGGTATACAACGCCCGGAGTAGTGGTGACGCCCGCGAATTCAACCTTGGCGCCGCCGTAGAACAAGCCGCTCGCGACGTCGGCGGCGAGCCACGGACCCGATTCGCGGGTGTCCATTCCAATAACCACCTGGCTGGGCACGCGCGCGTGAGCAGGCTTCGATTCGAGCACCCAGTGTCCCAGCGCCGCGCCCACGGCCTGTGCGGTTTTGTGGTCCAAAGGAGCAACGCCAGCCACTCCGCGAATTCCGTCGGTTCCAAATAGAACCCGCGGCACTAGCGGGCTCCGCCGGTCAAGATCTTTTCAACCTTCACACTAACCGTAATATCGGACGAAGTGTCCACAAGTCTTACCTGCGGGTCGCCGATATTTAAGTGAGTGTGAAAGACCTGCTCGCCTACAACGCCGCTCAAGTTTATGGGATCCGTTTTGATCTGGTGGATGGTTTGCACGCGATCCTCGGAGCCCCGGATGCGAACTTGCGCGGGACTAAACTGCTGGCTCACGATGCGGTAGCCGGCGGGCTTATTCACGAACAGCGGCTGCACGGATTCTTGCTTCACGGCGAGCTGGTCGAAATGGAGCGTCAGTTGCGAAGGAACCGAGCGATAAAAGACCACTCCCGCGGGCAGGTTGAGATTGCGCCCGCGGATATTATAGGTGCGCTCGCCGGCCTGGGCGTCGGACAGGTCCAGCACCGCGGCCACAGTGGAGAGGTTATCGCGCCGCAGCCGTCCCGATGGACCGCGCAGCTCGAGCTGTATCCGGTCCGGCAAGTTGCCGCTGATGTCCAAATCGTCCCGCATATTCTTGAATTCGACGGGCACCGAGAGCGATGTGGCCACTTCCGGTTCGCGCGCGATCCCGAGCCAGAGCCCCACGGCTAACAATAACGACAACAGTTTCCAACCGAGGTTTTGGGTGAACAGTTGTGTCATGGCTGGTCCAGGCTGGAGTGTTGAACTGGAGAAGAGTGCTGCACTGGCGTGGAGTGCTGTACCGGAGTGGCGTGCTGCAGGCGCGCGAGATGCCGCGGCGGGGTGGCCACGCTGCGCTTGTCGCGATGATCCAACCGGTCCGAGAGCATCTGCTCCACGCGCTCGAGCGGAACATCGATTTCAATTTCGCCAAAAGCCGCGACCGATACTTTGCCGGTTTCCTCCGACACCACCACGGCGATGCAATCCGACTCTTCGCTGATGCCGAGGGCGGCGCGGTGGCGTGTGCCGAGTTCAGAGAGCAGCAGCGGATTGGTGGTCAACGGCAGGAAGCACGCAGCGGCGGTGATGCGGTCGCCCTGAATGATAACAGCGCCGTCGTGCAGCGCCCCGCCCGGATGAAAAATGGAGCACAGCAGATCGCGTGAAACCGCTGCATCCAAATTTACGCCGCTCTCGACAAATGTTCGCAAGCCGATTTTGCGTTCCACGACAATGAGAGCGCCGACTTTGTTTTGCGACATGCGCGCAACGGCCAGCACCACTTCCTGGCTCAGCTCGCGGCGCTCGAGCTGGCTGACGCCCAGAAAGGGCCGGCGTCCGAGCCGCGCCAACGCGCGCCGCAGTTCGGTTTGGAACATCACGATCAGCGCAATGGCGGTGTAGGGCGCGAGCGTCGCCAAAATCGTACGCAGCAAATCGAGCTTGGCCCAGACCGCCAGCGCGTAAATCAGGGCCAAAACGCCCAGTCCCAACAGAACGTGCACCGCGCGGCGGCCGCGGATGATCAGCAGGAATTGATAAATGAGGGCTGCGACAATGACGATGTCAAGCGCCGCGGTGAGGGTGAGCGGCGGCAATTCCGTAAGCGGAAATGGCAGGAAACGCGCCATGCATTACTACCTCATTGTAGCAAGCTGGTTGTTAGTTGTCGGTTATTATTTGTTGGTTGTTAGTGGATATCCAGGCCGGCCTGAAAAGGGTGAATATACCTCCATGTCGCTTGACCACCCAACGAAAGACCGGACGCTGAGAATGTCGTGATCTCAGAAGGGTCCGGATCAACTTCGATGGTAAGTACGATCGGGTGAGGCGGCGGCCCGCAGGAGTTCGCCGGGGGAACCGGAACCGGGATCGTCATGGTGCCGTTTGAGGTGTGCGTCTGGTAAGCGAAATTGACGCCTTCATAGCCGGCGTAAACCTGGATGAAGCTAACCGTGACCCAGGACTTCGGATCACCACCGGTCCAATTAATCGTGAGGGGCTCACAGTTGCCGAACGCGCCGAGTCCCGCCAGCGGCGTCTGAATCTGAATGTCTGCGCCGATTTTCAGAGCGGCCTGAAAGGGCCCCACCTCCGCGCCGCCGCTTGTCGTCACCGTGAAGTTGCCCGCTTGGACCGTGCCGGCGGGGAGCGTGGCCTGATAGGCCGAAAGGCCGCCCAGTTGTCCTTGGTGGTAAGGGACGACGGGCACCTGCGCCGCGCTAAGGTCGGGGCCTTGTATCGTAACCGTCCCCGCCGTAAGGCCGCGATAGCCGGGCACCGGGCACGCA
>Ga0302324_100011323_pt1 | contig 18321 bp, 16 predicted proteins | sample Palsa_T0_1_FD_201949 | JGI IMG/M metagenome (GOLD analysis project Ga0302324, IMG submission 201949) | Peat permafrost microbial communities from Stordalen Mire near Abisko, Sweden - Palsa_T0_1 | ecosystem: Environmental > Terrestrial > Soil > Palsa > Peat permafrost | place: Sweden: Abisko... | reverse complement strand
ACCTGGTGGGCACGATCAAGTATGGCAGAACTGATGTTGAAATGGAACAGAAAACTGTGCCAATCCAACTGTCAAGGTGACGCGTATCACAATCAGTTGGAATTCATCGATTTGCCGCCGAGATGTGTTGCGCAGGGTCGCAGTTTTTGAGCAATGAGGGGAAGCCGGGACAGTGGAAAACCTGAGCGGAACCAGAGTGACCAAGTCCAAGGTGCTTCGCTAAAGGTTTTTCAGTTCTCTCCACCCTCGGGACGAAGACCTGTTCGCATGTCCCCGGTCTAATCGTTCAATCGACTTGAATGCTGCGGTTTCGGCATAAACCTACTCTTGTTTCACTTAAGGCCAAGGTGACGCTCATGAGCAATAAAATCGAGGTGCGGCAAACAGACATTACAACCGTAGCCGCGGACGCGATCGTGAATGCAGCCAACAGCACATTGCTTGGCGGGGGCGGGGTGGATGGAGCAATTCATCGCGCCGCCGGTCCCGAGCTGCTGGCAGAGTGCAGAGGGCTGGGCGGCTGCAAGACCGGGCAAGCCAAGATCACGAGAGCATACAGGCTTCCGGCGCAATTTGTGATTCATACAGTGGGGCCGGTTTGGAATGGCGGCGACCACAACGAGCCGAAGCTGCTGGCCAGCTGCTACAAGAGCTGCTTTGCCCTGGCGCGAGAGCACGGTGTGAAGACGATCGCGTTTCCGGCAATCAGCTGCGGGATTTATCACTTTCCGGTAGAGCGGGCGGTCGAAATTGCGGTTCGGGAGACGCTGGCAGAGCTCAACGCAAACCCTTCGCTCGAGAAGGTGATCTTTTCGTGCTTTGGGGATGCGGTGTTTCAGGCGTACCGGAGCGCGTTGGCGTGGGCGATGGCGAGCTAGCACAGATCGATTTGTTCATGCTCCGCAAGGATCATGGAATTCCAATGAGAAGACCCCCGCTCGTACCGATGGACTGCTGGTGACCTCCGGCAAAACTGTAGACGTAAGCGGGCTCGAGGAACCAGCCGAAACGGTGCTTACCGTTGGGCCAGAACATGAAGTCTCCGGCCAGCTCCCCGGAGATGGAGTTAGTCACCTTTCCGTTCTGCCTGAGGTGTACCCACTCGGGACCCACGCCGAGCATGAACTCCGCTTTCCGCGATATGGTCCACGGCTTCTTGAAAAGGAGGCCCGTGTCCCATTCCGTTGAGTGGCGGGTGTAAAAGGGCGATACGCCTGCCTCCAACTCAAGCCAATTCTCGATCGGTGTGACCTCCGCGGCAAGATTCGGCGCGAAGGTTGCCGCGCCTCCGCTGACGTTCCAACTAGCTGCCGCGCCAAGCTCAACGATGGCGACGGGCTCTTTGTCCGCGTCAGTCGTTTGAGGATCACAAGGGGATGCCTTAGAAGAACTCTGCCCGTTCAGGGCCAGACACAATGACAGCGATAAGGAAGCCCCAACGAACACGCGCATGCATGGATGCATCGTTTTCTCCAGGGTCAGTTGTACGTTCCGTAAAGATGGGAATCGGGCAGGTCAGGGGGTCGCGATCATGACGAGGGCGGCGAGTCTCGCCGCCTTCGCCACGATCGGCGGGTTAAAAATTGAGCGTGATCTTCGCCGTCATGGCGCGCGGAGTTACGTAGTGCGTGCCGCTGAAGGTGGAGAGGAAGTTGTAAAGGGCGTACTTGTTGGTCAAGTTGATGGCGGTCAGGTCCAAATCGACCTTGTAATGCTCTTTGTGGAAGATGTTGTTCATGCCGACCGATGCGTCGAAGAGGTCGCGATGCTGAATGCGCGGCGGGTCGTGGTCGTTGTCGCCTTTGCCGGGTGCTGGAATATCGATCAGGTTTGAGGTAAGCTGCGAAGCCTGGCACGCGTAATAGGACGTCCCCGGAAACAGCTGACCGATCAGATGGCTTGGGGTCGCGCGGTCTCCGTCGCAGGAGAGGCCGGCCTGAAACTCCTGGTCGGCAGTCAGGGGAAGGTAGACGTTGGTCCCATTGACGGGGTTGGCGGTGTACGGGATGTTGTTGTCCACCAGCAAGACGGCAGGCTGCCCATCCAGCATGGCAGGGTTTCCGAACTCATCGAAAGAACTGTTTGGGCAGGCGGTGTTTGAGTCAGTCGGGTTGTAGCAAGGGGTGGAGCCGGCTACCAGACCGGAATCAAAACGGTAGTTAAAGCCGCCCCATAGACCACTGATCCACTTTGTGCCTGGAACCTCGTATTGAATGTGAGAAGTTTGGTTGAACTTCTCGTCGTGGTCGATGCGGAAGGGAACATGGACTGTTCCTTCAGCAGCGCCGCTGGTGGCTCCTGCTCCGGCGACCTGCGGGGTAAAGAAGCGCGCTGCCACCGAAGAGGTGACAACGTAGGCGCTGAAACCGTGGTACTTCGGAATCTCGATATTTGCGGCATAGCCGGGGATCTTGGAGTTGTGCCAGTCGATGGGGAAGGTTATGGGAGTGTTGCCCAGCACGCTGAAGTCGAAGGCGTTGTGTGTGTACTTCCAGATGTACTCGCCGCTGATGACAGCCCACTTGCCAAGCCCTTGCTGGAATCCGGCATGGAACTCGTTGCGGAAACCGGGGTGCATAGTACCCGACGCGCCCGGCTGGCAGCTGAGCAGCGGACTCAGCACTGGATTGGAGCAGCCGGTGCTGGAGAGCACAAGGTTCTCGTTGAACGGTGTCTCCAGCGTGCGGGCATAGGAGATGCGCATCACCGTCGCCGACGGTTTGATGTTGTAAGCGATGCCCACGCGAGGCTGGGTCTGGTTAGCATCTGTAAGCCCGTTGTAGACGTCTTCGCGCAGGCCCAGGTTGAAGAGCCAATTCTTAACCTTAAGCTGATCCTCGATGAAGAGGGCCAGTTCCTTTACATCGGTGTGGCCGTAGTAGCTATACGAACTGCCACCGCGGCTCAGGTCGTAGGGCGCAAGGACCGATAGGTAATTGGCATTCGGAAACGAAATTACGCCGTCGCAGGCTGTTGGTCCGGAGTAGCCCGCCAGCGGGTTACCATTTACATCCGTGCACGGCGAGTTATAGGTTGACTCGACAATTCCCAGGCTGTCATTTTCGCGCAGGAAGGTCTGTCCGTACTGGGCGCCGATCTTGAGGGTGGTGATTCCTTTCACGTACGAAAGGTCAGAGTGGACTGCGGCGTTGGTGAGCGTGCGGAACTGGGAGATGGAGGCGGTTTGCAGGTCGGATGCACCAAGATCGGCGAGTGGATTGCTACTCGGGTAGTAGTTATAGGCGTCCCTGCGGATGAAGCCGCCGAAGTTGAGGACGGAGTTGTTGTTCACGACGTGAGTGTAAGTCGGCGAGAAGTTGATGGTCCCGATCTTCGAGCGCTGATCGGCGTTTCCGACATTACCAAATGTGGGATTCGCGGTGGCTCCGCCGCTTACCACGTTCTCCACGTTCAGGTTTTCAAACGCGTTCGGCGTCTGGAACCATGACCGGCTGTAGTTCACGTCGAAGTGAATCGAGTCGACTGAGCTGAGGGCGAAATCGACGCGATCGAAGACATTCTGCTCGTTGCCCTTGTCGTGGAAAACCGTGAACTCCGGTGGATCGAGGAAGCGGCCGGTATTGAGCCCATCGGCCTCGATGAAGTTCCCCCAGCTCGCCCCACCATATGCCAGATCGAAGCCGGCACTTGCCGAACCGAATGCGCCATAGGAGGTCGTAATGGATCCCGTCGGCTTCGTTACGCCCTGTCCGGAGCGGGTGGTCGCAACAATCACGAGGCTGGTTTTGCCGCCAAACTCGGCCGGCGGCGCACCAGAGATGACTTCGATCGACTGAATGGAGTTGGAAGGAATCTGGTTGGAGAAAACTTTGCTCTGCTGGTCGGTGATCGACTGGCCGTCGACCGAGAACGAGTTGGAGGCGTGGTCACCGAGGCCATGGAACAAGCCGTTGGAGTCGGCCGCCACCCCGGGAGTCGTCGCCGTTACGAGGGAGCTGAGGGAGGAGGACTGGCTCTCCATGGGCACCATTGTGAACAGGTCACGATCCACGTCGGTGTGGAAGGTGGGGTCGTTTTCGACCAGATCGCCCTGTGCTTCCACAGTCACCGTCTGGCTTGCACCCGAAACCTGCAAAGCCAATTTCAGGCTCACGCCCACCAGCGATCGGATCTCGGTGCTCTTGGTCAGCACGCCAAATCCGTTGGCCGTAACGGTCACCGTATAAGGGTTGAAAGGAACGTTGGTAAACACGAAATGCCCCTGCGCGTCGGTAGTTGTGTTGCGGTTCAGGCCACTCGCCGAGTTGCTAAGGTTTACCGCCGCGCCGGGAACGACCGCTCCCGACGGATCACTCACGGTGCCGCTCACCGCACCCGCGTTTCCGCCTTGCGCGTGTGCGCTCAGAACGGATATGGCCAAAACTCCAAGGGAGAAAAGACGAAAGATAGTGCCGCGAATCGACGGCATAGGAAGGCCTCCTGATGATGGCTGAAAGATCCAAGAGCTCACGCCACGGCTGAACCGCGGCATCTTCGGGGAGTGAGGCTGACTTGGATTCGAGGGTTCCTGTTTACTGAAATGCGAGGCATTTCGCCCCTTCTTCAATCGGGGCGAAAGAGGCAGATCGTTCAATTGGAACTGAGGAATCGGAAAGTTAGCCCTGGAGGCCAACCGGAGGAGGACGGATATTGAGCGTGGGATGCCAGTAGCGCACAGCTGTGCGCTCTTCCACAGGGAGGGTCTGCACACCGATTTGAACCAGCACCACCACCGCAGCGGCGATTGCCACCGGCGCAGCTGAGTGCATCATGATGCAAATCGGGCAGTGGTCCGCGTCGCTATCGGTTGCGTGCAGGTGCGTAACCTGCGTGAAAGCCAGCAACGCAAGCAGAATCAGGCAAACGATGGTCACCGCCGGCATGGCGTTGAAGCCCACGCGGCGCTTTGTGCCCCAATTTATCCCAAATCCCGGCAACTGGTTCCCTTCCTTAATCTTAGAATACACAGAATTTGACCGCCCGAAGTCGTTTTGGTTTACATCCGTTCGGGCTAATGCCTTGCGAAGGTGTTAGCAAACGCTGGGGCTAACCGCTCGTCTAAACTGTGCGCATGGGGAAAAACCCAGTCAAATGAGTTCGATGATTCATCGACGCCATCTGTTGCCGGGCCTGCTGACGGCACTTGCCGTTTTTTCGCTCACCTGTGCCCTCGTTGCCCAAAAGCCACTCCCCGTGAAACCCAGCGTGCCCGGCATGGCAACCAACCATCGCCTCATTCTCAAAGATGGTACCTACCAGATCGTCCGCAAATATGAAGTGGTCGGCGACCGGGTTCGTTACGTCTCCGTCGAGCGAGGCGGCGATTGGGAGGAGCTGCCGGTCGGCCTGGTGGACTGGGAAGCAACCCGCAAGTGGGAACGCGACCACGCCAACCAGCCGGAAGAAGATATTTCGCCGGCCATGAAAGAGGCCGAGAGCATCGACAAGGAAGAATCCGCGGAGCGCGAGGAGCTGAAGGCGAGCCGACCCGAGGTGGCCAAGGGGCTGGAGTTGCCGGACGAGGATGGGGTCTTCGTGCTGGACACTTTTCAGGGAACGCCGGAACTGGTGGAGTTGCTACCCAGCGAGATGACCGCCAATGCGAAGACGAAGCACGGCCTGAGCACCCTGAATCCGCTGGCTGGGTCGAAGGCGTCGCTCGAACTTGATGGGGCGCATGCGAAGGTGCATCTGCACGTGAACGATCCGGCGATCTACCTTTCGCTTAACGTAAGCGACGACAAGGAGCCGGTGCTGTCGCATCCGTTGACGGTGAACACAGGCGGCGCATCAGCGATCGCTGGACGCAAGCACGGAGCGCATTCGACGAGCTCGGGATTTGCCATTGTGCGTGTGGATGAGCGAAACACGGTGCGGATCGTGGGGGCCATCCACATGAGCCCGGGCGGAACCGTGACGCAGGACGAGAATGTGATTCCGGCCAAGGCCGAGCTCCTACCCGGCAAGCATTGGATGAAGATCACGCCCGAGCAGACGCTGACGATTGGGGAGTATGCGCTGGTGGAGATCATCTCTCCTTCGGACATCAACCAGTCGGTCTGGGATTTTCAGATAGACCCGCGGGGCGGAGATAATCCGGGCTCGCTGGGGCCGCTGCTGCGGTAACGCGGGGAGAACCGATTGTCGCGGACTTATCCGAGGCAAGGCAATGCAGGCGGCCTCAGTGTTCAGTTTTGCTCGCCGCCGGTAGTTTGGTGTGCTTGCGCGCAGCCTCCACAACCTGATGAATGGCGTCAACTACGAGTTGCGGCTGATCCAGCTGAATGTGGTGCCCGCTCTGCTCCGCGTAGATCAGTTCGTGGTTGCGAGACAGGCTGACCATCCCCTCTTTCTGGAGGCGTTTCTCATCTTGCAGCCGCTTCCACTCCTCCCCGGAGAGTTCTGAAGGAGCCGCCTCGCCTTTCCCTGAAGCTACAAGAACAATTAACGGCTTGTCGCCCAAAGGTACTGGATCTGCAGCCCTCGCAACATACATGGCCTGCAGCTCTTCGGGCCAATAGTCATCGGTAGCGGCGGAGAGCTGTGGATGTGCCAGCATCCAAAGCCTCATCTTCTGTACATCGGGAGGAAGTTTGTCGAAAGGCGGCTCGATCTTCGGGGGTCCAAACACCTGTGCGTTGAATTCGGCTTGTTTTTTATCATCTTCGGTAGGCGGCTTGGGCGGACTTGTTTTCATTGTCTGCACCGGCGGAACGGGTCGTGCTTGAGCGGTTCCCCGTATCCGGACCAATTTTCCCTGATACATCAACGTGGTGTCTTCGTGCGTGCTGTCGACCAGCACCATACCTGCAACTTCCTCCGGATAACGTGAGGCATATACGCGCGCGATCAAGCCGCCAACCGAATGCCCAACAAGGACATAAGGAGCAGGTAAAGCTGCCTTTTGGAGCAGAAGGTGCAGTTCGTATGCGTCCTGCGCCATGGTGCGCGGAGTTGGACCCAGATCGCTCCATGCCATACCTGCTCTGTCGTAGGAGGCTACTCGCGCAAAGCGAGCTACTTCCGGTTGAACCAGAGACCAGTCAAATGAGAAATCGCCCGCGCCCGCTATCAGGACTACGGTTGGCCTTCCTTTGCCGGTGGCATTGATGTGCAGCTTGTAACCGCCGATGTCGACCAATTTGCCGGTTGGCGGATACGCACTCGCGTCCTGCACTGCTTGGGTACGGGAGGCAGCGGTGATTCCGCCGATCAGCAAAACCGTGATCCAGACAGTCGACTTCCGCATGCTAGCAATCCTATAGGGGTGGAGTTCGATCACAGAACCACTATGAAGTGCGCTTCTGGACGCGCATGAGCGTCGCGACCAATTCGGAGACTGCATCCCGACCTTACGCTTCCGGAGCCCTGGCTTTGGCAAACCGCTGACGCCGTTTCTCCCACTCGTTGGAGTTGAAGAAGCGGGGGCCGACTTCAATGAGGCGGGGAATCATGTTGAAGACGGCGATGCGGCTCCAGGGACGGCCGTCGCGCTGGCGAAAGCCCTTCTCGTTCAGATCGCTGACGATGGCCGAGTAACTGAAATCCTGAACCAGCAACTCCATCATGAGCATCAGGGTCTGGTGTTCGCCGGGATGGACTTCAAGGCGCCTGCAGTCGTCGGAGACGCGGAGGCCGTAGGGGATGTCTTCATCGAATCCGCCTTCGGGTGGGGTTTCGGAGTCGGGCAGCTCGCGCCGCCACTCGATAGAGACCATCTGCCATCCCGCCGCTGTCCGCTGCTGGATGACATCGGGGCTGAAAGGACCGGAAACTACGTCGCGAACCCGCTCGAAATATGCCATGGAAGGCCTCCAGATATGGATCAGATGGATAAGCTAAAAGCAATTCGAGGACCAAAGTATTGACCCAAGCTACTCCGCCCGCTTCGCCGTCCAGATGCCGTCGGAACGGCCCTCCACGCGCATTCGGCCTTTAGCGGAATTCAGGTCGATCCAGCCGGCGAGGAACGCCTGCACCGGTCCCGGGGCTCCGATCCCTATTTCCTTGGGCCATTCTGCTGGAAATGAGAGTTCAACGTAGCCGTTTCGCCAGGTGCCTGTGATCGCGCAGTTTTCTCCAAGTGGGCCAGACCAGGTCCCGGTGAGTTTGCCTCCCTCGCGGTGGAGTTCCATAGTGGCATCGTACGAACCGGCGTCGCTGTTGTAATGCATCTGCCACTTGCCTGCAGCGTTGGAGCCATTTTTGAAATCCTGGGGCGCGGCAGGCGTAATGCGGACATTGGAGAAGTACGCTTCCTCGCCGCTGTAACCCCAGAGGCCGACCGCACCGTGGAGATCTTCTCCCTTCAGTCCGTCGACAACGAGTGAGGGCTTGTCAGAACCGTTGAGATAGAGCTTCGCCGCACGGCCAGAGACCTCGATGCGGAGCTTCGTCCAGGTCTCCATGGCCACGTCAGCGTGCGACTCGTAGACCCATGGCCATTCGCGGCGCAGGCGATACCAACCAAAGTCCGGCTCGGAATCGTACTGGACAGAGTGATTGCGCATCGCCTGGTCGGGGGCCTGCGAATTTCCCGGTCTAAGATAGAACAACTCATAGTGCGATGCGTCAGGGCGGACGCGAAAGGCAACTCCAACAAATCCCGGGAACCTGCGGCCTGGCGGAACGGTAGCCTTGAGTGCGATGTCGGCCTCGATGCTTCCGTCCTGGAAATCGGTGCCGGGGAGCAAAATGAGGCCTTCGTCGTCCGCTTTATCGACCGTGACGCGCACGCATTTCCGGCCCAGGTATTCGGCTGACTCTGTCTTGGTGCTCGGAGCGATCAGGCCGACTGAATCGAGAAGCGGGAAGGTCTGGACATGCGCCTGCGCCTGGGCGAGGAGGCAACCGTAAGCGATTGGAGTAAGTGCGCAGAGATCTAACCAGCGTTTGTGCATGATTTCTCCTTTGCGGGATGCAGGCGAGGTAGGGCCGAACCTCTCAAATCGAATGAGCAAGCCGGACGCCAACGCCATAGTGTGGCGTGAGGCGCTAATTTGCGGAGAAGCAAGGAGTTGGCAAGGCGAGAATTCGCGCCTGCCTGGGGCGCGTTGTCCGGTTTTGCAAATCCTTGTCCGGTAGCGGACAGGCGGCGAATACGTGTTTGCAGATCCGACCCTCTGACGGATGAACGGGGGTAGGGGTCATTCGCATCCCTCGCACGTTTGCTATTCCCTTACGCTGATGCCAAGCGCCTTCATCTTCCGATAGAGGTGGCTGCGCTCGAGGCCCAGGAGTTCGGCGGCGTGGCTGATGTTGTTACGGGCTTCTTCGATCTTCTTGAGGATGTACTCGCGCTCATAGGCATCGCGGGCCTGCTGGAGGGTTGAAAACTCCTCCGCAGAGCGCGAAGCGGCCTTGTGCGCGAGGGGCGGCAGGTGTTTCCGTTCGATCCGCAGGACGCGGGGATTGAGGATGAGGACCCGCTCGATGACGTTCTTGAGCTCACGGACGTTCCCAGGCCAGTGGTATTGAGCGAATGCTTCCAGGGCCTCTTCGCCGATTTCGACGCGAGGCCGGCCGTACTGCTTTCCAAATTCGGCGAGGAACTCGCGAGCAAGCGGAGGGATGTCCTGCTTGCGTTCCCGGAGCGGCGGCACAAAGAACGGAACCACATTGAGACGATAGAAGAGGTCTTCGCGGAAGTTGCCTTTGGCGATCTCCTCTTCGAGATCTTTGTTTGTGGACGCGATGAGGCGGACATCTACGCGCAAAGGCTGCATGCCGCCGACAGGGGTGAAGAGCTGATCATCGAGTGCGCTCAGGACCTTGGCCTGTGTTTTGAGGCTCATGTCGCCAACTTCATCAAGGAAGAGCGTTCCGCCGTCGGCGCGCTCCAGTGTGCCGCGCTGCTCGCTGGGTCCGCCGGGTTGCGCTCCGTGGCGATAGCCGAAGAGTTCGGCCTCAATGTGAGCCTCCGGGATGGCGGCGCAGTTGAGCTCGACAAAGACGCGGTCCCGGCGAAGGCTTTCAGCATGAATGGAACGGGCGATGAGCTCCTTACCCGTGCCGGACTCGCCGTAGATAAGGACGCGCCCGTTGGTGGGAGCCATAAGCCTGATCTGCTGGCGCAGGGCCTTGGCGGGGACACTTTCGCCTGTGAGTACGGAGCTTACGCTGAACTGTCGCTTGAACTCGATGTTCTCGGCGCGAAGGCGGCGGGCTTCAACGGCGTTCTTGAGAACGATGAGGGTGCGGTCAATGGAGAGAGGTTTCTCGAGAAAGTCGTAGGCGCCGAGCTTGGTGGCTTTGACGGCGGACTCGATGGTGCCGTGGCCGCTGATGATGACGACCTCAGGGCGCGTTTCCGCGGCGAGCCCGTGGATATCCGCGAGGACGTCCAGGCCATCGCGATCGGGGAGCCAGATGTCAAGCAGAACCGCATCGTATGGCGTGTCCTGGACCAGGACGAGCGCTTCAGCCGCCGTAGCGGCAGTGGCGACAGCGTATCCTTCCTCATTCAGAATCTCTTCGAGAGAGGAGCGAATTTCTGCTTCGTCGTCAACCACAAGAATGTGGTTCATGAGGGAAGGCCCCTCGTCCCGGCGGAAGCCGATTCCTCGAGAGCGGCAGTACCATTGCTCTCAAGAGCGGGCTGTGCATTGGTCTCCATGAGCGGAAGGCGCATGAGGAAGCGTGCGCCCTTGGGGGAGTTCCCCTCTGCGCGGAGCGAGCCGCCATGCTCCTGGACGATTTTCGCGGCGATAGATAGACCGAGGCCGGTGCCGCGATGCTTGGTGGAGTAGAAGGGCAGGAAGAGGCGTTCGCGAATCTCGTCGGTTAGTCCGTGGCCGGTGTCGCTGACGGTGACCTCAACCGCTGCGCCGTCTTCGCTGACGGTGCTGTGGACGCCGAGAATGCGGAGCAGGCTGCCCTGCATGGCTTCCGCGGCGTTGTCGATGAGATTGGCGAGGGCGCGGCGGATGGCCTCAGGGTCAGCCATTACCGGCGGTAGCGAGGGCTCCAGGTCCCATTGCACCGTGATCCCCTGAAGACGGCCAGCGAAGAGGGCAAGGGCCTCTTCGGCGATCTTATTCAGGTCGCAGGCACGCGGTTCGAGGGCTGGGAACTGGGCAAGCGCAGAGAACTGGTCGACAAGGGTGCGGAGAGTGCCGACGCAACCGAGAATCACTTCGCTGCACTTGCGAATCACCTGCCCGGAATCGGTGACGCCTCGATCGAGGTAGCGGGCAATCCGCTCGGCCGACAGGGCGATTGGGGTGAGCGGATTTTTAATTTCATGAGCGACGCGCTGGGCCACTTCTTTCCACGCAAGTTGACGCTGCGCGCGGAGAAGCTCGGTCATATCTTCGACGACCAGAACGGTTCCGGCCAGCCCGTGTGCCAGTTCGAGGCGTGCACTGGTGACGGCGAGATGCATGGTGCGCCCGCGCCACGGGAGTTCAATCTCAGTGGATGCCGCGCCCATGCGTTGGCCCCTGCGAATGACGCCGGTGAGTTCGTCAGTACAGTCGGGGGGCATGAGCAAGTCAACGCGGAGTCCGGTGAGGTTTTCGTTGTCGCGGCGACCCACGAGTAGCGCGAAGGCTCGGTTGCATTGGAGGATGCTGCCGCTGCTATCGAGCGTGACGACCCCGGAAGGAATGGTTTCAACGATGGTCTCAAGTTCCCGACGGCGCTCTTCGATTGCCTGGTTCGCGGTTGTGAGCTGCGCGGAGGAACTTTCCGCAAGGTAGCGGCTAGTTTCAAGGTCCGCGGCCATGTGGTTAAACGAACGGACGAGGTCGCCCATTTCCCCAGTAGCGACCAAGCCGATGCGCTGCTCGTATTTTCCTGCCGCGATCTCGTCCATGGCGTCGGCGATCGCTTCGACTGGGCGGGTGATCTGCTTGGAAAGAAATAGCGCCAGCCAGACGCTGGAAAAGAAAACGAAAACCGTGATGAGAAGGAGCAGCAGCACGAAGGTGGTGCGGATGCGGTTGCGGGAACGGAAAAGCTGCCAGTACTCTTCTGCGCCCTTCTGGATGCGAACCGTGGTCTGGCTTAGCCCCTGAGGCATTGGCAGGCCAACAACCACGATGTTGCTCGATGGCGTAACGGCCATCGCGACCGCGTATTCTTCGGCACCGACCTTCAAGACCGCCTCATCGCTGCGCTGAGCGGCGGTCAGAATGTTTGTTGTGAGCGCGCCATGGAGCGAAACCTCCGCGGCATGCTCACCTTCGTCGGTCTTGATCGGGAGCCATGACACAAGGCTCACCTGGGTGGACTCAAGCGGTGTCTGGAAGCGGGCGAGAACCTTGAGGTCTTTGCTGTAGACCACAGCAAAGCCACCGGCGAGTGTGATGCGATGAGCGACGAGGGCTTCCTGGAGATCGGGGGGGGCTTTTTCGGTTGCACCGGAATTGGCGATTGAGGCAGCCTCGACGCGAGCATTGTTTGTAACGTACTGGGCCAACTCGAGCACGACACGCGTGGAGTCTTCCCGGAGTTCAGATGTGTTGGGCGAAAACCAGCGATCGATGGAACGATTGAGAATCATGAAGCTGAAAAGGAACATGAAAATGGCCGGGGTGAGCGCGATGATGATTGCGCCCAGGACCATGCGGGTGCGGAGACGTGAACCGAGAGCGCTGCTGCTCTGGCTGGCGTAGAGACGGAGGATGTTCCGGAGAAGGAGCATCGAGAGAACCATCAGGAGAAGAAAGACCAGCACGGTGAGCGCGGTGAAGGCCAGAGTTTCTCCCGAGGTCACTGGATTTAGGAATCCGACGCCCGAGGTGTTGAATGCGTTAAGCCCATCCAGGATGGCAAAGACAAGCAGCACCCCGCCGCCCAGAAAGGCGATGGATCGCCGCTTTGGATCCCCCAGGAAAGACATGGGGCGATTATAGAGCGGGTTGAGACGAATGGGCATGGAAGCGGCGGAGTCGTGCGGGTTAACGTCTTAGATCTGGGAGCAGGCCAGTGGGCTGAGGATCACGTTGGTGATGTTGTTGACGATCTGGTCGAAGGCGTAGTGGGGATCTGCGGAGAGCTTCTTCCAGGCTGGATCGTTGCGGAAGATATCCCACCTGGCTTCGAGCTCGGCCATGTCGGCGAAGCTCAGCATGTAAGTGAGGTGGGGCAGGCGGGAGCCAATGAGCCCATCACCGAAAAAGACGGGGTGAAAGCCGGCCTTGAGGAAGATGCCGAATTCTCCCGCGTGGAACATTTCGACTTTGCGGACGTGTTCGCCATTGCTGGGACTCTCGTAGGTGCGAAGCTGGAAGATGCGCTTTGCCTTGGTGGCGGCGGAGGGCGGGAGAGTGAGCTTTGGCCAGCCTTGAAATGCCTTCAGCAGCCAACTTTCAATGCGGATGAATGCTGGGGCGGCGTTGGTGGCGTTCCAAAAAGGCTCGGCGGCGCGGAGGAACTCAGCATCCTGGGCAAGCCGCAGATCGAGCTCGGCGAGATCGGCAAGGTTGGTGGAGGGAATGATGAGGACGTAGGTGGGTGTCTCCGGGCCAATGTCGAGCTTGAGCGCGCCAACTGGCCCCATGCCGAGACGGCCGAGTGCGGGGATGAGCGCGTCAGAGAAGTAGCTCTCGGTGAGCTTGAGCTGCGGGCCGCTCAGGAGGCTGTAGCGCCGGAGCTGGTAGTAGTCGCGGGAGGGAGTGGTGGCGGTCTCCGCAATGAGCTTGCCGGCGATGCCGACGGTGGATGCGGCAACTGATGTTGCCAGAAACTGACGCCTTTTCATGAGCCCCTCCGAGTGCAGAGCCATTTTACGGGAGCGAGGGGTTCCCGGGGTGATCAAGAGTTCTCGAGCTTTGCTGACGAGCCGGGATTTGCCCAAATCGAGGGCCTGCGCGAACAATGGACGGAACGGAGCGCGCGACAGACTCGCCCAGGATTGACTCGGCCGATGCTCGAACGAGGCGCGCAATAACTTAAAGAACGCTGTATCCGGAGGAACGATGATGAAGAGGCTTCTATTTGTCCTTATCTTGAGTTTGCCGCCCATCGCAGTGGCGGAAAAAGACCAGCCCAACGCTGCCGATTACACGATTGCGGTACACGTTAGTTCGTCGTCCCTGGTTCAAAACTGCACTGATGTGACGGGGGGATCGAGTGTCTGCAGTATAGAGCAGCGGCTGCTGGTGACAATCGGCGGCAAGAAATATGAGCTGGAGAACAGTCGTGCGACTGCGCTGCTTCGGACGGGCGACTACAAGGCAAAGATAGTGAAGGACGAGACTAAAACAAACTACGAGTATCTGAGGACTTACGAGTTTCTGTTTTCCGATGGGAAGACAGGCACCTATGCGGTGATGGGCGAGATGGAGTAGGAGACGAGGCGCGGACCGCGATGGGCGCGACAAGGTCGGTTGCCGGAGAAGTGCCGGCTCGTGCGCTACCATAAGGCCATCAGACGAGGCCGCCATGTTTGTTGTTGTCTGGCAATTTGAGATTGCTGAGGAGAAGCTATCGGCATTCGAGGCTGCTTATGGGCCGCAGGGTGTATGGGCGCAGCTTTTTCGCGGATCGCCGAGCTACCACGGGACCGAGTTGCTGAAGGATGCTTTCGTTCCGGGCGGTTACATGACGATCGACCGCTGGGAAAGCGAAGAGGCATTTCGAGCATTCCGCAAGAATCACGATTCTGCCTATGAGGCATTGGATCGGGCCTGCGATGAGCTGACAAGCCGCGAAACGCGCATTGGGGCGTATACTGTGTAACCAAGCGGGAAAGAGCAGCAAACCTCGCCGAACGGACGAATAGACCGCAAGAAGAGTTTAAGAATCAATGGCTTGCGGGTGAACCATAAGTTTCACCTTTTCTTCGCTCTTTTTCCTGTCTTTGACTCTCCAACCCTGCTACAATCCCATCGAATTGCAAATCTGTCCGGCGAGCAGAAGTGTCACTGTACGCGGTGGCGCTCAAAGACGTCCGGATGGAGCGCATGCTAAGGAGCGCCATCCAATGGCTATCGCCGACGAACGCACGAAAGCTGTAGAACTTGCACTGTCACAGATTGAAAAACAGTTTGGCAAAGGATCAATCGTCCGCCTGGGATCGAAGGAGGCATTGGTACCAATTGCGGTGATATCGACCGGGTCGATCAGCTTTGACGCAGCGCTGGGCGTGGGCGGCGTGCCGCGCGGACGAGTGATTGAGATCTTCGGGCCGGAGTCGTCGGGCAAGACGACGATCACGCTGCAGATTATTGCCGAAGCGCAGCGGGCCGGAGGACTGGCGGCGTTTGTTGACGCCGAGCATGCGCTCGACCCGGGCTATGCAAAGAAGCTGGGCGTGGACGTGGATAACCTGCTGGTGTCACAGCCGGATTCGGGCGAACAGGCGCTCGAGATTACGGAAGCGCTGGTGCGGTCTGGGGCGATCGATGTACTGGTGGTGGACTCCGTAGCGGCACTGGTGCCGAAGGCGGAGCTGGACGGCGAGATGGGCGACTCGCACATGGGGTTGCAGGCGCGGCTGATGTCGCAGGCGCTCAGGAAGCTGACGGGGACGGTCTCGAAGTCGCGGACCTCGCTTATCTTCATCAACCAGATTCGCGAGAAAATCGGTGTGATGTTCGGCAACCCGGAGACGACGACGGGCGGACGCGCTCTGAAGTTCTACTCGTCGGTGCGCGTGGATATCCGCAGGATCGCTGCGATCAAGGACGGGGACGTGGTGACGGGGAACCGGACCAAGGTGAAGATCGTGAAGAACAAGGTGGCCGCGCCGTTCAGGGAGGCGGAGTTCGATATTTTGTACGGGGAGGGGATCAGCCGGGAGGGAGACGTGCTGGACCTGGCTGTGGCCAACAACCTGGTGGAGAAGTCAGGCGCGTGGTACAGCTACGGCGGTGAGCGGATCGGGCAGGGGCGCGAGAACACGCGGACGTTCCTGAAGGAGAACAAGGACCTATTCGCCAGGATGGATGCGGAGTTGCGGAAGAAGCTCGGAATCGGCGCAGCTGCGAAGGCTGAGGTGCCCGAAGTTCCGGAAGCTGGACCGGCGGAGGCAGCGGCGGCCGTGCGGACTCGGAAGGGATAAGGGACTTCGCCTTCAGCGATTCGTTGCAATCGATCTCCGGCAGAAATTTGAAGGGCGGGCGCGACATTGCTCGAAGAATCAGGAGGCTGCTCAGCGGCAGTTGAGCCAGATCCGTTCCAGTCCAAGGATTGCCGATGAGAATCCTCCACGTAATCCCTTCGATCGATCCGGCCACAGGGGGGCCGGTAGAGGGATTGAGGCAACTTTGCGCGATCTATGGCGCGGGTGGGCACGAAGTCGATGTCGCCTCGATGGATTCGCCTGAGTTTGCACGAGGAATCCAGTTCCCTGCCCCGGTTATCGCTCTGGGACCCGGCTGGGGAACCTACGGATATGCACCACGCGCGGCCTCTTGGATCAGGGCCAATCTTGCACGGTACGATGTTGTGATTATTGACGGCATCTGGCAGTACAACGCCGTTGCCGCCTATCGAGCGCTGGCCGGCTCAGGTGTTCCCTATGGCCTGTTTGCTCACGGAATGCTCGACCCTTATTTCAAAGAGCGACATCCGCTGAAGCATCTCAAAAAGGTGCTTTACTGGCACGGCATTCTGCGCAGAATCCTGCGCGATGCAAATGCCGTCTTTTTCACGTGTGAAGAGGAAAAACTGCTGGCGCGGCAGTCGTTCTCTCGATACAAAGTGAATGAAGCGGTGATTCCATTTGGCTCCTTCGGCCCGGATTGCGATCTCGCGGCGGCCAGCGAGGAGTTCCTGGCAAAATGGCCGGATCTCCGGGGAAGACGGCTGGCCATTTGTCTTGGCCGGATCCACCCGAAAAAGGGTACAGATCTCCTGATCAGGGCGTTCGCAGGCGAGATGGCACACGACCCCACATGGCGGCTGGTGATCGCAGGCCCTGACCAGATCGGATGGCAGAAGGAACTCGAAGCGCTTGCAAACAGTCTTGGAGTCGCCGATCGAATCACCTGGACCGGAATGCTGAAGGGCACGATCAAATGGGGCGCCTTCGCGTCTTCAGAGGTGTTTATTCTTCCTTCCCATCAGGAGAACTTCGGCATCGTGGTAGCAGAGGCATTGTCGTGCCGCCTTCCGGTGATTGTCTCGAACAAGGTGAATATCTGGCGCGAGATTGAGGCTTATGGGGCCGGGTTGGTTTGCGAAGACACCGTCGAGGGAACGAGTTCCGCTCTTCACCGCTGGTTGGAACTCTCCCCTGAGGAGATTGCAGACTTGCGCGGAAGAGCCAGGAAGAGTTTCGACGAACAGTTCAACTTCACGGCTACTTCGAAGAAGGTTTTGGAGACCATTGAGCGAGTGGCGGGCGCCAGAATCAGCAACAGCGTGGCATTGCCGCGCACCTGAAAATCTGGCAGGATTTCGGCGGCTGGACTGAGCCCGGACCGCAATTTGCCAATGATGATCAGTCGTCGCTGCTAGAATCCGACTACAGCGTTTTCGATTCTGCTCCTCACAGAAACCTGGATGCAGAGTGGCTTTTTGATCGAGAAAAAGCCACCTTCCTGAATCTCCGAATGCATGGAAGTGAATCGAAAATGCTCAAGAGCAGCCGATGAGCGCAAAGGCCCTGTATCCCGGCACATTCGATCCTCCGACGAACGGTCACGTGGACCTGATTCAGCGGGGCGCGAAGCTGTTTGAGCATCTGACGGTCGCCATCCTGAACAACCCGGTAAAGAATCCGCTGTTCACGTTGGAGGAGCGGGTGGAGATGCTTAAAGAAGTTACGGGCGCGCTGGCCAATGTGAGCGTGGCCACTTTCGGCGGGATGATGGTGGAGTTTGCGCGGCAGAGTGGGGCGACCGCGGTGCTGCGCGGCATCCGAGCAATTTCCGATTACGAGTATGAGTTCCAGATGGCGCTGATGAATCGGCGGCTTGCGCCGGAGATCGAGACGGTGTTCCTGCAGCCGGCGGGGCGGTACTCGTTTGTGAGCTCGCGGATGGTGAAGGAAGTGTTCAGCTTTGGCGGCGACGTGACGGGGCTAGTGCCGCCGAACGTGCTGAGAAGGTTGAGGGCCAGGGTTCAAGGTCCAGTGTCCAGGGGTTAGGGCTGAGGGTCCAGCGTCCAGGGTTGTGGAGGCACGGTCCGGCGTTTAGCCGGACCGTGCCTCATTTTTCGCTTTTTTTTGGGCGGTATCGGCACGACTGAAGTCATGCCCTTTTACAAGACAAGAACAAGCAACTGCAGGTCCTTTGACTTCCCATTCCACTTTCCCGTCGATTTCGTTCAGGGTCGGCGTCAGGGTAGTTCAGGATGAAATCGGCGCAGGTGGAGGCTCGGTCCGGCGTTGAGCCGGACCGAGCCTCATTTTTATTTTCTTTTTGGGGC
>Ga0302324_100011322_pt1 | contig 18321 bp, 14 predicted proteins | sample Palsa_T0_1_FD_201949 | JGI IMG/M metagenome (GOLD analysis project Ga0302324, IMG submission 201949) | Peat permafrost microbial communities from Stordalen Mire near Abisko, Sweden - Palsa_T0_1 | ecosystem: Environmental > Terrestrial > Soil > Palsa > Peat permafrost | place: Sweden: Abisko... | reverse complement strand
AAAAAATACCGATAACCAGCCCAGCGAAACGGGCACCCCAGTAAAGGTTAAAGCGGTCAACCAAACCGAACCACGACCAGTTGCAGAAACCGAAGAGGCGCAGCCCGATTTCGTGCACGGCAACAACCCAACGCCCAAATAATCTCGCGGCTTGGCGTTTTTGTCGCGATACTCCGCTGCCCATTAGCCGAGCCGCGACTGCGAAGGAGCGGTAAGGTATTCCCTACGCACACGCATTTCGCCCTGGTAAAGGAGTACAATAAAGCACTCTGTAATGCCGTGGAAACTCCGCGAAATGTCAACGAAGACCCGTCCACCTCTATCGCTGCCCTCATTGACCGTTGCAATTTTGGCGATGCCGGCGCCAAACAGCTTCTAATCGAGCGGCTCTACGGCGATCTCCGGCGGATCGCGGCGGCCCAACTTCGCTCGGAGCGCCAAAACCACACGCTTCAGGCGACAGCCCTCGTCCACGAAGCGTACGCCCGCTTCATTCAGCAGTCGGAGCTGAGTTTGAAGAATCGCGTCCACTTCATTGCGATCGCCTCACAGTTGATGCGCCAGGTCTTAGTGGATCACGCCCGTTCGCGGCTTGCCGCAAAGCGCGGTGGCGCCCTACGGCAGGTAACCCTGGACGAGGCGCTTTTCGGGCAGGAGCCGCACTCACTGGACGTTTTGGTGCTCGATGAAGTTTTGAACCGCTTAGCAAAGTTAAATCCCCGCCACGGCCGCATCGTTGAGCTGCATTTCTTCGGCGGACTATCCTTTGAAGAAATTGCCGAAGTTCTTGACATCGGAAATCGCACGGTACGGAGGGACTGGGCAATGGCGCGCGCCTGGTTGCGCAGCGAGCTCAGCCGCCGCGCATGACGCCCGAGCGCTACGAGAGACTCCGTATCTTGTTTGACAAGGTGTCGGAGTACCCACCGGAGGAACGCGAAACCGTCGCCCGGCAGCTGTGCGATGGCGACGAAGATTTGCTAGCGGAACTGCTCGCGCTTCTGCGCTCAGGGGGGCAGTCGACGGACGAGCTTGACACGCCCGTAGCTCGATTCGAGGCCGGTCCTTACCAACCTGCCTTTTCACCCAACGAAATACTGCTCGGCCGCTTTCGAATCATGCGCTTCCTGGGACGCGGAGGAATGGGCGAGGTTTACGAAGCCGACGACCTTGAGACGGGACGGGTCGCGCTCAAAACGATTCGTCCCGAGATTGCCGAAAACCCACACATTTTGGCGCGATTCCGCCATGAAGTGCAGTTCGCGCGCATGGTCACCGGCACCAACGTCTGCCGTATTCACGAACTCTTTTCCCTCTCCGCTTCTTTGAGCCGGCCCGCCACGGCTTTTCTGACGATGGAGTTTCTTGAGGGCGTTACTCTCTCCGACCGGATAGAGGCTGGCGGCGCCGTACCGCTGGATGAAGCTGAAAGAATCGCCGTGCAAATCTGCCGCGGATTGCAGACGATTCATGAGGCGGAAGTCATTCATCGCGATCTTAAAAGCCGCAATATTATGCTGGCGGAGCGGAAGCGAGGGACCGAGGCAGTCCTTATGGACTTTGGTCTCGCACGCGAATCGCCCGCCAGTTCGGCGGCGGCGGCTGCCGGTTCCAGCGCTACCGTACCTGGCGCCGTTGTCGGTACGCCCGAATACATGGCGCCTGAACAGTTTCAGGGCGGCGTGCTCACGCCGGCCACTGACATTTATGCGCTGGGAGTGGTGCTTTATGAGCTGGTTACCGGGGAGCCCCCGTTTGGCGGCCGGACACCCCTAGCGGCGGCCGTTGAACGTGCCAAACCATTATCGAAGGTCTCGACGGTCCGCCAAGATCTGCCAAAGCGTTGGGACGAAGTGATCGAGCGCTGTCTCCGCTACAAACCGGAGGAGCGATTTCAGACGGCGGATGAAGTTGCCGAGGCGCTAACAGCTCGTCCTTCCCGTTGGATCCTTGCGCGAGCCTATTTGCGCGGGCATCGCCGGGTAACTGTTCCGGCCTTGGCTGCGGTGGCTGTACTCGTCGCCCTTTTGGTCCTCTGGTATCGTGGGCATTTTGGCCTTGCCGGCGGCTCTGTTGAAGCAAGACGCTGGTACACCCAGGGAACAGCGGCGCTACGGGAGGGGACCTACCTGAAGGCGACCACCGCACTGCAAATGGCGCTCGAGCTCGACAAGAACTTTGTCCTCGCCCACGCCCGCCTCGCCGACGCCTGGAATGAACTCGATTTCTCCGGCAAGGCAAAGGACGAGATATTGGAGGCGTCGGACCTCGAGTCAAGCGGGGCGCTCCCAACCCTAGACAAGGAGTACGTTGAAGCCGTGCGGCATACGATCATGCGCGATTTTTCAGCGGCGATTCACGACTACCAGAGCATCTTAGACTCGCTACCGCGTGAGGCAAAAGCCGACGGTTACGTAGATCTGGGCCGAGCCTACGAAAAGGCGGGCAATACAAGTCAGGCCATCGCAAATTATTCCGCAGCTGCCAAATTGGACCCGCAAGCCCCTGCCTCCTTCGTGCGCTTGGGAGTGTTGGAAAGCCGCCGCAAGCACACGGCCGAAGCAGATTCTGCATTTAGCAAAGCCGAGCGCCTGTATCAGGGAGCGAGCAATCTGGAGGGTGTGGCCGAGGTGGATTTTCAGCGCGGCAACAATGCCAACACGCAGCTTCGCTTGGATGAAGCTCGCACCGATCTTTTGAAGTCGCTCCAAGCAGCGAAAGCCATACCCAGTCTGCAATTGGAAATCCGCGCACTTACACGTCTGAGTGCTACCGAATATCTTAGCCAGAATACCGACAAGTCGGTCCAGTTGGCAAACCAGGCGATTAACTTGGCTCAGGAAAATGGCTTGGATTATTGGGCCGTTGATGGCCTCGTCCGGCTTGGCAACGCCTATATCTCGAGCGCCGATTACCAACAGGCCAGTTCGTACTTTGAGCGCGCCCTCAGTCTTGCTGAACACAGTGAGCGGCCTCGCTTGATTGCACTTGCCAAATTCGGTCTGGCATCGGTGCGCGAGAGCCAGAATAAGCCGGCTGAAGCTCTTCCACTGGCTAAGTCGGCGCTGGGCTTTTATCGCTCCGCCGGTTTCAAGAGCGAGTCCGTCGATGCCCTCACGCTGGTCTTGCGCGCTCAGCAATACAGCGGCGACAATCAGGCCGCGTTGCAGTCCGGCCAGGAATTGTTGACCCTCGCCAAGGAATTAAATGAGCCGCCTGCCCTCATGCGCGCTGAAGAGTCGGTGGGCAGTGTGCTTCTCGATCTGGAACGCTACCCCGAGGCACTCGACCACTTTCAAAAAGCGTTGGCTGCGAGCCGCGAGATGAATCGCCAAGTGGAGAATCAACTGCTCAAATGCGCCGACGCTTCTTGGCGCCTTGGTAACTACGTCGAGGCTCAGCGTTACGTTGCCGCGCTTCCAGCCGCCAGTTTGGCGCATCCCAGGGTGGCGCTGAGTGTGAAGGAAATCACATCTGCCCTGTTCCTGAGCCAACAACGCTACGCGAAGGCGAGGCAGATCGCGCGGCTCGTCTTAGCAGACAAATCGACCAACGATTCGGAATTTTTCTTCCTGGTTATGGCACAAATCGAAACGGCTTCCGGATCGCCGCAACTTGCCCGTGAATGGGGCCAGAAGGTTTTGGCGCAAGCCCAGAGCGATTCGGATCGCCCCGCCACCGCCGCCGCAAACCTCGCGCTGGCGAACGCATACCTCGCCGGAGGGTCTCCGGCTCAAGCGCTGCCGCTAGCCCAAGCTGCCCACGATTTCTTCGCTGCGTCGGGGCAAAAGGAATCCGAGTATCTCAGTCTCCTGACTCTTGCAAAGACCTCATACGCGCTGAAAGATTTCGCAAACTCGAGAAAATTTGCTCACGAAGGTCTGGACATTCTATCCAGCTTCGATCATAATTGGAATCCTCAGATATACACGATGTATTTGAGTCGCCCAGATGTGCGTAATTTTCGGGCCGAACTTGAGCTGCTGGGAAGGTAAGCGATGTCTACTCGCGGAACGATCGGAAGCACGCCCATGCTTTTGGGCTGCGCGGTGATTTTTATGATGTTGACGGGTTGCCCAGGGTTAAAAACTAAGGTCCCGGTTAAACTCCCGCAAAGTCATGTAAGCGACTCACCCATTATGGCCTCCGGTGGCTCTATGACTTTTCGGGCTAGTACGCCACTCAAGTGGAGTTGTTACTCCGCGACACAGCACCCCTATTGTGTGACACAGACACAATTTACAGCGTCATCAATCGCTCTTGATGGAATTATGCCGGCGAACAACACAAACCCCGTGCCTGCGGGCTTCGCGGACTTAAGCCAATTCTCCGGCTGGAAAATATTGATGTATCCGCGCGCAGTCGATGGTTCGCTTGTGAAGTCCAGCTTTGTCGAGATTTGCCAAATCTCCAAACCAGCTTCCCCTTTACCACAAACCCCTCCCCCCTGCGTCGGCAGCGGGTACATCCTCCTGCAGGCCCACGGGAACGGCGTGGGGGGGAGGCCGGTCTCACTTGTTGACAGTAACGCTTCGAACGACTCATCGACCGAACAGTATTACGATCCGGACTGTGAGGTGCATCCCAGCGGCACTGCCGTTCCCGGATGCGAGCATCCGGGAACGATCACCCTGGTTGATCAGAAGGACTATGTCTGCAATCATGGCGCGTGCGTAATTACGTTTAACTAAAAACGAGGGACCGTGTACCCGGAGCCCCCGGAATTTACGACCTGCCGCGCCCATGCTTCGGGCGTCGCGAACGATCATGCGTGGCATGCAAAGGCTGGTGCATTTTTCGCGGAGCGGCAGCCACGGCAAGAGCCGAGGTTTCCGCCATCTCTGTCAGTATGGCCGGTGAGACTTCGCGCCGCTCGAGAATCACTTTGCATTCCCGTTCAATTCGCTTTACTTCGCCGCGCTCCGATCTCGTACTGAAGGTCGAGGCGGAGCCTTTTTGTCCCGCGCGGCCCGTGCGTCCGACGCGATGAATGAAATCATCCGGAGCTTGGGGCAAATCGAAATTTATAACATGCGCCACGCTATCGACGTGAATGCCGCGTGCGGCGACATCGGTGGCGACGAGAACCCGGTAGCGCCCGTCGCGAAAGCCCGCGAGCGCCTGATTGCGTTGATTTTGGCTGCGATCACCGTGCATGGCGACGGCGCGCACGCCGTGCGAGGAAAGCCGTTTGGCCAGCTTATCCGTTCCATGCTTGGTGCGCGCGAAAACCAGGAATGAGCCCTCTTCCAAGGTCAGCATGTGGCGCAGCAATTCGACTTTCCGGTCGCTTTCCACTTCATACACTTGCAAATCCACTTGCTCGGGAGTCTTGGCGTGTGTCTTCTGCACCGCAACCCGCACCGCGTTAACGGAGTGCCGCTGAATGAGGCGCTCCACCGTCTTGTCCATCGTCGCCGAAAAGAACAAACTCTGGCGCGATTTCGGCAGGAGCGACAAAATCTTCTCGATGGCCGGCGCGAAACCCATGTCCAGCATGCGGTCCGCTTCGTCTAACACGGCGACGGAGACTTTGCTCAAGTCAATGAGTCTGCGGCTGAGAAAATCTTCCAGGCGCCCGGGTGTGGCGATGACAATTTGCGCGCCGCGGCGTAGCGCATTGATTTGTGTTTGTTCGCTCAAGCCGCCGACCACTACGGCGGTTCGCACGTCAGCGCCCACCGTCATCTGCGCGCAGCTATCGGCTATCTGGATGGCCAGTTCGCGCGTGGGTGCCAGGATCAAAGCGCGAATAGATGAATGGTGCTTAGCGCCATCTTTCGGCGGAAGAGCTGCGTTCAATTTGAGAAGAATGGGCAGGAGAAACGCGAGCGTTTTCCCGGTCCCGGTTTGGGCAGTGGCAACCACATCGGAGCCCTGCAAAGCCGGAGGAAGAGATTGCGCCTGCACCGGAGTCGGTTGCACGTAATTGTTACGCGCCAAATTGCGGTGTAAAAGCGGAGTGAGTTCAAGTTCAGAAAAGTTGTTCATAAAAAGGACAAGCCCGTAACTGGAAGCATGTCCTTAAAGAACCGGAGTTTTTGACTTGAAAACCGAAGGAAGTGGTTTGACGACCACCTTTAGCCAAGGACAGATGCGAACAGAAGTATCAACCGTAGGATAGCAGACTATCTTGAAATTACCTAATTCCGACCTGGCCACTCTGGCCACTCCCTCACGGTCGTGGTTCCGTAAGCGCTATGCTGCCATACGGCTTTTCTGAACCGCGCGCGTTAAGCAAGTGTTCGCGGTTCAACTTGTCTTCGCAAGCTCGTATAGATATTCGACGTGCCAGAGCGCGGCATCATCCATTCCCTTGATTTTGGGATGCGACGAATCGATAACGTAATATTCGTTCGGCGCGTGCGCCCCGTTGCCATGCCCCAAACCGAAATGTCCGGCTGGCAGGTTCAGAGGGTCGCCGGTGAAGACATATCCGGGCCAGGAACCGGCGAGGCGCGGCCAGAGAATGGGGTCGCAACCGGCGCGGATGTATACGGCTTTTTCGGCCCGCACCAGGGCGGATGTTGCCGGGGTGCTGGTGGGATCGTAGCCGCCGGTCATGTTTACTTCAATGTCGCTAAAACCGCGCTTGGCCAAATGCTCTTTCAAAGCGGCGAGCGCGCCGGCTGCCGTCATATCCGGCACCAACCTCATATCGATTTTGGCCACCGCTCGATGCGGCAGGATCGTCTTGCCGCCGGGGCCCGTGTAACCTCCCACCAAACCTTCGATATTGATGGTTGGTCTCGAAGCCAGCAGTTCCAGCGATTCGAGGTAGTCGACATCGTGAATCCAATGACTCACGCCAAGTTGCTTCTTAACGGCGGCTTCACTTTGCCGTTGCGAAGCATCGCGGATCATGGCTTTCTCGGTCGCGGTAAGCGCACGCGCTTTGTCGGCAAAATATGGAATCGCGGGTGTGTGGCCGTCGGGACCGACCAATGTCGCCAACGCTTCAACCAGACGCCAAGCCGGACTATCCACCCGCGCTTCATTGCTCGAATGCAAATCCTGTTGGGGGCCGCGTCCCCATTTCTCGCCGCTTGAAACGAGTTCCAACTCCACCACGCCCTTGGCGCCGAGGTTAATGTTCAAACTGCCGTCGAGCGCCTGACCGGCCATGGGCATATACACGCCGGAAGCCTTGCCAAGAGCCGCCAGTATATCGGGCCGATGTGCGATTTGCGTGAAGTGCGGCGAGCCAATTTCCTCTTCTCCTTCGCAGACGAAGACAAGATTCACCGGGAGCTTGCGGCCGGTTCCTTTGAACGCTTGCAATGCCGTAAGGAAGGTGGCTTGCGGCCCTTTCGTATTGACCGCGCCACGGCCCACCACGCATTGGCCCAGTCCAGGTTTATCGAGGAGCGCGGCATCCCACGGCGGGGAAGACCACTCCGCCGGATCGGCCTGCTTTACGTCATACATGAAGTAAATGCCAACGGTTTTGGGCGCGCCCGCGTCGAGCGTGGCATAGACTCCCGGCATCCCGTCGGTCGGAACTTTCGCGACTTGATCGAAGCCCACCTCGCGGAGCAGTTCGATCATCAGCTCGCAACCCTCGTTCATGCCACGATTTTCAGCAGCTATCGAAGGTTGCTTGATCCATGTTTGAATACGCTTGACCGATTCGTCGTGACGCTTATCGATCTCGGCTTTGAAGCTTTCCATTTCGGGCGAGGATGCGCGGGCGGCGGTTTGAGTTGCCGTAAGCGCGGCGCCGGCGGCGAGGGTGTGCAGAAAGTTACGTCGATGCATGCTGGTCTCCTTGGAAAAGTATAGGCGAAAACGTCAGAAGTCCGGCCACGTATTCGGACCTGCTTGCTGGCGCGCGCGGCTTGGAACGGAGCGACGACCGCAACTGAGTGCCCATGGACCTGCGGCCCATCCATGATAATGAAGCCCTCCTGTTACAACGCACAGCCCTAGCTGAGCCGCGACTGTCAAGGAGCGGTAACGATAGGGGCGAATTTCAGCTGATTTTCAAGGAGTGCCCATTGACCTGCGGCCCACCAATGATAATGAAAACCCTCCATTACAACGCACGACCGCCGAGCCGCGACTGCGAAGGAGCGGTAACGATAGGCGGTGTTCCTGCCGGTTTTTCAACGCAGCGCCCATGGACCTGGCGCTTGTGGGGCTGACCTCCCGGTCAGCCTCCTTCGGCCTACCAATTAAGATGAAAAACCCGTTTCCCCACCCTCGTGGAATCAATCAGTTACCTGGTTTTTCAAGGGAGATATACCTTGGCGCATTTATGAAACAGAGTACTTAGGGATTTTGCCATAATCCTCCTGCTCATTGGTTACCTTACCGGTGAAGCGTCAAGCGCAATTTAACTCTGCATTGACACCTGACCGGCAACCCGCTACTAAAGATGAGAAAATGAGAAGCATGGCGACCGAACCTAAACCGCTGATGAGTGATGATCTACTGCACCAGGTGGAGCAGACGGCGCGCGCGCAGAATCGCGAACCCGCCCAGGTGGTGGAAGAGGCGGTTGGCAGGTATCTGGCCAGCCAGCGGCTCGCGGGCTTTGCCGAAAGGATGGAGCATCGAGCACGGGAGAAGGGAATCCGCGAGGAGGATGTTGGCCGGCTGGTGGAAGAAGTCCGTCATGAAAATGAAGCCCGCCGCCGGTGATCCGCGCCACCGCAGATACCAACGTCCTGGTTCCCGGACTGGTCTACAGGCGGGGCAAGCCATATGAATTGTTGCAGCGGGCTTTAGGCGGCGAAATCAACCTTGCGGTCTCACAACCGATTCTTGAAGAAATGGCGGAAGTGCTCGTTGGGAAGTTCGATGCCACGCCCGAGGAAGTTACAGAGGCCCAGCAGATCATCGGCGTTGCGGCGCGCACTGTTAAGCCTGCTGTGCAACTCGATGTTATCAAGGACGACCTTGATGATAACCGCATCCTCGAATGTGCCGGGGCGCAGGGTCTGATTACATCGTCACCGGCGACAACCACCTTCTGCGACTGGGAATCTACAACGGCATCCGCATCCTGAATGTCTCCGATTTTCTCGACTTGGCGCGAGGGCAGCCGCTACCCTAACGTACAGGCCACCATTTTGGCAACCGAACAACCCACTTCTTTCGTCTTCCACGATCCCAGCGGCCAACGCTGGTCGCGTTTCCGCCGTGCGTCGCAATCCGGCGGCATTGCCTTCATCCTGCTGCTTGTGCTCTTCTTCCTGGTGGGCGTAAGCCTCCCACAACTTCCGGTTCTGGGGCTGCCGGCCGTTGCGCCGGTGGTTTCTTTGGAAATCGCCAACCTGGCCGGCAATAAACGCGTTCCCATTAACGTTCCCTATCGCCTGAAGAAACCGCTGAAGCCGGTGCGGTACGTTCGCTCGCCGTCACCGGTGATCCATCCCAAAGCCGCCGCACAGCCGGGCGATGGCAAACCCATGGTGTGGGGCTTCTATGTAAATTGGGACCCATCGGCGATGGTCTCACTGCGCTTGCACTTGAGCCATCTCACCCACCTGGTCCCCGAGTGGTTGATTCTGCAGAACGCCAAGGGCGACATTGACGATCAGACCGATAGCACAGTGGTCGCCATCGCAAAGCAAGCGAATCTGTCCATTCACGCCATGCTAAGTAACTATCGGGGCGACTGGCAGCCGGGCGACGTCCGCAAAATTATAAGCAATGCGGACAAACGCCGCGACCTGATTGAAAACATACGCTCGAACTTGGCGGAGCACGGTTTCGCGGGAGTGAATATCGATTTTGAGGCGTTGCAGCGCCCTGACCGCGAGCCTCTCGTGAGCTTCATGCGTGAACTGACGGAAACGCTGCACAAGGGCGGCTACATCGTCTCGGAAGACGTGCCGGTGGATGACGACGCGTACGATTTGAAGAGTCTCGCCGAGGTGGTGGATTTCCTGCTTCCCATGGTGTACGACGAACACTATCAGACGGGCGACCCCGGTCCGGTGGCCTCGGAAGACTTCTTTGAAAACCAATTAGACAAGCTTGCCAAAACGGCGCCGCTCGCAAAGCTAGTCGTAGGCTTTGGCAATTACGGCTACGACTGGGCGATTGGCGCGAAGGGCGGCAGCGAGGTGGCGTTCAGCGACGCCATGACCGCGGCCGCCGAAACGAAGAAAGCAGTGGAATGGGACTCGCCGACCGAAAATCCCGTGCTGCGTTATGCCATTGGTAATGAGCAGCATGAGGTCTGGTTCCTGGATGCGGTCACGGCGCTGAATCAGGTTGTGGCCGTGCACGATCGAGGCTTTCCCGGAGTTGGTCTGTGGCGGCTGGGTGCCGAAGATCCGGGCTTGTGGAGCGTTCTGCAGCGCGAAGCGTGGCCGCCCGATCGGTTCGACCCAGGCCCTTTGTCCGTGTTGGCGGCTGACCAGGGCGCGCCCCGGCATTTCGGCAAGGGTGAGATCCTCCACGTGGCCGAAACGCCTCATCCGGGCCAACGAACCGTCATCGCGCCTTCCACCGATGAGGACGATTTCAGCGAACAATACCGTAGCTACCCCACGCCTTTTGTTATCGACCATAGCGGCGGCACCGACAAGAAACTTCTTTGTCTCACCTTTGACGATGGCCCTGATCCGCTTTACACTCCGGCAGTGCTCGATATACTTCGTCAGCGGCACGTGGCGGCAACTTTCTTTGTGATCGGAGTGAATGCGGAGAAGCTGCCGAACCTCATCCGCCGCGAGTATGCCGAAGGTCACGAGATTGGAAATCATACCTATACCCATCCCAATATCGCGACCACCTCTCCGCTGCGCACCGAGCTCGAGCTGAGTACCACCCAGCGCATTATTGAAAATCTGCTGGGAGTCTCCACTACATTTTTTCGTCCGCCGTATAACGCCGATAGCGAACCGATGACGCCACAGGAGATTGAGCCCATTCTCCGCGCCCAAGGTTATGGATACGCCACAATCTCAGAAACAATCGATCCACGCGATTGGGAACCGGGAGTGACGGCGAAAGCCATTGTGGATGAAGTGAAGAGTGAAATCGCTTCTTCCATCGCCGAGCACGACGAGGCCGGCACTCACATCATTCTGTTGCACGATGCAGGCGGAAACCGTGCGGCGACTGTGGAAGCCTTACCGCAAATTATCGACTACTACCAGCAGAAAGGCTACCAATTCACGACGGTGGGCGAGTTGATTGACAAGAACCGCGATCAGGTCATGCCGAAGACCGGCCCTAAAGAATTGCAGCGCGCGCGCATCGAAGGCGGAGGGCTAGACGCGAAAGCGCGCTTCAGTCGAGTGTTGGGAGTGCTCTTCCTTGGCGCGATTTTCCTGACTCTGGCCCGTACCATCAGCTATGGCTTTCTGGCGATATTACAGAAGAGGGCGTCCAGGCGCGAAGTCTTCGATACCGCCTATTGTCCGCCCGTATCGGTGATTATCGCCGCTTACAACGAAGAGAAGGTGATTGAGCGCACAGTGGATTCGATTCTCCAGAACGGCTACCCGAACATGGAAATCATTGTGGTGGACGATGGGTCGAAAGATGCCACGCTCGAGGTCTTACGGCGGCGATTCTCAGAAGCGCCAAGGGTTTCTATTCTGACACAGCCGAACGGCGGAAAGTCGGCTGCGCTCAACAACGGCATTCGGCACGCCCAATACGACATATTGATTGCCGTGGACGCGGACACGCTGTTTCGCCCGGGCACCATCGGTCTCCTCGCCCGGCATTTTTCAAACCCCAAAGTAGGAGCGGTGAGCGGAAACGCGCGTGTCGGTAACAAGAAGAACTGGATCACGCGGTTTCAATCCATCGAATATATCTATGGCTTTAATTTGGACCGGCGCGCGCTCGATTACCTGAATGCCATCACCGTGGTTCCGGGAGCGGTAGGAGCTTGGCGCAAACAGTTGGTGGTGGATGCAGGCGGATTCCTGCACGATACTCTCGCCGAAGATACAGACCTCACGCTCGATATCCGGCGCATGGGTTACGTGATTCGTTACGAACAGGATGCCATCGCCTATACGGAGGCGCCGGAAGATACGCGCAACCTCGCCAAACAGCGTTTTCGTTGGGTATTCGGCACACTGCAGGCGGTTTGGAAACACCGCGACGCGCTGTTTGTTCCCAAGTACGGCACGCTGGGCTTCGTGGCCTTACCGAGTATCTGGATTTTTCAGGTGCTGCTCTCATTCCTTTCACCGTTCGCGGAGATTGCCATGATTCTTTCCCTCGTGGCCGGTGACTGGAGGATCGTCGTGCTCTACTATCTCGGTTTCTTTGGAGTTGAGTTAATGACCGGTTTTCTGGCATACGCTCTGGAGGGGGTTGCCCCTTGGGATCTAATCCTGCTGTTTTTCCAAGGCATCTATTACCGGCAGCTGATGCTCTATGTGCTGGGGAAGAGCTTCCTGTTTGCCATGCGCGGCCGGCTGGTTGGCTGGGGAAAGATGGAAAGAAAGGCAACCGTGACACAGCCCGGCTGATGCAGATGCAGGCTTAGCAGGTTGCGGAAAAAGGGGACTGAAACCGTTTTCGCCGTATGTAAGTCGCTGATTCCAGATCACGCCACTTCGGCGAAAAAGGGCTGTCCGTACCCTTTTCCCCCAAACCTGTTAGATCCTTGAAGGCAATTAAGTCGTCATGACAATGTCTGGCATGCATGTTATGATGGACTTATGAACGAGTCGGAGACCGAAAATGCAAAACACTGAAACCCGAAGCGAGAAGCTGGACCTTCGGCTGACTGCGTCCGCAAAACGGGCGTTACAGATTGCCGCCCTGGCCTCGCACAGGTCTGTGAGTGAATTTGTTCTTGAGAGCGCCCTCGCCCGCGCCGAAGAGGCACTGCCAGATCGCCGGCGTTTCGGTCTAACCGCCAAGCAATGGGGGGCATTCCAGGCCGCGCTTGCTGCTCCGCCGCGGCGTGCTCCGCGCCTTGCCAAGCTCCTGACGGAACCGAGCATCTTTGAGCGCGGCAGCGGGTAAGGTGGCTTCGCTCCGCATTGAGAAGCTGGAACGTGGTCACGCCGTCGACGCGTTTGACTGTGGCCGGGAAGCACCCAATCGATTTCTGATCCGTTACGCGTTCGAGAACCAGCAGGCAGAAGCCTCACAAACCTATGTTGCTGTGGCGGAACGGGAGATCGTCGCCTACTACACACTCGTGGTCGGTCAGGTTGCGTACCAAGACGCTCCCGAACGCCTGACCAAAGGCCTTGCCCGCCACCCTGTGCCGATCATGTTGCTTGCGCGTCTGGCGGTTTCCATCTCATGGCAAGGCAAGGGACTTGGGGCCGGTCTTCTGAAGGACGCGATGCTGCGCACGCTTCAGGCGGCGGATATCGCCGGCATTCGCGCGTTTGCGGTACACGCAAAAGACGACGAAGCGCGTGCTTTTTACGAACATTTCGATTTTGTCCCGTCACCGGGCGATCCCTTCCACCTGTTCCGGCTGCTGAAGAATATCCGCGCCATCTTGAGATCTTGATGTCAGATCAACCTGCCGCATAATAATCACTAGCGCGCATGAACAGCTCCATCCGTCTCAGCTATTGGCGCGCAATCGAGCCTCGCTTTCGCGCTCGTTTCCGACGCCTTGTGCTCCCTGCTCATCATCGGATTAGCCAGGCGCTGGGCGGCGCTGATTATCGGCATCAACACCGGCGTGGCGTTTACCCTGGTGCATAAAATGCATCTGTCCGGCGAGCACAATGGGGAACTGGCTTGGCTCTATTTGGCGGCTTCGCTCACACTGTTCTTCGCGGGCGCGGGCAAATTCAGCATCGATCACGGCTTGTCCAGCCATGGCAGTGAAAATTTATCGCGAAGCGCGCTCCTCCACTCGCCGCAAATTCAAAGCCTCGGCCCGCTAATTGACTAACATCGTCGGCGCGGAGGGATCATCCGGCGGCGCTGCGAAGTATTCGTCGTAAACCTCGTCATTGAAAAAGCCCGCGATCTTGACATCCTTCAAAGGCAGCGTCACGACAAACTCGCTGTGATCCAGCGAGTTGTCTGCTAAGACAGTCTCGTAATACACCGTCTGCCGTGTCTCTAACGAATCTTTGTCCCGATAACCACTGATAAAAGGCAGCAGCTTGAAATACTGTTCCTGCGGATACAGATTGGGCGATTCCGCCACCCAACCCACATACCATTTGCGTGAATCGAGGGTGAGTGAAATCAGCCGTTGTTCCTCCGCCGCTTGGTGAAGCAGCGTAAGAAACAAGTTTCCGTGCGCCTTGATCTCCTTATCTTTCGCTTTCTCTTTGTCGATGAAGAGGTTCACTACCAGCGCGCACACTGGCCCCAACAGCAACGAAATGGCGCTAGTCGCGGAGTATGGGAATGGCGAAAAAAGCGCCCAGTATCTTCCGAGAGGCGCCCCCAGCGGAGTCGAGGCCACCAGCATTTCGGCAAAACGGCCGGCAATCGATAAACCCACTCCCGCAATCGCCGATTGAAACAGCAAACGGTAGCCATCAATGCGTTGCGCCGCAAAACGAAAATAATGTGTTAAATGGATAAATAGAAATCCGCCAAGCAGCGGCAGAAGCAGCAGATTGTAAGGCATCCACCAGAGCTAATCGCGCGGTCGCAACGGCATGACAAACCTGACACCCGGCTTACCGCGCAAGCGTTCATTGGCTTTCGACATGCGTTCAATGGTTGCACGTACCTTCGGGCTCCGCAAGAGCGCATTTACATCCACGATCGTATAGCCGTTGTAATCGACATACGACACCTTTTCGTTCTTTGCATCGGCCATCTCGGTGAACCTCGCTACTCTTAGATTACCCCTTTTCGCGTTCAAACGCGCGTCCGCGGCGAAAAGTTCTCATCCACCCGCGTCAGATTTGGGCTGTAATAGGGGTCGTGAGTTATCACTTTATCCCATTTGGATTTCATCGCCGCCACCTCCGCCGGGTGCGGAAGTAAGTCTCGGGAGGTCTTGGAAAACGACTCATGATGGTACAAAACCGCGTGTGGCGTATACAGCACCCGGTAGCCATAAACTCCCATCTTCAAACATAAATCCACATCGTTAAACGCTACCGCAAACTGCGTTTCATCGAAGCCGCCCACCTGCCGGAAAACCTCCGCGCGCGTCATGAGGCAAGCCCCCGTGACCGCGCTCACATTGCGGATCACATCCGAAAAATCGAAGTAGTGGCCTTTCGATCCATTCAGCCCCTTGAACGCATGGCCGCAGTTATCGAAAACGCCCATCACCACGCCGGCGTGTTGAATCGCCCCATTAGGGTACAACAATTTGGCTCCTACCGCTCCCACTTCTGGCCGTAGCGCCAGCTCCGCCATAGCCTCTAACCAATGCGCCTCAATCACGGAAGTATCGTCATTCAGAAAAAGCAGCAGCGGCGAAGTGCATTGGCGCGCGGCGGAGTTGTTAATCTCCGAAAAATTGAACGGCTTATTGCGCCAATCGATGTAGCGCAGATTCGCATGGCTCGATTGGAATTGATTCACCAGTTTCTCAATCGCATTACCCTTCGAATTGTCGGCGATCACCACTTCATAATCCGGATAGGAGGTCTTCGCGAACAAGCTCTCAATGTTGGTGCGCAAGATATCGACCTTGCCGCCGGAGGCGATAATAATGCTCACGCTCGCGCCCGAGTTTACCTGATACCTTATCCGCCAGCGCCCCGGTACCGCTCCCGGCTCAACCGCGTCACCGGAGTTTGTCCGCCCGCAGTGTTGCTGCAATGCCAGCCGCGCCGCCTCAACCGCATAACTCTTGTTCTCTATGCCGCTGGCCGTGGAAGCCGTTCCCGCGCGCCAATGATAAAGCACCCTGGGGATATGATGAATGCCCACCGCCAGCTCAGTCGCACGCAGCACCAGATCGTAATCCTGGCTACCGTCCAAAGCTGGATTGAATCGGCCGACTTTATCGGCTAGGTCGCGCCGTATCACCAGCAGATGGCAGATGTAGTTTTCCGAACGTAATAGATCCGGCGCCCAATCGGGTTTAAAAAACGGGTCGAACCGCGTGTCGTTCTCGTCGATTTTGTCTTCGTCGCTGTAGAAAAGGTCGCTGCCGGGGTTTTGATTAATGGCTTCACACACGAAGGCCAACGCCTGCGGCGCCAAAGTATCGTCGTGATCCAACAAGGCGATGAAATCCCCGCCCGCCATGTCCCATGCCGCATTCGATGCGCGCGAAATGCCCCCTTGCTCACTGGCGTATTGCACCTTGATGCGCGGATCTTGCGCCGCATAGCCGTCCAGCACTTCCTTCACGGTAGGTTGAGAAGAGCAATCGTCGCAAATACACAATTCCCAGTGCGGATACGATTGCACCAACACCGAATCAATCGCCGCCGCCAATTCCTTTGGCTTGGTGTTATAGACCGGCATGAGAATGCTGATCTTCGGCTGCAGCGCGAAAGTAGAGCACTTTAGATCGATCAGTTGCGATTCCCGGCGCTCGAATTCATGAATCCAGCGGTGATACTCCGACGCGAACCCGCCATCGGGATCGATATCCACAAAGGTCTTGGTTTCACGGACCACCTCGCCGTTCACCACAGCTCGCAACAAAATGGGATGCCGGCCTTTGCTTAGCGCTTCCGAATCGAACTCCAACGAGAACCCAGCTTTGCCCGATTTGTCCAAAGCCGGTAGCAACTTCTGCACATCCGGCCGCGGAATGGAGGGTTTTGTTTCTATCGCCGGTAGGTCCGCCACTTGAACCTGGACGCATTCCACGCCACCCTCCGCCACTGCCCACCCCCGCACGGTGAATTTGCCCCGTCGCGGACGGCATTCAGAGGCCAGCGGTTCGTCGCAGACGAGGTGGCTGTTTCTGCGAGCCATCCGCGAGGTGCCATTGCTGTGGGTCTCTCCGCCGGGAATGATCTTTTTGATCACGTTACCCGCCGCCCGCAGCGTGCGCCACACGCGCCCAGTCACCACGTCCATCAGGACGCGCTCAATCCGCACCAAGGTGGCCTGCTGGGTGTTCACTAGCCGCTGCTGCTCTTCGAACATTTCAAGCAGGCGCGCGACATTCCTCTCCGATGTTCTTAGCTCAGCTTTTAACTGGCTAATTTCTTCGCGCGCGACTGCAAGCAGCGCTTCCAAAGAACCGGACTCATTCATTTTCAAATTGCCAGATCTATCAGTTTAGCAACGTGTTCTACACTTGAGGCTTGCCGCGCAAGCTAGGTCAGCATTTCCTCGCCTCGGAATCCATTCTTCAACAAATTGCCGCCGCCGCCCAAGCGAATCCAGGGCGCATCGTGGAAATTGGCCCCGGACGTGGAGCCCTCACCGGTCATCTGCTGCCCTTCTGCGAGGAGTTGCACGCCGTGGAGATAGATGCGCGGCTAACCGCCTCATTAGCCGCAAAATTTGCCGGTCAACCCAAGCTCCACATTCATCACGCCGACGTTCTAGCCACCGACCTGGCTCAGTGGGGTCCCGCTGTCATTGCCGGCAATCTGCCGTATTACATCACCTCGCCGATCGTTGAACGATTCCTGCAACTGGACAGCCAGTTTCCCGCCGCTGTCTTCCTCATGCAATGGGAGGTGGCTCAGCGTCTGCTGGCTAAACCTCATTCGCGCGATTACGGCTATCTGACCGTGGCTACGCAAACCGTTTGCCAGGTGGAGCTGGTGTGCAAAGTCCCGCCATCGGCATTCTCACCGCCGCCGAAAGTGGAGTCGGCCGCCCTGCGCCTCACCCGCCGCGCCGAAATCACACCCAACCTACCCGCGCTTCTCGAATTTGTAGGCCGTTGCTTCACCCACAAACGCAAAACGCTGCGCAACAATCTGCGCCCGTTTTATGGGACAAATATCGAAGGCATGCCCGAAGCTGGCCTGCGCGCCGAACAGTTGGAGTTGACACAATTTACCGACCTGAGGTCGCGGCTGGCTAAGAGCCGTGAGTAAAGAATGCGTGTCAGGCCTCTAAGAAAACGGGGACACTCCGGGCTTGTCCCCACGCTCCTGCGAAGTCAATCTCCGCAGGCGTGTCCCTGTTTTCGTGCCGACTCACCGAAGACTCGACCCTTAGGGCGGCAAAGCCGCCCTCCCTCCCACCCCTGCGGTCGGAGGCGACGCAATCAAGCTTGACAATTGCGACAAGCCAGTCTACGATTGGTCTGTGATGTTCGTTCTCTTATCCAGTTCGTGTTTGTCGAGCCTCAGCTACTCGCTGAGTGCGGCGGCTTTGGCTGGATCGGATGAGAGACTGATGTAACTCCATTACAAATCCAGGTTTTCCAGAAGCCGCCGGCCACCAGCCGAGCGGCTTTTTTCGTCGTTTATGCACTGAAAACCAAGCGGTTAGGTGTCAGCCTGCAGAGCTGATTTGATGGGTTCG
>Ga0302324_100011321_pt1 | contig 18321 bp, 16 predicted proteins | sample Palsa_T0_1_FD_201949 | JGI IMG/M metagenome (GOLD analysis project Ga0302324, IMG submission 201949) | Peat permafrost microbial communities from Stordalen Mire near Abisko, Sweden - Palsa_T0_1 | ecosystem: Environmental > Terrestrial > Soil > Palsa > Peat permafrost | place: Sweden: Abisko... | reverse complement strand
CGTCACGGCCGTCGTGCTCGAGCGTCCGCTTAGCCAATGTCTCTCGGAGGCTCAGCGGACCCGCAAATCCGCCACGGCCACCCATCCCGTAGGCCAGACATTCCACGCCTCGCTCGCGCAGCGCACGGGTAGCGTACTCCTCTAGTTCTGAGATCGGGAAGAGCTCCGTATCCGGCAAGCCCGTCCCCAAACGGTACCGGATGGTGCTTGAGTCCCGATAGGTCGAGATGAGTGGGCTCTCGAGCGACCGGTTTGCGCGGTCCGAGTAGAGGGTCGAAATTCCTTCAATCATCAGTTGACTCTCCTCCTTCGAGGCCGGGAAACCAGCCCACTGCATACTGGTACTGCCGCGCGCTAGTACGTCCGTGTATTCGGAAGCCTGCGGGCCGCGTCATTGAGGTAGAGGCCACAGGAACAATCGGTGGCTTCTTCGGCGTCGCCGACGAGCAGGCGAAGTCGGCGCCCCACCGAGCCGGAATCCACCACTCGATGCCCCCGAAGTTCGTCCGGAAGGAAGGATCTCCTCCACCTCGCGAGACCCGATTGCAATATGGGACACCTCGAATGGGCATCTCAAAACGATACTCCGTCGTCCAACGCCCTGCATGCTGCAGCATGGATCTGGCCCACTGGTCGCTAGGGAGCGCTGCTCGGAACCGCTCATGCGAAGCTACACCTCATATTCCTCGATGGCGGTTGCCCGGGACATTCGCAAGCGCTCTTCTGGCGATTGGATCACCGCTGGTTACTCGGAGCTTGACATCGACGAGATGATCGAGATGTTGCGGATTCTGCACGAGATTGTTGGCCTCGACGCACAACGGTCAAGTCCTGCTGGGGAATCAGACTGTGGTCCCTCAGCACGCCGAGCGTGCTGAGGTCTTCGACGCGTTGACCGCCGCCGAGCAGCTCGTCGTCGAAGGTCTCGACGGCGAGGTCCTTGACCTTCGTACGCTCGTGCCACTCGACACCGAACGTATCCTCGAATCCGTCGGGAAGACCAAGAGCGCGGTGGTGGCTCACCACGCCACGGCCTTTGCCGGTCCAGGGGCCGAAGTTGCCGCCACTATCGCCGGCGCTCTCTTCGGGAAGCTCAGGGCGACGGTGCTGTCGTTGTCGAGGGCCAGCCGCATTACGTCATCGAGACCGAAAAGGTAGAGACGGAAGTAGAGCGATCCATGTTGGAGATCAGCTGGGCAAAATTCGCGCTCCCGCGTCGCAAGGAGAATTTATGTCTCAGATGTCAGCGAGCGGCGTGCTCTGTCATGGAGCCGAAGCTGCCCAAAGCTATCCGGTCGGCACGCAGATCGCAATAACTCAACAGGCCATGTAGGCAAAGGACGTACGCGCCGGGTGCGCAGAAGGCTGTGGCGATGGCGTCTCATGGCGAGGGTGACGCGATGGTGCGTGGTCGCACCCCGGGCTTGCGGACGATGACATTCCCATTTCCCACCACACGGGCTTGACAAGCCAACCTGCAAGCCTCTGCGTTGTGACGCGACAGCGCCCGCAAACGAGTCGCCTCCGCTTTTGTCACGGGATTCAAGAGTTCCATTCCCTTAAGGATTTCCATGACGCAGACACCACATTCGGCCTGTCCCCAGCACGTCGTGGGCCACTGATAGCCAGCACGCCAAGCAGCCTGGATCACCGACTCCTTGGGATCAACATCGAAGTGGGCTCCTCCGGGCTCGACGTGGACCTGGCTGGCCTGCTCGTTACCCGACGAGACCGCACGTGCTCCGTCAGGTGACGAGCTGAGGGAATCTTCCACTAGCGGGCGATATGCCTATCTACCTCATGATGCAGGTTGGCAATGGCACCTTCCCACTCCGTCGCCAATCGCATATGGTCGAAGCTGTCCGAGTGGGTCCCGCGCTGCTGACGTTCTATATTGCTGAAATCCTGACGCGGAATAAGGCCCCAGTTTTCCTCGTCGTCTTGTGCGAAGCGGCCGCGTAGTGTCGCCCGGCCGGGTTCGTGACCCTCGGGGTAGAGGGTAAGCGACCAAACCTCGAAGAGACATTTTTCGGGGTCGTCGTCAAAGGGACGGAATCGGTAGCTGAGCGCGTTACCGTACTGCGGCAGCACGAAGAAATTGGGGAAGAGAAAGATCTCACCGCCCCATTGGGTCATCTGCTCGGGAGTGAGCTGGGGCAGCGGAATGCCAGATCCGGTGGCGTATTCATACAGGGCGCTGATCGCAATCGGAGCCGCGTTCTCCTGCGCGTCAGGCCGGCGCCGGAGCCCCTCGAATACTCGGACGTCGTTCTCGAGGGTCATTGCATCTTGACCCTCCCACAAAAGCCGGGCGAACTCAATGAACATCTCTATGCTCACGGGCTCATCAGACGGCTCAATCCAGAAACGAGAGTGGCCGTGATCAAACGTCTCATATCCGATTGAGCCGGCGGGCCAGTCCTCGCCAAGTCCCATGGTGAGTTGCGGGTGGGTGCGCATTGTGTGGTATCCCTCCAGAAACGCCTCCATCGCCAGCTTCCAGTTGGCGTCGAGGACAATTTCCTTCCACCACCAGACCTTCATATCGCCGAATCCAAGTGCTTCTAGGATCGACGCGGCCGGCAAGAGCATCTCCTCCAGCGGCTTGGCGTCAAGGTCCAGATTGATCCAGACACACCCACCCCATACGGCGGAGCGGCACTCTTGGAGTTTGATATCCTCGGGTTTGAGACATTCGGCCGCGAAGGCTTCGGACCCGTAGACAAATGAGTTCGAACCATCGGAGTTCCAGCGCCAACCGTGAAACGGGCACACGATCTGACCACCTAAGAGGCTGCCGGACCCTTTCAATAGCTCAGTCGCACGATGTCGGCACGCGTTGTAGAAAGTACGGATCCGCTGCTCGCTCTCTCGCACGACCAGGAGCGACTGATCGCAGATGACGTACTCCGTGAAGTCCCCGACCTCGGGAATCTCTTCCAGGCGACACGCCACCTGCCATGTGTGTCGCCAAAGTTTCTCCTTTTCCAACTCAAAGAACTCGCGGTCGTAGTAGCGCTCGCGAGGCACTGAGATTCGATCCTGCATGGGGAAGGGATTGGTTCGATTGCCGCTCGTACGCTCGGTCAGGGTCATAGCACTCTCCCAAAGTTTCAACCATGAACCCCAACTCCTCCAGGGGTTGGGGCGATTACATAGACGCCTACTGAGCCTCCTTAGCTCAGCTCCGATTTCAGTCAGTTACCGCTGGCATGCAACGCGGCGAGGTACCCGAACACCGCGCTGTTCGCGATACTCGCGCCGGCACCGAGATATGCCCTCCCCATCACACTCGCGGTGGCATTGCCGGTCGCGTAGAGATTGGGAATCACGTCACCTGAAGGCTTCAGCACCCTCGCGTGTTCATCAGCCAAGATCCCCCCACAGGTCCCAACGTCCCCCGGATAGACAGCAATAGCGAAGAAGGGTGCCTTCTCAATCGGCGCCAGGCACCCGTTGGGCAACCACTTCGGATCGCCGAGATACCGGTTGTATGCACCGTCGCCTTTGTGGAACTCGCTGTCAACACCCCGCTTGGCATCCGGGTTGAACCGAGCCACTGTGGCCCGTAGGCCTTCGGGATCGACGCCACAGCTTGTCGCCAACTCTTGCAGAGTTCCCGCCTTGATCACGGCGCCGTTCGTGAACCATTCCTGAGGAATGACGCCGGGGCGGCCTTTCGAAAAGGCATAGCGGCTCCTGAAATCATCGTCAAAGATCAGCCAGGCGGGCACAGCTTTCGTCGTACGGTTACGCTCAATCTGCGCCTTGCATACTTCGAGATACGAATTCGCTTCGTTAACAAATCTCTTCCCGGCAGAATCGACGTAGATCGAACCCGGCCGCTGACGTTCCACCTCGAAGACTGGAACTCCCTCCACCAGCTTGACCGGATTCCAGACCACTTCGTCCATCAGATCCGTGGCGGCCCCGAGGCCCATGGCCATTTCGATCATCTCGCCGGTGTCGCCGGGGTTGGAAAAGGACCACTCGTCGCTGGCTGCCACCTCATCGAGAAAACGCTTGCGCATATCGGTATTGTGTGAGAACCCACCCGAAGCGATCAGAACGCCCTTGCGGGCCAGAATACGTTGATCTTTTCCGGCATGGCGTACCAGGACCCCTGCGACACGTCCGTCTTCGACAATGACATCGCGTACATGAGCTTGTGTCCATACAGGTACTTCAGAAGTCAAGGCGATGTTCAGCAACTGCGCGACTAAGTTCCACCCCGCAGTGAGAGGGGCCTGGCCCCGCGCGAACGCTACTTTCGTGCGAGTCCATACCTTTACGGATGTGGCGAAGTTTTTGGCACTTCTGTTGTAGTTGGACAGTCGTGCCACCTCTCCGGTATAGGCCGCAAGGCCCAGCATCTCCCACAGGGTTCCAATCTGTAGCTTTTCGAACCACGGCCCGAGACGCTTGCCATCAAACAAGGTGCCTTCAATCGACCTTCCCCTCGCCTTCCCCCCCTTGGCGTCCGGGTAATAGTCGGAGTATCCCTCGCAGCGGCGAAAGCTGACCCCCAGGTCCTGGAGAAAGGAAACCATATTAGGACCGTTGGTGACGTATACGTCTCTCCTTTGCTGGGACGATGCTGGTCCCACATCGCCCACCACATCTTCGAAGTAGGCCATGGCGTCTTCGTAAGAATCGTCGACTCCTTCGGCTTTCATGAGAGGATTATTCGGAATCCATAGAATGCCACCAGACTTGGCTGTCGAGCCTCCTATGACCTCGCGCTTTTCCAGGACGAGAGCCTCAAAGCCCCGAGACTTGGTCGCCAGGGCTCCGATCAGTCCCCCAGCCCCACTGCCAATCGAAACAAAATCGGTCGTAAAGTTCCACTCAGCCATGACCTTCCCCTTTTGTGTACCGCCCGAGTTGTATCGCCTCTCAGCGCGCGGCGATCGATGGATGATCCTCTCGGGCCCCTCGACGGGCTTCTCTCGACGATCATCCCACGCCACGGGGCGGAGTTTGACCAGCCGGGGGACCCGTTCGAAGTGCTCCGCCGGCACGTGCCGGGACCCCGGCGGCGCGGGTGGATCTCCAGATGAGAGTCGCACGAGATCGCATGGTCGCCACCCGTCATGCCGGTCCCATTAGGCGCTCATCTCTATGCCGAAGTAGCGCTCGAAGATCTCGTCGCCCTCGAGTTCGTCGGCCGAGCCCGAGAACACCAGCTCGCCGCGATTGAGCAGGCAGGCGGCGTCGGCCAGGGCGAGAGCGCGGGTGACGTACTGCTCGACCAGGAGGATCGCCACTCCGGTCGACGCGATCTGCGCCAGTGTGTCGAAGATGCGGTCCACGACGATGGGGGCGAGCCCGAGGGAGGCCTCGTCGACAACCACGATCTTCGGTTCGGAGGCGAACGTCCGGACCAGGGCCAGCATCTGCTGCTCCCCGCCGCTGAGGCTGCCCGCCGTCTGTTTGAGGCGGGTGGCGAGGGCAGGGAACGAGGTCAACGCACGTTCGAAAGTGGCGGACTCCTTGCCCTTGGGCGACTGGAGGATGAGATTGTCCTTGACGCTGAGCGAGGGAAAGATTCCCCGTCCTTCGGGGAGGCTACACATGCCCCGGCGCGACATGACATACGGGCGCTTCCCGGTGACGTCCTCGCCGTTAAGGATCACCCGCCCGCTCATCGGCTTGATCACGCCCGAGGCCACCCGCAGCAAGGTCGTCTTGCCCGCCCCATTGGGTCCGAGGAGGGTGACCACCTTGGCGTCGGGCACCGACACGGTCACGTCGCGCAGCACCACGGTGTCGCCGTAGCCGGCCGTGATGTTCTCGAGCTCGAGCACTTAGATCCCCCCTCTCGCCCTCGCCGGTATGGAGCTCACGTCGGCAGTGTGCAAGCCGGTGCTCATGCCGGCTCGACCACGCCCTCGCTCAGCGCGACCTCCTCGCCGCCGGTGCCGCCCGCCGCCACGCTCTCGGAGCCTAGGTAGGCCGCTCTCACGACGTCGCTGGCCAGCATCTCTTGGGGGCTGCCCTCGAAGGCCAGGCGGCCGAAGTCGAGCATGTAGATGTGGGTGCACACCTGGCGCACCAGGGCCATGTCGTGCTCGACCAGCAAGATCCCCGCGCCGCGCTCGGCCACCACGCCGCTCAGCACGTTGCCGAACTGGACCGTCTCGGTGCCGTCGAGCCCGGCGGAGGGCTCGTCCAAGAGGAGCATGTCGAAGGGACCGGCCAGGACTCGGGCCAGCTCGACGAGGCGACGCTGGCCGGTGGGCAAGAGTCCGGCCTGGACGTCGGAGAGCCGGCCGATCCCGGTCAGCTCCATCGCCTCGTCGACCGCCGCTTTGACCACGGCGCGGTCGCCGCGGGTCCCGACGAGCTGGGAGAAGGGGTTGGCGCCGGCCAGGGCGGCCTCGCGTCCGAGTTCAACGTTCTCGCGCACGGAGAGCGAGTTGAACAGCTCGGCCTTTTGGAACGTCCGCCCCAGGCCGGCACGCGCCCGGCCCGCTGGCCCGACTCCCGTCACGTCGCGCTCGTGCAAAAAGACCCGACCCGCCGTCGGCTTGAGCAGCCCCGAGCAGGCGTTGAAGGTCGTGGTCTTACCCGCCCCGTTCGGCCCGACCAGCCCGGTGATGCGGCCCATCGGGGCGTCCAGGCTGACGTTGTCGACGGCGCGCACCCCCCCGAACTGGACCGCCAGCTCGCGCACCAACAGACCGGCTTTGCCCGAGGCCGGGCCCGGCACGCGCTCGGCCACCTCACGATCGGCCTCGGCGCTCTGGTGCTCTTCCGCCGCGGCGTCAAAGACCAGCTCGTCGAGCTCGTCTGCGTTCAAGAGGGTCTCGGTCTCGCGCCCACCCAAGCGGTCGATCATCCCGCGGATGCGAAGGGGCACCGACGGGGCCAGGTTCGCCTGCGCCGCGACCAGACAGGCCGAGACCCCGAAGACCATCTGCTCGTAGTAGGTGACGTTGCCCGAGGTGATGTACCCCGAGGGGATCTGGAAGGCGAGCCCGCCGGCGATGGCGTACCACGGCTCGCCCATGACGATGATGACCAAGATGGCCACCATGGTCAGCGAGGCGAACGAGTCGTAGTTGCTGCCCAGCCCGTAGTTGTACAACGAGGCCAAGAGCGCCCCCGCCAGGGCGGCCAACCCCGCAGAGATGCAGAACACCAGCACCTTCATGACGTTGGTCGTCGCCCCATGGGTCTCGAGGGCCACCGAGGAGTCCGAAAGACCCTTCAACAGGCGCCCCATGCGGCCGCGCAAAATGGCCTGGACGACGACGACGGTCAGCACCACGAAGACCAACAAGAGGTAATAGAACCCCTTGTCGCTGAAGAGCTGCCACCCCAAGATGGTGACGTCTGGACGGGGAGCGGGGATCCCCGATGTGGTCGGCCCGAACATGGGGCTGGTCTGGTAGAACATCTGCTCGAGCAAGATCCCGAACCCGTAGGTGGCTAGGGCCAAGAAAACGCCCGAAAGGCGGATGGCCGGGATGGCGATGATGGCGCCCACCGGCATGGCCACCAATCCGGCCAACAGCAAGGCCGCCAGCCACGGGATGTGCCAGTCGGCGGTGAAGTGCCCGAACGCCGCCGCCCCAACCGCGGCGAAGGCCAGGTGGCACAGCGAGATCTGCCCGGAGGTCTTGACCAAGAGTCCGAGCGACAAGAAGAGCATGACGTAGACCAGACCGCTCGACCAGGTGACAAGGTGGGTGCCGACGAAGGCGGGCACGTAGGCGAAGAAGGCCACGGCAATGACCGCCGCCACAAGCCGCATGCGCGTCGGGGCGTACCAGGATCGGCGCAGCGTGACCGTGGTCGTGACCCGGCGCTCGGCCAGCTTGGCCCTCGGCATGACGATCAAGACGATGAACAAGATGATGAAGGGCAGCCCGGCCGAAAGGCCGCCCAGCCACGACACGGTGGCGGCGTACTTGGTGGCCAGGGCGTCGACGATGCCGACGAGGAGGCCACCGGCGAAGACCAAGGGGAGATTGGAGAAGTAGCCGATGGCCGCCGCCCCGAAGGCCGAGACGACCAACAAGGCGATGATCTCGGCGTTGAGGTTCAGTGACGGGGCGATCAAGAGGCCCGCCATGGAGGCGAACATGGTGCCGATGATCCAGGCCCAGCGGCGCACGGCCGCCGGGTTGGTGCCGGTCATCGACACCAGGTCGGGATTGTCGACCACGCCCCGCATGGCCACCCCCAGGCGCACGAAGCGGAAGAAGCAGTACAAGATGGCCGTCGCCGCCACCGAGACGATCATCACCGTGATCTGGTCGAATCCGACGTTGACGCCCAGGAACCGGACGGTGTTGGTGTCGAGGAAGGAGGGGAAGTTTGTGTTGGACTGGCCGTACCAGATCTCGCCCACGCCGACTATGAGGAGCAAGATGCCGACGGTGGAGACCACCTTCAAGGTGGCCGTCGCGTTCTCCAGCGTCCGCGCGACCAATTCGAGTACCAGGCCCTCGAGCGGTGAGAGCACGAAGAGGCAGAGGGCCGCCGCATAGGGCCAGGGCATCCCGTGCTCGGTGTGCAAGAAGTAGAAGACGAACACCGCCAGGGCGGCGACGGCCCCGTAGGCGAAATTGAAGATCCCCGACGTCTTGTAGGTCAGCACCAGGCCGACGCCCGCCAGGCCGTAGACCGCTCCGGTGGTAATGCCGATGACGATGAACGGAAGGAAATCAGACACGACTTACGGTTGGCCCCTGTTTTCTTTGCTCCGCCGCCTCAGTTGCCGGCTGAAGTGCTCCGAACCTTGTCTTTTCTACAGTTCTACAAGCTTGGTATCTCGGAGACCGTTGTGGCTCGATTCAGGTCGTCGTACACATTGATGACCCTGAACCTGTGGCCGTCGAGCCCGCCATGCCACTGCCTATGGCGATCAACGTCCGCCAGCCGGTCCTCATGGAACCCCCCCTCGCTATTTTCCGAATCACCAAGCGTAAAAGCGAGTGTATCACCGTGCATGGATCTGCGCTAACTTCAGTGTCCGCCCTGCCGCCCCGCCCCTCCTGGCGGGCAGGCCGGCCTCTTCCGGCTAAGTCGATCCTCGGGAGGCCGGTTGCACGCCGAGGCATTGCGCGGCACACATTGCCTGATCAGCTGGTTACGATCTCTTCATCGAGCACGAAGCGCCTCGATATCGCCCTCCCGCACAAAACGCGTGTACTGACACGATGAGCCATCGTTCCCGTCCAAAACGACCCGGTCGCGATTGGTGCCACCTCACGGTAGGTGAGCGGTGCGGCTGGCGGTCCACCAAGGTCAAGGTCGCATCGACAAAGGGTCGTGTTCGGGACGGGCCTGAAGAAGTATGTCGAAGCATTGATATTTGGTTCTTCTTCCGCTAACTTGACGATGACCGCCAGTGGTGTAGACGTTTGAGAAAAGGGGGAACAGTTGTGAATCGATCAGTTCACATTCTTTGCAGCGCGTCGCTTCTTGTAGCGGGGCTTGCCGGCGTCATCACCGGTTCGGCATTCACGTCGACTGCAGCGGACGCTGCCTCATCGTCGAAGACGATCGAAGTCGGAATTGTATGCGGTTGTACTGGGCCGCTCGCCTCGAGCATCTCGGTTGTGCCTCCTGCATATCAGGCATGGGTTGACCAGACCAACGCCACCGGAGGAGTTAATGGCTACAAAATCAAACTGATCGAGAAGGATGATGACGGGAATCCCGCCACATCGCTTGCAGATGTTCAACAGCTCGTGACGCAAAACCATGTGATCGCGCTGGTGGACGCCACCGATGTGGACACGTCCTGGGAGGCGTTCGCTAAGGAGAATGGGGTTCCGGTTATTGGCCAGAACGTTAGCCAGGATCCCTTTCTCACAAATTCTGACTTCTACGCGGTTGGTCAGACAGAGGACTCAATCTTCGCCTCGGTTGTCGGTGCGGCAAAGAAGGCAGGGGCCAAAAAAATGGCGCTCTTGTACTGTGCTGAGGCGGCAACTTGTCAGCAGGGGGTTGCTCCGCTGAGGGCTACTGCCGACGCTGAAGGTGTACCGCTAGTGACAGCGCTTGCAATTTCGGCATCGGCCCCCAACTACGCGGCACAGTGCTTAGCAGCTCAGCAGTCTGGCGCCCAGGCGCTGTTCATCGCAGACGCCGTCGGGGTCATTGAATCTGTTGCCCAAGGCTGCGCCAAACAGGGCTACACTCCAAAAATCATCATCGACGGAGCATCCCTCGCTCCTTCAATGGCCAAGTCGCAGGGATTGGCCAATTATACGGTCTTTGAGAATGGGAACATCCCTTACTTCGACACGTCCAACCCCTCGATTGCAACGATGACTTCGGCGTTTAAGAAGTACTCTCCTTCACTTCTGAAGTCGCCTGACTTCAATGAGCTCGCGGTCGAAACTTGGGCCTCGGGCGTGCTCCTCGCAACTGCAGCAAAGGCCGGCAAGCTAGGCTCGAATGGGGCGGCCACCTCAAAACAACTTGTAGCGGGTCTCCACACCATTCGCGATAATACGCTTGGGGGCATCGCGCCGCCGCTGACATTCGCACCGACGAAAGCGGCCAATCCGGTCGACTGCTGGCAGGGCTACACGGTGCTCAAGGCAGGAAAGTTCTCCACACCCTACGGGCTCGGTCCGAATTGCGTCACCCTTTCCGGCTGACCGACCCGGTATCGCGTGGCGAATATGGCTTGGTAAGGGCGCCGCGTCCCAGGTGGACTCTGGCGAGTATCTTTCGATGGTCCTCTCGTTGCTCAACCGGGCGTTCTGTCGCCGTGTTCCGCGCAATGTCCCGTATTCAACAGGCTTTGCCGACACCCGACCCGGCCGGATAGTCATAGTCAGCTGGTTGCGATCTCTTCATCGCGGCGCCTTAATATCGCCCTCCCGCAGGAGACGCTTGTACTGGCGGGACACGATGAGCCATCTTTCCCCGTCCAAAACGAGCTGGTCGTGATAGGTGCCCACGTCACGATAGGTAAGCGGTGCGGCTGGCGGTCCACCAATCAAGATCGCATCGACATAGGTTCGTGTTTTGGCCGTGCCATCAGCAACCTGGTCGATGAAGAAATTGGTGAGGCGGTGCTGGCTACCGATGAGCTTTGCGTGTGCGTCGGTCATCCACGTAATAATCACCCGCAGCGACTGGCCTGCGTAACCCTCCCCGTAGTCCAAGCTCGCATCCGGATGGAACGCATCGGCAAGTCGCTCGAACTGCTTCGAATCAATCGCATCCGTGTAGATGAGAATCGGGTCAAAGATCGCCGCCCGCGCTCTCGCAGCTTCCACAGGGGTCAGTGCGTCCCGCATTTGCGCCTCCCTTCCATTCACTGCGCCCACTCAGCGCACGTCCGTGTCGCAACGAACACTGGGCAACCTATTGCCGGAAGATCGAGAACACAAACGCATGCGGCAGATGCGGCACGAGTGAGTAGTGTTGGCGCCCGAAAGGGTGCCAGTGAAGGGGACGAGCGAATGCCACTTGATCCGGATGCGGCTGCCATCCTCTCGGCCATGGCCGAGGTCGAGACGCACCCCCTGGACACCATGGAGCCCCAGGAGGCACGCACCAGGGCGGGGAGCGAATGCCCATGTGGCCATCGCGGACTACACCCGGTGTCGGACGAGGGAGAGGCCTACGCGCGCCGGCTACGCGAGGCAGGCGTGCCGATCATCGTGTCCCTCTACGAGGGGCAGATGCACGGCCCCTTCATCATGGGAGCGGTAATCCCCACCGGCGCCGTCGTCCTGCAAGAAGCGATAGGGCACACGCAGCGCGCGCTCGGCTCTCCGAACATGCCGAGCGGCGCGGGTGCGGGACTGGTGGTCGCATGAGCATAGCGACGGCACGGCGGCATTTCGGCCCTGCGGGAACGCCGCAGGTGGCCATCGTCGGCGCGGGGTTCGGCGGCATCGCCACAGCGGTCAAGCTAAAGCGGGCGGGCATCCACACCTTCACCGTCTTCGAGAAGTCCGCCGGCCCCGGTGGCACCTGGTGGGACAACCGCTACCCGGGCGCCGAAGTCGACGTGGCATCGCACCTCTACTCCTACTCCTTCAAGAGCCATGACTGGACCCGCACCCATGCCAAACAGGCCGAGCTGCAGAGCTATCTCGAAGAGGTACTTGACGACTACGCCCTGCGGCCGCACTTCCGCTTCACTACTACCGTTCGCCACGTCGTGTGGGACGAGCGGACCCATACTTATGCCGTCCACCTCGAGGGCGGCGAGACCATTGCGGCCCACATCGTGGTCAGCGCCCTCGGCCTCCTCAATTACCCGAAGTACCCCGACTGGCCCGGTCTTGACGATTTCGCCGGCCCCAAGTTCCACACCTTCCGCTGGGAGCACGAGCACGATCTCGCGGGCAAGCGAGTGGCCCTGGTGGGCACCGGTTCGACCGCCACCCAGCTCGTGGCCGAGATCGCCCCGGTAGTCGGGCAGCTGTATCTCTTCCAGCGCGAACCGGGTTGGGTCGTGCCTAAGGGGGACCGCGACTTCACGGCCGCCGAGCGCGCCAAATACCAGAGCAAATTGCGACGCCGAATCACCCGGGTCAAGGCGGCGTACCAGCTGGAGAAGAACCAGATCGGAGGGGCGATCCACCGACCCGGTACCGCTATCAACGCCTTGCGTGAGCAGCAGTGCCGCACCTTCATAGACCGGGTCTTCGCCGAGCGTCCGGAGCTGGCCGAGGCGGTCACCCCCACGTACCCCTACCCGGGCAAGCGCCCCATCTTGAATTCGACCTTCTACCCGGCCCTCCTGCGGGACAACGTGGAGCTCATCCCCCGCGCCGTGGAGTCGGTGAGCGAGAAGGGCGTCGTCGACACCGACGGCAACGAGTACTTCGTCGACGTCTTGGTGATGGCCACCGGCTTCCAGCCGGCTAACTACCTGGCCAGCCTGGAGGTCTATGGCGTGGGCGGACGCTCCATCCACGGGGCGTGGGCAGGCGAACCCCGTGCGGTGCTGGGCATGACAGTCCCGGGCTTCCCCAACTTCTTCATCCTCTATGGGCCCAACACCAACGGGGGCGAGATCGTCTCAATGCTCGAGCGCCAAGCCGAGCACGTGGTCGCTGCCGCCAGGCGCCTGCTGCGCAGCGGCAAGACCGCTGTCGAGGTCCGCCCGGCCATATACCGCGCCTACAACCGCTGGCTCGAGCGCCAGATGCACGGGACGGCGTGGGTGGTATCCAACAACTACTACAAGGCCCCCTCCGGTCGCATCGTCACTCAGTGGCCGTTCGGGCCCCTTCTCTACGGCATCCTGACCAAAACGCTGGCACCGCTTTCGGAGCGGACCAGGTTGGCCCCTGACCGGGTCCCCGTGACCTGATCCACCCCATGTGCGAGTCCGATGCTCCAAGATGGAGCAAGGAGGACAGCACCGATGAAGCAACGGCACCACACGCCCGAACAGGTCATTCGCAAGTTGGCCGAGGGCGAGAAGCTGCTCGGCGAAGGCAAGAGCATCGAGGAGGTGGCCAGACATCTGGAGATCACCGAGTCGACCTGGCACCGCTGGCGCAACCAGTACGGCGGGATGAAGGCCGACGACGCCAAGAAGCTCAAAGAGCTCGAGCGCGAGAACGTCCGCCTCAAGCGGATCGTGGCCGACCAGGTCCTCGACATCGACATGCTCAAGGAGCTGAACCGGGGAAACTTCTGACCCCGGACAGCCGCCGGCGGGCCGTAGTGGCCCTCCGAGAGCAGTTCGGGGTATCTGAACGTCGAGCCTGTGCAGTGGTCGGTCAGCCCCGCTCCACCCAACGCCTGCCGCCACCGGTCCCCACCGACGAGGAGCTGGCCCTGCGGGCCTTCCTGCGTGCCTTCTCGGTGCAGCGACCCCGCTGGGGTTGGAGGCGGGCGGCCACCGCAGCCCGAAAGGCCGGCTGGAGGGTCAACAACAAGCGCATCCATCGCCTCTGGCGTGCAGAAGGCCTACGTGTGCCCTATCGCAAGAAGAAGCGCCCGCCGCGCGGCATCGGGGTGTCGGTCGGTGCCATGAGCCCCATCAGGCCGAACGTCGTCTGGGCCATGGACTTCCAGTTCGACCAGACCGCCGACGGCAGGACGCTCAAGCTCCTCAACGTCATCGACGAGTACACCCGAGAGAGTCTCGCCATCGTGGTCGAACGCTCCATCGATGCTGATGGCGTGGTGGCCTGCCTCGAGAAAATCGCTGGCGTCCGTGGGGCTCCGGCCTATGTCCGCTTCGACAACGGGCCCGAGTTCATCGCCTACGCGCTGGCCGACTGGTGCCGTTTCAACGGGACCGAGACCGTCTTCATCGATCCCGGATCGCCCTGGCAGAACGCCTGGATCGAGTCGTTCAACGGGCGCCTACGCGACGAGCTTCTCAACGGACAGCGCTTCGACTCGCTCCTCGAGGCCAAGGTGTTCACAGAGGACTGGCGGATCGACTACAACATCAACAGGCCTCACTGCGCCCACGGCTGGCTCACCCCGGTCGAGTTCGTCGAGGCCTGGCTCAACCAACAACAGCTCACACTCGCATAGGGAGTGGCTCAACTATCGGGGCCCTGTCACGCCAACCGGGTCCCAGCCCGGTGGGAGCATGCCAGCCGGGGCCCCGGTGCATGCCCAAGCCGACGACTGCTGATGGGGCCGGTCCCCGAACGCTTCACCATCGGACTGCCTGTCAAACTCCACCTCGGCCAGCGAATCGGGCATTCGTGGTCCGGAACCGTGCCGTCAGCCGCTACGCGGCATCCGAAGGAGAATGTACGAAAACTCCGGGCCGGTGTACACCGAGCGCGGGCACAATCGAGCGGCCGACCTGGTCAGTGCAGCCGGTAAGTGATCGGAATGCTCTTTGGACCCTGCACGAAGTATGAGCGGACCCAGGTCGGTTCACCGACGAGTTCAATGTGATCGAGGCGCCCGAGTAACTCCCTGAACAGTGCGCGGATCTCCATGCGGGCGAGGTGCGCTCCTAGGCAGAAATGCTGACCGAACCCAAAGGCGAGGTGACTCGACGCATTCTCCCGGCAAACATCGAGGCGCATCGGGTCGGTAAAGATCTCGTCATCCCGGTTGGCCGATGCATAGGAGAGGTACAGCGCGTCGCCTGGCTGAAACGTAACGTCCCGCACAGTGAATGACTCCTGACAAGTACGCATGAAGTGCTTTACCGGTGAAACGAAACGTATGAACTCATCTGCCGCTCCGTCGATCAACTCCGGTTGCTTCTGCAATAACTCGAGTTGATCTCTGTATTCCATGAGGGCGACCAGGCCGCCAGCAATCGCATTTGAGGTCGTGTCGTGTCCCGCCGTCGCGATGATGACGTAGTGGCCGAGCATGTCCATGTCGGGAAGCAGCCGGCCATCGATCTCGGCATTGGCGATGACTGAGCTGAGATCGTCGGTGGGATGCACCCGGCGCTCGGCGGCCAGGTCGGTGAAGTAGTTCACCAGGTCGAGCATCACATCGAGAATCGACTGGTCCTCACCCAAGCGGGCAATGTCTGGGTCCTCGGAACCAAAGAGCTCCTGGGTGAGCTTGAGCATCCGGGCGTAGTCCTTTTCCGGTAGTCCCAAGATCGACAGGATGACCTGCAGCGGGAAGTACAGAGCGACATCGCTTACGAAGTCACACCGTCCGCCCAAGCTCGCCATTCGATCGACATAGTGGGTGGCCAGCTGATCGATGCGCGACTGCATCGCCTGTACGTTCCGAGGTTTGAACCACTCGTTGACAATCCCTCGGTTCGATTTGTGCTCGCCGCCGTCCATCTGGATGAGCGTCTTGACGGGACTGTCAGAGGCGGCCAGGTCTGCCTGTGTTGCGAGGACTGACAGCGTTCCATTCGTGAACACCTCCGGGTTTCGCTCGATCTCCATCACGTCCGCATGCTTGGTTATCGCCCAAAACTCTGGATACCCTTCGAGCGCCACCTTCAGGATGGGAGCCCGGTCACGGATCTGCTTTGCCGCCGCATGCCACCCAGACGGGTCGGCGTATGCAGTTGGGTCGGCGAAGATGGAACCGAGGTTATCCACGGTAGTAGTCAAGACCTAGTACCCCACTTTCCCGTAGGCGGTTCGGGTTCTATCGAGATCCATCCAGCCGAACTGCGGACCAGCCGCAAGTGTGCCATGTGCGATCGAACACTGCATTCTACCGCATGCAACTTACTCGTTACGTTGAGACAGAATACCGGCACCCATGCTGAATGCCCTGCTCGTTGGCCGCCGGCGAGCGTAGAGTTGTCGGCGAGGCCCGCTGAGGAGCGTCACAGCCAGCAACTATGGGACGTAGACGCGCTTAGGCAGCTGCCAGCGAGGCGAAGCCCACCGACCGAAAGCCGCAACGCATTCAATCGCCAACGACCAACGGCCTCTAGCGAGCTGAGCCGCTCGGTGGTCAGTGTGTACTTGACGCAGCATGGATCGTCGAGCAAGAGTTGGGTATTGTTGGGCGGATTGTGTAAGCGCGTCGACCGGGCTCCCGAAATGCCCGACTCACGAGTGACATTGTCGAGTTTGATCCGTCAAATCAGGTCAAGCCATGAAATATCGTGTAGATATCAGTGACTGTCAGAATGAAGCCGGAGGTAAGGATGAGGGTAGTTGTTGATTTCGATCTTTGTGAAAGCAATGCACTATGTATGGCTGCAGCTCCGGAAGTGTTCGAGGTGCGAGATGATGACGCCCTCTATGTCCTGGATCCGAGTCCACCCGACGCATTACGCGAAAGGGTCGAACTTGCAGTAAAGCGTTGTCCAAAGCAGGCTATTTCCATTGAGGAATAACGGGCCAAGGATGCGCACACGAACTCCGTTAAGCATCAAGTCGCATCGCAGGTCCCAGAACTGGCGCCGCCCTCAGGCACCGGGTGAAAATAGGGAAGAGTCATCGTCTCAGTGATGTGTGAAACTGCACCTCCAGGGGTCGTCGGGTTCGCAACACACAATTGAACTCATCAGCTCCATGCCCTCCTCAAGGCTGAACCAAGAGGCGGCGATCATTGCCATCTGTTTTAGTAGCGTTTCCCGGTCGCTCTTTCTCATATAAATCCGAGGGCTCACACTTCCATCGACCAAAACCGATAGCTAGGCCACGATCGGCGCCAGATCCTCAGCCACTTGGGTGAGCATTTCGACGGTGCCGATTTCGTAGGGCGGCTCGATGCCGAGGATGGCCTCGTCGAAGCCGATGGCGCGGAGCTGTAATAGCCAGTCGACTATCTGATCCTTTTCACCGACCCAGGATCGGTCGCGTGCATCTTCGACGGTCGTACCCCAGAAAGCAGCGAGTCGTTCGAGATGGGCCGTCGTTCGCGTGGTATCTGCGGACATGATGAAATCATTGCGGGCAGTTAGCGTGATTGTGTTCGGATCGCGGCCGATGGCGTTGCAGTGATCACGGAGCACGGAGACCGAGTGGGCAAGCATGGCAACCGAGCCCGATCCATTCCAACCATTGGCCCAGCGGGCGACCGTCCGGAGTGTCCTCCGCTCCCCACGTCCTCCGAACAATAGTGGCAAAGGATCCTGAAGAGGCTTTGGCTCACACTTAGCTCCTCTGAGTTGGTAGTGAACGCCCTCAAAGTTTGCCTCAGCCTGGGTCCACAGGAGGCGGAGCACCTGAGCCGACTCGTCAAGCATCGCCAGCCGAGTTGGGACGTTGGGAAAGTGGATTCCATTCGCTTGGTGCTCCCGTTCGCACCATGCCGCGCCCAAACCGACTTCCAGGCGACCACCGCTCAACCGGTCCACAGTGGCCGCCATTCGAGCGAGCAAGGAGGGGTGACGAAAGGTATTGGCGCTCACCAGGACGCCGGCTCGGATGCTGTCGGTGCCCGCGAGCAGAGCGGAGATCGCAGTCCAGGCTTCAAGCATCGACTCTTCGTCCGGCAACATGATCGGGACCAGATGGTCCATGAGCCATGCTGAGCGAAAGCCAAGCGTGTCCGCCGCCCTCCACACGGTCAAGATGTCCTGCAGTTCGCAACCATATTGCGGTGTCTGGATCGAAAGCCGCATTCGCCTAGTCCAAATCCTTCCAACTCGAAACCCCACGGACGACAGTTGCGGTGTAACATTACCGAGCATATATACTCCGTGGAGCCGCTGCTTGCCTCTTCACAAGGATGCCTGAAGCCCAGCCGCGTTTGATCGGATCTTGTCGTAGCCACTACCAATCTTGACTCGTGTTATCGGGGAAGAGATTGGGGCGACAGACCCTCCGTCGCACTCGTGTGCTCATCGCACCCGCGGAAGCCCGAGTCCTCGTTGGGCGATTATGTTCCGCTGGATCTCGCTCGTCCCGCCGTAGGTGGTCGTGCCCAGGGCAATTCGGAAGTCGTACTCAGCCATCCCCGCGGCCG
>Ga0302324_100011319_pt1 | contig 18322 bp, 16 predicted proteins | sample Palsa_T0_1_FD_201949 | JGI IMG/M metagenome (GOLD analysis project Ga0302324, IMG submission 201949) | Peat permafrost microbial communities from Stordalen Mire near Abisko, Sweden - Palsa_T0_1 | ecosystem: Environmental > Terrestrial > Soil > Palsa > Peat permafrost | place: Sweden: Abisko... | reverse complement strand
TCCCCGCCCACGCTTCGCTTGCTGGGGTATGGGGCGGCGCACCGGGCGCCCACGACAGCGCGGTTGAACGCGGCGCGCGCGCGTGGCGGGCGCATCGCAGCGGTCGGCACGACGTCGCTGCGTACGCTGGAGACCGCCGCGCAACCCGACGGCACACTGTTGCCGTTCGCAGGCGACACCGACATCTTCATCACGCCCGGCTATCGTTTCAGGACCGCCGAAATCCTGCTCACGAATTTTCACCTGCCGCGTTCGACATTGTTCATGCTGGTGGCGGCCTTCATGGGGCTCGAAACGATGCGGCACGCCTATGAAGCGGCGATCGCCGAGCGCTATCGCTTTTACTCCTATGGCGACGCCTGCCTTTTGCTCAGGGGCGCGCGATGAGCGCTTTCGGATTCTCGCTCAAGTCGCGCGACGGCGCGGCACGGACGGGCGAAATCGCGACGGCGCGCGGCACCATCCGCACGCCGGCTTTCATGCCGGTAGGAACGGCGGGAAGCGTCAAGGCGATGCTGCCGCAATCCGTGCGCGAAACGGGCGCCGACATCATCCTCGGTAACACCTATCATCTGATGCTGCGGCCGGGCGCCGAACGCATTGCGAGGCTGGGCGGGCTTCACTGCTTCATGGCTTGGGACCGTCCGATCCTCACCGATTCCGGCGGCTTTCAGGTGATGTCGCTTTCGAAGCTGCGCAAGATAACGGAAGAGGGCGTGCATTTCCGCTCGCATATCGACGGTTCGGAACAATTCCTCTCGCCGGAGCGGGCCATGGAAATCCAGGGACTGCTCGGCTCCGACATCCAGATGGTGCTCGACGAGTGCCCCGCCTATCCGGCGAGCGAGGCCGACATCGAAAAATCGCTGGCGCTCTCCATGCGCTGGGCCGTGCGTTCGAAAGCGGCGTTCGCGGCGCAAAGCGGGAATGCCTGCTTCGGCATCGTGCAGGGCGGCGTATTTCCCCGTCTGCGCGCGCGCTCGGCGGGTGAACTGGTCGCGATCGGGTTCGATGGCTATGCGGTCGGCGGGCTCGCGGTTGGCGAAAGCCAATCCGTCATGTTCGAGACGCTTGAGGCGACGATCCCGCATCTGCCGGAGGATCGCCCGCATTACCTGATGGGCGTGGGCAAGCCCGACGACATCGTGGGCGCGGTTTTGCGTGGAATCGACATGTTCGATTGCGTCTTGCCGACGCGCTCGGGCCGCAACGGTCAGGCCTTCACCTGGAACGGTACGGTCAATCTGCGCAATGCCACGCATGCCGACGACGGCGCACCGCTCGATTCAAATTGCCGATGTCCCGCTTGCCGAAATTACAGCCGCGCCTATCTGCATCATGTCGTCAAGGCGAAGGAGATCGTCGCATCGATGCTGCTGACCTGGCACAACCTCACATTCTATCAGGATCTGATGCAGGGTCTGCGCGAAGCGATTGCGGCGGGTACCGCAGAGGCTTTCGCCGCACCCGTCCTCGCTGCGTATCGCCGCGACAAGGAGGACGCGTCGGTCTAGGCGACGTAGGGCACCCAGCGCCAGGGAACGCGCACCATATAGCTCGCGTATTCCGGATCCAGCCGCAGAAACCCTTCCTCGACGAAGCTCTTGATCACGAACAGGCCGCAACCGACTCCGAAGATTGCGGCGTTGACCGCCGAGAAGCTCTGCAGGCAGAGCGCGAGATAGGCGAAGTAGATTCCGGTGTAGATGGGATGGCGCATGAAGCGATAGGCGCCCTTGGTCACGAGGCGGCGCTGGGCGGGAACAAGTCCGATATTGCGCCCCAGGCTGATGCGGGCCCAGACGCTGATAGCGAAGCTCGCGAAGCTCAACGCGTCGACGAGCCAGGCCGGCGCAACCGAGGACGCAGGCTCGGCAAAGCGCCCGACGATGAAGAGCCAATAGGTGGCAACAAACGCCAGAAGCCAGTAGACCGGATTGGGCGTCACCCGGCTCGGCGCGCGGCGGATGAGCATGGTGAGGATCAGGAGAGCGAAATTGGCGTTCGCCACGACCCATGCGGGGTTGAATCCGAACGCTCTCAATTCGTGGCGAAGCGAATAGGCGAAGGGGAGGATCGCGACGAGCGCAACCACCCGATCCGTCCAGGGCGACGACAGGACCTTCAAAACTGTCGACCGAACGATATTGTCCCGAAAGGGCACAGTGGACATCGGGCGCGCTCCCCAAATTGAACTCATACGATGTGGCGGAGCAACGAACGTGCCGCGATTTCGTGCTCGCTTCAAAACAGATCGGGTTGGGGTTTCGGCGGCGGGGGTTTTTTGGCTTGCGCCCGCATGTCCCAATCGCCTTCGCGGGTCTTGAGCAGTTCTTTGAGTTCGGCGATCGAAGCCGGGTCTTCGCCCAGCCATTGGCGCCAATCCGCAGGGTCGACGAGGGCGGGCATGCGATCGGTGATCGTCGCAATCAGCGGATTGGCGGGCACGGTGACCATGGCGAAGGTCAGGAGTTCGCCCGCATTGTGGCTGGTCCAGCGCTCCCAGATCACCGCAATGGCGAGCGGAGCACTGTCGCGCGGCGAGATCGTATACTGCTCGGTCTTGCTGGGCGTGATTTCCTTGCCTTCGTTGAACGTCGACACCGCGATCAGCCCGCGCCGCTCGGCGAAGGCATCGCGGAAGGTGGGGAGCGCGTCGATCGTCTCGGCCCGCGCATGGATATGCTTGGTACCGCTCATCGGATCCTTCGCGTGGCGCGCCACCATGCCCCAGCGCATCTTGACCGCCTTGCGATGCCCGTCCGCATCGCGGGCGATGACGATGGCGAATCGCATGGGCGTGACGGTCTCCGCCTCGCTGCCGGGCGCACCCAGCAGGTCGGCGAGCGTCACCAGCTCGCGCCAGCTCATCATCTGGGTGAATTTCCCGCACATGGGGCAATCTTAGGCACTTCGCGAAGGCGCCTTCCAGCGTCGCTGCTGCGGCGGCGTTCCTCCGGCCGATTCGTTCGCCGAGACCTCCCGAACGCCGCGAAAAACGCGTGATTGCGCGGGCCTGGAGCCCGTGTTGACCGGCCGGAACTCTGCCCCTATGGTCCGCCGCCCTTTGGCCGAGCCCGTAGCTCAGGGGTAGAGCATCTGACTTTTAATCAGAGGGTCGATGGTTCGATCCCATCCGGGCTCACCAATAACGCAATGAAATCAATCACTTAGGAGGAAGAGCCCTTTTCGGCCTCCGGGTGGTTGGTTTTGCGGACCCCATGCGGACCTCTCGGGCGCATCTTTTTGGGATTGCCACGAGCGCGTGCTTCTAGCGAATCGGGAGAGTATGTCAGTGCCCCATATCGCCTCTGCGATGGGGGGCGGGGGTGGGGACGGCGGGCGAGATTAGCGCGCGCATCGGGCGACCCCCTCGCGAGATTCTTGCGAAATTCGAACTCGCCCTAACTGACGCGCTCAAAGTCCGTGCGCGCTCAAATCGCGCCCTACGGACGCTCTAGCGCCGCGGTCGGCGTATGGGCCGCTGCTCCCGTCAACGAGCCGCCCTGCGGCCTCGCTTGGGCAAGGGCTTGAGCAGCTCTCCGGGCTCGATCTCGAAGGCAGCGGCGATGTGACCAAGCACCCTCACGGTCGGGGACGCGTGGTGTCGCTCTATTTCCCCGACGTACCGCGCGCTCACGCCCACGCGATGCGCCAGCTCCTCCTGAGTCCAGCCCCGGGCCTCGCGCAATTTGCGTGTACGGATCGAGAGAGTTTCGGTCAGATCGTCCATGGCGCAACGAAGGCGCTGGTGGAACGATCCTTCTAGGAAGTATAGTTCCTAATCGTCGGCTGTGTTCCGAAGCCAAGGGGGCTGAGTGTGGACCCAAACATATTAGATGTGAGGAATCATGCTTCGCGAGCTAACCCGACTTTGCGTCGCGTGTTGTGTTCTCTTGGTGCCGTTTCTCACCGGCTGCGGCGACAGGGCAACGACAAAGTCGTCTAATCCTCAAGCCACGGTTGGCAAGGATTCCGGGCGACGCGCTATCGCGCCGCCGAATGCGCCAGCTTTGCCCTCTCACTATATCGCGCTGGCGATTGAGAACATTGAGCTTGCAAAGAATGAAGCGTCAATTGCCAACGGTCTTAGTGACCAAGTCAGCGAGGAAACGCGTTCGCTTCGTGAAATGGCAAAGTTGAGATTGGGTTGTCGCGGGAAGGACGATGATTGTCTGATTTCTCGCGCAAAGATACTTGCTCCCCTGATAATGGCCGAAGAATCCGCGCCCGGCAGCGTAACGGGGCAGCACGCTCTGGTCCTCAATGCGTACGACACGCTAACAACGCTGAGTATGATATGCGAGAAGCTCTCTTCCGAGAATGAAACCTTGGTGCCTGAATTGACCAAGGCCGAGAACACGCTTGAGGCATTAGGCGAGCAGTCGCCGAAGTTTTCCGCGCGCGACGTAAGCGCTGTGAAGAAGATTGACACCGATCTCGGCGCAATAGTGCAGATGAATCAGACTGTTTTGGGAGACGATGACACGACTTTCAACATGGACGAAGGCATAACGCGAATGGAAATGACATATCCGTGGCTCGATGCTGGCGTTCACGCCGAAGACGCCAAATCCCATTGGGGTAAGGCGCTGAATGCGGCCGGTGCGGCTGTTATGTGCCTCGAACAAATACCTTACTGCGGTGGTTACCTGGACAAAAAGGAAACAACGCAAGAAGCGCAAACTAGCTCGGTCTCGGCAAAAGCTGTAGGCAATTCGATCACGACCGCAACAACGCCAGAGCAGCAAAGCCCCAAGGCCTTTGAAGATCGCTTTCAGTCCTTTGTAATCGGGCGCGTTTGGAATGCTCCACCCTTTCCGATATGCCGGGAAAGAAACTCGCATTCAACTTGTGTGAACATCAACGGCGCTCCTGACGCGATGGTCGCGAAAGAGAGTGGATTGCGTCTCACGAGCGCGATGACAAACGAGCAATCTAGGGCAATTGCTACGATCAAAACTTTTGAGTTAAACGCCGGAGCTGTCGTTGCAGGTTTTCAGGTTGGCGCTCCCAGCGACGCCAGATTGGCGCTGCCTTCCGGAACAACGCGCCGCAATATCGACGGTGTGATTGGTGTTGAACTGATTGATCCCGAAAGTGGGCACTACCTTGCTGCATCGCTGTTTGGCGGCAATTATGGTGCATCTCGACAGTTTCAAGTCGAAAGCTCGCTCCGGTTGGACATGAATTCGGGGGTGCCGAATGGCCATAGCAACGAAGGTTGGCAATACTCCACGGACTATCGCATTCGTTTCGCGTCTGACGGACGGAAAACAGACGTGCTGTTCCAAGATGCTTCCGGCAATTCAATATGGAGTGAGTCTCTCCCGGTTGGCCTTGGGTATCTTGGGAAATTTCACATCGTGATTTTTCAGTCCATGGGGACGCCAAATTCAGCGTACTACTGCGATGCGCTCGTTAAGGAAATTGCAGTTAGCGGGGCTCTGGGCACGACTCACCCAGGAGCCCTTAAGCAAGCCTCGGTCGCTAGTGCGACCGCTTTGCCAAGCAGAATCGAACGCGACAGCGTGCCTCCCGTTCAATCCGTTGAGGGTGCCATGCAGCCCCGGTTCGGCAACACAGTCATCGCTCATAGCGCAAACACGGAATGGCATCTTTATTTCCAAGCTGATCAGTCATTCAGCGGGCGTGAGATTCGCTCGGGCTATCAGACATCCGGCACATGGGAGCTGGATCAAAGTATCCTGTGCCTGAAGTTTCAGCCGCCGCTTCGCGGTGCGCCGAATCCAGATTGCCAACCTGTTGAGGCTCACGGTATCGGGGATACGTGGACATCTGCGGGGAGCACGATGACGCTGGTGCAGGGGATTCAATGAACGTAAGCCGAATCCATGCGTTACTATGCCTTCGTTCACGTTCGCGCTAATCCACCCTTAACTGCGTGCCGGACTCACCCTGCTCCGTGGTACCGAGCGCGGCGAAACGCGTGCGCGCCGGAGTGGCGCGTGCGAAGCGCAACGGGACCAAGAGCGGGCAGCCAATCGGAAGGCCGAAACTCGACGCGAAGCGTGAAGCGGCCGTTCGGCGATCATTGCAGGCCGGGAACGGCATTCTCAAACAGCCAGGGCGCTGGGAATTGGAACGGGAACGGTGGCGCGGATCGCAAATGAATTGCGTTCCTGACGTTGAGGCGGGTGCAAACGTGCCTTTATACAGGCCATGTTCCGAGCGCTAGCCCTCTGGGAGGAGGCACGTGGTACGGGTGTGAAGGTGAGTTGCCTTTGTCCCGGGCCCACTGCCACCAAATTTCGCGCGCGGGCTGCGACCAGTTCGACGCGGATGGCCCGCAGTGGCAGCTCAATGGCGTCGGCGCCTGTAGCACGCGTAGGGTACCGCGGATTTCAGAGAAACCGCCGTGTCGTCGTCGCCGGAACTCGCAATGCCATAATGGCTTGGCTTGGCGTGCCGTCACGAACCCTTTTATGCGGTGTTAACCTTGTGAAGATAGAATCAACTTCGACCCGTCGGGTGGCTTTCCAAAAAAAAGGAGTAATTTGATGGCGCAGACAACTGATGCCACAGAGACTGTGGATCGGCTGCTCCATTCAGTTTCGCATCCCGTACAAGCCGCACGAGGCGATTTCTATCTGGCGGTCGCATCGCTGTTTAGGCTTCAGGCTCCGCGATTGACCGACTCTGAACGAGCAATCATGCGCGACGTTCTTTTGGGTTTGGCACGCGACGTGGAGATGGCGGTACGTATAGCGCTTGCCGAACGCCTCGCCGACGATCCTGAAGTGCCGCTCGAACTGATTTCGCTATTGGCGGACGACGCGATCGAAGTGGCGCGCCCCGTCATTCTGCGCAGTAAACGGCTTTCTGATCGGGACATAGTCGAATTCCTCACTCATGCTGACGAATTGCATCAGGCGGCTTGCGCTGAACGTCCAGGAATTGGAGAGCCAATAACGGGCATGTTGGCCCGGAGCGATAGCGAGACTGTGCTCGTCCCGCTGGTCCGTAATGCCACGGCAAAAATCGGCAAGGAGACTTTTGAAACACTCGTCGAGAAATCTTGTCGCATTGTCGCGCTCCACGAACCTCTTGCGCATCGCAGTGATTTGCCGGTGACACTCGCCGAACGCATGTGCGGATGGGTCTGCGAATCTATCAGGTCATATATAGTTAAGAACCATAAGCTTGACAGCGCCAGCATCGAAATGGCTGTCGACTTGACAAGGAGACGCATCCAGTCTCGCAATCAACGCGCAGGATTCGATGGGGGAGGCGATTTCATCGAAAAACTAGCTCATGCCGGCAAATTAAAGGCGGGCTTTCTGTTGCGCGTTCTCCAACTCGGGCAAATGCCTTTATTTGATCGGGCCTTTGCCAAAATGCTGGACATCGATACGGAGACCTTCCGAGAAGCCTTCTATCATCAGGGCGTTCGTCCCGTCGCGATCGCCTGCCGAGCCGTGGGACTCGATCGTTCGGTGGTTGCAACCGTCTACAGTTTGTCGCGGAAAGGCTGGAGCTCAAATGTAGTTGTGTCCAGTGCCGAACGGGTTCAAATCAAAGAAGTCTTCGGTACGCTTTCGCGTCAGGAGGCATCGGAAGTCGTTCGGCAACCCCGAATTTTTGGTCTCTCAGGATCAAGATGGTGAATGCAGCGCACGACGTGAACGTATGCAGCGTTCACGACGGCAATTCTACTCGGTTGCCTGTGCGTCGCTCGGATGCTCCGCTTCGCGGAAAAATATGCCTATAATTCCTCGTGGAAACAAAAGCACACACCATCCCATAAGCGGCTTGAAGAACAGCGAGCTGACGAAATAGATTAGCCAAACCGTGAGCAAAGCCAAAATAGCGGAGCCGGCCCGACTAAACCCATATCCATCTCCGAGTCGCACACAAATCGCAGTGACCAATCCACCTGCCGCAACGCACGAAGAAATCAGCAAGACTATCGACGCCCGGCGCGGGTGCATCACTGCCCCGGTCTTTGTATCGTTCACGACGAAACGCCCCATCCTTGCGTCTCCATGTCCATTCCCGCAACGCGCGCGGAAAGCACCTGACCGAGCCAATCCGGCAGGATGTGATTCGCGCCAAAACGCTACAACCTTGCTCAAGTGTCCGCAAGTTTCAGTCCTAACTGCGAAAAGCAGCTTTCGCGCTTGCAACGTCATCAGCCTCACACGCATTGCAATTGGGCTAAATGGTTGGAGCACTGATTCTGACCTTTTTCGGCTGCCGCACGCGGCGATCGTTCTCGCCCCATGACCGGCTGCTCTTGCTGCGACGATCAGGTCCAAAAAATGCTCCGGCTGCAATAAAGGGCCTCGGATTGAGCAACTCCGATCTCAACTTCCGCTGCACGGTTGCCGCGCTTAGAGGCAGCGCGAGGACGCCGTTGAACCCAACGTCGCGCGCCCACTCCACGTCGCGCTTCCGCGGACCGGAACAAACTAAAATAATAGGAATTAACGGATCGACGAGATCAGCTGTGCGGCGAGCAGCATTGGCAAACGCCTTTACATCGCCGTCAGCGATTAGATCGTCGCAAAAGACGGCCGAAAACACCTGCGTCCGTAGTAGATCAATCGCTATGCTCAACTGTGCAGTCACCTGGACGCGTTGAACGCCGATGACGTCGAACACTTGTCGCATCAGGTGCAGCGTGTGCGCGCGCCCGCCCGCGACGAGGAATCGTGATGTCCTTAAACCCACCGGTTCGCGCATGGAGCCCACCTTACGGTCCATTTTGCCCGGACGATCTTAAGTCCCGTTTAACATTTGCTCGCAAATCAGACCAAATTGACGGGAAATCAATGGGCAAATCGAAAACGCAATTGCCTCCACGGCCCGAGCGTCGCGATTTCGCGGGGGGCAACCATCAAGCTGCCGTTTCGGAGTGTGCGGGCTCAGGTTCAATCTCAGCTTTTCAATTGTGCAACAGTATAAGAAATATTAAGTAGCGAACCCAAAAACGGTGACATCAGTTCCGGAAAAAAGGCGAGTGTGTGGGTATATCCGACCGTGACGATTACGCCCGATTGACCGTTGGTAAACGTCGACGTCGCCGCCGTCGTCTGAGCCGCAGACAGGGAGCCTCCCGAAGGATAGGAGTAGACAACCGTCGGCGTGGACCCGCTCATCGTGATCTGGAACATAGAAATGGAAGCTTGGCTTGCAACAAGTTGCGGCGCGAAGTTCTGAATCGTCGCGCTTGCCGTCAGTGTGCTCAACTCGGTATTGCACGTGCCGGCCGGCACATCGCTGCAGTCCGACCAGACGTTCGCATATTGGGTTGCGAGGCGATTGGCGGCATCGGAAACACAAAAATAGCGTCCGAACTCGGTAATTCCCGCGGCCATCAAGATAAACACCGGGACGATCAGCGCAAATTCGACGGCCGCTGTGGCGTGCCTGGAGCGGAAAAAGCTGCGTAGGCGGTTACCCATCGTTCAGTCTCCCTGCCGCCGCACGAGCGCGCTCGATGTCGCCACGGTCAGCACGCCGAAACCGGGGGCAAGCGTGACGACCTGCGCCTGCGCTCGCAGCATGAGCGTGCTCGTCGTCGTACCGTAATTGTTGACTCCGTCGGTAATTGCCACGGTTCCGGAACTCAGATTGGTGACTGGTTGAATTTGCACGGCAAGTGTCGAGTTGTTCTGTATCAAACCGCCGGATAGCGTCGCCACGCTGCTCTTAAGGCTCGAAGCTCCTGGAAGGGTGGGAGTCGTGCCCGTGCGAAACCCGGAATAGAGCGTTTGTGCCGTTGCGAGGACGCCTGAATCAAGAGCTGCTTGCGTGAAGTAATAGAGGCCGATCTGCAGGCTGCAGAGGAGCAGAAGGACAAACGGCATCGATACGATCGCAAACTCCACGGCTGCCGTAGCCGATTTGTTGCGCCAGAAAGAGACCATAAGTGTCCTGTGCACGGATTTATATCTGGCGTTCCTCATGGGGCGGGCACCGTCAAAGGGTCGGCGATGATCGAGAAGCCGCTGAATACGCCGCTGTCGGTGTATGTCGAACCCGGCGCAGGCGACGGGACCGGAATTGTGACGACGGTGCCGGAAGGGGCGGTCCCATACAAACTTCCGAGCGAGGTGAGTTCGACGTCATCGATCTGGCCCCCGAAGGAATCGTCCGTGCCCAAGGCCGCAAATGTGAGCCAGTAATAGGCGGTCTTCTGGATCAGTATATTAACGGTTCGTGTCTGCGCAGTGCTTGCATAACCGCAGATGTCGAGCAGCGGATTGTTTTGCGACGCATCGTAATTTGTAAGGCTGATGGCATTCGGCGCATCTTCGGGCGTTGTGCTCGTAGATCCGTCGGGATTGGTATAGGTAATAGTCGTTCCCAGCGTCGTGCTCGCATTTGGCGTGCTCGCAAGCTGAGCATGAGACATGAATACGCCAACCGTGTTGGTATCCTCGGTGAGCGTGCCGTGATTGACGCCCATAACCCGGTTTATTCCCGTTCCGTTCGTGGACGACAGTGTGCTAATTCTGGCGGCCGAAGGCGTTGCACCGCAGTAGACGCCGCTCAAATTGGAAAACGTGACTTCCGAAACATAGCGATAGCTGACCTGGTAATACCCCGGAACGAGAAGAAAGCCGCGGCCGATAAGAGAGTTGCTGCCCCAGCCGAGTTCGATGCACTGGGTGCCCTGCGGACATCCTTCCAACCAGTAGGGAAGCTGGTTGGTCGCCGCGTTGGCCCAGCCGCTTGAGCTTGTTTCGGGCCACCCGCTCGAAGACCCGCTTGTCCCGAGGCTGTTTCCCGTATTGCCGTTAGTGTTGTAGTAGGGCGCGCCATTTGCTCCGGAAACGTAGGAGGGGCTTTCGAACGTGTCTTGGAACAGCGTCGTTCCACTGGCCCAGGCCGTCGGGAAATTGTCCGATACGGATCCGGAACACGTACCGTTGCACAACATAATATTATCGAGCTGGCCGCCATAGCTGTCGTTCGCGCCGTCCGCGGCAAAGCTGAGCCAATAATTGCCAGCACTCGTTATGTTGATCCGCACACTACGCTGAATCCAGTAGTTCTGCGCATACACGCACATGTCGATCAGATTGCTGCCGCCCAGCTTCTCGGTCCCGTCCATGGTCGTGTGCAGCGGTATTGTGCCGTCGGTATTCGCGTCCAGATAGACGTTTATCTGGTTTGTTCGAAGCGCATTGTGGACGTTTGCGCTTGAAGTAAGCTGCGTGGAGTTAGCCCAGTTCAGATCGTTTGCCGTCGTGCCGCAAATATAAGTTGGGGTGTAGTCGATATAGTCCTCGCGGCTCTGATAATTGTATCGCAACTCATAGGCGCCCGCCGGCAGATAGATGCTTGTGGAAATCGAGGAATTTCCTGCGGTGGCGCTGCCGTTGTCGCAGTCCAGCTCCACTTCCCAGTCTCCTTGAGCCGCCGTGGAAACGGACTGGCCGGCTAAGTCCTGCTCCAGACAATATCCAAGAACGATCCAGTTCAGGCCGTGGTCTCCGACATAGCTGGTGTTGGCAGGCTGCGTTTGCACAAGGGGAATTGAGCAGCCCCTGCAATAATTTATCGTCGTACCGCCCGGCAAGTTCCAACAGGTGTGGTCACAAGGGCCGTGCACGGCTTCGAACCCCTCCTGAGCGATTATAGTCGAATTGCCGTTAGGGACGGTTTGTTGGATATTGCTCGGCGAATCGTAGCAATGCGAACTCGCTGTAATCGGAATGGTACTGACGTGAACGATGCCGGCAAAAATGGTCGGCACAGTCGATGTGAGCGTCACGTTTGCCGGGCCATTCGCGGTGTAACTGAAGGGCGAGCCATTAGTCTGCGTATAGGGAAAGTTTTGTGACTGCAGACTGGCTGTGATGAAGCTAGTGACTTTCGAAACATAAGTTGAGCCGCCGTTTGAGCTACTGGCGTATTGGATGATGCTGGGACGGCTGGCGTACTGGCACGCGAGGTCAGCGACCTCCGTCAGCTTCTGCCCCGCATTGTAAGTGCGCGCGAGTTCGATGCCCCCGCCAACTGCCATCATGAGGACCGGGCTCGCCAGGGCAAACAGAATTGCGACGTTCCCTGCGGAGTTGGACCGCAGCGATCGCACGAATGCCCCAAGTACGTCAGCGAAATTGCGCCACACGACACCACAACTCCATTAACCGCATCATCATCGCTCGAAAAACTTACGAATCGGTGTCGCGCGTGCCGGTCCTACAAAGTGCTCCAACTGACGCTGTGATCCGCATCATGGGCCATAGCCAGATGTTAAGCGCCTGATAATCTCTGCGGATATCCCCGGAGGATAGATTGGTTCGCCGCCGGAACGTCACGCTCCTTCTTAACTCTCGCATGCTGGCCGAACAATTAATGAAATCCCAATATTGGTTGCACACAAACGTTTGATAGTCTTACCTGAACGCCGGTCGTTGTAAGCTTCCTCCCTCGATCCTGATTACCTCTGTCGGCAGCGCATAATTCGAACAGAAACAATTCTCTTCGCGCCGCGTTGCAGCCGCATCATTGAGCGTAATACCGACAATTAGATCAAAATTAACGCGGGCCGTGGTAGACGAGATCAGGGTACAAAAGGGGTGCGCTTCTACGTGCGCAACGCCAGGGGTCAAAATCGCGCGCGTCAGTCGCTCCTCTCGCGATATAGCGCCGATTTGGGCCAATGCCTGTCGCGCAAACGATCCGAACAGGCGCTCCGCGCCGCCGCTACAGAACAAATGCTGGCGAACCGCGCCAAATCGGAATTTTTGGCAACTATGAGCCACGAGCTGCGCACGCCGCTCAACGCGATTATCGGTTTTTCTGAGCTAATCGAAATGTTGTCCACCGACCCGACCGCAGCAAAGACACGTGAGTACGCCGGTCACGTCAATCAAGCCGGCAAGCATCTTCACGAAATCATTTCCGATATCCTCGATATCTCCAAGCTTGAGAGTGGAACTTTGGAGCTTGATCTGGAGTACAGGCCGCTATGGGACCTCATTGATGCCAGCACCACCCTGGTTGGCCCTCGGATCAAGCTGAAGAGTCAGGAACTGGTGCTTGCATTACCCACGTCCTTGCCAAGGGTCTTCGCCGATGCGCGACGCATCAAACAGGTTCTGATCAATCTCCTCACGAACGCGCACAAATTTTCGCCAAAAGGCAACCGTATTTTTGTTAGCGCTAGGGCGCAGCCAGACCGAACAGTTGCCATTTCGGTGCGAGACGAGGGCATCGGCATGACGGACGACGACATTGAAATCGCGCTCAAACCTTTTGGGCAGTTGCGATCCGGACGAGATCATACCCATGAGGGGACCGGATTGGGTCTGCCGATTTCAAAAGCAATAATTGAACAACACGGCGGCATCTTTAGCGTAACGAGCGGAAAAGGCACGGGAACGACGGTCACATTCACTCTTCGAGAGCAATTCATCCCATTTGAGGAGCACCGTTCATGAGCCAGACAGCAACGGCCGTCCCGCGAGACGTGCCTACCGCGAGCTTCTCGAAGCCGGTCGCAAACATCGTGTCCGTATCGGGTGCGCAAGCGGTCGCACTGCTCGACCGTCGCTCCGTGGGACAGTCACACGCCTCTCGTGTCGAGATTGGCGACGCTGTCATGGTCTCCACACCGCACACAATCGTGATCGGTCTAGTTTCCGGCGTGACTGTTACGATGCCGGACACGGAAACCGATCAAAATATGTTGCGCTTAATTGAGCTAAGCCTCGCGGGCGAAATTGTCGAGGACCCTATTCATGGCCGACCGGAATTCCGTCGCGGTGTCTCATGCCTGCCAACCCTCGGTGACAATGTCCATATGGCAGATCGCCATATCTTGACCCTTGCGTATGGCCAGCCGGACGCCGCAACAATCGAAGTCGGATCCCTATTCCAAAATTCCGCGGTGCCTGCGCGACTCCTTGTTGACGAACTTTTCGGAAAACACTTCCTAATCGTAGGGACAACGGGATGCGGAAAGACCTCTGCGTTGACCTGTATTCTGCAGAGCTTGTTGCCTGAGTACAAATATGCGCGGGTCGTCGTCCTTGATATACACAATGAATACGCCGCGGCATTCGGGGAACAGGCGGAAACGATTGATCCTTCGAGCCTACATCTTCCATTCTGGTTGTTGAGCTTTCGAGAGTTGATTGCGGCGTTCACAAGCGCGGAGGAAAACGCCGAAGCAGAAATCGAAATTCTTGGAGATGCAGTCCTCTGGGCGAAACGTCGATACAGTGACGCTCCGAATGGCCGCGTACGCAGATCCACGGATGTTCAGAGAATCACGGTTGATACGCCAGTGCCGTTCCGCCTCGCCGATGTTATCGCATATATCGACGAACAGCTCGGAAAGCTTGAACGAGCGCTGAGCACATTGCCATACAAAAGGTTGAAGTACCGAATCGAAACCTTGGTCAGCGATCCACGCTACGGCTTTATGTTCGGAAGCATGATGGTCGAAGACACTATGGTCGAGATTCTCGGTCGGCTGTTCCGAGTCCCGGTTGGAACCAAGCCTATAACGGTTCTCAATCTTTCCGTCATACCCGGCGAAATTATGGACGTAGTGATTTCGGTGATTTCAAGACTTGCATTCGATCTGGCCAGTTGGAGCGAGTCGCAGATTCCCTTGTTGATCGTATGCGAGGAAGCGCACCGCTACGCTCCCGCCGACGATGGTGGAAAATTCATGCCCACCAGAGAGGCGCTCGCGTGCATCGCAAAGGAAGGTCGGAAGTATGGCGTGTCACTTGCGCTGATAACTCAGCGCCCATCCGAACTTGACCAAACCATTTTATCACAGTGCAGCACAGTGATTGCTATGCGCCTTTCCACGGAGTGCGATCAGAGTGTTGTGCGAGCGAACACTCATGAAGGGTCATTGGATCTGTTGAATTTCCTTCCTCTGTTGGGCGATCGCGAGGCGATCGTGCTGGGGCAGGGTGTTGGGATTCCCATGAGGATACGCTTTCGAGACGCCAGGCGTTGCGTTTCGGACGAGAAGCGACAAGCTCTTTTCTCGCGGGCCTGGAAGGAATCGGAGGTCAGCAGAGAGACACTAAGAGAGATCGTCGGCCGTTGGCGCTCACCAGCGAAATCGGCGCCACCCCCTCGAATTGATATGAGCTTCGACAAAGTCGGTTAAGTAGCTTATCGGGTGTTGGGCGGTGCTCCGGCGCGCGTGCCATTCGAACACATGAATAGGACTCTTACAGGATCGCGACGTTGTCCAACACCATGAAAGCGGATTCCCCATGTCCCAAGACGCGATTCAGACGACATCAACGATTACTCGTCCAAAGTCTACAATCGAAAAAATTCCGCTTTCGGACCTGCGCACGCACGAAATGATCGAAGTGCTGGCGATTTGGCATGCGCATCGCCACGGTCGAGAGATGCCATCACGGAATGATCTTGTTCCGCGTGCGATTGGTCGATACCTCAGAAACGTTAGCCTGTTACGTGTCCTCCAATTAGAGCGAGACTACGAATTTCGCATCGTCGGTGACGCGCACATCGAGGCCTACGGGGCGCGAAACCAGGGCAAACGAGTCAGCGAGCTCATGTTAGACGCACCGGCGTTTGCGGAGCTCCTCAAGGCCTCGCTTGACCTTGTGGTCCGGAAGCGCGCACCCATTGCCTATCGCGGCGTATTTGCCCGAGAAGACGACAAAACGCGCTTCAGCCAGTTAGAAACACTTTACGCACCAATGGCAAGTACAGACGGCTCTGTGGACTATATTTTAAATGCCTGCGTCTACGATATGCGAAGCGGGGCGAGATCGGCACCGTCATCGCTCGGAGCGTGTTGAGCGCTGCCCGCATAACCTCGTTTTCGGCGTCGGGCTCCGCGGGCGAAAGAAGTGCGGGGAGGGCAAGTCGTGTGATGCCATAATCCCCGTTGGGCCGCGGTATCCATCAGCCGAAATCAGCGAAGGTGTCTTCCGCTGTGGCGAGAGTATCGTGATCGCCAAGTGGGGCGAAATTGTAGTGCTTCAGGACCTTTGCCAGTTCGCAGAGTACCGTTTCAATTTGTTCGGCAGGGAGCGATGTGCTGCCGGGCGCCAGTAGATGCATTGACTGAACATGCATCTCGATAGGTGCGAAGTCTTCTATTCCGGCACGAACAAGGCCGTCGGACTTGCCGACCCAACTTGGTATCATCGATTTGAACGACCGGGCATTGGTTGAACTCACCCATATTTTTTGGGGAGAGATGCTGAACAGGCGCCGAGGCGGTGTCTTGAACGTGGCCTCAACCGCGGCCTTTCTGCCGGGACCGCTGATGTCGATCTACTATGCCTCGAAAGCTTTCGTGCTCTCATTCTCGGAAGGTCGCTCATTCACGCAAAGTGATGCCAGCTAATTTCAAGAAGTGGCTGGCAAGATTTTCAAGGGCCTTCTTGAGCGTCTTGGATGAGGCCAACACGTCCACCAAATCGCGAGCATCATCGTCAAACCCATTGCCGTACAACGCAAGTGCGCCGCGAAGTGCAGATTGAGACCGCGCACTAGAACGAATAGGTCCGGATAACTCTCCGCCACTCAATTCGGATAAGAGAAATTCGAGAGAATTGCGAATATCTGGCCTCAACGCTAAGCCATTTAGGCCCCCTTGCCCTTCCTCCAAAAAACAGTGCCGTAACCGCCCCTTACGATTTGCAATCGCAAAGGCCAGGATTTGTCCGCCAACCGAATCGGATTGTCTGAGCCTATCGCTACACCCCGATCCATGCAGCTTGCATAGCTGCGGATGATGATTGACGAACTTAATGGTCTTGCATCGCGCGATGGATAAGCCTCTTTCCAACATGAATTCCGATGTGACGTTGGTGACATTGCAGAACCACCTACCATTCCGCAGGCGAAGCGGACCTTCATCAACCTCGGGGTTATAGCGCCGCACGTGTCGTGAATGATCATGGTTTCTGTCCGTTATAAGGAACCGATACGCTGGCGGCCGATAAGGCATTTTTTCGACCCAATAGATTTTCTTCCCATCCACTAGCTCTCCCCAATCGAACTCGAATTGCACGTTTCCGTAAATCGACCCATTGGCCCACCTGTTCGCCGAGACCCAAGCAACATCCGTCGTTGTAGTTCTGAGCACACTTTCATCGCCGATCCTCCTAGCGGTGATTTCACCGTCCTGAAGAATTCGACATGCATCCCCGATGTGCGCGACATGGTACACGTCATCTAGGGCGTTATTTCGGTCCAAATAGCGCGAATTTCTGTTCTGAACCCGGCACGCGAATTCCGTCCACGGTTGATCCTGAGTTTGCATTGATCACCTAATGGATTCTGTCTGACAATTGAATCCCGAATGGGATTCCCGGCAGTCGCGGGACGTGCGAGTCTGCGGGATGCGAACGGGTATAACCATCACCGTGAAACCTTCGGACCGCAAGCGGCTGAAGGCGATCCTGAAGAACCGCAACGCGCCGCAGAAACAGGCTTGGCGAGCTGAGATCGTTCTGCTGACGGCCGAAGGTCTGGGCACCAACGAGATCATGCGGCGGACCGGCAAGTCCAAGACCTGTGTCTGGCGCTGGCAGGAGCGGTACATGCAGGAGGGCATCGCTGGCCTGCTGCGCGACAAGACCCGGCCCTCGCGCATAGCGCCGCTTGGCCCGGAGGTCGCCGAACGCGTGGTGTCTTTGACCTCGACCAAGCCGCCGGGAGAAAGAACCCACTGGACCGGTACGCTGATGGCCGAGGCTTGCGGTATCAGCGCCAGCGCGGTCCACCGCATCTGGCGCGCGCATGGCCTTCAGCCCCACAAGATCAAGCAGTTCAAGCTTTCCAACGATCCGAAGTTCGTGGAGAAGCTGCGCGATGTGGTGGGGCTCTATATCGATCCGCCAGCCCACGCCATCGTCCTGTCGTTCGATGAGAAGAGCCAAATCCAGGCGTTGGATCGCTCTCAGCCTGGCCTTCCCTTGAAGAAAGGCCGCGCCGGAACCATGACCCACGACTACAAGCGCAACGGCACGACGACGCTCTTCGCGGCGCTCGACGTGTTGGATGGCAAGGTGATTGGCCGCTGCATGCAGCGTCACCGCCACGAGGAGTTCATACGCTTTCTCAACACCATCAACGTCGAGGTTCCGGCTGGAAAGACCGTCCACGTCATTCTCGACAACTACGCCGCCCACAAGCATCCCGCGGTTTTGGCTTGGCTGGCACGCCACAAGCGATTCTGCTTTCACTTCACGCCCACGTCCTGTTCCTGGCTCAACGCGGTGGAGGGCTATTTTGCCAAACTGTCCAAGCAGCGGCTGCAACGCGGCGTCTTTCGCTCCGTTGTCGAGCTTCAGACCGCAATCAAGCGATTCATCGAGGACACGAA
>Ga0302324_100011318_pt1 | contig 18322 bp, 17 predicted proteins | sample Palsa_T0_1_FD_201949 | JGI IMG/M metagenome (GOLD analysis project Ga0302324, IMG submission 201949) | Peat permafrost microbial communities from Stordalen Mire near Abisko, Sweden - Palsa_T0_1 | ecosystem: Environmental > Terrestrial > Soil > Palsa > Peat permafrost | place: Sweden: Abisko... | reverse complement strand
AAGTTGAACGGTCTCTTGCATTCGTATCTAGTTTCGCGGGCAAACTAGACAGTGATTTTGAATTCGTAGCTTTTGTTTTTGTTGCTTGCATTGCCCTGCCAGCGTGCGCCTTTCCACGGAAAATCTTATGGGGCGAATACCTACCTACGCTAATGAATCGACGGCGGCGCCGCGGGTGGGATAATCGTGACGCCACTTCCCACTGGTATAAAAATACCGGCTGTGCCCGAGGTAGGCACGCCGACCAGGCTCGTGCCGGCGTTGATGGCGGCGGAGCTGACAAACGTGTCCAGAATCACATCCAGGTAATGATCCAGGTAACGGTAAGGCGAAAGCGGCACATAGACGATGTCGCCCGGGCTTAAAATAGTATCCGTCGCTTCGCCGCGCAGGACGCGTTTCAAATCCACCACGGTCAGGTGCGGCTGCGTCAACGCTCCCCTCACCACCGCCACGTGGGTGAGATACGACCCCTTAAGCGCCCCGTAAGCTCCAGCCACTGCGCCGGCGACTGTCAGTCCCTCATGGTAGGGAACCATGCGCGGCTCCGTGACCGCGCCCAGCACGTAAACATCGCGCGCGGCGGCGGAGGGAAAATAAATAAAATCATCCGGTTGCAGATAAATGTTCTGGGACAGATCGCCTTCCTGCAAGAGCTTTTGAAAATTGACGGGCAGACATTTTCCCTCGCGCACGACAAAACTGCGCTTAAAATCTGTCAATTCTTCGCCTACGCCGGCCGCTTCCTGGTCGCGGTACGAGGTCAGGCTCATCGTTCCGCCCGCCAGCGAGACTGCTTCCAACAAGGTCATCGGCCCCGTCATCGGGTAAACACCCGGAACTTGCACGCGGCCCAAAATCCACACGTGCCTGCTCGCCACTTCGCGCAGAATAATGGAGACCTTGGGCGCCTCGCGGACATATTGCGCATATTCCTTTTCGATCAGAGCCTTCGTTTGCGCCAGAGTCAGCCCCCAGACATCCAAGCCGGGCAGCAAGGCAAAATATAATTTGCCATCCGGTCCCACGATGGCGGTGGTCCTGGAAGCTACTTCCCCAATCAACTCAATTTCCACCCGGTCGCCCGGGCCCAGGGTAAACAATTCCGGCGCCGGCTTAAGCCAGGCCGGGTCAATGCGATTGGTGCCAGTGTAGGAAGCAATGACGCCGGTCTCAAGCGGCACAGGGGCAGGCGCAGGCGGTCGGGGTAACGGATACTGGCAACCTGTCAATACTATAACAAGCAGGCCACCTGCCGCCATCAACCATGTATTCTTCATTGTCCTGGAAATGGTTTGACAACTTTGGTATCAACCCAGGCGGTAATCAGACCTTGAATGAACGCCGTGGCTGCCAGGTCCGTCAATTCCTCCACTCGGATGAAGGGCCGCGCGCTCACATAAATAATGTCGCGCGGTTGCAGCCGGAAATCGGTGCTCTTGCCGCTGACAATCGCCGAGGTATCGACGGCATAAGCCTGCGGATTATAGATGGGCCCGCGCAAAAGCACCACGCGCGAGCGATACGCGCGGTCGGTAAATCCGCCGCGAGAAGCGATGGCGGAAATGACCGTTTGACTGGGGCTGTACGGCACCGGGCCGGCCAGTCGAACTTCGCCCACCACATAAACTTCCTGCAGATTGGCGGCGGCCACATAAATATAATCTCCAGGCTCAATGGGGACGTTCTCGGAAAGATCTCCGGCGGCAAACAGCTTCTCAAAATTGAGCGGCAGCCGTTTCCCTTCACGCGCGATGAAGCTGCGCGAAAAATCCGCCAAGTCCACCACGCTCCGGTCCACCATGCCGTTTTCGAATCCTTTGGCCCGCGCGATGGCTTCGAGCACGGTCAGGGGACGATCCAGCACAAAAGCGCCTTTGACCACGACTTTCCCCAGCATATAATATTTTTTGCTGCGGAAGGCCACGGGTGTAATCAAAGTGTGGGGCGCCCGGTGATATTTGCCCAACTCGTCGTCCAGCCGCGCGCGCAACTCATCAATCGTCAGGCCGGCCGCCATGATATCCTGCGCTTCCAAATAACCGATGCGTCCGTCCGGCCCCACCAGCACTTCCGGCACCGAAAGTTCCGGCTGTCCGAATAATCCGAGGTTCAGAACATCACCTGCGCCGAGAGTCAAATGCTCCTGCCAGGCGGCCCTCTGCCAGGGGTGAGTGATGGAAAAGCTAAGGTTGGTCGGCGGCGCGGCCGCCGGTGGTGTGTTCGAGGGCTGCGCCCGCAAGGCGTGCCCACCCAACAAGGAGAGCAGGACCAGGGAGGTGATCCAACGTGGAAATCGTCTCTTTAAAGGGGGAAGGTTTTCTTTATTAAGCACGGCTCCGACCAGATTGCAGCGAGCATGTCGCAAGGTTTCAAGTTGATCACGAGTGCTGGCCGCTTCGGCGCCGCTTTCGGCCATCCAAACCAGGTTCGGCAAACTCGACCCCAGCAGCACGGTTTCGGGCCGGTCGGCGGGCGGCAATTCCACCAGGATGACGATGTTTTCAATCTCGCGCCAGTGTTCCAGCGCCTCTTGCCATTGCTGGCGGCGCTCGCGGTTCCAAACCCAGCCCGGCAACGGAATATGGACGATGGGCGGGGAGTTCGGATCGGCCAATCGGTCCTTGATTTCCGTCGGCGAACAAAGGGTGTCATCTTCGCGCACGGTCAGGCTCTCGCCGGGATCTTTCGCTTGAAAACCTTCGGGTAAAAGATCACGAATTTTTTCCCCATTTGCTTTTCCCTCTTCGTTCGGGGAGCGCGTGGCCACCGTCAAAACTCGAAAGCCCGTCAAACTGGCGGCTTCGGCCAGCAGGCGAATCCAGGTGGAACGGCCTTCGCCGCGCGCCGAAGAGGTGAAGCCGCAGACCAACCCGTGATGGGCGGTGGGGCTCAGATTGCCTTGCAACATGGTCCAGGTGCGAAACGCCCATTGTGACTTCGCATGATCGTCCATGCTCTCGCAATCGCCCAGGGTCGTGAGCACGGGCAATTTCGTCACTCGCCTCACGTCGTCGGCGGTTTTTAAACGGCCATCCACCAGTTCGGAAAAAAGAACGAACATCAAACTGGCCGCAAAACCTAACAACACGCCTACGACCGTCGCCAGCGCGATCTTCAACCGGCGATGATTGCTGCGCGTGGTCTCGAGGGTGGCCGGGGCAAAGACACGCGCCACACCGGGAGGATTAGTCATGTATAAATCGGCTTCCCGCTGGCGGTTGACCAATTGCACGCGGCCTTCCTCCAGCGAAAGCAATTTGGCGCGCATGATGTCCATCTCGGGATTCATGAAGGCTGCTTGGGTTGCCACGAGCGGGGCGACTTCGGCCGGCAAAGCAGGGCCATTGGTCGAGTCGATCGCAATTTGCGCTTTCAGGGCCGCCACCTCAGCTTTCTTCTGCAGCACCGCTGGATGAATTTCGGTGTACCTGGCCAGCAACGCAGTGAGTTCGATGAGGGCCAGGTTCAGCTTTTCCGTTTCCATGGCGACCGCCGGAGAAGGCCGGGCCGAGGCGGCCAAAGTGCGGCTCAGCTCGTTTAATTGTCCGCCGATTTGCGCAACCTTATTGGTCACTTGCGGCGGCGCGGCCAGGGCGCGAACCTTGTCTCCCAAATCGGCAATGTCCTGGTCCATTTGATCGACTTGTTTTTTCAGATACGCGCCCGCCGCCAGTTGGACGTCTTGCGCCTGGAGATCGCGAAGGTATTTGACCGAGTCAGTCAAATAGATATTGAGCAGCTCCACCGCCGCGACCGGAGTGCCCGCGGCCAGAGAAACGGTCACCAGATCGGAGTCCGAGTCTGGGTCCACTTTAATTTGCTTGGAAAAAGCTTCCGGCGGAATGGGCGGAACGGCTTTTTCACCCACGCGGCGCAGCAGGTCCGGCGCCTTGATGAGGCCGGCGAAAGTATCGGAAGAGGTGGGAGCATCACGTTTGAAAAATTCACTCAGGCCGGGCGTCTCGTAGCGGATCAATTGCGCGGTGGCCGTGAACTTCGGCTTGATCACTTTCGAGGCCAGCAGCCAGGCGCCAGCGCCGCAGAGGATCGCGCCCAACCCAAACCACCACCAGCGATTGGCCACCAAATCCAGCACCGTCCAAAAATCAATCGTGGGCGAGGAGGCGTTCGGCGTCGCCGGCTTGGGCGGACTTTTATGAGAAGACGGTTGCATCAGTCAAAAACAATAAAACCAGCTTAATGCCTATGGCCGGCTCAGGGTTAGTAGGTGAAGACCTTAGTGCTGCCCCGATAACACCCCACGCCCCGCGCAGCCTTAAAATTGGGGTGAGAAGCCCACTACAACCGCACGGCCTTTTGGCGTTACATTGCTGGTGTTGATGTCGAACAAGTTATTTCCAATTCCACAAAGCGAACCAATGCACATCGCCATCGGCATTATCGCCCGTAACGAAGAGGCCGGCATCGGCCCAATGCTCGGTTCCGTATTTGCGCAATCCATTTTTCACGAGCTCAAGCGCCGGGGGCAGCGCTGCGAAATTCTTTGTCTGGCGAACGCTTGCACCGACCACACGGCCGGAGTGGCGGCGAATATATTCCGTGCGCAAAAGCGCGAGCATCCCGACCAAAGCGCTTTTCGCGCCCACCTGGTGGAATTGCCCGAACGCGGCAAGATTAATGCCTGGAACCAATTCGTTCATGGCCTCTCCGCCAGGGACGCCCAATTTCTGTTTCTGATGGACGCTGACATTTTGATTCATCAGCGCGAAACGCTGTTGAATATGCTGCGCGCTTTGGAAGGCGACGCCTACGCCAACATTGCCATCGATCGCCCGTGCAAAGATGTTCTTTTCAAACCGCGCAAATCTCTCCGGGACCGGCTTTCACTGGCGGCTTCACGGATGACGGCGGCGGGCGAGGCGCAATTATGCGGGCAACTCTATTGCATTCGCGCCGAAGTCGCGCGCCGCATTTATTTGCCGAAGGATCTGGTGGCGTGCGACGACGGATTCATCAAAGCGCTCGTGTGCTCTGATTTTCTCACGCGCGCTGCGGATGCGCGGCGCATCACCTTGGCGCAAGGCGCGGAGCATACTTTCGAGGCGTATCTCTCGCCCCAAGCCATTGTCAAGAATCAGAAAAGACAGATCATGGGCCAGGCCATGGTGCACGTCCTGGTGGATGGCTATCTGAAATCTCTTCCGGCCTCGGATCGTGCGTCTCTGGGAGAGAAATTGCGGGAAATGGATCGCACGGATCCAACCTGGCTCAAACGATTGATGGATGAACATCTGCAGCGCAAACAACATTGGTGGGAACTTTACCCTGGACTGGCCGGGACAGGTTTTGCCAGAATGAAACGGTTCAATTTGGGCCGCCGTCTGGCTTGTTTTCCCGCCGCCGTCGCCGGCTCGTCGCTGTCCATGATTTCAGGACGGCTGGCCTTTGCAGCGTTGAAGGCGGGTTGCACGGATTACTGGCCCGAGGCCAATCGGCAGGGATTAAATCAAACTCTTATGAAGGATTAATATGCAAGGAACCATTCCACAAAAAATTGGCCGGGTCGTCGCAGACCTCTGCCTTCACCCACAATACGTCCCGCGTACTCTGGCTCACAATGTCCTCGGCCAAAAAACGCCCGCCGACTTGGAGTTGCCGTGGTTTTCCTACGCGGCCATAGATTTTCTGGACAAATTTTTACAACCGCACATGTCGGTTTGCGAATACGGATCCGGCGGCTCGACTCTGTTCTTCGCCCGTCGCGTCAAATCGGTCTATTCCATCGAGGACAACCGGGACTGGTTTCACCGTGTTTCCGAACTCCTTTTGGCCAAGAACATCGGCAACGTAACTTTGAAACTCTGCCCGTTCGATTTCAAGAATCCGGTCGGCTTTGAAAAATCCGACTATCTCCACGCCTTGCCTGACAGGCAGTTCGATGTGATTGTCGTCGATGGCAGCGAGGAGTGGACGCGCGTGCGACCCATTTGTTTCGAGTTGGCCCAAACTCACGTCAAGAAAGGCGGCATCATTGTCGTGGATGATTCGTGGCGTTATCCTGAAATTCGAGAAAACAACGCCGCCCAACGCTGGCAAACTTTTAGCAGCGTCGGGCCGGGACGGCCCGGAGTCACGAGCACGGATATTTATTTTTATTGAGGGGCGGCGCAGCCCCACGCCCGGCCGCTATGGGTTTCAAAGCAATATTCGGATTGACAGTCCTGCCGGCGGCCATCCTCGGCGGCATTCTCCTGGCCTGCGCCTCGCGGCGCGTCCGCGACGTATTCTTTGTGGCGTTGGTTTTTTTCTCACCGATGATCGAGCGCATGGATGTGAATTTCGTCAGCCGCGAATGGTATCGCGGGACGTCGCGTGGATTTGAATTTTCCATGCTCGATATCCTGGCCATTAGCTTATTGGTCAGTTCGATTCTTTTTCCAAGAGAAGGGGAATCGCGCTGGTATTGGCCGGCCAGCCTGGGGTTGATGCTGCTGCTCTTCCTCTACGCTTGCGGCAACGTCGCGGCCAACGATCCCAAGCTCTTTGGGTTCTTCGAGCTCTTCAAAATGGTTCGCGGACTCATCCTGGTGCTGGCCGTGGCTTTTTATGTCCGCACGGAACGCGAATTGCGCCTGCTCATTTTCAGTTTGGCCGCCCTGGTCTGCTTCGAAGGCATGCTTGCTCTCAAACAACGATACTTCGACGGCATTAACCGCGTGCCCGGAACGATCGACGATTCCAACAGCCTCTCGGTGTTCGCGTGCATGACTGCGCCGGTGCTCGTCGCCGCCGTTAATTCGCGCCTTGCAGGCTGGCTCAAGGCCTTGTGCGGAGCGGGCATCGTCCTGGCCTGCCTGGCGGAGATTCTGACCATTTCTCGCGCCGGGGTGATTATCATGGCTTCGATGCTCGCCGGCGCCGCCGTCTGCACCGCTTCCTATCGCGTGACCCCGCGCCGCATCGGCCTCTGCCTGGTCGTGCTCGTGGCGGCGATGGCCGTCACCGCCAAGTCGTGGCATACCTTGAGTCAACGCTTTCAACAATCGTCCCTCGAGCAGGAGTACGGACACCACCACAACCTCGGGCGCGGTTATTACATCCGCGTGGCGGAAGCTATTGTTGACGATAATTGGTTTGGCATCGGCCTGAACAATTGGTCCTACCGCGTCAGCAATGAATATGGCCCCAAACTCGGCTATCGCTTCGTCCACTATCGCGGCACGGACAAGGAGCCCAGCGAAGTCATCCCGCCCAATAGCAACATCGATGAAGCGCAAGCCGCTCCGGCCCATTGCCTGGCGGCGTTGACCGCGGGCGAGCTGGGCGTTCCCGGTCTGGTTTTGCTGGCGCTCTTATGGGGGCGCTGGTTTCAAATGGCAGCCTCGTTTTTGTGGCCGCGCACGGATGATCCCATGCGTCGGCTGGGTGTCGGCATTCTTTTCGGCTTCGGCGGCATTTTTCTGCAAAGCTTGACTGAATGGGTGTTTCGGCAATCCCCAATTTATTATGTTTTTCACATTCTCTTGGGAACATTAATCAGCCTCTATTATCTCAAGCGCCACGAGCAGCCCGTGGCCGAGGTCGAAATGATCGCCGTGGAAACACCCTTGGAATTTGCATGAGCTTGCGCACCGTCCATGTTCTCAGAAAGCTTGATCGCGCCGAGTGGGGTGGCACCGAGACGGCGCTGGACCGCCTGCTGGAGGGCCTGCGGGAAAACGATGTCGAAGCGGTCGTTTACAGCCCGGTGCCGCAACACGCGCCCGGCCAGGAACCGCCGGAAGTGCGCCGTTTTCACGCCTTCGTGCCGGTGTGGGGTTTGTCGCCGGAGCGCCGCCGCCAAATGATTTCCGTGGGCGGCAATCTCATGTCGTTCGATCTCGCCTCGTTGTTGTGGAAGGAGCGCGGCGCCTCCCTTATCCACACGCATACCCTGGGCAGGATTGGCGGCATTGCCCGGCTGATCGCCAAGCTGCGCCACATTCCCTTTGTCGTTTCCATTCATGGCGGCGTGCTGGATTTGCCGAAAAAAGTTCGGGCGGAATTCAACACGCCCGTGCGCGGCTGGGATTGGGGCAAACTCTTCGGCTGGATCCTCGGTTCGCGCCTGCTCTTTCGCGACGCCGATTGCATTATCACTTGCAACGAGACCGAAGCCTCGCTGCTGCGCAAGGATCTTCCCGGCAAACGCATCATTGTCCAGCCCCACGGCGTGCCGCTGGCCTGCTACCAGGAAAATCACCGGGACGCGGCGCGAGCTGCCTTTCCGCGCATCGTCAACCGGCAGGTCCTGCTTTGCGTGGGTCGGATTGATCCGATCAAGAATCAAGCCTGGCTGCTGGAGCAAGCGCCGCGAATTTTTCAAAAGCATCCTAATACCTTGCTGGTCCTGGCCGGTCCTTGCACCGACGAACCTTACGGGGCGCTCATCCAGAAGAAAATTCGGGAACTGGGTTTGCAAGACCGTGTGCTATTGACAGGCGGATTGCCAGCCAACGATCCCCGTCTCATTGGCTTGATGCAGGAGGCCAACGCGTTGCTGTTGCCGTCGCTTTCGGAAACATTCGGTCTTGTCATTTTAGAAGCATGGGCGGCCGGCACCGTGGTGGTGTCAAGTCGAACCTCCGGGCCTTCGGCTTTGGTGCGCGACCAGGAAAACGGCTGGCTGTTTTGCCTCGATCAAATCGAGGCCTTTCATCAAGCGGTGGATAGCGCGCTGTCGGACCCCGCTTTGGCCCGGCGCATGGCCACCAAGGGCGCGGCCATCAGTCAAGAATACAGCCTCGGTGCCTTGGCTTCCCGGCTGAAAAATATTTACGAGGAACTCATCCGCGAAAAGCAATGCGCTACGTAATCCTTCGCGACGATGATACGAATGCGCTCACTCCGGTGGACTGTTTGGAGCGGCTCTACCGTCCCTTTCTCGATCGAGGTCTGCCGGTCAATTTAGCCACCATTCCGGAAGTCAATGTCCACACCCGGATGGCGGACGGCCAGCCGGAAGGATATTTGTTCAATCGCCAGGGCGCCCAAGCCGGCAAAGTCGCCATGGGATCAAATCCCAAACTGGTCAATTACTTGCGCGTGAATTCCGGCTATCGCATTGTCCAACACGGATGCCACCATGACCAGTTGGAATTCGACTGCGCCGACCGAAGTGAAATGGCCCGCCGCCTGGAGCGCGGCGCCCAGGCGCTGCGGGAGGCCGGTTTTCCCAAACCCGAGACTTTCGTCGCGCCCTACGACAAACTTTCGCGCGCGAGCCTGGCGGAAGTGGCCGCGCGTTTTCGAGTTTTGTCCACGGGTTGGTTTGAATTGCGCCGTTTGCCCCGCGCCTGGTGGCCGAAATTTGCCCTGAAAAAACTGCGCCAATCCGCCCACTGGCGCATCGGCCAAACCTGGTTGCTTTCGCATCCCGGTTGCCTTCTTTCCCGCCATCGGCCGCGGCGCCAAATTCTCGAAAACATCATCCGCTCCCTTAAGACGCAGCCCTTGACCGTGTTGGTCACGCATTGGTGGGAATATTTCCCCGACGGCCAGGCCGATGAGTCCTTTATCCAAGCACTCCACGAAACCGCAGAATATTTGAGCAATCAACGCGATGTCAAGACGATTGCTTTTGATGATTTGGCGCGGGGGTCCTTTTCCTTTCCCTTTGCCTCGGTAGGGCGAGACTCCGTCGAGCCCTGACTCGATTTCCTGAGAAAATAATAGGGCTCGACAGAGTCTCACTACCCATCGGGAGGGCGACACTCCGTGCCACTCCGTGGAGCCCTAACTGGTTTTTGGGGAACTGAATGTCAGGGCGAGACGGTAATCTCGCCCTCTCGAAATTTCGCTCGCTTACGCATGCGTTTTAGACATGCTTAGTTCCGTGCCCGAAAATCGCGTCGAACGGAGACACATGGGACGAATGCGCCCAGCGCAAGGAGTGTACGTCTTGCCAAGGGCGAAGTCGAATGGATGCAAAACGGGCGGTTGAGAATGGGATCTTCTTCCAGTGGATTTTCTTCGACAGATTCGCTGAAAACTCTTCTTCCTTCTTCTCCCCTTTGATTTTTCTTGCGGCTGGATTTTCTTCCGTTCTTTGGCCCCGGTTTCCGATACTGGTTCCTTTTGATTTTGGAACCGATGAAGCCGCCGCAACCCCGCCGCAAGTGCTTGCACTGCAAGGAACTTTTTCTTCCCGATTACCGGGGTGGACAACGCCAGTGCTATTGCCTCGAACCCGAATGCCGCAAGGCCAGGAAACGCGAACTCATGCGGGCTTGGTTGGCCAAACCGGAGAACCAAAATTATTTCCGGGATGACCAGAACGCCCAGAGAGCCCGCGACTGGCAGAAGGACCATCCCGGCTACTGGAAGAACACTGCTCGCTACCGGCGCCGTACCTTACAAGACGGCTGCTCGGAGCAAGCGGCTGCGGCTCAAGAAGTTGCGAAAAGCGCTCCCGACCGTACCTTACAAGACCTCTGTTCGATGCAAGTTCCTCTGTTTGTGGGGCTTATCTCCATGTTCGTCGGCAGTACCTTACCAGACGACATCGCAACCAGCACCCGGCGGCTGCTAATCAAGGGACACGACATTCTGGGCATGGTGCCCGGCATGAACCTTGAAAGATTATTGCATGAAAAAACGTGTCCTCAATCCGGAGCGACTCCGGAAAGTCCCGCCCCAGTTCAGTTGGATCGATCACCGGCTGGTGCAGGAAAATTACTTCCTCCGGTGTAATCATTCCGCCTGGGCGCTCTATCTGTTCCTGACCAGCGTCGCCGACGTCGACGGCCTGAGTTACTACTCCGATGCCTCGCTGATGCGGCGTTTGAAAATGGATTCGCTGGGTCTTTCGGCCAGTCGCCAGCAACTGGTCCAAGCCGGGCTGGTTGCGTATGAAAAACCTCTCTACCAAATTCTGAGCTTGGAGCCCGTCGGCCCGGCCCGGTCGGGCCCGGTCAGCGTGGGGGAGATTTTGCGCAAGGCGATGGGAGGTCTGGCATGATTGATTATCAAACCTATTGCCAGATTCGGCATTTGCTCACCGAAAAGAAGCTGGGCCTGCGGCAGATTGCCCGCGAGCTCAAACTGGGTTTGAACACGGTGCGCAAGTGGGCCCGGCAGGAGAGTTTTAAACCTGCCGCCATACCCCAGCGCCCCAGCAAACTCGATCCGTTTAAGGGCGACATCGTCCGCCTGCTGGAACAACACGCTTACTCGGCCCAGCAGATTTTTCAGCAACTCAAGGAACGCGGCTTCCAGGGACGCTATACCATCATCAAGGATTTCGTGCGCCAGGTGCGCCCCAAACCGCAGCCGGCTTTCCTGACGCTTCACTTTGCCCCCGGAGAGTGCGCCCAAGTGGACTGGGGATGCGCCGGTTCGGTTCCGGTGGGTTCTACCCAGCGCCGCCTGTCCTTTTTTATCATGGTGCTGGCCTTCAGCCGCAAAATGTATCTGGAGTTCACGCTGGCCGAAACGATGGAACATTTTCTGTCATGCCACCAGCATGCCTTCGAGTATTTTAACGGGGTGGTGCGCCAGGTTTGGGTTGATAACTGTAAGGTCGCCGTCTTGAGCCGGGCCGCCGGCTCGATCACGTTCAACCCTCGTTACCTGGATTTTGCCAACCATCACGGCTTCCAAATCCGGGCCTGTGGCCCATCCCAGCCCCAGGAAAAAGGACGCGTCGAGAATGGCGTGGGGTATGTAAAGAAGAACTTTCTCCACGGCCTGCCACTGACGGATTTTCAAGCCGTCAATCCGGCGGCGCGGTATTGGCTGGATACAGTGGCCAATGTCCGGGTCCACGGGCAGACCCAAAAAACACCCCAGGAACTCTTCGCCCAAGAAAAGCTCAACCCCATGCATCCGTTGCCTTACGAGTCGGCTGTCGTCGGCGCCATCCGGGTCAACAGCCAGTTCCGCATCGTCGTCGATGGCAATCGTTATTCGGTGCCCTGTCAGTATGCGTCGAGCCAACTCACCTTGAAACGGTTCGCCGACCGGCTCCTGGTTTATGACCAGGAGAAGCTGGTCGCCGAGCATGTGCGCCGTTACGACCGCAACCAGGACTACGAGTTGCCCGACCATGTGGCGCCATTGCTCTTGCACCGCAAAAGGGCACGCGAGCAAAAGCTCTTCCTGCGGTTTTTGGCACTGTGCCCCAAGGCCGACGATTACTATAAGCAGTTGGAACAGCGGCGCCTCAATCCCAAACATCACGTCCAGAAGATCGTCGCCTTGAGCGATCTGTATGGCATCGAAGCAGTGGCCCGCGCCATGGAAGATGCCTTCACCTATCAGGCTTTTTCCTGCGAATACATCGCCAATATTTTACAGCAACGCCAGCATCCGCCGACGGAACCCGGCGCGTTGCACCTGACGCGACAACAAGACCTGCTGGAGCTGGATTTGCCCGCTCCAGACCTCTCCATTTACGACTCCAAAAACCATCCAGACTCCCCAACCCCTCTATGAAAGACGATCAACTCGGCACTTACCTCCTTTACCTTAAACTCTCCTATTTTCAGGAGCACCACCAGGCCCTGGCCCAGGAGGCGGCGGAGAAAAACTGGCCGCCACTGGACTTTTTAAGTCGCCTGGTCGAGGGCGAGGCGCTCCGGCGGAAGGATCGGGCAACCCAACGCCGCATCCAGGCGGCGCGCTTTCCCGTGATTAAATCCCTCGAACAGTTCAACTGGACCTGGCCCAAAAAGATCAATCGCCCCCATGTGCAAAATCTCTTCCGCCTCTCCTTCCTCAAGGACAAGGCCAACGTCATTTTCATGGGCGGGGCCGGCCTCGGTAAAACTCACTTATCGACCGCTCTGGCCTATGAGTGCTGTCTGGCCGGTCACACGGTGCTGTTCACCACCGCCATCGACATCGTCAACACCCTGGCGGCGGCCCAATCTACCCACCGCCTCAAAGCCGAACTCAAGAAATACATCAACCCAAGCCTAATTTTGATCGACGAGCTTGGATATTTGCCGATCGATAAGATTGGCGCAGACTTGCTTTTCCAAGTCTTCAGCCAACGGTATGAAACCGGTTCCACCATCGTCACGACCAACCAGTCCTATAAAAACTGGCCCAAAATCTTCAACAACGATAGCACTCTGACCAGCGCCGTGCTGGACCGACTTCTGCACCACGCTGAAACGGTGGTAATCGATGGGAAGAGTTACCGCATGAAGGACCAGATCGAAACTCCCTAACGTTATTCAGTGACAATCTGAGTAACCAAGATGCCTGCCACAATGCAGACATCGAAATATGTATGCAGTCGGGCTGCCATCTTTGTCGAGGGCGCGAAGATAACCCTGCCAATCCACGCCATCGACCATGCCACACGCCTTTTGAATGGATGGAATGGCGTCCGGCCAATGGCGCTCAAGCTCTGTGTGGCCTGCTCGACCAACGAATGCGGCGGCATCGCCACAGCAAGCAAGCCAATGCTCCTGCTGCCAGCCCGAAAAGCCCGGCGTCCGAAACGCTACCTCTTCGATGACGGAGTTTGGGACAACGGGTGGCCTGGAATATCCGCCCACACCCGCTGCATCCGTGAACTCTGCGTTGAACCTGGTGTGCGCTGAACCATCCGCGATACACCAAGGGCAGATGCACTGAGACAACTCCTCAACCGCGAATACTGGGCCAACGTAAATGTAGCCCCGCTGCTGGCCGCAACATGCGCACCCTGTATCGGAGCGCCTGATACTGCCCGTTGCGATTGGGTCTGGGTGATACTTGAACGTTGGTAAGCTCATGGCGCGTCGTGTGACCTGTGTTCATCATGCGACGGCCGGTTCATTCATTGAAACACAAAAATCCAGTCGTTCCAGGCGGTTGCTGCCAGCCCCATCTGCATTTTCAAATCGGCGCTACCACACTAAAAGACCCCGATCCATTCTCAACCGCCCGGATTGCATCCCGTCCTCACCGCCGTCCACAAAGATGAGCATACCATGACCAGGATATGGTTAACGGCCCGTAAAATTCCACTATTCGTGCTGAGAAAGAAACCTTCCGAGACTGCGGATCTGGAATCTGATTGATCTTCTTGATTTTTGACGTATTGGTGATCAGCGAATTTACATGCGTTTGCCAAATTACATTTTGACGGCCGAAATTGAGAACGCTCGGCAGCCTGGAGACCGACTACAAATCGGACTGTTGCATGAAGATAGCGGACGATTTCGGTGGCGCGAAATTCCGACGGGGGAAGAAGCTGGAGATGACTTTGACACGATTGAAGAAGCCAAAACCGCGTGTGTTTCTATGTGGGGAAAAGATGGCAACTTGAGGGCTGATTGGCTTTGCACGGGAGAGCCAGTTTCGCCGAAGGGCGGCTGGATTGTTCTCCTTTTGTGCAGAACGGATTCTCTTGAGACACGCCCTTGAATGCACGTTGTCGCCACGCGCTGGATTCGGCTGGTGCTGGTTAATCGTCCTATCCTTAAATCGCCCTCCATAGGACTGCGCATCCTCCGGGCTGCGGGCCTCTCTTGCGCCGACTGGCCGCGATTGAGTGGGTATTTCACGTGTTTCGGGCGCTGCGGCGCGTGAATTTTCCCGAACCCGCTTGACGATTGCGTTCCTGGAGGGGTGTGCCGTTTTTGCTCCATCTCTGGAATTCACGATGGATGCGCTTGAATGTCGTTCGTTGTACGATAGTTTCCAGCAAATGATACCTTGGGCTTCGCCGCGATACAGCCGTTGCATCATGGCATTGAACACTGGTCGGCCCGGCTCTTTGGCGGACTTCGATTCTGAGAGGATTTCGGCGACGGGCACATTCAATTTCTTGGCAATCTCCTCCAATTCGCGGGTCTGCGATTCAATGGAAAGAACCTGCCGGTCTTCGGCTTCAGATGATTTTCGACAATAGATGAAGTATCCTGACATGGAGGTTTGGAGTAGGGGGAAGAGAGTGCGGGCGATTTTCGAGGGTACACCATGCTAACGTACCCAATTGGTACGTCAACAGAGCTACGAACGGACGAATGCCAGGTTACTTTTGTGTGTCTCCGGGCTTCGCCAAAATCCCAAAAAAACGCAGCAATCGCATGGCGATTTCCTGAGCTTCGTCGTCTGATAGCTCTTGACCGAATTCGTCCTTGTAAATGGCTTTGAACTCGTCAATAGCTAGGCGGCTCAATTGTTGTGGTGTGTTCATTTTGGCAGTATAATGGCGCCGCGTCGCTGTAAGAAGACGAGTCAAGTTGCGCTGGCCGGCATGTTCATTGGCCTTTGGATGGTCGTAGGCTTCCAGAGTTATGCCCAGGCTCTGCATTTTCCGGTAGTGCCATTTGTGATTTAATAGATGCAACCACTGCCGAGCCAGACCGGCTCGGCTTTTTGTTGAAAACTTGCCGCTTGCGACAAAGGTTCACGTCGTGCGCGCGCTTTATCCATCGGCTATTGTGGAGTCATGAACTCTGCAATCGAGTTCTTTCACATTCAATCCACATGGCTTCGTCTCATCTCCCCAACTATTTGCACGCCAATCGCAAGCGTCTCGGCCTTTCCCAGGATGAAGTCGCGTTCCTCTTGGGTGCGGAGAACGGAACCAAGGTCTGCCGGTATGAGCGCTTCACCCGTGAGCCTGGCTTCCACGCCGCCTTGGCGTGTGAGGTGGTGTTCCAAAGGCCCCTTCGGGAGCTCTTTGCCGGCTTGTATGAGGAAATAGAGCGAGAAGTGGCTGCGCGGGCCAAGAGGCTGGTCCTCAGGACCGATTGGGTGAAGCTGGGGAATAAGGGCTCCCGAAAGCGTGAGGTGCTGGAAGGGATCGCTGCTCCGAAGAAAAGGAAATCTCAAAGGCCATGACTAGCGCTAAGAGAAAAAATAGCTGCGTTATGGCCATCGCGCCGTCATCGCGTGGATTCGGCTTTGCCGTCTTGGAGAGGGGAAAAAGCCTTGTCGATTGGGGTGTTAAGACAGTTAAGGGTGACAAAAATCCTGGTTCCATTGAGAAGGTGGAATCAATGCTTGGTCATTACAATCCGGGCGTGTTGGTGCTGCCAGATGCCATGGTGAAAGGTGCCCGCCGTGCACCCAGAATTGGAAGACTTTGTAAAGAGATTGCGGCATTAGCCTCAAAACGACGGATCAAGGTGGTATTGCTTACGCGCGATAACGTGAGGTCGGTTTTCTTTGAGGATGGAAAGGGAACTAAACACATGATTGCAAAAGTCCTTGCCATGCGTTTTTCGAATGAGCTCGGTCACAGGCTGCCACCCAAACGGAAGCCTTGGAGAAGTGAAGATTATCGGATGGAAATCTTTGATGCGGTGCCGTTTGCGGTTACCGATGAATTGATCAACAAGGGGGGATCTGGTTCTAGGCCAACCTAAATGAAAGTTTTCGCAAGTGCGTCTTGGCTTTGCGCCAGGAGTCGGTGGAAATCGGCGGACGACTTCACTTTCATTTTCTGATCGCGGGTTTGCCGTCTTATGCCGTCTAGGTCGCCACTTGTATGAGTATCAAGGCATGAACGAGCAACAGTAGATTCTTTGAGGGATTTTCGATTTTGGGCCGTATTAAGAGGCGACAGGTAAAGTGAAAAAAGGCAAAACTCGAACATGAAGTGTATGAAACTGCGGTTACTTGCAATCACTGGCATGGCTGCTGTCGGCCTTCTATCCAGCACCGCTGTCCACGCGGACGGTTCGGCTCTCATGGAGCCAGTGAAGTCCGTTTTGGACCAATACTTGATGATCCAAACCAATCTCGCCAGTGACTCCATTCAAGGCTTGGAGGAACATGCCACAGCCATTGCCAAGTCGGTCAAAGGGGACGATATGAAGATGCTTTCGCCCGACGTGGCGAAGCAGGCGGAAACACTCGCGAAAGCGGCGGACCTGAAAGAAGCATGTGAGGCGTTCAAGCCACTCAGCATGTCGCTCATCAAATATCTGGCCGATAATAAAGCTGGCAAGGGCACATATCACGAGACATTCTGCCTATGGCCAAGGCAAGTTGGCTGCAAATAGGCACGGCCGTCAAAAATCCCTACATGGGAAAGGCGATGCTCACTTGCGGAGAACTTAAGAACTGAAAATTTGCGCAGACAGTTCTGCCGTTGGAGCAAACCGACAGCGGACCAGCGAAATGAACAGGACATGACAACATTGATGTCAGCCCGACTTAACAAAGCCGCGACGACGCTTCTCGTCGTCATGGTCAGCTTAGTCACGGCTTGGCAGAGCGTTTTCGCAATATCGGCTGAGGGTGCAAGTTCCACGTCGCCTGTCGTGCGCAAGTGTTGCGGTTCAAAGCATTGCCACTGTTGCGGGCAGTCCTGTTGCGCGAAGCCCGCTGACAGTCGTTTTCCCGCGACGCCTGCCTCGCCGCCATCTACTTCTCAAACCGAGTGGCAAGCCCTGATGGCGTCAGTTGTCTCCGTATTCACGTTGCCAGCGCCTCCCTCCAACGACTTATCCGTTCCGAATTTCCTACCCGCTTCGATGACAGCACTCCCCATTTTCCAGCGGGATTGCTGCTATCTCCTCTGAGATTCCGTTTCTTCCAGGTGCGGTGTCCCCATAGGGGACGATTGTTTCTCTTTTTCGACCGTTTAATTCCTATTGACAGGATTAGTTATGAAGATTTTAGCGACAGTTTTTGCAATTTGCGGTGGTCTTTGGACTGCCTTGGGGCAAACCAATTCGGCAACGGATGCAGCGACTAATGCCGTCGTCATTTCGGCGGAGTACATCAACAGCCTCGTTGCGGAAGCGCGCACGAATAACCCCTCGCTCAAAGCGGCTGACTCGCGAGCCCGTTCGGCCACGCTAAATGCCGAAGCGGTTCGCACATGGGATGACCCCATGGCAATCGTCGGCGGCAGCACGTTCAGTTCACGCGGTTTTGACCCGGCGCAGGAAGGCGATTTGGCTTACGGCGTTGAACAGAAGCTGCCTTTATGGGGCCGTCCAAAGTTGGCGCGCCGCGCCGCCCAGGCAGAGACTTCCATGCGTCAAGCGGATGTGAATTATCACGTTCAACAATTGCGACGCGATATTACCAAGGAGTTGTTGGCCACGGCCTTGGCGGAACGTGTCGTGGACATTGGGAAACAAGACCTGGCTTGGCTGGGGGCGACGGTTAAAGCGGTCGAGGTCAAGTATCGGGATGGCCAGGCTTCGCTCGCCGATACATTGCAAATTGAGAATGAGATGGCCGAACGAAACGACCGTCTCCGCACGGACCGCCATTTGCTCGTGCATGAGTATTTTAACCTAAATCGCCTGTTGAATCGCGCTGCGGAGTCGCCCTGGCCGCCGCTGCAATTGCCCTCGGTAACGCCTGCCATTCCCTTCTCCGCAAAACTGCTTTCTCTGGCGCTGGCCAACGAACC
>Ga0302324_100011316_pt1 | contig 18326 bp, 18 predicted proteins | sample Palsa_T0_1_FD_201949 | JGI IMG/M metagenome (GOLD analysis project Ga0302324, IMG submission 201949) | Peat permafrost microbial communities from Stordalen Mire near Abisko, Sweden - Palsa_T0_1 | ecosystem: Environmental > Terrestrial > Soil > Palsa > Peat permafrost | place: Sweden: Abisko... | reverse complement strand
CCGGTCGGCTGCGTCGTCGGCGGGCTGCTGGTCGGGATCGTCGAGAAGCTGCTGCAGAGCCTGCTCGGCGCGAGCAGCGCCGATCCGGCCGTCTACTCGCTGCTGCTGCTCATGCTGTTGCTCCGCCCGCAGGGGCTGTTCGGCGCGCGTGGGGCGCTCCGCGATTGATCGACCGTCTCCGCGCCGACGCGCGCCTCCTCCCGGTCATCGCGGTGATCGTCGCGCTGTGCGGCGTCCTGTTCCGCGGCGACGCGACCTTCGTGCAGGCCGCGACCTACGCGGCGATGTGGGCGATCGCGGCGATCGGGCTGTCGCTGTTGCTGGGCAACGTCAATCAGATCTCGCTCGGGCAGGCGGGCTTCTTCGCGATCGGTGCCTACGCCGTCGCCTACTGCATGGACGATACGAAGCTGCCGTTCTGGCTCGGCGCGATCATCGGGATCGCGCTCGCCAGCATCGTCGGGATCGTGTTGGGCTTCATCGCGCTGCGCTTCCGCGGGCACTACCTGGCGATGGCGACCCTCGCCTTCGGCTTGATCGTGCAAGGCGTCTTTCACCAAACCGCGGCGCTGGGCGGCGCGAGCGGCTTCACCGACTTGCCGATCGCGAAGTTCGGCCCGCTCGCGCTCTCCGGAATCGTCGGCTACGCCTTCGCCTGGATCGCAGCGCTGCTCGTCGGCGCGCTCTCGCTCAATCTCTTGCGCGGGCGCACCGGGACGGCCTTCGAGACGATCCGCAACGACGAGCTGGCGGCCGAAGTGATCGGCGTGCCGACCCGCCGCTACAAGATCGTCGCGTTCGCCTATTCGGGCGCGCTGGCCGGCGCGGCGGGGACGATCTACGCGCCGCTGGTCGGCGTCGTCGTCCCCGACGCGCTTGGCGTGATCCTCTCGATCAACTTCTTGCTGATGGTCGTGCTGGGTGGCGCCGGCGGCGTCGCGGGGGCGATCGTCGGCGCCGTCGCGATCGGCTTTCTCGACGTCGCCGGGCATCAGTTCGAGAACTGGCGCGAAGTCGTCTACGGCCTGCTGGTGATCGCGATCGTCGTCGTCGCGCCGGGGGGACTGATCGGGCTGCTGCGGCGCGGCCGCCGGCGCGCCGCTCCGTCGCAGCCGAACGCCGACCGCGCCTTGACGGAGCCGACGCACGCGGTGGCGCCGCGCGCCGTCGCGGCGCCCGCGGCGATCCCGCTCGAGTTGCGCGGCGTGACGAAGCGTTTCGGGGGGCTGGTCGCGGTCGACGACGTCTCGTTCGCGCTCGCACCCGGGACGCTGACCTCGCTGATCGGCCCCAACGGCGCGGGCAAGACGACGCTCTTCAACGCGATCTGCGGCATCGGCCGGCTGAGCGCGGGGACGATCCAGGTCGGCGGCATCGACGTGACGGGCTGGCAGCCGCACCGGATCGCCAAGCTCGGCGTCGGCCGGACCTTCCAGAACGCGCGTTTGTTCGGCGAGATGACCGTGCTCGAGAACGTCGTCGCCGGCGCGTTCCGAGTCGAGCAGACCGGCTTCGCGAGCGATCTGCTCGGCCTGCCGGCGGCGACGCGGGCGCGCCGCGACGCGATCGAACGCGGGCGCGAGACGCTGGCCCGACTCGGGCTCGAGCACGTCGCTGCGACCTACGCGAAGGAGCTGGCGTTCGGCGACCGCCGCCGGGTCGAGCTGGCGCGCGCGATCGCCGCCGAACCGTGGTTGCTGCTGCTCGACGAACCGGCCGCCGGGCTGAACGCGCAGGAGCGCGAGACGTTGCAGCGCGACCTGCTCGCGTTGCGCGACCGCGGGGTGACGCTGCTGCTGATCGAGCACGACATGCGGCTGGTCATGACGATCTCGGAGCGCGTGACGGTGCTCGAGTTCGGGCGCACGATCGCCGACGGAGCGCCGGGGACGGTGCGCAACGATCCGCAGGTCGTGGCGGCCTACTTGGGGACGGCCAGCTGATGCTGCTCGAGGTGCGCGATCTCTCGGCCGGCTACGGCGCGCTCGACGTGCTGCGCGGGATCGACCTCGAGGTCGACGCCGGCGAGCTGGTCGCCGTGCTGGGCGCCAACGGCGCCGGCAAGTCGACGCTCTTGCGTGCGATCTCGCGCTACGACGTCGACGTGCGCGCGGGCAGCATCACTTTCGACGGCGTCGACGCGCTGCGGCTGACGACGGAGCGGCTCGTGCGTCGCGGCGCGTTGCAGGTCCCCGAAGGCCGCCAGCTCTTTAGCGAGCTGAGCGTCGACGACAACTTGCGTCTCGGCGCGTACGTGACCGATCGGCGCGCGCTGGCGAGCGATCTCGAAGCGATCTACGCCCGCTTCCCACAGTTGGCCGCGCGGCGGCGCCAAACGGCGTTCTCGCTCTCCGGCGGCGAACAGCAGATGTTGGCGATCGGGCGCGCGCTGATGGCCAAGCCCAAGCTGCTGATGCTCGACGAACCCTCGACGGGCCTGGCGCCGCAGATCGTCGAGCAGATCTTCGGTATCGTCGCGGAGCTGACGAAGGCCGGCGTCGCCGTGCTGCTGGTCGAGCAAAACGCGTACCTGACGCTGCGCCACGCCGACCGCGCCTACGTGCTCGAGCACGGCGCCGTCGCGCTGCACGACACCGCGGCGCGATTGGCCGCCGACGCGCGCGTGCAGGCGATCTACCTCGGCGGGCATGCGGAGAGCGCAACGTGAAACGCCCGGCGTCGACCCCCGTGCCGATCGAGCTCGGCCGGCTGGGGCCGGTCGTCGGCTACCACCTACGCCGGGCGCAACTGCGCGCCTACGACAACTTTCCGGCCGAGGCGCGCAAGCGCGGCCTCACGCCACCGCACGTCGCCGTCCTGTTGTTGGTCGAGGCGAATCCGGGGATCAAGCAGACGACGCTCGCCAAGGTGCTGGGGCTCGAGCGTTCGACGATGGTCCGGATGGTCGACCGGCTCGAGGCGGCCGCGCTGATCGAACGCGGTAGCTCACGCTCGGATCGTCGCATCGCGCCCCCGGTGCTAACCGCACGCGGCCGGGCGTTCATCGAGACGATCCTGCCCAAGGTGATGGACTCCGAGCGCGTCCTGCTGGCGGCCCTCACCGCTGCCGAGCGGACGACCCTGCTGCGGTTGCTCGGCAAGCTCAATGTCAGGAACGCCTAACATTGTTGCTGGTTACAACAATATGCGGTAGAATCGCGACGTGAGCGTACCCTCTCCCGCGCCGCTCCCGCCGCTGCGGGTCGAATCGGAGGGGCCGATCGCACACCTGCGGTTGACTCGACCCGACAAGCGCAACGCCGTCAACACCGAGTTGATCCAGGCGCTCGATGCCGCGTTCTCAGCGCCCCCGTCCGGAACCCGCGTCTGGGTGATCTCCGGCGAGGGCGATCATTTTTGCGCCGGGCTCGACTTGAACGAGGCGCGCCAGCGCACGCCGAACGAGACGTTCGAACACTCGCGGATGTGGAACCGCACCTTCGAGAAGATTCAACTCGGCGGCATCCCGGTCGTCGGCGCGTTGCACGGCGCGGTCGTCGGCGGCGGCCTCGAACTGGCCGCCGCGATGCACGTGCGCGTCGCCGACGAGACCGCATTCTTTGCACTCCCCGAGGGGCAGCGCGGGATCTTCACCGGCGGCGGCGCGGCGGTTCGGGTGGCGCGGATCATCGGGACGCACCGCATGATCGAGATGATGCTGACCGGGCACCGCTACGATGCGCGTGAAGGCCTGGCGCTGGGCCTGACCCACTACGTCGTCGAACCGGGTGGGGCGCTGGCGCGGGCCGTCGCCCTGGCCGAGCGGATCGCCTCGAACGCGCAGGGGACGAACGTCGCGATCGTCACCGCGCTCGAGCGCATCGCTGCGATGCCGCCCGACGCCGGGTTGTTCACCGAGTCGCTGGTCGCCGCGCTGGTCGAATCGAGCGGTGAGGGGTTTGCGCGCATCACCGATTTCCTGGAGCGCCGCGTCCGGTGAGCGCGACCGTCGTCGCTCGGCCGCTGCGGATCCTGCGCTCGGAGATTCCGCTGGGTCCGTATCCGGAGCGCGTCGGCGACGACCTGGTGCGCTGGGCCGCCGAACGACCGGAGCAGGTCTTCTTGGCCGAGCGGGCCGGCTCCGAATGGCGCACCATCACGTACGCCCGCACGCTCCACCACGTGCGTTCGATCGGCGGCGCGCTGCTCGCGATCGGCGGACCCGACCACCCGATCGCGGTGCTGGCGGAGAACGGGATCGACCACGCGCTGGTCGTGCTGGCGGCGATGCACGTCGGCGTTCCGGTCGCCCCGCTCTCGGTCAACTATGCGCGCGCGGGGGCCGACCTCGATCGGCTGCGCGCGCTGTTCGCGGTGCTCGGCCCGGTGGCGGCCTTCGTCCCCGACCCGGCGCTCGCCGAGCAGGTCGCGTTGACGGCCCCCAAGCTGCTGTTGCTGCGCGACGTTCGCGACTTGCGCGGCGATCGCGAGACCGCCGACGCGGCCTTCGCCGGCGTCGGTCCCGACACGACCGCAAAAGTGCTGTTCACCTCCGGCTCGACCGGCACGCCGAAGGGCGTGATCACGACCCACCGGATGCTCGCCTCGAATCAAACGATGCTCTCGCAGATCTGGCCGGAGGCGGTCGACGATCCGGTGCTGGTCGATTGGGCGCCCTGGAGTCACGTCGCCTCGGGGAACAAGTGCTTCGGCCTGGTCCTGCGAAACGGCGGAACGCTCTACGTCGACGACGGACGGCCGCTGCCGGGCGCGTTCGAGGCGACCCTGCGCAACTTGCGCACGCTCGCGCCGACGTTCTACTTCAACGTCCCGCGCGGCTACGCGTTGCTCGCCGACGCGCTCGAGCACGACGAGCAGCTGGCGCGCACGTTCTTCTCGCGCGTGCGGGTCTTGCTGAACGCCGGCGCGGCGATCCACGACTCGCTGCGCCGCCGGCTGGCGGCGCTCGCGCAACAGTACGCCGGACGCGAGGTCCCCGTCGTGTCGGCCTGGGGCGCGACCGAGACCGCACCGATGGCGACGGCGGTCTGGGGGCCGCGTCCCGCCGCGCCGGAGACGGTCGGCACGCCGGTCCCCGGCGTCGAGATCAAGCTCGCGCCGGTCGACGACCGCTGGGAGCTGCGCGTGCGCGGGCCGAGCGTCACGCCGGGCTACTGGCGCAATCCCGAGGCGACCGCGGCGGCGTTCGACGAGGAGGGCTACTACCGCAGCGGTGACGCCGCCGAATTGCTCGATCCCGGCGATCCGTCGCGCGGCATCTTATTCGCCGGTCGCATCAACGAGAATTTCAAGCTGTCGTCGGGGACCTGGGTCAACGTCGGCGCGGTGCGACTGGCGACGGTCGAGGTGACCGCGCCGCTGCTCGATGACGTCGTCGTCGCCGGTGCCGACCAAGACGTGCTGGGGGTGCTCGGTTTTCTGAACCTGGCCGCCGCGCGCGAGCTGACCGGCCTGCCCGACGCCGAGCGGCATGAGCTTGTAACGCATCCCGCGCTTCGCGAACGCCTGCGCGCGCTGCTCGTTGCGCGCAACGGCCGTGCCGGCGGCACGTCGCAGCGCGTCGTACGACTGCTGCTGCTGCCCGACCTCCCCAGTGGGAGCGAGGGCGAGATCACCGACAAGGGCTCGGTCAACCAGCGCCGCGTCTTGCAGCGCCGGGCCGCCGACGTCGCCCGCCTCTACGCCGAGCCGCTCGACCCGCAGGTCCTGGTCATCGCCTGAACACCGCCGCGGCGTGACCGCGCGTCCGTAAGCGCTCCGTAAGCTCCCCCGCGCAGGATCGTGAAAGCCGGGATCACCGGCACATCACACCTGAACGAGAGCTATATCATGAACAAGGGTGTTTCGTTCGCCGCTGCGTGCGGCGCGTTTTCATTGCTTCTGACAACGGCCGCGTTGGCACTATCGATCGCCCTGCCGCCCGGCGCGACGGTAGCCGTCCCGCCGACGACCGCGGCCACGGAGCCGGACTTGGCCGGTGTCGCGATCCGCGACGCGTTGATCCCCTTCCAGATCCACAGTCCCAGCGGCGCTCTGCTGTGCGCGGGCCAGCTGCAAGACCGCGTCGTTCGCTCGAGCCGGACGGGGCTGCTCGACTTCTACTATGCGATCCGCATCACCACCAAGGGGACGGGGGCGATCGCTCGCGTCGTCCGTCGGTCGTACGACTCGCTCCCGCTCCGCGTCGCCTACCGAATGGACGGACTCGGCGTTGTCCCGCCGACCCGCGCGACGCGCTCGTCGCCGGGGCTGGACGTCGCCTTCGCGTACCTCAAGCCGCCCGTCTCCTGCGCGACGCCGCAAATCTCGGGGCCGATCTCGCGCTTCGTCCTGATCAGGACCGGGGTCAAGGCGTTCAAGCTCGGTGGCCTCACCCAGATCGTCACGACCTCGGGCGCGCAAACCGTCCTCAAGACCGCCCAACCGTAACACGTCTCAAAAACCAAAGACAACTCCGGGGACACGCGCCGCGCTGTCGGCGAAGAAAGGAACTCATGCGTTTTGCATTCATCGCGTTTTTCGCTGTCGGGTCGTTCGTCGTGCCATCCTTTTCGGTTGCGCAGGCTACGACGATCACCATCAACCCGAGCATCACCAAGGTCACCAACGCGAACGGAACCAGCGTCATCGCCTCGCCGAACCCGGCGGGAACGGGCTGGCGCGTGACGGGCTGCCCGGTGACCATCAGCTTCAGTGCGCTGGCCACGCTCTCGGACTGGCCTGCGAAGACGCTGTTCACGTACAAGCAGTACCGCAGCGATGGCGGCACGGGTCCGACGTGGTCCGTGCTACCCCCGACAGTACAGATCAGGACGGTGACGTGGACGTGGACGCTCGGCGCGAACGGAGCGTTTGCGGTCGAGCTCAAGCCCGTCTCTCCGCCCTCCGGCAGCGTCGTCCATTACACCCGGGCACCTTTCAGGCTGACCTGCCCCAGAGTGGACGGTGGTAGGGTTATTCCAGGAAATTTCCAAGACGATGCATCCGGATGGGGGGTTGCTGGTCCGCCGAATATCCCACCATTCTAGCGTTCGTCAACAGTAGCGTGGGTATTTGACGCCGTTGACGACGACCCACCCGTTGTTGGCGCCGGAGTGCGTCGAGCAGTGGACGTCGTGGAGGCCGGCGGCGAAGTAGTGGCCTGGGCCGTCGTTGAAGTACTGACCGTAGGCGAAGACCGTCGCCTGCACCGGGGCGGTGACGCGGCCGTCGAGGGAGTCGTTCGTCACGACCTCGACGAGCTGCGCGCTGCCGTTGGGGAGCAGCACGCGCAGCGGCAGAATCTGATGGTCACCGTGGCGACCGCCGTGTTGCGTACGCGAAGAACTGATCGTCGTCCCGCACACCATCACGTTGTCGACCTCGCCGACGAACCCCTGAGTCAGCAAGCTGCCGAGCTGCGCGTTGACCTGCGGCGTGCAGCTCGCCGGAACGGGGACGTCCAACGCCGTCGTCCAGCCGGTAACGTCGTGCTTGACGGGCATCAACCAAGTGAAGGCGATGGCTAGCGCGAGGAACATCATCAGCGCCGCGCTACGACGCGCGCTTCTCTTGCCCCTGGCGTCAGCACGACGGCGGCGTCGAGCGCGAGCACGCCGCTCGGATAGGCGCGCAGCGGGTTGACGTCGAGCTCGGCGATCTCCGGGTGCGCCGCGATCAGACGTCCGACGGCGACCAGCGCCTGTGCCACCGCCCGGCGGTCGACCGCCGGTGCGCCGCGCCAGCCGTCCAGCAGCGCGGCGGCGCGCAGCGAGGCCAGCAGCGCGAGCGCGTCGTCGAGGTCGAGTGGAGCGAGCGTCGTCGCCGTGTCGCGCAACGCCTCCGCCTGCGTCCCGCCCATCCCGATCAGGACTGTCGGACCGAACGAGGGATCGTTCAGCGCGCCGACGATCAGCTCGAGTCCGGGCGGCGCCATCTCCTCGACGACGTACCGCGAGGGCGTCGGCGCGTCGATGCGGTCGATCGCGTCCAGGGCGGCTTCCAAGCGTTCCGGCGTGTCGACGAAGAGGTGGACGCCGCCGGCCTCGGTCTTATGGAGGATCGCCGGATTGAGCACCTTGACGACGACCGGCTTGGTCAGCGCGGCGTAGGCCGCGCGCGCCTGGTCGTGCGTCGCGCACGCGTGGGCCGGCGGCGTCGCGATCCCGTACGCGCGCAGCAGCGCCTTCGCGCCCAGCTCGTCGAGCGGCGCTGCGATGCGTTCCGCCGCGGCCTCGACGCTCGCCCGCGCCCGAGCGACGCGCGCGCGGGCGGCGGCATCCTCGACCAGCGCGCGGACCGCTCGCGCGGTGCGCTCGGGCCCTGGGAAGGCGGGGATGCCGAGCTCGCGCAGCGCGGCGAACGTCGGCGCGACGTCCCCGTCGATCCCCATCGTGCCGAACACGACCGGGACGCCCAGCTCCGCACGCGCCGCGCCGAAGACGGCGACCGGATCGACCGCCGCCGGCTCATGCAGCGTGTAGACCGCGACCGCGTCGATCGCCGGATCGTCGGCGATCGCGCGCAGCACCTCGCCGTAGGTCGGCGCGGGGCGCGCGGTGTCGACCGGGTTGCGCACGTAGGTCATCGGCGGGAGCAGCTCGGCGATCCGTGCCGCTGTCGCGTCGCCGAAGCTCGGCAGCGCGACGCCGCTGGTCCGCAGCGCGTCGAACATCAACAGACCCGGGCCTGCCTGCGCCGTCATCAACCCGACGCCGGCGTCGGCTTTCGGCGGGATGCGGCCGTGGACGAGTGCGATCGCGGCGTCGACCAGCTCGTCGGTCGTCTCTACGAGGACCGCGCCGGCGGCGCGCAGCGCGGCCCGCTTGCGCGCGTAGTCGCCGATCAGATTCCCGGTGTGCGATTGCGCGAACGTCGCGACGTCGGCCCGGCCGACCGTCAGCGCGACGACGGCTTTCTTTGGGACAGCGCGGCGGATCGTCTCGACCAGCGCGCGACCGTCGGGGATCCCCTCGAGGTGCAGGGCGATGACGTCGGTGAGCGGGTCGTCGGCGAGCCAGGCGACGACGTCGGCCGCGGCGACGTCGACGCTGTTCCCAAGGCCGACCGCGAGTCGCACGCCGTAGCCGCGGTTCTGCAGCAAAAACGCCGTCGTGATGTTGACGCCCGCGCTCTGCGCAACGACCGCGATGCGTCCGGCCGGCAGGCGTTCGAGCCCCGGCGCGAACGAGGCGGCGAAGCCGGCGGGCGGGTTCGCGAAGCCGGCGGTGTTCGGGCCGAGCAGACGAATCGAGCCGGCGCGGCAGATCTGCGCCAGCGCGTCCTGCAACGAGCGACCCGGCGCGCCGCTTTCGCCGAACCCACCGCCGGCGATCAGCGCGCCGCCCGCGCCGGCGGCATCGGCTTCGGCCAGCGCGGCGGGACACGCCTCGGCCGGGATCGCCAGCGCGACCAAATCGACCGGCGTCCCGATCGCGGCCAGCGACGGGTACGCGCGCAGCCCGAGGATCTCGCTCGCCTTCGGGTTGATCGGATAGAGCTTTCCGGCGAAGCCGGTCAGATTCTTGAGCAGCTGGTGGCCGGCTTTGTCGGGTGAGGCCGAGGCGCCGACGACCGCGATCGAGCGCGGCGCGAACAGCCGCTCGAGGCCGCGCGTGCGGCTCACGCCGTGGCGTCCGCCGTCGCGGGGAGCAGCCACGCGCGCAGGTCGGCTGGGATCGGCTCCATCACCAGCTTCTCGCTGTCGGCGAGCTTGCGGGCGTGCGCGCGCACCTCGAAACCGGTCGCGATCAGCGTCTCGCCGCGCAGGATCTCGTGCTCGACGCGCAGCGCGCGCGTGCGCACCTCGGCGACGCGGGTCACGACCGTGAACGTATCGCCGGGATAGAGCGGCGCCAAGAACTTCCCGCCGCTCTCGAGGATCGGGAAGCCGATCCCACCGGCGTTGAGGCCGGCCTCGAAGTCGTAGGGGCTCTGCCGCCACAGCTCCTCGGTCCCGAGGTCGAAATACTGGAAGAAGTTCGGATAGAAGACGATCCCGAACGCGTCGGTTTCGCCGAAGCGCACGCGCAGTTCGAGCCGCGTGACGCGGCCCGCGCTCACGCCGCACCTCCGGCGTGGGCCGGCGCGGCGACGCCGATCGAGAACGAGCCGATGCGGGCGATCGTGCAGACGAGCCTCTCGCCGGGATGGATCTCGCCGACCCCGGCGGGGGCACCGGTCATCAAGAGATCGCCCGGCTCGAGCGTCATCGCGGCGGACGCGTAGACGATCAGGTCGGCGACGCTCACCGTCATGTCCCGCGTGTTCACGGCTTGCCGCGTCGTGCCATCGATCGCCAGCGCGATGTCGAGGTCCATCGGGTCACCGACCTCGTCGGCGGTCGAAACCCACGGGCCGAGCGGCGCGAAGGTGTCGTAGCTCTTGCGCCGCACCCGTTCGCCCTTGCCGCGCACGGTGACGTCGAGCCCGATCGTGTAGCCGAAGACGTGGTCGAGCGCACTCGCCGCATCGACCGCGCTCGTGCGCTTCCCGATGACGACGGTCAGCTCGCACTCGTGGTGGATCTCCTTGCCGTCGACCAGCGGGCCGTGCGGAAGGACGATGCGGTCCGACGGGCCGCACAGCGCCGACGGTGCCTTGAGGAAGACGTCGAAGTCGAGCAGCGCCGGGTCGATGCCGCCCGCGACGCGCTCGAGGACGCCGCCGCGCATCTCCTCGACGTGGGCCGCGTAGTTGGCCGCGGCGGCGACGATCTTGGTCGGGTTCAGCGCCGGCGCGCGCAACCGCACCCGCGTCAGCGGGATCGGGGCGCCGTTGGCGGCGAGGCGTTCGAGCGCGCCACGGCGCAGCGCGAAGTCGCGCACGAGCCGCACCCACCAGCCGGCGCCGAGCGGATCGTCCGACCAGTCGGGGACGCCGGCGGTGACGTCGACCAGGCTCGCGCCGGCGGCGTCGACGACCCCCAAGCGCCAGTCGTCGAAGATGGCCAGTCGCATCAGAGCACCGCGTAGCGCCCGCGGTGCGGGCCGAGCGGCCAGCGGCCGAGCGCGAAGAGACGATCGATCGCGACGAAGGGGTGCTCCGGTTTCCCGCACGCGCGCGCCAGCGCCGCGTGGTAGGCGCCCAGCGCGGCCGCGCCGGCCAGCACGCGCGCCAACTCGTCGTTCACGATCCCGACCGCGCTCAGCGCCGACCGCGCGGCGGCGATCGTCGGTTCGAGCGCCGCGTCGACGATCGAGCTCAAGTCGGCCAAGACGCGCTTTTCGCCGGCGGCAGCGGCGGCGCGGTCGCGCAGCATCCGCGCCTCGACCGCGTCGGCGTCGGCGGCCGGGGCGCCGGCCGGTTCGAGCGCGAGCGCGCGCGCCGCCGCCAAGTCGGGCACGGCTTCGATCCCGGCGACGTGATAGCCGGCGGCCGCGGACAACGCGAGCGCGTACTCGTCGTCGGCCAGCGGTGCGCCGAGGCGGCTGAACCACGGCCGCCCGCGCATCGCCTGCGCGATCGCCCGGACGGCGTCGAGATCGACGATCATCGCGCGGCTACGCCAGCGCCTCGGCCGGCAGCTCGGGGAGGGTGAGGTCGAACTTCGCGACGAGCGCCTTGGCGCGCTCGACGTAATCGGCGCGCATCTCCTCGTTCGTCCGCTGCTTGATCCCCCACTTGATGAACAGGGCGTTGTTCTTCGACTTCGAGCGTCCGAAGAAGGACGGCAGGGTCGGCCAAATCGCGTCGATCGCGGCCTGCACCTTGGCCTTGCCGGCCGGCGTCTTGACCAGTTCGCCGACGGAGTCCTCGCCGAACTTGGCGTGGAAGCGCTCCTCGGGCATCGTCGCGCGACCGGCGTTGCGCAGCGGAACGTAGGTGCAGTGCAGCAGGTCCTCGACCTGGAGGATCTCCGCCATGTCGCCCAAGAGCTTGATGACGCAGAACTCCTCCCACGACGTCAGCGGCGTCTCGAAGATCGAGAGCGGGCGCTTCGTGGTGCGGTCGGGGATCATCTTCTCCTCGGGGATGCCGATCTCGCGGCCGAGGTTGAAGAAGCGCACGTGGTGCCCGTACTCTTCCATCGCGACGCGGCAGGTCAACCACTTCCAGTACGGCGTCGGCGCATAGGCGACGGCCGGCTCGTCGAACACCTGCGCTCCGTAGAGCTCGTTGATCGCGTGGGAGATCAGGATCTTGGCGACCGCGTCTTGGTACTCTTGCGGCTGGGTCGCGAGCTCGGCGGGGGTCTTGACTTCGAGGGCGGCGGACACGATAGGCTCCTTCGTCAGACGACGGGTGGGGTGCTGAATGCTTCGAGATCGGTCTCGAGGCCGGTGAGGTGGTGGGTGAAGCTGCGCGCGACGTCGGCCGCCAGCGCGTTCAACGAAGCGGCGGAGTCGGTGGTGAAGCGCGCGATCGGGCGCGGCTGCGAGAAGAGGAACACTTCGCGCCCGCGGACGCCGAACAGTTGGCCGGTGATCGGCTGCGCGTCCTCGCTGCACAGATACGCGACGAAGCGGCCGACGTGCACCGGGTCGACGGTCAGCGCCTGCTCCTTGTAGGCGGCCTGCGCGTCGTTGGCGGGGACGATCGACTCGGTCACCCGGGTCGCGCCGAACGGTGCGACCGCGTTGGCGGTCACGCCCGAGCGGGCCAGATCGAGCGCGGCGACGCGGGTCAGCGCGATCAAGCCGCCCTTGGCGCTGGCGTAGGCGGCCTGGCCGTAGTTGCCCCAGATCGCCGCCGACGAGACGACGTCGACGATGCGGCCCCAGCGGTACGGCGTGCCGCCGCGGTTCGTCTTGGCGTTCTCGCGCAGCACCGGCGAGGCGGCGCGGATCAACTCGAAAGCGCCGACAAGGTTCGTCTCGAGTACCGCCTCGTAGTCGGCGCGGTTGCCCTTGAAGACGAACGCGTCGCGCAGGATCGCGGCGTTGTTGACGATCGCGTCGAGGCCGCCGAAGCGCGACTGTGCCAGCGCGACCGCTTCGTCGGCGACGCCGGGGTCGGCGACGCCACGCACGAGCGTCGCCAGCGCGTCGCCCAACTCGGCGACGAGCGGCGCGAAGACGTTGGGCTCGCTGCTGCGCCCGTCGATCGAGGCGCCGTTGTCGACCGCGACGACGCGCGCTCCTTCGGCGACGAGCACGCGGACGATCGCCGCGCCGATCCCGCGCGCACCGCCGGTGACGATCGCGACCCGTCCGTGGAGCGCGCTCATGCCGGGGTCCCCTGCGTCGCCGCGGCGGGGAAGAACGCGTCGGCGTGGAGGTCGCGTTTGGCGAGCCCGCGCGCCTCGAGCAGCGCGCTGACCGCGTCGACCATGACCGGCGGGCCGGCGACGTAGGCCTTCAGGTTCTCGATCGCGCCGAGGTCAGCGCCGATGGCGTCGTGGACGAAGCCGGTGCGACGCTGCGTCGCGCCGCTGGGCTCGGAGAGGATGCGCTGGACGCTGACGCTCGGATGCGCCGCGGCGAGCGCCTTCAGCTCGGCCTCGGCGTAGAGGTCGCGCTCGTCGCGGACGCCGAGATAGAGCACGATCGGCCGCGCCGGATCGCGGGCGAGCGCGGCGCGCGCGATCGAGAGGATCGGCGCGAGCCCGGTCCCGCCGCCGGCGAGCAAGAGCGGCCCAGTGTGCGCGTCGCGCAGGTAGGCGCCGCCGAACGGGCCGATCACCTTGAGCTCGTCGCCGACCTTCGCCCGCGTCGCGACGTAGGCCGAGACGGCGCCGTTGGGGAGCGCGCGCACGTGGAACTCGAGCGGCGACTCGCCGGGGGCGTTCGCCATCGAGAAGTCGCGCCGCGGCAAGCCGGGAAACGCGAGGCTCGCATATTGCCCGGCCGAGAAGGTGAACGGGCCGCCGGTCAGGATCTCCAGGCGCAGCACCACGACGTCGTGCGCGGCGTGCTCGAGGCCGACGATCTTCGTCGTCAGGATGCGCTGCGGGTGCGCGACCATCTCGTCCTCGCTCAGGTACGCGACGGTGCAGTCGGACCACGGCACGGCGCGGCAGGCGAGGATCTTCCCGGCCGCGCGCTCGGCGTCGGTCAACGCGAACTCCGAGTACTCCATCAGATCGACCTCGCCCTCGATCAGCTCGGATTTGCAGGTCGAGCAATTGCCGGCTCGGCACGAATGCGGATACGGCAGGCCTTGGCGCAGCGCGGCGTCGACGATCGTCTCGCCGATCTCGACGCTGAACGGCTGGTCGAACTGCGTGACGCGAACGGTGAAGCTCATCCCGCTGCAACCCCGTCGGCGACCGGCAGGCGCTGCGCCAGCTCGCGCACCGCGGCCTTGTGAACTTTCCCACTCGGCGTGGTCGGCAGCGCGTCGAGCACCAGCAGCCGCTCCGGCCACTTGTACTTGGCGACCTCGGCGGCGTCGAGGTGCGCGGTCACCTCGGCCAACGCCAGCGCGTGACCGGGGTGGAGCGAGACGACGCAGCAGACGCGCTCGCCGAGCCGCTCATCGGGGATGGCGACGACGGCGAGTTGACGGATCTGCGGCAGGCGCACCAGCTGCGCCTCGAGCTCGTAGGCGCTGATCTTCATCCCGCCGCGGTTGACGAGGTCCTTCGTGCGGCCGCGGAACGCAACGCGACCGTCGCCGATCAGCGCCGCCAAGTCGCCGGTGCGCAGGAACCCGTCGGCGGTGAAGGCGGCGGCGGTCAGCGCGGCGTCACCGAGATAGCCGCGGAACAGGTCGGCGCGGCGGTACAGCAACTCGCCAGTCTCACCCGGCGCGACCACGGCGCCGTTCGCGTCGACGGCGCGCGCCTCGCCGCCGGCGAGCGGGCGGCCGAGCGACGCGGCGACGATGGCGTCGGGATCGCCGGCGGTCGTCGTGCAGCCGGCGCCAAGCTCCGACATCCCCCACTGCACGACCGTGTCGCAGCCGAACGCGGCGCGCACGTCGCGCACGAAGGTGGCCGGCACGGCCGCGCCACCGGTACGCACCTCGCGCACCGTCGAGGGAGCGGCGGCGCCGGCGCGCAGGACGTCGAGCAGATCGGCGAGTTGGGCCGGCACCGCCCAGCCGCGCGTCACGCCCTCGGTGCGCGCGAGCGCGAGGAAGCGCTGCGGGTCCCACTTCGGCAGCGTGACCGCGCGCGCGCCGCGCAGCACGCACAGGTGCAGCGAGAGCAAGCCGAAGGCGTGCGTGAAGCCGCTGGCGCTCAGGAAGACGTCGTCGGCGCCGACGCCGGCGTCGCGCGCGATCTGGTCGGCGTTGGAGAGCAGTCCCTCGTGGGCGTGCATCGTGATCTTCGGGCGGAGCGACTCGGTCCCCGAGGTCGGGAGCAGCGCCAGCGGGTCGTCCGGCGCCAGCGCCGGCCAGGCCGGCGCGCGCAGCGTCGCGTCGGCGACGATCTCCTCGAGGCCGCCGGAGACGCCGCCGGCGGCGACCACGACCAGGCCCAGCTCGGCCGCGAGCGGGGCCAGCCGTTCGGCGACGGCCGCCGGTGCGACCAGCGCCCGCGCCTGCGCCGCGGCGAGGATCGCCCGCAGCTCGCCCTCGCGGTAGGCCGGGTGGAGGGTCAGGATGACGCCGCCCAGCTTCGAGACCGCGGCGTGGGCGACCGCGTAGGCCCAGCCGTTGGGCAGGTGCAGGCCGACGACGTCGCCGCGCCCGATCCCGCGGCCGGCGAGCCAGCCGCCGAGCCGGTCGGCCTGGACGCCCAACTCGGCCCAGGTCACCCGCCGCGCGTCCTCGACCAGCGCCACGGCCGGCCCATGCCGGGCGACCGTCGCGTCGAACAGCGCGCCGAAGGTCAGCGGGCGGAGGACACTGCGGTCCGCGTGCGCCCGCGGATCGAACAGATAGGCGCTGGTGTCCACGAGGTGATCCTTCCACGACGGCGCCGGCGCAGCCGCCTGCGGCTAGTCTACCCGGAAGGTAGTTGACCTGTCAAATCGTTTGCCTGGTCAACTAATCCAGGTTGAACCAGATCTGGTTCCGGTCGATCGCCAGGTGGACGTCGCTGGAGCGCAGCCCATTGTGGTCCTTGGCCGTGAAGCGGAAGGTCCCGACGACCAGCGGCAGCGGCTTCATCGACTCGAGCGCGCCGACGATCGCGTCGCCCGAGGTCGCCTTGGCGGTGTGGATCCCGTACGCCAGGAGCTGGACGCCGTCGTAGGCGTAGGCCGCGAAGTTCGCCGGCCGGGCGTGGTACTTCGCGTGGTAGGCGTTGAGGAACGGCCGCTGGGTCGGGGTCGGGTGCGTGTAGTCGATGTTCGTGTCGGAGTACACGCCTTCGCCGGCCTTCCCCGCGACCTTCAGAAAGAGATTCGAGACGATCCCGTTCGAGCCGATCACGTTGACCTTGAGGCCGAGTTGGCGGATCCCACGCACGATCAGCGGCGGTGCCGCGGCGGCGCCCCACAGGACGATCGTGTCGGCGCCGGAGTTCTTGATCGCGACGAGCTGAGCGGTGAAGTCGGTCGCGGCGCCGGGGTACGACTGGTCGGTGGCGACGTCGACGCCGTGCTCCTTGGCCAGGCTCTCGACGATCTTCGCACCCTCGGAGCCGTAGGCGTTCTCGTCGTGGATGATGGCGATGTGCTTGGCGCCCAGCGTCTTGGTCGCGTAGTCGAGCAGCGCCGGGGCTTCGGTCGCGTTGCTCGTGTTCGTCTCGAAGACGTACTTGGCGACGCCGTTGCGCGTGTCCCAGATCTCCGAGGACGGAGTGGTGTAGAACTGCGGGATCTTCGCGTCGTTCGTGACGCGCGCGATCGCGGCGCTGCAGTCGGTCGACGTGCCGCCGACGATCCCGACGACGCCTTTGCCGATCTCTTGCGTCGCGAGCTGCGAAGCGACGTCGGGCCGGCCTTCGTCGTCGACGACGTCGATGGCGAGCGGGCGGCCGTCGACGCCGCCGGCGGCGTTGATCTGCTCGACGGCCAGCAGCACGGCGTCCTTTTCAGGCTCGCCGAGCGGCGCATAGCGCCCGGAGGTCGAGAAGATGGCGGCGAGCTGGATCGGGGCGGGCGGTCCCGCCGCGGCGGCGCCGAGCGGCCCGACCGCGAGCAGCGCGGCGCAGACGAGGACCGAGAAGCGGGATGGACGCATGCGATCTCCTTGGCGAAAAGCGAGTTCAGCCGACCGCGAAAACGCGGATGATGACGACGTCGCGCAGCCGTTCGCCGGTCGCGACGAAGAGGGTCCGAGTGAGCCAATCGTGCGGGCCGGCCGCCGCATCGAAGCGCGGCGTGCCGCGGAAATAGTAGGCCTCGGCGGGCACGGTTTCCCCCGCATTCAGCCGCTGCATCACCTCCGGCGAGGCGTGGCGCAGCGCGTGGTTGACGACGGTGATCGGGGTCCCGTCGGCGGCCTCGAGGCCATAGCGCGCGTCGAGCTCCCAGACGCCATCGGGGCGTACGGTCTGCCAATCGGCGCCGCCGGGGACGACGCGGCCGCGCAGCCGAGGCCCGCTGACCGTGCCGCCGGTGATCGGGACGATGCGGCGCCGGAAGCCGCGCGGCGTGAGCCCGTAGTCGGTCGGCTCGGCGACCGAGACGCGGGCTTCGAAGGCGAAGTCGAGCGGCGGCGGCGCGGAGTCGGTCAACGGACGCACGAACGGGCGCGAGACGGCATGCCGGCCTCCAGCCGCGAGGGAACGAGCACTTTGTTTACCGTGAAAACTGTTGCGATTTTCAACAAGTCGGCTGGAACGTTCCTGCGCGCGGGGCGGCGTTGAGCGCAGCCGCGTTGCTCGCCGGCATCAACCTCGGCGGGACCACGACCAGCGTCGTGCTGGGGACCGCCGACGGGACGATCCATGCGCGGACCGCGTGGCCGACCCAGGCCGCCGACGGCGCCGCGCTGATCGCCGCGATCATCGTCGCGGTGCGCGACGTCGCCGCCGGCGCGACCGCCGTCGGGGTCGCGGTCGGTGGTCCGATGGACGCCCGGCGCGGCCTGGTGATCGGGCCGCCGCACCTGCCCGGGCTGCACGGCGTCCCCCTCGGCGACCGGCTGGCGGCCGCGCTCGGCCTCCCGGTCAGCGTTCACCACGACGCCGCGGCGTGCGCGCTGGCCGAGGTGCGCTGGGGCAGCGAGCGCGACGTGGCGGCGCTGGCCTACCTCACCTGCGGGACGGGCTTCGGCGCCGGACTCGTCTTCGACGGCCGCATCCGCTACGGCGCCGGCGGAACGTCACCGGAACTCGGCCACGTGCGCTACCGCGACGACGGACCGGACGTGTTCGGCAAGCCGGGCTGCTTCGAGTCCTACGCCGCCGCGAGCGCGCTGCCGAAGCTCGCGCGCCGCATCGATCCCGCCTACGACGCGACGACCGGCGCCGAGATCGCGGCGCGCGCGGCGCGCGGTGAAGGCGTCGCGCGACGCGCGATCGAGGAGAACGCCGACGCGGTCGGCGCCGCCTGCGCGCTGCTCGCCGACCTGCTCGTCCTCGACACGATCGTGCTGGGCAGCCTCGC
>Ga0302324_100011314_pt1 | contig 18327 bp, 15 predicted proteins | sample Palsa_T0_1_FD_201949 | JGI IMG/M metagenome (GOLD analysis project Ga0302324, IMG submission 201949) | Peat permafrost microbial communities from Stordalen Mire near Abisko, Sweden - Palsa_T0_1 | ecosystem: Environmental > Terrestrial > Soil > Palsa > Peat permafrost | place: Sweden: Abisko... | reverse complement strand
GCCGCTCGCGCTCATCGAGCGCGTGTTCCATGAGCCTTGCGAGCTCCTTGCAATCAAAGAAGTCCACGGTAAGACCGTTGCTGCGATCACGTAGCACTTCGAGGACCGGCGGGGTTGAAGAACCGATGATGAGGCAGCCGGCGGCCATGGCTTCCACGAACGACCAGGACAGCACGAACGGGTAAGTCAAATAGACATGCGCGGAGGAGATCTGCAGCAAACTCAGGTAAGCGTTGTAGTCGATGACGCCCAGGAAATGCACACGCTTCAAGTCAATCTTGTCGCCGAGTTCCTGCAGCATCATCTCGCGAAAACTTGATCGTGGCGGCGCGGGCGCGCCGTAGCTCACGCCGTCGTCGCCCACAATCACTACCTGCGCGCGCTTGCGGCGGCGCAGTAGCTGCGGCAGAGAACGCATGAAGACATGAAAGCCCCGGTAGGGCTCGAGATTGCGCGCAAGGTAGGTGATGACCTCATCACGCCGTGTGAGCACGCGCCCGGACGAAGGCAGGATGAAGCTTGCTGCCGGATTGGGCCTCACCACGTCCGTATCCACGCCCTCATGCAAAACGGTGAGGCGCGACTGCATTTCGGCCGGATGGAGGCTGCGCTGCCACTTGGTCGCCGAGTGGCCCCAATCGGAGCCCTGAAACCCAAGCAGACTGGTGCCGTTACGTGCCCGCAAGCGTGAGGGATTATTGAAGATCGAGACGAATTCCGGATCGAAATCCGCATCCACCCCGTGGGCGTGGTAGAAGAACTCAAAGTTTGCGAGCAGGGGTGCATCGGGGAAGACATCCTTGATGAAGAGCGTTTCGCCCCAGCCGCAATGGCCGACGATGAGATCGGGCCGAAAGCCCTGCTCTTTAAGGGCTTGACAGGCCTCCGCGGCGCTCGCTCCCGTAAAGATCGCGCGCTCAAGTTCAGCAGCATAGGCGTGACAGGCGATAAAGCCGCGCGTGTCCTTCGGATAGACAATCTTGTTGACCCCCGGCATGGCGTTCTCGTTTGGCTGCGTCAGGAAGTACACCTTGTTGCCGGGCTCGCTGGCGAGCTGGCGCACGATGTGTCGGTACTGACCGGGGAAATTCTGGTGAATGAACAGATAGTTCATAGACCAAGCGCATCCATGAGAGCCGCGCGTTCCGCATCGTTCTGCGCCGGCGTCACGCGTGCCACAGCCGCGAGCTCAAAATCCGCCAGGCGCCGGCGCACGAGCAGCTCGCCGAAGGGCTGCTGCTGGAAGCAGCGGCGCAGCATCCCGGGGGTGAAGCCGCAGCGGTGCGCCATCGAAGTTCGGCCGGCCGCAATGGCCGGCCCGAAGCCAAAGAAAATGTCGTGTGGCGTCACCGAGCCCGCGGCGGAGTGATACAGCGGTTCGTGCAATTTGTCCTCCGCCACGTAGCGCGCGATCGTTTGCAGATCCGGGACAATCACGCACGCAAAGCCATCATCGCGCAGCACGCGGCGAAACTCCGCAAGCGCGGTGCCCACCTGATGCTCGTAGAGATGCTCGATGCAGTGCGCCGCCCAGATGGCATCGGTGCTGCGGTCGGCGATCGGGGAGAGGTCGGTGAGATCGGCCACGATGTCGGGCTTTGCAGCCGGGTCGACATCCACGCGGATGTGTTGCCAGCCCTCGAAGAAAGGCGGAACGGCGCTCGCGTTGAGTGCACCGCAGCCGACGTTGAGAAGTACGCGTTCCCTCGGCGAGCCAGTCACGGACGGCGCGGAGGTGGCCGACCGACGGTGCGCGCGCGACGCGCCTTGGCGCCTGTTTTATCGTCCCCATCGGATTCGGGCTCGGACGATGCGGAGGTGAAGGCTCTCTTTAAGAGCCGCACCTGAATTCCTTCAAGCGGATCATTGGCGACGGTCGAGCGACAGGGCGCGCCGTTGCGCAGCGGGCCGACGGTTGCCCCCGACTGGAAATAACCGCTGTACTCGCAGTCGTAACCTGCCGTTGCCGGACTTGGCTTCAGGCGCACGGCAAACCCCACGAGGGGTACGGCCATGCCCTTGGTGCCGCACATTTTCTCATCGGTCAGCCAGGGTGTCTCAAAGCCGCTGCCGGTGAGTCCCTTGTACTCGATGTCGGATTTGCCCAACCGATGCAGCGGCCGAATCGAAAACGACTCGACCCACAGGCCCGGCGCGACGCGCCCTGCCCAGGGCACATCCGAGAATGTCATATCGCCGCGCGCGCGAATGTGCGCCGCGATGTGCAGCGGCACGATTTGATCATCGACGGGAGCGCGGCTTGCGGGCTGCTCGGGCTCAACCGCCGAGCGGTTGACGCCGGTGTTGGGGGCGGCATCGGCGCGGTCCTCCAGCTTTTCGACCTTGATGGACAGCACCTCGCCGCCGGGTGCGCGAACGGAGGTCATGACGAGCGTGGCGCCGGTACCGTTGACCTTCGTGACGAGCAGGTCGCCCTTGGAAAACAACCAGGCGCCGTGCGTATTAGGGCCCGCGATGAACTCCACGTCCTGCGAACGCACCCCCGGGCCCAGGCCCACGTGAACTGCGGGCAGGACGAGCGGGCCATTGGGCTTGGACTGGGCTGGGGCCGCGCTCTTCACGGAAAACAGATAGAGCCCGGCAGGCAACGGCAGCACCTGAATCGAGGCGCTCAAGGAGTCTACGTTGGGCTCGTTAGCGGTCTTGGTCGTTGTGGTCTTATTCATTGGTACGTCAACAGACTGCTTACTCATCATATTAGCGTCATTGTGCGCATGCGCCAGCCTCGATTGAACAGAACGTGAACTCCCTTCCCGCGAGGGCCTGGAAGCGCCTCCCAACTCCAAAAGTTGATCATTTATCTGACCGGGCTTGAGCCCCAGCGGCACCAGCCGTCCGGCACCCGCCGCGCGAACCCGGTCCGCGATGGCTCCGAGGTCAAAGGCCAAAATCGGCAGTCCGGAACCCAGCGCGTAATCTAACGCATAACACCAGGTTTCGGGCCACACCGAGGGCAGCCACGCCACATCGGGGTGCTCGCGCCGCAACAGGTGCGGCGCCTCGTTATCGCTGTAGCGACCGGTGACGAAGACTTTACCGGTCGCTACCAGCTGATCATTGTCACGGGTGTAACCGATCACGACGAATTCCAGCGGCAGGTGCCGCGCGCGCGCATTGCGCGCACAGTCCAGGAGCACCTGATAGCCCTTGTGATCGCCGATGGCGCCGATGAGCGCCACACGCAAAATTTTGCGCTGCGAAAACGCTGCCGGTGCGCGCACCGGGACGGTAATCGCGGCGTCATCGGTATGCGGCTGCACTTCGACCGTCAGGCCACTGATATGGCGCTCGAAGCGCCGCGCGGTGTCGTTTGAGGGTGCCAGTACGCGGCGCGCGCCGGTCAACCACATCGTGCTGCGGGCGCGCAGTGCCGGGACGGAGATGGTCTCGCCGATATGCGAACCGTTGCGGCGCACGCATTTTTGGCACACCGTGACTGCGGGCTCGCCACAGTACTGGCCGCTACCGTCAATCAACGTGATCCGCGGGCAGATCCACGAGTAGTCGTGCACAAAAACATCGTACGGAGCGTCGAGTGAGCGCACGAGCTCAATGACGCGCGCATCCAGGTGCAGGAAGTGCTGGACCTCAACCGCGTCGATCCGCAGCGCGCGTAGCAGCAACGAGAGCGCTTTCAGGTCCTTGGGAATCTCATAGCGCAGGTTCGGCACATCGAGCGCATCGGTCCACAGCTCGATTCGGCTGCGATCGCCGGCCGCGGCGGGCTTTAGCACGAGCGGGAAAAGACCCTGAGCACGCACGGCCGCACAGCGCTCGGCGACGAAGCGCTCAACACCACCGGTCATCGCCAACGTCACGATGAGGACAAAGCCGCCCTGGAATGTGGAGAGCCGGTGCTCATCGAGCCGGTGCCGAACAGAGCGCAGGGGATCTTGCGCCTGGAAGTTGGCGATGAAGGCGTCATAGCCGGGATAGCGAAAATTGACGAGGCGATTGCTTCTCTCGAGGAGCGCCAGCCGTCGTCGGCCGAACGAGAGTCCCTCGGCGTGATAAACGAAAACGTCCGCCGCGAGGCGGTGCGACCAGCCACGAAAGCGCGCGCGCAGGCAAAAATCGGTCTCCTCGCCGTAGCCCTTGCCGAAGGTCCGGGCATCCAGAAAGCCCACGTCCTTGAGGCAGTCGCGGCGCATGTAGAGACAGAAGCCGACGCCGACCGGAATCTCAACGCTCACGCCAGGATTCGTCGCGGTGGCAAAGGCGTGCAGGCCTGCGGCATCTTCAGGCGCAAGCGCCGTGCCCCGTGCCTGCGGGTAGCTTGCGATCGAGCCGTTATTGCACAGCGGCGTGACCGTTCCCACGGCATCGCCGCTGTAGGCGCTTGCGCGCAGTCGCGAGAGCCAGTCGCCGCAGACGAGCGTGTCGGAGTTGAGCACGATGACGTCGTGCGTCGGATTGAGCGCGAGCGCGCGATTCACCGATTTCACGAAGCCCAGATTTTCCGGATTGCGCAGCAGCGTCAGGCGCCCTTCGGCGGCTAGCGCACCGAGCGCCATGGCCAGCATTGGATCATCGCTCGCATCATCGACGACCACGATCGCCGATTGATCATCGAGTGTTTCGCAGACGCTCGTGATGCACGCGAGAGTTTCTGCACGGCCACGATAGACGGGAATGATGATGTCGGTCTTCGCCGCGCGCGAGGCGGGTTTGCGCCGGCGTGAGGGGCTCGGGCACCACTCCGATAAACGCTGGGCCTTGACCCCGGCGGGACGCAGCGCGCGCTCAAGCACAAGCGGCGTGTCGGGTAGGGGCTGCCAGCCGCCATCGGGCAGCTGCACCGATATCCACAGCTGATCGCCCCGAATACGGGCAGCGCGCACATTGAGCCAAAACGGCCAGCGCCGCACCGGCAGCACCAACTGGCCGGTCTTCGCGGCCGATCGATGGCCCTTCTCATCTTCGATCTGCACACGTAGCACTCGCGTTGGCTGCCACCCCAGACGCGCCCATCCCGTCAGTTGCGGGCCCTCAATCGCGGCGCGGCCATCGAGGGCGAAATCCGCAGGGATCCGTGAGCCGCTGCCCAGGAGCACCGTCCCTCGGGTGCTTGCCGCAAGGAGCGCGTGAAGACTTGTGGGGGGGCATGGGACGTTAAATGTGCGCCGTGCTCCATCGTGCGCGCGCAGTAACTGGCTGAACGCCGGCTGGCCGTCGATACTGATGTCGAGCGCGCTCGAAGTCTCGGCTGCCGACAGCTCGCCCACGAGCTCAAGATCGGGCCCACGTCCAAGCCAGCCCGACGCACCGATCTGCGGGTGTTGTGCGACTTTGCTCGCAATTTGGAACAGCAGGCCGCCGGGTAAGACGCAGTACTCCCTGAGGGCTTCCTCGAGCTTGTGCCGTGCATCATCGAAGCGCTCCAGCCTCAGCAAAGTGAGGCTGATGAGAGCGGCGATGTCTGGATCCGGCGCGGCTTCGGTTGCGCGCCGCAGGAGCCCAAGCGATGCATCGTGATCGCGCGCTTCGAGGGCGAGCAGGCGCGCATACATCGGCGCAAGAACGCTTGTGTCTGCGCCGCGGCGCCATATGCCATCGAGGGTGCGCAGAGCGACGTCCAAGTCCCCGTCATGCAGCGCATCGCGGGTGTGCGCAAGGCCTCGGGCGATCGTTGCGCTTGAGGCGCGACGGAGCCCCTCGTTGAGGACTTGGAGAAGTGAGCGTCGTAGCTGAGAAACTATCGACGAGTCACGTTTTGACTCGTCGATAGCGTTGAGCGATTTCGGCAGGATCAAACGAACCGTGCCATACCCCGTTGCGGGGCCCGACCTTAAGAACTAAGAAGGACTATAACTTAGTGCTTGATGGTGGTGATGTCTGAGGCCTTGAGGCTGGTCACACCCTGCAGCTCGATGGTGGTTTTGCCATTGTCGAGGCTGATGTAGGTGTTGCCGCCGCTGACGCTGATGTCATGGTGCGCCTCGAGGTAGGCGAGTGACTCGCCCTCGAGATAGAGCTGATCGTGGCCGGAGACGAAGTTCTTGATGATGTCGTGACCACCGACTTCCTTGGTGATGAACTCAAAGAGGTTGATGGAGGTGCCGCCGATCATGGTGGCCGAGCCCGTGCCGCCGACGAAGGTGTCGGAGCCGGTGCCGCCGAGCATGTAGCTGGTGCCGGGGCCGGCGAGGAACTCAGGATCGACTGCGCCGCCGATCATCGTCATGTGACCGGAGAGGGCGGTTTCGACCGGGATGCCGTTGTAGTACTTGACCTCCATCTCGCCGCCGTAGAAGTCCAGGGCGCCGAAGACGCCGTGGATGGTGGCCTGGCCCTGCTCGTAGATCACCGCATCGCTGCTGCCGACGGTGATCGTGTCGAGGCCATGAGAGCCCATCTGGCTGATGATGCCGGAGGTGTTGAGGGTGAGGGTGTCGTGGCCGCTGCCGACGAACATCTGGCCGTAGCCGGTGATGTCGAGCTTGTCATTGCCGTCACCGACCTTGATGACGCCGTCACCGTAGATCGTAAGGTCTACGTTGCCGCTGCCAGGAATACTGATAAAAGTTGCCACTTCCCTTCTCCCCTAATTAGATCGGCCAATGCCAATCCGAAAAGCTGTAGTGCAAAATCTTTGCCAAAGATTTACCGCGCTGCGCTCAGCGGCGATGTTACTGATTTAATACTACTTTTAAACTACCTTTTTATTACACGTTCCCGACACGTTCACGCGTGCCTGCACTCAATCAGCGCGAGTCGATTCACGCGCGCACCTTTTTCGCACGACATTTTGTTAAATCATTACGCGTATCTACTCAACGTAACCCGGCTGCAGCGCGCCTGCGCGGTGCCCTGACGGGTATGCGCCGCGCTGCGAGCGGCGCTCGTAATGCCGCCGTACCGAGTTCGTGGTAAGTTGTTCATTGTTAATGGGTAGCCCGGCGTCGAAGTCGACAACCAAACGCCGGGCGACGAATAAGAACTCCAAGACGGACACATGATTCTCACTCAGATCGGACGCGCTAACCGGCGGAGCAGCTTCGCAGCGTTGACCGTAGCCCTCATGAGTCTTGCGTTGAGCGGCTCATTGGCCGCGGACCCGCTCTCGGATACCTTCCAGCCGGATGTTTTCGGCACGGGCTCTGCGCTGCAACACCGCACGCCCGGACTGACGGACCCGTTGTCGCTCGCCTGCCCGTTACCGCCCAGCGCGATTACGCTTGCGATCGCCGTCGATGTGGCGCTGTGCCGCAACCCGGCTACCCGCACCGCGTGGGCTAACGCACACCTTCAGGCCGCGGCGCTCGGCGCGGCCGAGAGCGCTTGGTTGCCGACGATCACGGGCAGCGATGCCGAGACGCGCAACTGGGGACCACACGTCGACGTCCTCGGTAACGTGGACACCGAGCCGCAGAACTCCAACGATGCCGCGTTGCAGCTGTCGTGGACGCTGTACGACTTCGGCGCCCGCACCGGCCGCATCCGCAGCGCTCGCTATCTTTTGGATGCTGCTGCCGCCACCACTACCTTTGCCGTTCAGCAGACTGCATTCAACGTCGTGCAGGACTTCTACAACGTAGTTGCGGGAAACCAGAGTGTCGCGGCCGCCAAGATCACTCAGGACACGGCCGCCGGAAGCCTGGACATCGCGCGCGCTTTGCACGAGGGCGGCGTCGCGACGCTTGCGGATGTGCTGCAGGCGGAAACCGCTTACGACCAGACGGTCCTTGCGTTCGCGCAGACCGAGCAATCGGCGGAAGGCCAAAGGGGTGCTTTGGCCATCGCGATTGGCGTTCCGGCGGATCAGCCGCTCAAGCTCGATGCGGAGCCGGTGCCCGCCGAGGTGCCCGCGCTCACGGCGCGACTGCCTGAGCTTATGAACGAGGCCGCACGGCAGCGCCCCGATTTGGCTTCCGCGCGCTCCCAGGTCGATGCAGCGGTCGCCAATGTCTCGGTGGCGCGCGCCCTGGGCTGGCCGGCGATCACACTCGCGGGTGGTCGCAATCGAATCGATACGAGTGGAGCATGCGGCACGATTTTGTCGCCCTGCGTCCCGCTGCAAAATTACAGCCAGATCGGCGTGACGGTCACCTTGCCGATCTTTACCGGGTTCAATACGTCGTACAACATCCGCCAGGCGCAAGCGCAGCTGCAAGTCCAGCAGCAAAACGCCGAGCAGGTGCGGCTGCAGGTCACGCTGGATGTCTGGAACGGGTACTACGCGCTCGATTCCGCGAACAAGCAGCTGACGGCGAGCGCGGTTCTGCTGAAAACGGCGCAGACCGATCTTGAGGTGACCGAGGGTCAGTACAAGGCCGGCGTCGCAGCGTTTATCAACGTGCTCTCTGCGCAGTCGGCTCTTGCGAGCGCGCGGCTCTCGCGTATCCAGGCTGAACTCAGCTGGGAAGTGGCCCGAGCTCAATTGGGCCTTGCGCTCGGGCGGCTCTCGGGCAGCGACCCGCTCAAGGGCCTCGTCACGTCCGAATAGTCGGGCGCCGGTAGAATACGTCATGCCCAAAGGCATCATTCTGGCCGGCGGAGCCGGCACACGGCTGCATCCCGTCACGTACGCCATCAGCAAGCAGCTCCTGCCGGTGTACGACAAGCCCATGGTGTACTACCCCCTCTCGACGCTGATGCTCGCAGGCATTCGTGACATTCTGCTGATCAGCACGCCGACTGACCTGCCCGCGTTCCAGCGCCTGCTGGGTGATGGCAAAGAATGGGGGCTTGCGCTGAGCTACGCCGAGCAGCCTAAGCCCGAGGGGCTTGCGCAGGCGTTTGTCATCGGCAAGCGCTTCATCGGCAGCGATACCGTCGCGCTCGTTCTGGGCGACAATCTTTTCTACGGCCATGGCTTGCCGGCGCAGTTGCAGCGCGCTGCCACTCGCACGCGCGGGGCGACGGTATTTGCCTACCACGTTAAGGATCCGCAGCGCTACGGCGTCGTGCATTTCGATCCGCAGGGCCGGGCGCTTGGCATAGAAGAGAAGCCGCGCGAACCGAAGTCGAGCTACGCGGTGACCGGTCTTTATTTCTACGACAACGCGGTCGCCGATATCGCGAGCGGCCTTAAGCCCTCGGCGCGCGGTGAGCTCGAGATCACCGATGTCAATCTCACGTATCTTGCCCGCGGCGAGCTGCAGGTGGAGCTCCTCGGACGTGGGGTCGCCTGGCTCGACACGGGAACGCACGAGTCTTTGCTGCAGGCCTCGATGTTCATCGAAGCGATCGAGAACAGGCAGGGCTGGAAAGTGTGCTGTCCGGAGGAGATCGCTTACAACTCCGGGTTCATCGACGCTGCACAGCTGGAGAAGCTCGCGCACCGCCTGCACAAGACCGACTACGGCGCATATCTCCTGGCGCTGCTGCGCGAGCGCACCTGATGCAATTCGAGCCGACGCGTTTGCCTGAAGTGGTGCTCATTAAGCCGCGCGTGTTCGGCGATGCACGAGGGTATTTCTTCGAAACCTGGCAGCAGGCAAGGTTTGCCGACGCCGCAATCCCCGCCGCGTTTGTGCAGGACAATCACAGCCATTCGACTCAGCACACGCTGCGTGGGCTGCACTATCAGATCAAGCAAGCTCAGGGAAAGCTCATTCGCGTCACGCGCGGAGAAGTATTCGATGTTGCCGTCGACGTACGCCGCAGTTCACCGCGCTTCGGGCAATGGGTGGGGGTCACACTGAGTGAAACCAATCACCACATGCTGTGGGTGCCGCCGGGGTTCGCGCACGGCTATCTTGCGATCAGCGAGGAGGTCGATTTTCTCTATAAGTGCACGGAGTACTACGCTCCCCAGCACGAGCGTACGATCAGCTGGAATGATCCGCAGGTGGGCGTTCACTGGCCGCTGGCGCACGGGCAGGCGCCGATACTGTCGGCGAAGGATGCGACCGGAGCCGTGCTCGCGCAGGCCGAAGTATATCCGTAAGCGGCACCACCCGCAGCGCGCTCAGGTAGCTTGCAAAAAGCGTCCTCTTGGTGCTGTACCACGCTCCTTGAATGTGCGCGAGATAGGATCCGGCGGACGAGCGGTTCATGCGCGCCGCCTCTTTTCCAGAAGCTGCAAGATGATTGGTGTCAGGATGAGCTGCATCGCAATGTCCTGCTTGCCGCCCGGGATCACGATGGAGTTGGCGCGTGACATGAAGCTCGAATCGAGCATGGAGAGCAGGTAGGGGAAATCGATTCCCCGCGGATTGGCAAAGCGGATCACGATCATCGACTCATCGGCCGTGGGAATCCAGCGCGCAACGAACGGGTTGGAGGTATCGACGATCGGCACGCGCTGAAAATTGACGTGAGTCTGGGTGAACTGCGAACAGATGTAGGTCACGTAATCGGGCATGCGTCGCAGGATCGTGTCGATGACCGCCTCGGTCGAGTAGCCGCGTGCGGCACGGTCGCGATGGATCTTCTGAATCCATTCGAGATTCACCACAGGCACGACCCCGATGCGCACATCCGCATGCCGGGCGATGTCGACGCTGTCGGTCACAACAGCGCCATGCAGGCCTTCGTAGAACAGAAGATCGCAATTGTCGGGAAAGGGCTCCCAGGGCGTAAAGGTGCCGGAGGGCAAACCGTAGAGCTTCGCCTCCTCATCATCGTGCACATAGTGACGAGTGCGCCCGGTGCCCGTCTTGCCGAATTGCCTGAACGTTGCTTCAAGCTCGGAGAGCAGATTTGCCTCCGGGCCGAAGTGACTGAAGTGCCGGTTGCCTTGCGCGGCTTCGGTTGCCATGACGCGCCGCATCTCCCCCCGGTCGTAGCGGTGGAAGGCATCTCCCTCGATGTATGCGGCGTTGATGTTCTCGCGGTGAAAGATGGTCTCGAATGTGCGGCGAACCGATGTGGTGCCAGCGCCCGAGGAGCCAGTGACGGAGATGATGGGATAGGCGACCGACATGTCAGCTCCGGAACAATCCGCGTCGGCCAAACAGCGGTGAGCGCTCCCCGATCGGATGCGGGTCGAGGTGGTAACGGTCCAGGCGCGCGACCTCTTCGCGCGACCCGAAGAGCAGGGGAATACGTTGGTGCAACGAGCGCGGCTGCACATCGAGGATGCGCCGGTGGCCGGTTGAGGCCGCACCGCCTGCCTGTTCGATGAGCCACGCGATGGGGGTCGCTTCGTAAATCAAGCGCAGACGGCCCTGGCGATAGCCGTTGCGAACGTCGCCCGGGGACAAATAGATGCCGCCGCGCGAAAGCACTCGATGCGCCTCGGCGACCATCGAGGCGATCCAGCGCATGTTGAAGTCCGTACCGCGCGGGCCTTCCGCTCCCTTCAGGCAGTCATCCACGTAGATGCGGATCGGCTCGTCCCAATAGCGATGATTGGACGCGTTGATCGCGAACTCCTGAGTCGTCGGGGGCACGTTGACGTGTTGCGCCGTCAGGTGAAATGTTGCAGAGGAGCGATCAAGTGTAAACACATGCGTGCCAGCGCCAACCGTCAGTACAAACGCGGTTTGTGGCCCGTAGATCGCGTAGCCCGCGGCCACCTGACGGGCGCCCGGCTGCAGGAACGCATCCGCGTCGCTGCGCGAGCCCTCGTTGGGCGCACGCAGAACCGAGAAAATCGTCCCCACCGAAACATTGGTATCTATGTTGGAAGAGCCATCAAGGGGGTCGATCGCGACCAGAAGCTGGCCCCGGGGATCAAGCTCAATCGGCTCCTCCATTTCTTCGGAGGCGAGCGCGGCGACCGGCGTGCCGCGCAAGCCCTCGACCAGCATGTCGTGGGCCCGCACATTGAGCTCTTTCTGTGGGTCGCCGATGGCGCGGCCACCATTGATGGTAGCGCCGAGTGATCCTGCAAGAGCCCCTGCGCCGATGAGCTGCGAGATCGAAGCACACACCTTCGCCAGGGCAATCACGGTGTCCGCAACGGCGGCATCCTGCGCCGGACCTTGCGCCCAGGTTGAGAGGTGCTGCGCCAGTGTCGGCACGCTCCTCATGAAGACGCCTTCGCTGGCGCAATGCTGAACACGCTGCTGCCGCGGATATCCGCCGCCTCGATCGTCACAAGATCCTCGGCGCTGATCTCGTTGCAAATTTCGACGAGCCGCATCGCTTGGCGCAGGCGCGAGCGGTCGAAGGCATTGCGAATTGAGCGCGCGTTGGCAAAGTTGGGCTGCTGGCGGCGCTGCACGATGTACTCGCGCAGCGCCTGACGCGCGCCCTCGCTCAGCTGGTACTCGGCCTGTTGCGCAAGCTTTTCAACAATGCTCAGGAGCTCGGCATCTGCGAAGTCCGGAAAGTGCACGTGATGGGCGATGCGTGAGCGAAAGCCCGGATTGGAGGCGAAGAACTGATCCATGCGCTCCTTGTAGCCCGCGAGAATGACGGTCAGATCGTCGCGCTGGTTTTCCATGACCTGCAGGAGAATTTCGATCGCTTCCTGCCCGTAGTCCTTCTCATTCTCGGGACGGTGCAGGTAGTAGGCTTCATCGATGAAGAGCACTCCGCCCATGGCGCGCTTCAGGATGTCCTTCGTCTTGGGCGCGGTGTGACCGATGTACTGGCCGACGAGGTCATCGCGCGTGACGGAGACGAGGTGGCCTTTGCGGATGAATCCCAGCCGATGCAGGATTCCCGCCATGCGCAGCGCGACGCTGGTCTTGCCGGTGCCGGGATTGCCCGTGAAGGCCATGTGCAGCGTGGGCGCGCCCGAGGAGAAGCCGAGCTGCGCGCGCGCCCGGGTGACCAGCAGGAATGCCGCGATTTCACGGATGCGGCGCTTCACCGGTTCAAGACCGACAAGATCCTTGTCGAGCTCCGCCAGGAGCGGCCCGATCTCGCTGTCCGCGTACAAGGCACGCAGATCAATGCGGCGGCTCTTTGCCCCCGAAGCGGCGGGCGCTGTCTCACCCATAGCGCCGTCCCGCGGGGCGATCTGTCGCGTAGGAATGCAGTGAATACCGGATTGAGCGGCCGCGCTCCTCTGTGCGCTCGAGCCGGAAGCCTGGCTCTTCCGAGGGGCGGTGCACGATGAATGAGAGCCGCACAGTCTCCCAGCCGTGCGTCGCGTCGAAGGCGTTGATACGCACATATTTCTGCGGGTGTGCCGCGCGGCAGGCGACAACCTCCTGGATCACGCCCGCGGCATCGCGCAGATCGAACATCGGTAGTCCCCACATCTCCCAATAAGTGTTTCGTGGATGCGGATCGTCGGTGTATTCGACGCCCAAGGCCCAGCCCTTGCCGAGCGCGTATTCAACCTGGGCGCTGATCTGCTTATCGGTAAGGTCGGGCAGAAACGAGAAGGTACCTTGGGTGAGTCGCACGCGAATAAGCTCCGAGAGGATGTTATGAGGCGGTGGCAGTGGCCACGTAGTCGACGGTATCGGTCGAGGTGTAGTCGAAAGTGACGTCTTTCCAGGTATCGAGCGCAGCGCGCAGTGGCTGACAGGAACGGGCGGCGCTCTCGAGAATCTGCGGTCCTTCGGTACGAATGTCGCGCCCTTCGTTGCGGGCGAGAATCATCGCCTCGAGCGCGACGCGATTCGCCGTCGCACCCGCCTGAATGCCCATCGGGTGGCCGATAGTGCCGCCGCCAAATTGCAGCACAACGTCTTCGCCGAGATAGTCGATGAGCTGATGCATCTGCCCGGCGTGGATGCCGCCGGATGCGACCGGCATGACCTTGCGCAATCCGGCCCAATCCTGCTCGAAGAAAAGCCCATGCGCGAGGTTCGCCGGCGCGCGCGCCTCACGCAGCGTGTCGTAAATCCCGGCGATGACGGCCGGATCCCCTTCGAGCTTGCCGACGATGGTGCCGGCGTGAATGTGGTCAACGCCTGCCAGGCGCATCCATTTGGAGATGACGCGGAAGGAGACGCCGTGATTTTTCTGACGGCTATAGGTTGAATGCCCTGCGCGGTGCAGATGCAGGATCATGTCGTTGGCGCGCGCCCACTTGGCCATCGATTGGATGGCCGTGTAGCCGATGACAAGGTCAATCATCACGATGACGCTGCCCAAGTCGCGCGCAAAATCCGCACGTTCGTACATGTCCTCCATCGTGGCGCCGGTGACGTTGAGATAATGCCCCTTTACTTCGCCGCTTTCAGCGGCGGCGCGGTTGACCGCCTCCATGACGTATAGAAAGCGGTCGCGCCAGTGCATAAAGGGCTGCGAGTTGATGTTCTCGTCGTCTTTGACAAAATCGAGGCCGCCTTTGAGCGCCTCGTAAACCACTCGTCCATAGTTCTTGCCGGAGAGTCCGAGCTTTGGTTTTGCAGTTGCCCCCAGGAGCGGGCGACCGAACTTATCGAGCCGCTCGCGCTCCACAACAATTCCGGTCGGCGGCCCTTGGAAGGTCTTGACGTACGCCACGGGTAGACGCATGTCCTCGAGGCGCAGCGCCTTCACGGGCTTGAATCCGAACACGTTGCCAATCAGTGAGGCCGTTAGATTGGCGATGGAGCCCGGCTCGAAGAGGTCAAGATCGTAGGCGATATAAGCGAAATACTGGTCGGGCGAGCCCGGCACACGCTCCACGCGGTACGCCTTGGCGCGGTAGTTTTCGCTCGCCGTGAGGCGGTCAGTCCACACGACGGTCCACGTGGCGGTCGATGATTCGCCTGCGACCGCTGCTGCGGCCTCGACGGGGTCGACGCCCTCTTGCGGCGTGATGCGAAAGACCGCCAGTACGTCCGTGTCTTTCGGCTCGTAATCAGGCTCGTAGTAACCCATCTTCGCGTACGGAATGACGCCCGGGGTGTAGCGCTTTCGCGCCGCGCTTGCATGTTTCGGCTTATCGTTCACTGCCGCGCCTGCCTCCAATTAGTGTTGTGAGCAGCAGAGTGCAGGAACTTGGCTATTTAGTATATTTAAAGTAATTTGCGTATGGGATAAAATATATTTAACTCATGCGCCACATCACCCTGCGTCAACTGCGCACGTTCACCACCGCTTTGCGCGCCGGCAGCTTCGCAGCAGCAGCGGAAAAGCTGCACATCACCCCGCCGGCGGTATCCGTCCAGATGCGCCAGCTTGAGGAGCTTGCCGGCATGCCGATTGTGCAGCGCGGCGCGGAGGGCCTTATGTCAACTGACGCCGGGCGCGAGCTTGCACAAGCTGCTGGGCGCATCGAGGCGGCACTGGCGGAGTGTGATGACGCCCTGGCGGCCCTTCGAGGACTGGATAGTGGCCGAGTCTCCGTGGGCGTCGTCAGCACGGCCAAGTATTTTGCACCGCAGGTGCTCGGTGCGTTCGCGCGAGCGCACCCCTCGGTCGAGATTCGTCTCGAGGTCGGCAATCGCGCCGCGATTCTCGCGGCGCTTGAGGCAAGCACGCTGGATCTTGCTCTCACAGGTTGGCCGCCGGGAAAGATGGCCGTGCAGAAGGCACCTCTTGGCGAGCACCCGCACATCATCATCGCGCGGCCGGATCATGCGCATGCAGGCCGGCGCCGCGTAGCCGCAGCGGCGCTTGCGCAGGAGACCTTTCTCGTGCGTGAACCGGGATCGGGTACGCGGCTTCTTATGGAAGGCGTGTTCGCAAGCGCCCGCGTCACACCGCGCATCGGCATGGAAATGGGCAGCAACGAGACCATCAAGCAGGCGGTGATTGCGGGCTTAGGGATCGCATTCATTTCGGCGCACACGGTGGCGGTAGAGCTTGCGGACGGTCGACTCGTCGCGCTTGACGTGATCGGCCTGCCGGTCATGCGTACGTGGTTCATCGTGAACCTAGCCAACCGCCGCCTCATGCCATCAGCGGCGGCGCTGCGGCAGTTCATGATCGATGAGGGCCATGCGTTCCTGCCGCGATTTCCGGCGTCAAATGATGCTGCGGCCGGCGCCCACACGCGGCGCTTGTCCAAGGGCAAACGCCGATTGCGTGTTCGCGTGCACGCGCCCGGGCCGGAGCGCCTGACGTGAAGGAGGGCGTTCCGAAGGTCGAGATCCTCGATTTTGAGGCAGGCGCGCGGGCGGCACGCGGAGTTGCCGTGGTGATCGACGTATTCCGGGCGTTCACGGTCGCCTGCTACGCGTTTGCCAACGGCGCGGACCGCATCATTCCCGTGGCGGAGATCGAGGAGGCCCGTCGGCTCAAGCGTGAGAATCCCGATTTCATCACTCTGGGTGAGCGTCATGCGCGAAAGCTTGAGGGTTTTGACTTCGGTAATTCACCGGCTCATATCGAGCACGAGGATTTCACGGGCCGCACGCTGGTACACACCACGCACGCGGGTACCCAGGGCCTGGTGAACGCCACCGCGGCGGACATCGTGCTGACCGGTAGCCTGGTGAATGCGGCCGCTATCTGCCGTTATATCGAGCGTGTGGCGCCGGCTGAGGTAAGTCTCGTGCGGATGGGACAGGATGCGCGCGAGCGCTGTGCGGAAGACGATCTGTGCGCCGAGCTTCTGGCGCAGCGCCTGCGCGGCGGGCATTTCGACACGCGCACGATCCGGCCGCGTCTGAAGGCGGCGCCAAGCGCGCACAAGTTTTTCGATCCCGAGGCGACTTGGGCGCCGGAGCGCGATTTCGAGTTGTGCACGGACGCCGACCGCTTCGACTTCGTCCTGCAACTCAACTCTGCCGGCCCCGGCCCTGCGCAGTTGCAGGCGCTCGGCGCTTGATATGGAATAGTGCGCGTGAGCACTACTAACAGAATCTCGAGGCGCCGTTTCCTCCTCGGTGTGCCGCTCGGGCTCGCGCCAATCGCCGCGCTTCGATGGAACGGGGCGGAAGGCGCGGCGCAAGCACTCCTTAGTCCAGCCGACCCCGCCGCAAGAGCCGTGAAGTACGTGGAAGATGCCAAGCGCGCCCCCGAGGCGGGCAAAGGCAACAACTGCGCCAACTGTGCGCTTTATCAGGGCGTCACCGGTTCGACGCAGGGCTCTTGCCAGCTCTTTCCGGGCAAAGACGTCAAGGCTGCAGGCTGGTGCTCCTCGTGGGCGGCGCAGATGTAGGCGTCGCGCTGCGGCGATTAAGCTGATTCAGCATCATCCGCGCGGAAGACCGGAGGGGCAACTGCAGCGCGCTCCGGGTGCGCAGGCATTCACAATGCGACAGCGAGGTTTTCAATGGCGAAGCCCGTGATCAACGTCTCTCAGGGGCCGACGCACTCGGCGCAGAGCGGACAGCACTTTGCCTACTCGATGACGGAGCTTGCCGCAGAACTTGGCGCACGCGCGATCGGCGCCAACGTCACGCGCGTGCCTCCCGGCAAAGCCGCCTTCCCTTACCATCACCATTACGCGAACGAGGAGCATTTCTTTGTGCTCGAGGGCTCGGGCGTGCTTCGCTGCGGCGATGAGACCTATAGGGTCGCGAAGTACGATTACATTGTGAGTATTCCCGGAGGCCCCGATCGCGCCCATCAGCTCATCAACACCGGCACCGAGGACCTGGTGTATCTGGCCATCTCAACGAGTGTGGTTCCAGAGGTGTGCGGCTATCCGGACTCTGCGAAGGTGGGCGTGCGCACCGCGCCCTTTGGCGAGCCCAGCTCGCGATTCCTGATTCCGGATGACTGCAAGGACACCGTGGGTTACTGGGAGCGCGAGGACGGTGAGCGCGTGGCGCAAATCGTCCGCAAAGATCGCGTGCGCTGAGCCTTCGCCGGGTGAACTTCGCGCCGCGTGGTGCGTTGGATGAGCAGTCGGGCGAAGCGTTGTCTTGGCGAGGTCAGAGGGAGATTCTATGCGAAGCGTCACGCGCGGCATCGCCGGAGGCATGGTGGTGGCACTGCTTGCCTCCTGCGGAGGCAGCAACAACTCCTCGCAGCCGTCTACGCCGAGTACCCCTCAGCGAGGCGACCTGCTGGAAACCCCGACGCTGGTCGCTTCTTACTCGGTGACGGACCTTGCAGCCGAGCTCGCCGGCAACGACGTAGGCAAGTTGCTGCTGACGCTCACCTATCCGCCACAATGCTCCATCGACGTATATCACTTCGAATACGAAACGGTGGGCGCTGCCTCGGAGCTCACGAGCGCCTCGGGCGCGCTGATGGTCTCGTCGGGCTCAGGCGGCACGTGCAGCGGCGCACGGCCGGTGCTGTTGTATGCGCACGGCACCAACACCGACCGGGCGTTTGATATTGCGGAGCTCAACAATTCAAACGCGGAAGGCATTCTCCTGGCCTCGATCTTCGCTTCCGCGGGATATATCGTCGTCGCGCCCAATTACGCGGGTTACGACACTTCGACTCTCTCCTATCACCCATACCTGGATGCCGATCAGCAGTCAAAGGACATGATCGATGCGCTGGCAGCCGCCCGCGCCGCGTTGCCGACGCTCTCGACATCCGTCACGGATGGCGGGAAGCTTTTCATCACCGGCTATTCGCAGGGCGGCCACGTGGCGATGGCGACCCATCAGGCGATGC
>Ga0302324_100011313_pt1 | contig 18329 bp, 10 predicted proteins | sample Palsa_T0_1_FD_201949 | JGI IMG/M metagenome (GOLD analysis project Ga0302324, IMG submission 201949) | Peat permafrost microbial communities from Stordalen Mire near Abisko, Sweden - Palsa_T0_1 | ecosystem: Environmental > Terrestrial > Soil > Palsa > Peat permafrost | place: Sweden: Abisko... | reverse complement strand
AATCCTGTTACCAGCGATGCGAACTATCAGGCCAATATCGCCAACGCCGGCAATATCGCCGCATGGCAGGCGGCAGGCGTTACTGCCCCGACTCAGGTACTCGGCGGCCAGGAATTTCCCGGGGTCGGCGGCAATTCTCGCGACGCGTACTACACCGATTGGAGCAACGTCGGTCCGCGCGTCGGGTTTGCCTATGCGGTCAACACCAACACAGTCGTCCGCGGCGGTTGGGGCATCGTCTATCAGGGCGGCTTGGAAGGCGGGAGCAACGGCGGCTTCGCAGAAACCACACCCTACGTTTCCTCCCCGAATGGCGGCATCACGCCCAGCACTGCCTTCCAATCAGGATCTCCCTATGCTGGCGTGACCCTCCAGGCGCCTCAGGGAAGTTCGCAGGGGCTTTTGACAAATATAGGCAACAGCGGCCTCGCATTCGATTTTCCCCAGCGCAAGCTGCCGCTCGGGGAGGTTTTCTCCTTTGGCTTCCAGCGCGAGTTGCCGGGAAGGGTAGTTATTGATGCCCGGTACGCGGCGAATTACTCCTACAGAAACCGCACGTTTGTCTGGTTGAGCGCGGCCGATACGTCGCTGGCGGAGTGGAAGGCCGCCATCGCCAACCCGAATCTATTTACCGCGCAGGTTCCAAATCCCTACTACAACGTAGCCGCCGCGTATCAGGGAGGCAGCGGCTGCGGAGCCTACCCAACCATATGGGCTCTCGATCTGCTGCAGCCTCTTGGCCAGTATTGTTATGGAGGAGGTCCCTCCCTGGTGGGACAGTACAACAAGCCGATCGGCAGGAACTGGTATAACGGCCTTGAAATCAAAGCCAGCCGTCACATCTATGGAAGTAGCCGCGGGCTCTTCTTCCAAGCCGCCTACACCTGGTCAAAGACGATCAACGGAGACGGTTACCCATTTGGATGGCCATTCCAAGGCTCAGCCGCTGCCGTTCCCGGCGGCGTCAGCCCGAAACAGCAGCATATTATCGCCAGTACCGATCGCGATCAGATCCTCTCGATCACCCCGGTTTGGGATCTCCCTTTCGGCAAGGGTTCGCTGTTCTTCTCGAATCCCCCGGCACCCGTTGGAGTGTTCATCAACGGCTGGACGCTCAGTTCCGTAATCCAAATACAGAGCGGACAGCCCGTTGGGCTCAATAACGGCTGGACGGACAGTTGCCCGTTGAGCCAATTGCGCCCATCGCACGCACCCGGCGTAGGAGAATGGCTCAGGAATGATGCCACCACCCTCAGCAATTGCTGGAGTCAGATCCCGAACGTCGATGGATACACCTGGGGATTGCAAACTCTGCCCACGCAAGACTCCGCGGTGCGCCAGCCCAGCGTCGCGGACATCGACCTTTCATTGCAGAAAAGCACGGCGATCCGGCAGAATATGAGTTTCATTCTTCGCCTGGATGCCTTCAATTCATTTAACTCGCCGCAATTTGGCGGGCCGGACAGCAATCCTGCAGACGGAACACCGGTGTACACTCCGGGGTCCGGCTGGAGCGGTTTCGGCACGATTGGCCCAACCCAGTACAACTTCCCGAGAATTCTGAAGGTCTCCGGCAAAATCACGTTCTAGCCCGTTACCCATGGCCCGATTTCTGTGCAGCCAGCCACGGCGCGCAGAAATCGGGCACCACTTCGACACGACTCCGCAGTGACGAAAAGCATTCCGATGGCACCGGCTCGCCACAAAGACGACCCGACCGCGGCGATTGATTGCGCAGAGCGGATCACCTGCACGGCTGCTGCCTTCCATTGAGCCTTAAACGCAATGCAACCGAAAACTCAAGCTGGAGGAACCACGCATGCGCAGAGTCAGCTTCGGAGCCGTGACTTACCGTCAACTACTCAGCCTGGTGGCCTGCGCAGTTGCAGGCTTTTCGCTAATGCCGGGGGCAGCAGCCCAGCGGCAGGCGCTCGCGACCCGAGTGGCCGCGCCCGCAGATGCTGCACCGATCGCGTCGTTACCTGGCGGGCAGACGCTGCGACTGGAATTATCGCTGCCTCTGCGCAACGAGGCGCAGCTACAGACGTTCCTGCAGCAGCTCAACGATCCTTCGAACCCGCACTATCGGCAGTATCTGAGCATCCAACAATTTACAGAGCAATATGGGCCAACAGCCGGCGACTATAGCAAAGTCATTGCTTTTGCCCAACGGAACGGATTGACGGTGACGCGTACTTTCGCCAATCGGATTGTGGTGAACGTGAGCGGCCCGGTCGCCAATGTGAATAAGGCCTTCAGCGTCACGATTAAGCAGTACCGGCATCCGACGGAACAGCGTGCGTACTATGCTCCGGATGTCGAGCCGACTGTCGAAGCGGGTGTCCCGTTGCTTACGGTGAACGGCCTGAGCACGCTGAACCTGCCCCATCCGATGCTGAAGCAGGCGACGAAGAGCCAGGTCCTATCCAGCGATACGACGGGCTCCGGACCGGACGGCCAGTTTCTGGGCAGCGACATACGCGCGGCGTATGCGCCCGGAGTGACTCTGAACGGTGCAGGGCAGACGGTCGGCCTGATCGAACTTGGCCCGTACAACCTGAGCGACGTGCAGGCGTACTTCAGCACGATTGGGCAACCGCTCAAGGTACCCATCTACAACGTGCTGCTGGATGTAGACGGAGCATGCTCCGGAACGCCGGCCACGGGCGGCTGCGATGACGGCGAAGAGGTGATCGACATGGAGCAGGCCATCTCGATGGCTCCGAATCTCGCCGGTTTGATCATCTACGAAGCATACGGCTCCGGCAGCGATGCCCTCACCGCCTTTACGCAGGCAGCCAGCGATGACATCGCGAAGCAGCTCAGCCTGTCGTTTGGCTGGGGCGGCACGCCATCCACCGAATCGGGCTACGAGCAAATCTTCCTGGAACTGCAGGCGCAGGGGCAGAATGTGTTTGTGGCGTCGGGCGATTCGGGAGCCAACGTTGGCGGAGTGGGGTATCCAGGAAACAGCCCGAACATTACGGACGCGGGCGGCACCGATCTGACGACCAGCGGGGCAGGAGGCCTGTGGGCCTCGGAGACAGCGTGGGTGGGTAGCGGGGGCGGATGGAACACCGCGTCACCGATTCCTGCTTACCAGGTTCCCGTCATCAATAGTCTCAACCAGGGATCGCCGAGCTATCGCAATATTCCTGACGTAGCGATGGAGGCGAACACCGACAACTACTTTTGCGCCAATGGCGCGTGCACCGAAGGCATTGGTGGAACCAGCCTGGCGGCCCCGCGGTGGGCCGGATTTCTTTCTCTGGCCAATGAGCAGGCCGACGGCAACTCCGTTTCGTTCCTGAATACGACGATTTACACGCTAGGTCAGAAGTCAAATTACGACAACGAGTTTCACGATATTACGGTAGGCAACAACTTCAACAGTTCCAGCCCTGATTTATTCAGTGCTGTGATCGGCTACGATCTGACTACCGGATGGGGAACGCCGACCGGTCAGAACCTGATCGACGCGCTGGCGCCCGTCACTTCTGGAGCAGCTAACTTTAGTTTGACCGCTTCGCCCACTACCGTTTATCTCACGCCTGGTAGCGACGGAGCGAGCGCAGTCACCATTGCGCCCGTTCATGGCTTCGCGGGTACGGTCGATCTCACCGCTGCGGTCATTGGATCGCCCGCAGGGGTGAGCGCCACTCTCAGCCAGAACGCCATTGCGGAATCCGGTTCAGCTACTCTCAGCATCGAGACGACCTCGGCAACGCCAGGCGGCAACTATCTGGTCGCGGTCACGGGAATCAGCGGCGGAATCTCCCATACCGCTTATGTGGAGATTGGACTGCCATTCTTCGCGCTGTCGATATCACCAACGAGTCTCTACCTCAATCAGGACGGAACAGCGACGGCCAGGCTGACCGTTACTCCGCAAAATGGTTTCAGCGGCAGGGTGAGCTTTGCTCCCCTCACGGGTCTTCCGGAGGGCGTGAGGGCGTGGATCCGTCAGGATGGCCGAAGCAATAGTGCGACGCTGACCCTGGCGGCCAGCAGCTACGCATTGACCGGTGTGGATACGGCGCTTTCGATTACGGCGAATTCCGGGGTTCTGACGCAGACCATTTCTTCCGCAGCTCTGGCAGTGAGCGCTGCCACCGGCGACCGGGGCGTCGGCTTACCCGTGGACCTGTCCGGCTCCTACAACGACACGGGCATCTACGCGAACGGCGCAACCTACTCCACTAGCGGTGGTCTGGATGGCGGCGGGTATTCCTACTCGGCCAGTCTGTTGACAAATGCGCGGGTCCTCAGTGGTGTTGCGTTCCGGCTAGGTCCGGTCGGCAAACCGGACGCAGTTTACGGAGCGGGGCAGACGATTCCATTGCCTGCTGGGCGTTTTACTGCGCTGCAACTGCTTGCCACTGGAATTGAGGGTGAGCAAGCGGGACAGACGCTGACCGTGACCTATACAGACGGCACGTCGTCGCAATTCACGCAGAGCTTCAGTGACTGGTACACGCCGGGAGACAATCCCAGCGAGGCCGAAGCTGTGGCGATGCCGTACCGCAACGTCGCCAATGGCACGCAGGACGACGCGCAGTTCAATCTTTACAACTACACGTTTATTCTGCAGAGCGGAAAGACCGTGAAGAGTTTCACTCTGCCGAATAACCGCGATGTTGTTGTGCTGGCGGCGACGCTGACTCAGCAATACCTGGGAGATCCAGTGAATCTCACATCGGCATTTGACGCCAACGGCATCTACACCGACGGAACGGAGTTCGCTTCGGATGGTGGTCTGGATGGGGGAGGGGCTGCCTATTCGGCGAACCTGCTCGGCGATGGGGCGGGAGCGTCTGCCGTCGTGGTGGACGGCATTGGCTTCAACATCGCGCCGCCCAATGTGAGCAATGCGGTGTACGGCACGGGCACGGCGATTGCGCTGCCGCCGGGACACTTCAGCACGTTAAGAATTCTGGGTACCGGTGTCCAGGGCGACCAGACATCGCAGGTGCTGACCGTGACCTACACGGACGGAACGAGGCAGAAGATTACACAGAATTTCAGTGACTGGTACAGCCCACAGGATTATCCAGACGAGCTGGATGCGATCAAGATGACTTACCGCGACTACAACGACGGAACCGAGGACACTGGACCCTTCAATTTATACGAGTACACTCTCCCGCTTTATCGGGAGAAGGTGGCGAAGAGCCTCACGCTGCCGGTTAATCGGTATGTGCTGGCTTTGGCCGTGACGCTGGTGGATGACGATCGCGTTCCGTGCGGGCCTCGCCGGTGGTGATGTCCTCGCTGCGCGCTGCAAACGCTCGGCCATGTCCGCGCAGGGTTCCGGACGAGCGACTACTCTTTTTTAAGACGGACCGCTGCGCCTACGCGCAGCCGGCATTCTCCTCCTTTCACCTTGATGTAACTGGAGATTTGTGATGCGGAAGTTTTCCAGGATGATTGGGACTGCCCTGGCGATTTTCACGATGGCGTCGGGGATGGGACAGACGCAGACGAGCAAGAGTCCGGACCTTTCCAAGCAGCCAACGCTGTATGTAGTCGGGTATGCGCACCTCGACACAGAATGGCGATGGGAGTATCCCCAGGTCATTGACGAGTATCTCCGCAAGACCATGGAAGATAACTTCACTCTCTTCGACAAGTATCCGCATTACATCTTCAATTTCAGCGGAGCCAATCGCTATCGGTTTATGAAGGAGTATTTTCCGGAGGACTTTGCAAGACTGAAGAAGTATGTCGATGACGGAAGATGGTTCCCGGCGGGCTCGTCAATGGAAGAGGGAGACGTGAACGCTCCCAGCGCGGAAGCGATCATACGGCAAATCCTCTACGGGAATAACTGGTTCCGCAAGGAGCTGGGGAAATCCAGCGCCGAGTTCATGCTGCCGGACTGCTTCGGATTTCCGGCGTCGCTTCCAACCATCCTGGCTCACTCCGGCGTCAAGGGCTTCTCGACGCAGAAGCTGGTGTGGGGTTCCTCGGCGGACGGCGGCGGTCCGGAATCGCTGGAGCGGACGCCGGAAGGGACACCATTCAATGTGGGCGTATGGGTCGGCCCCGATGGCGAAAGCGTCCTCGCAGGTCTCAACCCCGGCAGTTATGGAGGCGAGATCGAGACAGATCTCTCCAAGCCTCTGCCTCCGCAGCCTCCCAATCCCGCCATTGAGGATCTACGAGCAAGGATTGATACGTTCCAGCAGAAAAGACAGCAGGCCAGACAGAACGGCAAGCCTCCGGATGAGAAAGATTTGCAGGAGATGTTTACTCTGCGCAACGAACAGGGCGCGCTTGCCATGGTGCAGCGGGACAACGATTTTCAACGATACCAGGGCGACTGGGCCGCGCGCGTGGAGCAGAATGGCAAGGTCAGCGGTGTCTTCACCGATTATCACTACTTCGGAACCGGTGACATTGGCGGGTCTCCGAGTGAAGACTCGGTGAAGAGGCTGGAAGCCATTGTGACGCAGGGGAGCGCGAGTATTCCGCCTGAAGATCAGTTTTTTCGTGGGGACCAGCAGCATCCTGAGTGGCCTGCGGTCAAGGTTGGGGACGGCCCGGTGCATGTCATCTCCGCGACTGCAGACCAGATGTTTCTGAATATCACGCCCGCTGAAGTGGCTCGTCTTCCGCGTTACACCGGCGAAATGGAGTTGACGAATCATTCCGCCGGATCACTCACTTCGCAGGCCTACCAGAAGCGCTGGATCAGAAAGGAAGAGCTGTTAGCCGATGCAGCAGAGAAGTCGTCGGTCGCTGCTGCATGGCTGGGCGCGCGCCACTATCCACTTGAACGGCTAAACGATGCGTGGACGCTGGCGATGGGCGCGCATTTTCATGACCTCGCCGCTGGAACCGCGACACCGCGGGCCTACCAGTTCGCGTGGAACGACGATGTGATCGCGATGAACCAATTTGCCGATGTGTTGAACAGCGCTGTCGAAGGCGTCTCCGCCGCGCTGAATACCGAGACGAAAGGAGTGCCTCTGGTTGTCTTCAATCCGCTGAATATTGCGCGAGAAGATATCGTCGAAGCCAGCGTCCACTTCCCCGGAGAGATCCCAAAGGCCGTTCACGTCGTCGCTCCTGACGGAAAGTCCCTCCCGGCACAGATGTCGGATGGCAAAGTCATCTTCACGGCCAATGTGCCGTCTGTCGGCTATGCGGTTTATGATGTCCAATCCGGCGTTGCGGCAGGTGCTTCACCGTCGCACCTGCACGTGTCAAAGAACGAGCTGGAAAACGAGTACTATCTCGTCAAGCTGAATGAAGACGGTGACGTTTCCAGCATCTTCGATAAGACAGCAGGCAAGGAGTTGCTCGCATCCCCGGCGCGCCTCGCCATTTCTTACGACAACCCCGTGCACTGGCCGGCCTGGAATATGGATTGGGATCAGGAGCAGGCGGCGCCGAAGGCGTATGTGGCAGGACCTGCGCAGATCCGGGTGGTCGAAGACGGGCCCGTACGCGTAGCAATAGAAGTGTCGCGGGAAACTGCGGGATCGCGCTTCGTTCAGACGATTCGTCTTTCTGCGGGCGATGCGGGCAAGCGGGTCGAGTTTGCAAACGCGATTGACTGGAACACCAGGCAATCCAATCTCAAAGTAGTCTTCCCTCTCACAGCTTCGAACACGCTGGCCACCTATAACTGGGACATCGGCACCATCGAGCGGCCCACCGCGGAGCCAAAGAAATTCGAAGTGCCGTCGCATCAGTGGATCGACTTGACAGACATGAGCGGTGCATTCGGAGCGACAATTCTGACTGACTGCAAGAATGGATCGGACAAGCCTGACGATCACACGATTCGCCTGACATTGATTCGTACTCCTGGCACAGGCGGAGGATACGCGGACCAGGGCACGCAGGATATCGGGCATCACGAGTTTGTTTACGGCATCGCAGGACACACCGCGGGATGGCGCGAAGGGCAAACCGACTGGCAAGCGGAGCGATTGAATGCATCGCTCATTGCCTTCGAGACCGCGAAGCACACGGGCCGGCTGGGCGGAACCTTTTCGTTGCTGAAGGTTGACAATCCGCGAGTGCGGGTCCTGGCATTGAAGAAAGCGGAGTTGTCCGACGAGATCATCGTGCGCCTGGTAGAACTCGATGGCAGACCGCAGCCACATGTCCGCATCTCGTTCGCAACGCCCATCACCAGTGCGCGCGAAGTCAACGGTCAGGAACAGCCGGTGGGTCCGTCTACCGTAAGCGAAGGTGCGCTCGTCAGTTCGTTCACTGCGTATCAGCCGCGTACATTCGCGGTGCGCCTGGCCGCGCCCACGTCCTCGGTGATGGGTGTACGGTCACAGCCGGTAACGTTGGCCTATGACACAGCTACCGCCAGCAACCACGGCGAGGCATCTGCAACTGGTTTCGACGGTAAAGGAGATGCGCTGCCTGCAGAGTTGCTTCCATCAGATATCGAGTTCAACGATGTCACATTCCATCTTGCTCCTGCTGGCGCACCGAATGCGATTGTGGCAAGAGGCCAGACGATCTATCTACCGCCTGGCGACCACAATCGCGTCTACCTGTTGGCAGCATCGACCGATGGGGATCAGAAGGCCACGTTCGCAGTGGGCAACAGCAAGACCGAGCTTGATGCTCAGGACTGGAGCGGATTCATTGGTCAGTGGGATGATCGCCAATGGAGTTCGAAAGACGTCGCGAATGACAACTACGGTGAAATGACGGGTCTAAAGCCCGGTTTTATCAAACGCGCGAATCTGGCCTGGTACTCGAATCATCACCACAATGCAGCGGGACAGAATGTCGCCTACGCCTATTCCTATCTGTTTGGATATGCAATCGACCTGCCACCGGCAGCGAAGACCATCGTGCTGCCGAACAATGACAAGATTCGCATTTTGGCGATCTCTGTTGCCGATGAAAATCCAGAAGCGCAGCCCGCGCAACCGCTCTATGATGTGCTTCCTTCACCGAACGCTGGACCCAGCGACTTTGCGCTTTCGACGTCGTCATCCGGCGTGTCGGTTCCGCAGGGTCGGTCTGCCACAACCCAGATCATGGTGATGCCGCTGGGCGGCTTCAATGGAAATGTCAGCCTGACTGCATCGGGAGTTGCGCAAGGAGTGACGGCAACATTCAGCCCGGCCAGTACTTCCGGAACAAGCAAAATCACTCTGACGGCAAGCGCTTCGACGGCTCCGGGAACTGCAACAGTCACCATTCATGGACTGTCGGGCAACTCATCGCATGCCGCGACCATTGATGTGACGGTGACTCCGGTTCTAACCGGAACGGTGTCCGTCGATCTCTCTTCGGCGTATAACATCACCGGGATTTACAACGACGGGGCGAAGTTCCCGCAAGCAGAGAGCCTCGACAACGATGGCTACGCTTTCTCCGAACAACTGCTTGGTCAGGAACAGGTAGGAGACGGAGTGGTCTTCAAACTTGGACCTGCCAATGCTCACGACGCGGTCACCAGTTCGACCATCACCCTCCCCAATGGTAAATTTTCCAGCCTGAAAATTCTCGCTACGGCGGTCAACGGGGATCAGGAAATGCAAGACTTCATTGTCAACTACGCCGACGGTACCTCCGCTTCGTTTACACAGAGCTTGAGCGACTGGTCGCGGCCGGGTGGGTTCGCGGACGAGTCTGCGGCAGTGAATATGCCCTATCGTCTCGCCGCGGACGGCTCTACCGACGCCAATTCGTTCTATATTTCTGCCTATTCCTTCACTCTCGATGGAAATAAAGCGGTGCGTAACATCAGCATGCCCGGCAATCGAGACGTTCTTGTGTTCGCCATGACACTTGTACCCGTCAGCCTCTAGAGACTCGTTGAAATCCGCAGGATTGCAGTAGATTTTCTTGCGATTCGCGTCTTTGCGTGGTTGAAATCTGTTGGAACTGCGGGTTTGGCCAGAGTTGACAGGGCTTGCGAGCCTCCGGGAAGCGTGCCGGAGAGCGCACTGGATCGATCAACCAACGCGGATGGACGCTCAAGCGTCTCCCGCATCAGATCAACGAGATTGGTGCCGCCACCGAGGTATTTCGCATTGAATTCGCCGCCCTGGCGGACTGCGTCTGCGACGTCAGTCGCGCGGGCATAAGTGAAACTGTTCATTTTGTGACCTCCGCAAATTCAGCGATTGCATCGACAATCCCGTTGTAGGCGCCGCAACGGCATAGGTTGCCGCTCATTCGCTCACAAAGTTCATCTCGCGTGAGCGTGATCGACCCGTCTGCCAGGTCACCGGTCACGTTGCTCGGCAGGCCGCGTTTTACTTCCTCCAACATGCCTACGGCTGAGCAAATTTGGCCCGGAGTGCAGTAGCCGCATTGAAAACCGTCGTGCTCGATGAACGCTCGCAGGAGCGGGTGCAGCGTACCCTCGGTGGATAACCCTTCGATCGTCGTCACCGAGCGGCCTTCATACTGGACTGCCAGTGCGAGGCAGGAAAGGATACGTTCTCCGTCCACCAGCACCGTGCACGCCCCACACGCTCCCTGGTTACAGCCCTCTTGGTGCCAGCCAGATCCAGATGGTCACGAAGTAGGTCGAGCAGGGACACACAGGTGTCGCTCGGCAGATCGATGGATAATCCGTTGATGTTTATCGGCATGTGATGGCCCTCAGCACCCTCGAAAATCGGTTGCACGGATAATACGCAAAACATGAGCGTGGGGGTGTCGCGAATTGCTCGGATCCCGAGCCTGCCTACCAGGGCCAGGAGGTGCAACGGATGAGATCGGCTCACCCCGTCTCGCGCGTTCATAATTATTTATCCGCCTGAACCGAACTTTCAGCGCTCGCAACACCTCTCTCAAGCATGGACACCCGAACTGCAGCGCAGGAGCCCACGACGCCCGACCAAACCCTGCTGGTCCTTCTCGCGCAAACGGGCGATCGGACCGCACTGGAACAGCTTCTCCGTGACGCGTATGGGCCGTTGCGCCGCTACATCACCCGTCTAGCCGGTGCCGATCTCGCGGACGACATCCTGCAAGAAACTTCGCTTCAGATCTTCCGCAAGCTCCCGTTCCTGCGCGAGCCCGCCGTCTTCCGCCCCTGGACCTTCCGGATCGCTTCGCGTATTGCTTTCTCGCATCTCAAACGCGCCCAACGCTGGCAGCCCCTCGACGACGCTCCAGCTGAACAGCTCACCGCCCTCCACCCTAGTCTCAGCGAGCTATCCGATGAGGCATTCTTGACTCTCCTGGACCACGTCTCGCCCGCCAGCCGAGCCGTCCTCCTGCTCCACTATCAGCACGACCTCTCACTCGAAGAAAGTGCCGCCATTTTAGAGATTCCGCTCGGCACCGCCAAATCGCGCCTCCATTACGGAGTTACCACCCTTCGCAGACACCTCACCACCGAAAGGAAACCAGCATGAGTCCTGAACACCAGCAGCCCAACTCCGAAAACACCAACGCAGAACTTGCCTTCGTCCAGCAAGCCCTTGCAGCCGCCGACAGGTCCGAACGCTCGTCCCGCATTATTGTTGGCGTGCTCGCCGTACTTGCCGTCGTCGTCTTTATCTGGATGCACCTGCACATGTTTCCGCCAGAAACCCTGGGCGGACTCCTGCACTCAATCCTTCGCGTCGACCTTTTCTTTCTGGTTCTCCTTTTCGCCATCACCATGTACCTTCGTCAGGTCATGAACAAAAACACCCGCACAATCCTTCGGGCGCTTGCTAATACCCGCGAGCGCTGACTTGATCGGAGAAGAAACGCGGGCCGTCGAGGCCCGCCTTCCTTCTATTTTTCCAGTTCATACACGACGATCGAATAACGTGGACGGATTCCCCGATTGTTGTCGTCACTTCAGTGTCTGACACGGAAAAGGGTGAGTTCTTTCCGCCCCAAACTTCTCCTCAGAGGCTGTCTTGTTCACGACAGTCTCATGTTCACATGGTTGCAATACAGCCGATGTAGGCTTAAATTCGGTCGCCATTGCTCTCGGAGATACTGTTTGGTCCTTGATCGCCGCGCTTTCAATCGACTTGGGTTACTTTCCGCGGCAGGGCTCGTACTACCCGGACGGGCGCATTCCTACGGCGCCGGGCAGCCAAGCCAATCGTTGGCGAAGCCGGTTACTCTCGCATCCTATGTAGATCCGCTGCCTATTCCACCGCGCCTTTCGCAGGTCGGGTCCGAGGGCGCTCCTGTGACCATTCGGATGGAGGCCTTTCGCCAGAAGGTTCATCGCGACCTCCCGCCCACCACGTTGTGGGGATACAACGGTTCGTGGCCCGGCCCTACCATCGAGGTGCGGCGCGATCAGCCGTTTTCAGTCTCGTGGATAAACAAGTTGCCTCGGCGCCCGTTTCTCCCACTCGACTTCACTGTCCACGGCGAAGAGGAAACCGTTCCGCCGGTCCGCGCCGTCGTCCATCTCCACGGGGCTCAAACCTTGCCTGAATATGATGGTTACCCCGACGCGTGGACCACTCCTGACGGCAAGAAGGGCGCATTCTATAAGCCAGGTCCGGGTCATTTTCCAAACGCGCAGCCAGCCTGCACGTTGTGGTATCACGACCACGCCATCGGAATTACGCGGCTCAATGTCTACGCCGGCTTGGCAGGTTTCTATTTCATCCGCGATGAGCAGGAGGCCGCACTGAACCTGCCGAGCGGCGCCTATGAAATTCCGCTTATGCTGCAGGACCGGCTCTTTCTTGCCGATGGATCGTTGCTTTACCCAGCTGCAATCAACGGCACCCACCCGGTGTGGATTCAGGAATTCTTCGGAAACAACGTCTGCGTAAACGGCAAGGTAAAGCCCTATCTCGAAGTGGAGCCACGCAAGTATCGCTTCCGCATGGTTAACGCTTCGAATGCTCGCTTTTACCACCTTACGCTGCGGCCGTGCGATGCAACTGGGACTCCAAACGGTGATTCTGGAAGCGCTCCACCGTTTCAGCAGATCGGCGCAGACCAGGGCCTGCTTCCGGTTCCGCTGGAGCGTCACTTTCTGCTTGCCGCGCCGGCTGAGCGATTCGACTTCATTCTGGATTTTACGGGCATGAAAGGCGCGCATTTTGTGATGACAAACGATGCCCCTGCTCCGTATACCAAGGGCGGACAGGTGGCTGCGGAGGAGGTTATGCTCTTCAAGGTGACCAAGCCTCTCGCTGGCCCCGACACAAGCGCGGTTCCTGCAACGCTGGCGGCCTTTGAACATCTCGATCCTTCGTTGGCAGTGCGCGAGCGCATTCTTTCGATCAATGAAATGGACAGGCCCTCCGATGGGTACACCATGATGGGCATGCTGGATGGCAAGCACTGGAATGATCCTGTAACCGAAGATCCCAAAGCCGGTTCGATGGAAATCTGGTCTTTGGTCAACACCACCGGCGACGTTCATCCGATGCATCTGCATCTGGTGCGCTTCCAGGTTCTCGATCGCCGGCCTTTCGATGTAAAGGGCTTCGTCGCGACGGGTACTCTACGCTACACCGGCCGGCCACTCCCTCCTGAAGCCAATGAGCGTCCGGCATGGAAGGACACGATCAAGGCTTATCCCGGATACGTCACGCGAGTCATCCAACGATTCGATCTGCCTCCTGGAACGCCCGTTTCGCCCGGCCAGCGCTTTCGCTACGTCTGGCACTGCCACATTCTGGAGCATGAGGATAACGAAATGATGCGGCCCTACGACGTGGTTGGCTAAGCTGGTGTTGCATCTCTACGGCTATCGCGGGAGTTACGGGCCGACTGCGATCACTACGAAGCTGCCAGCAACTGGCGTCAGGCGGGATTCCGCTTCTTCCATACCTTTTCCGCTTACTGGCCGCTGCTGAAATTTCGCTGTTACCAGGTAGACACGACCCTTGATGGGATCCAGGGCCAGTGTGCCAGCACGGGGCAACGTTGAGACTTGTTCCTGACGTTTGTATTGGCTCGTTGAGTCCTGATGAAAGATCGTGAGCACGCCACTGTATGCGGCACTGATCAGCAGACCGTTTTGTGGATCGAACGCTAGATCGCCGGCGCCAATTCCGGTTTCGCCGATGAGAGCCACCCGGCCTGAATCCGCGTTGACAGAGATCAGCTTTCCATCTGCGCATGAACCGAGTAATTGACGGTGTGCGGCATCGATGGTCAAGCCAGTGAATTCGACGCAGGGGGCGATGGGCCAGCCAGCACTCACTTTCTGCGAAGCCGTATCGATCCGAGCCATCTGCCCAATTCCTCGAAAGCCGACGAAGATTGCTCCCTGACCGTCAGTCACTGCAATGTGTGGCTTTCCAGGCAGCGGAATGGTAGCGACGACAGTGTTGGTTTTCGTATCGATCACGGATGCATTGCGGTCGCGAGAGCTGAACACAAAGACGTTCTTTGTCAACGGATCGAAGAGAACCGCATTGGGAATCCTTCCCACCGGGATAGACGAAACTACCTTGAGAGTAGAACGATCGAATACGCGGACAAGGCCGACGGTTCCATCTGTGATGTCCGTGACGAAGCCAAACTTACCTGAATCGTCAAGAGCTACTTCACGCGCATCGACGAAGCCAGAAATCTCACCCACTACTTGGCCGCTCTCAGTGTTGAGTAACATGATGCGGTCAGTACGCGGAACGTAGAGCAGCTTCGAGGGCGGATCAAAGAGCAGAGGTCCCCAGCCGGCGCTTCCACCTAGATTCCATTGCTCCTGGATGTGAAAGGATGAGTGCGTTTCAGCGAGCACAGAAGTTGCGGGAAGGAACAGCCTGCCTGTGGCTGTGCCGAAGATGCAGAGGAGGATCAGAAGACGGACGTTTGATTTCAAGTTCACTACCCTAAAATTGTTTGTCTATGTGAGTGCACCGAAGACCGATTTCGGCGGTCTTCGGTGCGCGAAGCAAATCAGTTCTACATTCCTGATCTTCCCGTTGGCCGAGAGTCAGAACTTGAACTGTCCAACAAGGTTGTCCAGAGCGGGGCTATTGGTCGGCACGTAGGGGTTGTCCGCTGCGTACTTCGGGTTGGGCAGGTTGTCGCGGCTGCGGGTGCTGATCGGCTTCAGACCCCAGTTCTCTTCGATGAACTTGATAAGGGACACGTGATCCCCATACTCATGTTTCACAATGCCTCCTTCCGAATAGGGGGAGACGATAATCAACGGAATTCGGGTGCCATCGCCAAAGAAGTCCACTGGCTGGATGTAGCCCGAATCGTAGTAGCCGCCGCCTTCATCTTCGGTGATAAAGATTGCGGTGGTAGCCCAGAGTTTTGGATTGGCCTGGACCTCGTCCACGATCTTCTTCACAAAGCCCTCAAAGAGGTCGAGTTTGGAAGAGGCTGGGTGACCATCGTTATAGCCGCTGGGCTTCACGATGGAAACAGGGGGGAGCTGGCCGGAGTCAATATCTTCGTAAAGCTGAGACGTGTCGGCGATATGTTCCTCGATCAACGCCGGTCTGGTCATGATAGATGCTTCGTACCCGAACGGGTTGCAGATGTTGCAGTACGTGTCATAAGGATTCGTGCCGGTCGGATCCGCCACATACAGATCCCAACCCTCGCCGTAGTACTTGAATGGGATATTGGCCTTGATCAGGGAGTCACCGATGCTGGGCACGGTGGTGGGAGGGATGGTAAATGGGTTTCCATCTGCTCCCGAGGTGGGAGCAACGGTACCATCGCCCAGGAACCCGGGGTTGTAGTTGTTCACCAGGTAGTAGTGGTCCGGATCGCAATTCGGATTAACTGGAGTCTTAAGCGACTCAAGGTAATTGCGAACGACCGCTACGCCGCCTTCGGACAAATCGTCGCAGTTAACGTAGCTGCCGCCTGAGTATCCGTCCTGGTCGTAATAGTTGTTGGTGCCGGCCTGGGGATTCACGTCCTCAATCTGGTTCACCGGTGGCGTCGCTGCATGGCCATCGCCGTCAGTGTAGTAGATCGCATCGGCAAAACCGAACATGATGTGGTTCGCGCCGGTTCCACCCATGACCGATTGGTGGAAGTTGTCATTGATCGTATAGTTGTCGGCCAGGTACTTGAAATACGGCGCGTCGCCCTTGGACATGTTGTAGAAGGCCATGGAAGTGGAGCCTTCACCCGTAGTCTTGTTGGTAAATCCAGCTGGCTGCGTCTTGCCATTGCTGCCAGTGCCGATGGTGGCTTCAACCCAGGGGAAAAGATCGCTCAGGCAGCCGCTGGGGTTGTCTTCGGTCGCGTACGCCGCATCGCAGTCTGTCTGTTGCCACATCTGGAAGAAGCGATGAACGGGGCTTGAGGTATAAGCGTCGTACGGCATCTTTGGACCGGTCAATTGGTAAACGCCGTTGTCGGGTGCTGCTGGATTGGTACTTGTGATGCGTGTGTCGACTGCGCCAGCGGGAAGGCCGGTCGCGCCGGTGGTCAGATATTTGTTGTATCCGGGAGCCAGATCCGGATCGGCAATTTCTCCAGCTGCCTCGGACAGGAATGGAAACCCGTAGACGGAGCCAGCAGTCGGTGCGCCTCCCGTAAGAGAGGGCGGAAGCTTTTCATAGAGGGTTTTGGTTCTTGGGCTATTGGTATATATGCCTTCTACGTTTGACTTTCCGATTTGAACTTCCGTGGTTGACGTGTCCGATCCGGCGTATTGCGCGGAGAGGGAAAAGTTTCCACCCGGCTGGCCATCTTTTGTAACGATGCCTTCGGATAGCAGATTCCAGACGGCCTGACCATTCTTCGGCACATAAGTTCCGTAAACGTGATCGAATGTCCGGTTTTCACCGATGATTATGATCACGTTCTTGATTGGCGTAGCGGTTTTCGGGGTTGTGGAATTCGACGCGGCGTAAGCAGGCTGCGGAATAGTTGTAAACACTTGCAGCACAGCGAGAATCGCAGCACCGCACTTCAACGACCCGTCAAGGACGCTGTTCCTTCGATTTGACTTCATGAGAGGGACCTCCGGTGAAGGGTTCGGGATCGAATTCACCACAGAAGCGGGATGCTTCAAGGCTTTGCCAGCCTAGAACTGTTGTGGGTCTGTTGAAATCAATATGGGATGAATTGACTGGAAAGAAATGTTAACTTCCACTACCGCCCGCAGCGGACGGCTCGGATTCTGGATCAGGAATGTCCGTTGATCCGCCATCGCCAATTCGCATTTCCAAAATGCCCTGGCTTTGGAAACATGCTTTGGCATGTTGGCGGGAACGCAAAATTATGCCGAGTCAGATCCGTAAACACTGGCCGACTTTCCGGAAGTAATTCCGGAATAACAGCTCCGATCTTGATCTAGCGCAGAGGCGAAGCTGTCCACAGGTTCGCCGTTCGACGATCAGCGTGAAAAAAGATTCGCAGAGATGAGGGAGAATCCGCCCCGACGTCGCTAAAGGATGTGGAGCGGCACCAGAGGCCGCAGCGACCGGAGGATTCTCATGAACTTGAAGCTTTGGATTGGGCAATATTGCGGAGACGCCGGGAGGCGTGCTTCTTTGGCTGCGATCTCCATGATGCCAAGGTGATGAATGGATCGTCGCCGGCGAGTGTGTCCAGCCTGGTTGCGGGTAGAACGATCACGGGACTGGCGGCAGACACCATTGACGCCGTGAGCGGGGACTTTAATGGCGACGGCAAGATGGATGTGGCGATCATGAATAACACCGAGCAGACGAACACACCAAACGCCCCGAACACTTTGACAGTGCTGCTCAGCAATGGCGCAGGGTCCTTGCACCTTTCCACTGAACTGAGATTCTGATTGCTGCGCAGAGCCGAGATAGCGCTACAGATTAGGCCTGAATGGACAACACCCAAAGGTGGGTGATTCTTGAACTGCGACTACGGGGACTTTTGCAGAGGCGCTGACACATTGGCGTCGAATGATAATCACGTCCAGATCTGCCGATAGATTTCCTCGATTTCCTCTTTCGTCGGGATGCGGGGATTGTTTGCTGGTGAACCTGAATCCAACGCCTGTTTTGCCATAGTCGGAATCAGCGAGAAGTACCGCTCCTCAGAGATCCCGTACTTTTTCGGAGAAGGCACTCCGAGGTCTTGATTCCGCTCGAAGAGTGCGTCGATAAGTTTCCTCCCCGCTTTGGCGTCAGAGTCCGAAGGTTCTGCAACTCCAATAGTTCGCGCACATTCGGCGTAGCGTCCCTCTGCGGCATTCACTGAAAACGCCGTGACGGCGGGAAGGAGCATAGCGTTCGAAAGTCCGTGTGGCACATGAAAATGCGCTCCAATCGGCCGGCTCATTCCATGAACCAGGGCAACGCTTGCATTCGAGAAGGCCATACCGGCCTGGGTCGCCGCCAGCATCATGGATTCGCGCGCACGAAGATTCCCAGGATCATGAAACGCAGTCGGCAGTTCGGCCCAAATGGTCTTCATCGCCGCCAACGCAAGAGCATCGGCAAAAGGGTTTGCTTTGC
>Ga0302324_100011308_pt1 | contig 18335 bp, 17 predicted proteins | sample Palsa_T0_1_FD_201949 | JGI IMG/M metagenome (GOLD analysis project Ga0302324, IMG submission 201949) | Peat permafrost microbial communities from Stordalen Mire near Abisko, Sweden - Palsa_T0_1 | ecosystem: Environmental > Terrestrial > Soil > Palsa > Peat permafrost | place: Sweden: Abisko... | reverse complement strand
CCTAAAAAACCGTCGCAAGAGGATGCATATGGCCGTGAGCTGCACGAAGCCCAGGACGTCGCGTGGATAGAAACTCCCATCGCGCCGAGTAGGCGACGGTGCGATTGGATCCAGACGAAGAATCGCCCGATGGTCCAGCGCCGCTCAACGTTTTTACGTCGGCGTTTGTTTGCGCGCGGCGACGGTACTCTCGACTGTCGCACACTCTCTGCAAGCGGTAGCTGCGGTTGCAGGCAGTCGTGGTCCGCAACTGGACCGTTCAATCCCCCAGCAATTCTGCCACCGATTGCAGCTGCTCCACATGCTGAGACACGACCTTAGACATGACGATGATGGGAACGCTAAGCAGCAGCCCCCAAACGCCCCACAGCCAACCCCAGAACAACAGCGATATGAACACGGCCGCTGAATTCATGTGGGCAATTCTTCCGGTCATCCAGGTGGCCAACAGGATGCCGACGAGCGACGCGATAGCCAGCGAAGAGCCGGCGACCAGGAGCGCCATCGGTAGGGATTGGAACTGCATGAAAGCGGCCATACCCGTTGCGAAGGCACTTACACCGGGGCCCAAGTAGGGAACGATGCGCAGAAGTCCTGTCGCTGCGGCCCAAGCTCCCGCATTCTCGAGCCCGATCCAACGAAACGCGATCCAGCTGAGCAACGCGACCGCCAGGTTTGTCGTGAGCAGCATCAGCATGTATTTCTGGATGGACTCGTTGATGTCGTCGAGAATGCGCATGGCGGTTCTTCTGTTCGACAGCGACGGCCCAGTCAAGCGCACCAACTTGCGTTTGAAGGTATCGCCACCGAGTAGCAGAAAGAAGACCAGGAAGGCGATCATCGATGCCTGGCCTAAGACCCCGAGGGCGCCCATTGAATTCTTCCACAGAAAGCTATCGAGCTTGAACGCGGGCTGGTCCACGATAACGTGGGTGGCACGCTGATTCCGTGCTACCGGACCAACGGGCTCTTGAGTTGTCGCCCGCTCCACCGCGGCGGCTGCGTTTTGCATCGTCTGTAAATCACCGGACTCGCTGATTCGCATTCGCGCGAGTCCAGTCGTGAATGTCGCGGTTGCTTCGGGTAACTGTGCCACGATAGTTTGCAATTGCCCGCGCAGCGAATAGGCGCCGAAAGTGAGCGCACCGATGATGCTTCCCATCACGATGATGGTGCCCACAACACGCGGCACCTTGATCGCTTCAAGCGAATTAACGAGCGGATTCAGCGCGTACGCCGCCACGATGCCAAGCAATAGCGGTATGAGAAAGCTCTGCGCCCACGACAGGGCAAAAACGGTCGCAAGTGATGCCAGAATCCCCAGCGCCAAGCCCCGTGCATTTACCTGCATCCGCGCCGCGGGCAGGGTGACGAACGACGCGTCGTCGCTAGGATCGAGTTGCTCCTCAGCACGCGCCGAGTCAGCCGTGCTTGTGGAGGCTGAGGCGGCCCTGGCGTTCATGGCGCGCACCCCCATGGCCAGCTTAGCGGGCGCATTTTTGCCCGCTCGGATCCGAGCCGCTCACGTTCGGTCTGTGGATTGTCTGGTCGCGCCGAGACGATCACACTCTGCGCATCACCCAAACAATGAGAACGACGACCAGAATGGTCCCAAGTACGCCGCTACCGATATACATGTAAGTCTCCGTGTACTTATTCTGTGAGCGTGTATCCAACGCCCATAGTTCGTCGTCGTCTGGGCGCTACCGCACCTAGCGCGGCATCGCAGGAATGAGCCGGATCTGGCGCCAATTGTGGCGCCGTTTCATCGCCTGGCGCGGGCGGCTCGCGGACGTTCCTCAGCCCCCATGCACCGGCGAGGCACTGGATCGCCAACCCATAGCGGAAACCTGCGCGGAGTGCTTCGAACTCGCTTGTTTGAAATTGATGCCAGGGCGGTGAGCTTGGAAGGACCGACACAGAAGGTGTTCCCTGACCACTTGCATAATGTGTGTGCGCGGCCGTACGGAGCGCGCAGCGCGGCTATGGCATGGTTCAATCTCAGTTGAGGAGCAATCCTCAGGGGCTGCCGACGGGCAGCAACGAATCATCGCCGAGGTACATTTATGCGCGGATTTAAATTTATCTTGTTAGGCGCGGTCGCTGTGAGCTGCTTCGCCGCAAGCGTCCCGAAAGCAGATGCTCAGGTCAGCATCGCCATTGGTGTCGCTCCTGAATGTCCCTACGGCTATTATGACGCGGCCCCTTATAGCTGTGCTCCCTCTGGCTACTACGGCCCAGAATGGTTTAATGGGGCGGTCTTCATTGGCGCCGGCCCGTGGTTTCATGGTGCCCGCGATTTCCACGGCAGTGTAAATAACAATTTCCATCCCGAACACGGTTACAGGGGCGCAATGCCAAACCGTGGCGAGAGGGCCGAGCCGGCCAAGCGCGTCGACAGAGAGCATTTCAAAGGCAACGAACAGCGGGATGGACGCGGCCACGCATCCTAGGCCAGGACAGTAAACCGACCTCCGAGAAGATTTACTTCAACGCACGCTCGCGCGGTCTTAGAGCGTCGGAGCGTCCGCGAGGGAGAGGTCGCGACGGGTTTGCGCCGCGACCCACCATCGAAGCGCTCGGACCTCGTAGGGGAAAGGACCGGCAGCTTAGTGGCATCAGAATCCGATGTGACTGGCCTCGCCAGGCGTCTACTCACTACTGCCCAATCGTTTTGCATCGCTGAATAGTCTCAGAGTTGAATTCGGCGACCATCGGTTTCCGGATAGGAGTATTCCATGTGTCGAGCGGTCGCTCTTGCGATACCCTCGCCGAAGTGGTGTGCCACGACTTTGAGCGCCATGTCGATACCAGCTGAGATCCCGGCGGACGTAAACACGCGGCCGTCCTCGACGAAGTGCTTGTCGTACTCAACGGTCACCGAGGAAAACGAATCGCGCATCCAGTCGAGCGAACGCCAGTGAGTAGTTGCATGCAGCCCATCCAGAAGTCCGGCGAAGCCCAATAACATCGACCCCGTACAAACCGCCGTTAATGTCTCCGCCTCCGCGGCGCGCGCGCGCAACCAATCAAGCATGATTGGGTTCTTCAATTGCTTTCGGGTACCCCACCCCCCCGGGGCCACAACGATATCGAGGCGTGGGCAGTTCTCGAACGCGTAGTGAGGCAACACTGTCATACCACCGGTCGCAGTAACTGCGCCTGGGTGCTCTGCAACCAGCAGCACCTCAAAGGGCGACGGTTCTTCGCGTCGGCTTTCCTCGTTCAGCCGGGTCGCTGAGAACACCTCAAACGGTCCGCAAAAGTCGAGAACCTCGACATCTTCAAACAAGACAATCCCGACACGTTTTCTTTCCATCTGATACGTCACACCATTTGTTTCCTACTCGAGCTTCGCGCGTACCGACATCTTGGCGCCAGACTTGGGCTGTCGGATAGCCGTTGCGATGATGGGGTGGAGACGCCGCTGTGCCAACGTCGCGAAGTCTCGTTCCAATTCACGATAGTTTTTAATCAAGGCGCCTCCAAATTCGGTTACCAGCATCCCGCCTCCGTCCTTGCCTCCCGTGCTTGCCACGGTCACGGGCTCCCGGAAGGATTGCTTCAGGCTCTCGACCAAGAGCCAAGCACGACGGTAACTCATCCCAATGTTGCGTGCCCCTTGTGACAAAGAACCGGCATCTCGAATAGCTTCCAGAAGAGAGATTTTCCCCGGCCCGACACTGGAATTTCCCGCGAAATCGATCCTGAATCGAACGACAGGCGCAGCCATAGTGAGTCCTCCTCGCGACATCATAGCGAAGGCGAGTCGTCTGCAAATCAAGGGGCAAGCGGCCCCTTTTTGCAATGACCTGCAGCTGCTGCTCACCCCCCCATCGGGACTTTGCGCTTTCCGACGTGGCTATGTTATATATGGTCAAATATAACGAACTTTAATAGCGATGACGGTTAGCATCTCAGTGAGAAGCGCAACCGTGAAAAGTCAGTCCTCGCTTTCCTAGTCATGAGCGCAATCGCGCGCGGCGGAAGGCTCGATCGACGCTCACGCTCGTTATATTTGGACTGAGTTACTTCGCTGTTGCGACGGCTTGTTCACGAGGAAAAGTACAATGCGATCTGCCTGCTCGTGCGCTCTTGCGGCGCTTGCTTCAAGTTTGGTGCACGCCGCCGATGGTCCAACCCCCGAACCGGCTTCCGCAGTCCCCCCGAGCCCCGCAGGCTGCGCGAGCGTCGAGCAGTTCTTCGCCACTGATTGCCCGCTGACGTGGCACGGCATCACCTTGTTCGGCGCGTATGACATCGGCGTGGGCTGGGTAAGTCACGGCTTACCGGAAAGCGGCTATAACTACGAAGGTGAATCGCTGGTCAACCGGAACGGCAATCAGTCACGCTTCCTGATTGCGCCGAATAACCTGCAGCAGACGGGTCTGGGCATCAAGGCCAAAGAAGAGTTTATGCGCGATTGGTTCGTTGTGTTCAACGCATCGACCGGCATCAATCCGAATTCCGGCGAGCTTGCCAACTTGGCAGCCACCAATATCAACAACAACGGCCTCCCCAGGGGTAGCTATTCGTTCGCCGGTGACGGCGCGCGCGCGGGCCAAACCTTCAATGACGAATTCTTTGGAGGTATTTCGTCCACGTATCTCGGCACGCTGACCTTCGGCCGTCAGCGTTCTCTCGGAACCGATGCGATGCTCGCTTACGATCCGGCAGGCGGCGCCTATTCCTTTTCGTTCATTGGCTATAACGGCTTGATGGCTGGTGGCGGCGACACCCAGGACACCCGTTGGGACGACGCCATGAAATATCGCCTCACTTATGGCCCGATCCATTTCGGCGCGATGTATAAGTTTACCGACGGTTCTGGCGGCTGCTACTCCGGCGCCTCAACCTGGACTGCCGCCAACTGTACGCCGGAGCAGCCACATAACTCCGCCTATGGGTTCGACCTTGGCGGAACCTACGAGGGATTCTCCGCCGACGTCGTGTACCAACGTGTCTACCAGGCGATCAGCGTACTCAACCCGTTGCTGGGACTGCAGAGTCTGACGGCGACGTATCAGTCGACCGTCAACAGCATCAATACAAACCAAATTAACGGCGCCAATCTGATCGACACGGCCAACACCGAGTACGGCATCGTCACCGACAACACCGCGGTCATGGCCGCCGTCAAATATACCTGGGACCCGTTCAAGTTCTTTGGCGGTTACGAACACATTCGGATGAACAACCCGTCAAACCCGTTGGGCGTGGGCGCCACGGCCCAGGGCGGTTATGTCTTGAGCGGCGTCGAAGACAACAATCTCGACTCTACCAAGATCGTGCAGGTCGCCTGGACGGGCGTGAAATACGCCTTTGACAGCAAAACCGATATCACTGTGTCGTACTATCGTGAGGATCAGAACGACTTCCGTATTCCGTCGACCTGCTCACCGGCGGCCGGTTACCGCAGTTCCTGCGCGGGCAACCTGAACGAGGTTTCGCTTTACGTGGATCATCACTTCACGAAGCGCTTCGACGCTTATGCTGGAATTGCGTATTCCGACGTCAGCGGCGGTCTGGCCATCGCCATTCCTCACAAGCCCGGCGTGCCCTATTACTACGACAACAACGTTGCTCCGACAGTCGGTGGTCGTTTCACCTTCTGATCGTTTTCCGCAGCGGGCCTAATCCAGAGCCCGCGCGGGCACCTGAAAGGGCTTGGCCGCTAGCGGTCGCTGGGACCTAGAGAAACCGCCGAGGACGACGCCAGCTCGGGCACATGATAGCTCGCCAGCAGTTTGGCTATCGCGGACCCCTCCGCCGCAAGTGCCGCATTCACCTGTTGCTGCAGTCCGGGGGCGGAACGTCTCACGCCGACCGAAACATCGTAGGACATCTTCCAAGTGACGTCGTCACGGACTGGCTCCAAGCGAAGTGGCACGGCACTATGCCGCACAGCAACGCTCGTTTCGTTACGCCGGTGCGCTGACACGCAAGTGCGGGGAGCGCCGATAGTCATCACGTTTGTGCGTTGTATCGTGAAGGGCATCAACCATGCATCCAAGGAACCGACATGGCGAGGTCACGCGAAACTGCGTCCACGGCATCAAGTCCCAGTAGAAAGGGTAGTCACCACCGGGCCGGTGCCGCTCAGACCAGCGAGCCAGGCGCTGCCCCTGGGCATCCGACCTCACGCTATCCGAGGCCTCCGTTTCCCGAGCAACATCAACCTTGGCCGGGGCTGGCCTGCAAAATGGATCCTCGTCCCGACCATGGCGAGATCACTTACCGCGGGTCGCAATGCCTTGCCGGTCGTAAGGCGCTGATAACGGGTGGAGACTCGGGTATGGGCCGTGCCGCCGCGATCGCGTTCGCGCGTGAGGGCGCCGATGTCGCGATCAGCTATCTGTCGGATGAACAGCGCGATGCGGATGAAGTGATCGCGCTAATCCGCGACGAAGGCCGCAAAGGGGTCGGACTGCCCGGCGATATACGGGACGACTCGTTCTGCAAGCGTTTGGTTCGCGATGCCGTTGAGGCGCTCGGCGGACTGGATATCCTTGTCAGTAATGCCGGACGACAGCATGCGTGCAGTTCCATTCTTGATCTGAGTACCGAGCAGTTCGACGCGACGATGAAGACAAACATATATGCACCGTTCTGGATCATTAAGGCGGCAATTCCGCATATGGCGCCGGGCGCGTGCATCATTGCCACAACCTCCGAACAAGCCTATGACCCCACTCCAGATTTATACGATTACGCTCAAACGAAGGCGGCGACAATGAACTTTGTGAAATCGCTGGCGAAACAGCTTGGTCAACGCGGTATTCGAGTCAATGGAGTCGCTCCGGGCCCGGTTTGGACGCCGCTGCAGATCAGCGGCGGTGCCTCCGCGGAAAAGCAGAAGAAGTTCGGCAGCCACACGGTGTTTGGCCGTCCGGGCATGCCAGCCGAGCTGGCCGGAATTTATGTTCTTTTGGCCGACAATTCGGCCAGCTTTGCGACGGGCCAGATTTATGGCTCCTCAGGCGGTGCGGGCCAACCATGAGGTTGGTGGTTCAAGGACGCTTCAATTCGTCGAACGGGTTTACGGAACGCCCCAAATGCCGAAAGCGGCAAGACTGACTCCGCTTAGTTCGGGCGCGAGCCCTTCGGGCGCATCGGCGTTAGCCTCGTGCGAGGCGACCGAATGCGCGCAGCAACCCAGTGATGCGGATCTGGCCCGAAACGAGGGCTCCTGCGACGGACCACACCGCCGCCAGGGATCCGTTTCGGAGTGATGCCATCACTTTATAGGGAACCCGCAGGCGCAGATCCGGCCGCCCCGAAAGTTCCGTCGCGCAGCGAGACGATTCGAGAGAGAGAATCAGGTCGCACGGCTGGAACCCGCAGACCTCAATCCGGACCCTCATCGGCTCCCGCTTAAGAAGGCGCTGCAGCAAAGGCCGCGAACGCAGCCTGTCTGCGAACTCCTGCAGCTTGGTATGCAGTGCGCGAACACTCAGGATCTTGCGGTACTCCGCCGTCACCGTCGGCAGCACCCGATGCCCGAACTTCGGCTTGTACACCCGGTTATATGTTTCCGAATCAGAGAAACCGGCGCGCAAGACGACCGATCGCTCGATCAGATGTCGCGCCGACTGTAGGAAGATACTCTTGGGAAGCCCGATTCCGCGAAAGTCTGCGCGTATCGCGAGGTCACCTCCAAAGCTGCACGTCAGATCCAGACCCGGCGCAAGATGCAGCGTGCGCACGGCCGCGTGAAAGCACGCGACCGGTGTGCCCGCCTCGGTATAAACGAGTACGTCGCGTGGCATGAATCCGGGCCGAGTCGCATGCTTCCAGCGCCAGAAAGCCTCATTGCCCCATCCTCCTGCGAAGCTCGCTTGTAGTAGCTCGACGATCTCGTGCTCCAGGTCTGCGGAGTAACTACGAGTTTGCAGGTCTTCTAGTTTTTTTGAGGGTCTGCCATTCACGACTTGCGTGCCTTTAGAAACGGTCTGATGTGGGTATGTACCATGGTGTGTCGACAACCAGGGCACCGAGCAACCTGCGGACATCGGCTAAAGTCCCAGCAGGCGTGATCTGAAGTTGCGACTGCCCGAGCAGCGAATCGATGGACTTACCGCAAAAAATCAACTCGGCGAGCGAGCACATATCGATCCGGATGACGCAGTGAGTAGGATACTCGACCGCGTCGCTGATGTTCTCGACCCGCAGGCTGGGATCAAGTTTCAACATTAGACGCTCGGGGAGCAGCCGAGGATATTGTGCCGGGGATAAGTCGAAAACGAACGAGCGAATCCGCATCGATGTCAACCGTGCAGATCTCAGGCCCCCCAGCGCCTGCAGGAGCACTTGCGGATTGAGGATGCCCAGAAAGAAGAATTCACTCTGCTCGACGATGTAACCGCTTTTTCGGAGAGCCGCGTGGAGCAGTTGATCCGATATCGGTAGCGTGAACCGGAGGGTGTCGAAGCCGCGTTTGCAAGCGCGTTGCTCTGCGGCGTCGATCAGCTGTTTGGCGAGCGCGCGCCGCTTTCGCGGGCGCTGGTCAGGGTCGAGTACGAAGTCCAGAACGACCCCCTCTTCCCACAGCGCCGTATAGCCGACGATTGCAGTGTCGTCTTCGAGCACCAGAACATCAGCTGCGGTGATCGCCGGACGCGCCAGAGTCGTCCAGAGCCAGTACTCGGTCGTTCGAGGTACCCAGCCGGCATATGGGGCGTAGCAGCGATTCGTCAGTTCGACGAGCGGCAACGTATCGGATGGCCGGTATGTGCGTACGCGTGTTGGCAGCGGCACTAGAAAACGCCCTATTCATCCTCAAGCCAAAGGGTTACTCGGCTTCCTCATTCTGCACGGCTGGCACGCAAAAGAAACCCGATATCTCGTGGGTGCGGCCGAGAAGTTCCGCAAACCCGTACCCGCGGTGACGCGAGGGTGCCTCTGGTTGCGCGGGTAGTTCATGAGCGGTCGGGCTAATTGCCCGGCCCCGAGGCGAGTGCAGCAGCCTCACATATGCTGTCGCGAGTTGTCCCGCAAACTCGCAGGGGACACTAAATCCCTGACTTTGAAGCAACTCGGGTTATGTGCGATCGTTCCGAGGACACACCCCAAGAAAATTCCGCCGAACACTGCAATCAGCAGCCAGTCAGCCGCATAGTTTGTCCTGTGGGGCTCAGAGGTCGTCAGCCGAGCAACCCGATGGCTCAACAACGAAGCCGCTCCCGCCCGCAGCAAGTGCGAACCTTCGGGAACGGCCAGCTTTGCCAGTGCGGAGACCAGATCAACACCGCGCGAGCTCGCGATGACAGAGTCGTCGCAGGAAAGCTCTCTGAACATCGCAAGGCGAAATCCGGTCAGCCAAACAAGCGGGTGAAACCACAGCCCGCACAGGGCAAGTTCATGCACGAGGCCGATCAGGTTGTCGCGCCGCCTCGCGTATGTGACCTCGTGAATCAGTACCGCGTCGAGCTCCGCCTCGCTCAGGAGACGGTCTATTCCCCGCGGAAGCGAGATATGCGGGCGCAACACTCCGGCAACCGAAGGAGCCTCGCCCATGGCGGATAACATGACTGGTACGCCGTACGCGAGAAACCTTGGCTTCAGCCGGGCAGAGTTTCGGCCGACCGCAAGCCGCGCATCGCGATGATCACGCCGCACGCGCAGAAGAAGCCGCGCGAGCATGAAGATCGCGCCAAACAGCCACACCCCAGAGAGCACGGCGCCGACTGTGAGGTTTCGAGAGATGCCAATACCGACCTCGTCGAGGCCGCTCAGCTGCGTGGCCCAGGAGACGGGTACCGCCCCGAAGCGATTGAAGAATCCGCCGAGCGGCACGATGAAATTGAGCGATGTCGCTACCCAGATCCAATACTTCCAGGTGGCGTTCCCCTTCCGGAGCGATGTCAGAACCCAGGCCGCGAGGCAGACGATTGAGGCATAAAGCAGATGAACTTCCAGGTAGTACACCGCCGGTGCGATGTGCTCATGCACGGCCTTTCCCCCCTCGGTTCCGCGCCGCCTTCTTGGGTAGTGCGCTCTGAAGAGCTTTCAGGTCCCTGAGCGTGATGGTACCCGTTTCGAGGAGGTTGGAGACCAAGAGGCGCGGAGAACCGCCGAAGAGGTCCAGGAGATCACGCACCAGGCCACTGCGAAACTCGCTCTGGTCGATCGCGGGCTCGAATAGCTGAGCGTTCCCGATCTTCTTGACCCGGCGTAACGCGCCCTTGTGCTCCAGCCGATACACCAACGTCTGCACAGTCGTATACGCCACGCGTTCGTCTTCCGGCAAGCTGTCGAGGATCTCCCGTACCGAACACGTACCCAGCTTCCAGTACTGCTCCAGGATCCGGGTCTCGGCTTTCGAAAGACGCATGCCGCTCATATTTACTACACTCCAAATAAATGCTACTACTTAATACGTAGCGTCGCTAGTGGAGGCGAAATCGAGGCGATAGTCTGGCAGGACCGGGCATGGGCCGTGGAGCCCGGGACGTTTGCCTACCTCCTCGCCGTCACAGGAGATGCGATCGCTGATGTCGACGCACTCGAGCAGGTTAGGGAGCTTGCCATGAAGACGCTTCTTCCGTTGGTTTGGGGTTGCCTGCTACTCGGGATTCACGGCACGACAAGCGCCGCCCCAGGCGACGAGATCTACACGCGGCCTGGAACGCTGGTTCGGGCGGACGGAACTCGGCTGAATCTCTATTGCACGGGTACCGGCTCGCCCACCGTCGTGTTCGATTCGGGCTGGGGGGACTGGGCACCAGTATGGACGATCGTGCAGCCGCAGGTCGCGAAGTGGACACGCGCCTGCAGCTACGATCGCGCCGGCGCATGCCCCGGACGAGTGTGCGGATCGCGGCCGAGCTCCGCAGCGCGCTTCACAACGCCGGTATCCAGGGGCCTTATATCCTGGTCGGCAACGCCTTCGGCGGCGATAACGTCCGCACCTTTGCGGCGCGCTACACGAGCGAGCTTGCGGGTCTGGTGCTGGTCGAAGCCGACGTCGGCGGCCTGAACGAGCATGGGGGAGACGCCAAATTGATCGCGTCAATGCGCGAATGCCGCGACGCGATCGCCGCCGGCAAACCCTTGCCTCAACTACCCGCTCGTCCCGGTGGCCCCGCCCGCAGCTGTGCGCAGAAGTTCTTCTTCCGGGGCCTGCCGGAGGCGATGTGGTCGCCGGAGCTCAATGCCAAGCTGCTGGAGCTTGTGCAGACCAAAGTCGCCATGTACGACAGCTACATCTCGGAGATGGAGCAAATGCCGGTGGATGAGACGTACCTTGAGCAGCACAGTGGCTCGCTGGGTTCGCGCCCCATCCGTGTGCTCTCGACGGGTAATCATGGCGTCCACTCACTCGATCCGTCACGTGCGCCGGACCCCGAACATCAGAAATATGAGGAACAGGTCGCGCGCGAGCAGGCCAAGTGGCTCGAGCTGTCTTCGAACGCCAGGCAGTTGTTCACGGACAAGAGCTCGGAATACATCCCGTTCGACCAGCCAAGTTTCGTCGTCGATGCCATCCGTGAGGTGTATTCACAAAGCAAGTAGGACGCGTCCGGGAACCCGACCCGCGATCCGGCGAAGTGGCGACCCGCTAGTCTCAACCGTTGTGCCTATCAATCAACCACTTGCGGGGCCATCACCTGACGCCGACCTCGCCCCGGGACAATCCTGGTACATCAACCTGAGCCCGGCACGTCCGCACATTTGAGGAAGAAGCAGCCCATTCTTACTATTATCTCGGCGGTATCGAGAAAAACCTTGGGCCATTCGGGAAATCGCCCCCGCGAGGGGCGATTCATTGCCGGCCGCCCTCCAGGCTGCGTGGATCTGACGACCTATAGGACAAGACGAGTCCGCAACGGACAACCGATGGCAGATCTCGAGAGGACTCCCGCGACCCCGGCGGCTGCAGCGGTCGACCACGACCCGCCGGCTGCACCGCGGAGCTTGGCAGCCGCACTGATCGATGAAGGAAGTGCGCTTGGGAAACAGGGGCGCATCGCTGAGGCGATGGCCCGTTACGATGCCGCAGTCCAGGTGGACCCGCAATATGCACCAGCGCACCTCAATCGCGGCAACATCCTGCTGGCGAGCGCTCAGTTCGACGCGGCTCGCAGCGCGTACGAACAGGCGATAGCATGCGACCCTCAGTACGCAGCAGCCCACTTCAATTTGGGCAACCTGAGATATCGTGCCGGCGAATTCGCGCACGCGTTGCGCAGCTACCAGATGGCCGTCGGCATCAACCCTCAATTTGCAGACGCGTTCGTCGGGATGGCAAATGCGTTGTTCGGCCTGGGCCGCACGGCCGAAGCGATGGAGATCTACCGGCGCGCGCTGACTGTCAGTCCAGATCACGCCGAAGCCCACTTCAGTCTCGGGGTACTTGCGATGACCCAGGGGCAGCCCCACGAGGCCGCCATCAGCCTGCGCAGGGCAACCGGCCTTCGCCCTGACAATGCGGCGGCGCACCGCTTCCTGGGCGCTGTGTTGAGCAGCCTAGGGGATCTCGATGGCGCGGAGGCAAGTCTCCGGCGCGCCTGCTCCATCCAGGCTGAATCCCCCGAAATTCTTAACGATCTGGCAATGATTCTTCAGTACCGCAGCAAGTACCCGGAAGCGGTGCTGTTGCTGGGGCGCGCGCTCGAGCACTCACCGAATTGGACGACCAAAGCAGCCTTCGCTAACTGCGCTGCGCACATGCGATTTACCGCCGACGACTCCCACGTGCGCGCGGCAGTCACAACTGCCATCGCTGAGGCATGGACGAAGCCTCACGATCTTTGCCAGTCGGCACTCAGTCTGATCATGCTCGACGAGCGGATCGCCAGCTGCGTACACCTTGCCAACGACTCGTGGCCCGCAAGGCTGCCACGGGCAGTGCTGTTCGGCGCCGACGGGCTTGCCGCCCTTGCGGCGGATACATTGCTCCATACGTTGCTTGATGCAGTGCCGGTGAACTCGATTCCTTTCGAGCGCTTCCTGACCGCCGCACGCCATGCGCTGCTCGAAATCGCATCGAGCGAGCAGACGCCGGATCCGGCGGACGTCGCCGCGCTGAATTTCTATGCCGCACTCACACGGCAGTGCTTCATCAACGAGTTCGTCTTTGATTGCCCCGACAGGGAACGGCTCGCGGCGGCCAACTGCCGCACAACGTTGCTGGCACTGCTGGACGCCAACGCAACGGTACCGGCATTTCTGTTGCTTGCCGTAGCTGCCTATTTTCCGCTCCACTTTCTACCCGACGCAGAGCGGCTGCTCGCTGCAAGTCCGCTCGGGCCGGTTGATGAGGTTCTGCGTCAACAAATTCGCGAACCTCTTCAAGAACAGACGTTGCGCGCAAGCGTCAAACGCTTAACTCCGATCACCGACAGCGTCTCGGAAGCGGTGCGCGATCAGTACGAACAGAATCCCTACCCGCGCTGGGTAAAAATGGAAATGCGCGAACAGCCCATGCCCTTCAATGCCGAACTGCGTTGCGCCATGCCGTTCGCGCCATTTGCGCCAATGTCAGACGATCGTGCACCCGAAGTACTGATCGCCGGGTGCGGCACGGGTAGGGACGCAATCTTCGTCGCCCAGCGATTTCGCGGTGCTCGTGTGCTGGCGATAGACCTCAGCTTGGACAGCATCAGCTATGCCATGCGAAAGACGCAGGAGCTGGGCTTGTCGAACATTGAGTATGCGCAGGCCGACATTCTCGAGCTCGGTGATGTTGCGCGCACGTTCGACATCATCTGGTCCGTTGGAGTGCTGCACCATCTGGCCGATCCCTTCAAGGGATGGCAAATCCTGCTGTCTCGATTACGGCCAGGAGGATTCATGTGTCTAGGCCTGTACAGCCAAACTGCACGTAGGACCGTGGTCAAGGCACGCGAATTCATCACCGCACGTGGTTATGCAAGCACGCCCGATGACATCCGTCGATTCCGACAGGATGTGCTCGCCGGGAACACGAGCGTCGAGGTTCGGTCGCTAAGCAGGAGCTACGCGTTCTATTCATTGAGTGATTGTCGTGACCTGGCGTTCCATGTGCAGGAGCAGCGACTGACGCTGGGGCAGATCGAGTCGTTCCTAAGCGAACTTGGGCTTCGGTTCATCGGCTTCGAGTTGGATTTGCGTGTGCTGAATCAATACCGCGCACGCTTTAGCGACGACCCGTCCTGCACTAATTTGCGCCACTGGGCACGCTTCGAGGCCGACCATCCGGACACGTTTACCGCAATGTACGGATTCTGGGTTCAGCGCTAGCCGAGGGAGCTGCAGCTCGCTCTTTACTACTGCGAACCCAGGATGCGCCGCTGGAGCAGCGACGGCAAAGCGCTTCAGTGTTCGACTGAACCCGCAAGCCGGCTGCGATTCCGGGCTTTCGGCGGCACGCGTGCGCGGCAGCAAGCGCAGGATCGGACAGCTCAATCCCCTGCGCCGCGCGGGCGCGCCCGCCGAGACGGCCCGGACGGCTTTGTTTCTCGCGTTCGATGCCGCATCGTATGTCAACGGTCAGGCCTTTGACGTCGAGGCTGCCTGTCGTCGTCGCTTCCGGTCGTCTGTGATTGCAGGTCGACGGCGCGCGCCGCGTACTGCCGAAGGCAATCGACGCACCCGCATTTTGCGTCTAATCTAAGCTTTGTCGGGACACAGGAATCTCATGACGATAAGGGCCGGAAATCCAGCAACGCGAACGCAGGCCACCGCATGTCGCGGCTATATTCTTGGCGCTTGGCTCAAGGCGATCGCCGCGCGCTCGCCGCGGCAGGCTGCGAAAGCGCACCGCTCGCAGCAGGGGGCTTCGATCTCAAATTCCTCGATCCTCCGACGTTGCTCCGATACTTGGCTCGCATCGAGCGCGACAACATTCAGGCACGCTTTCGCGAGGTGCTGATGCAGGGATTGACAATGCGCCGAACGCGCGCAGCACGAGGTTGCCGAACACCTTTGCATGCGGCAGCGCCGTGAGTCAACAATCGAGAGCCGTTGTCGCGCGGGAACTCGGCTTACCCGTATCGGTCGAGCAGATCATGGTGCAATCGCCGCGCCATGGCGAGGTCATGATCCGGCTCGCCGCGTGTGGCGTTTGCCACAGCGATTTATCGGCGACCAACGGTACGATCGCCTATCCCTTGCCGCTCGTGTTGGGGCACGAGGGAGCCGGGATCGTGACCGCCGTCGGCGAGGGCGTGAGCCGCTACGCGATCGGCGATCACGTCGTCAGCTCATTCGTAAGCATTTGTGGCCGCTGCCACTACTGTCAGACGGGTCGCCCGCATCTGTGCGTGCAGTCCTTGCAAGCGCTCTACACCTTGCCCGACGGCAGCGTGCGCACATTCGACGCGGCCGGATCGCCGCTCAACGTATTCTGCGGCTGCGGCGTCATGGCCGAGTACGCGACCTTGCACGCCGACAACCTCGTGAAGATCGACCCTCAAATGCCGCTCGATCGGGCCGCGTTGATCGCCTGCGGCGTCATGACCGGCTTCGGCGCCGCGGTCAACACCGCTCGGGTCGAAACTGGCTCGGTCGCGGTCGTGTTCGGATGCGGCGGAGTCGGCCTCAATGCCATCCAAGGCTGCGCGATTGCGGGCGCCGCGATGATCGTCGCGGTCGACACGAGCGCGCCCAAGCTCGAATTAGCCGCGCGCTTCGGGGCCACGCACACGTTCAACGTGACCGGGGAGGACCAGATCGGCAAAGCCTTGTACAAGCTCACGGGCGGTGGTGCCGATTATGCCTTCGATTGCGTGGGACTCGGTCGGATTTCCGAGCAGGCCTTCGGTATCTTGCGTCGCGGCGGGACCGCGGTGACCGTCGGTATTGCCGCGCCCGCCGACAAGATCGTTCTGAATGCACAACACGTCGCGATCACGGCAAAAACGCTGACCGGCAGCTATTATGGTTCGGCGCGACCGCAGCTGGATTTTCCGCGGCTCATCGGTCTTTATCGCAGCGGTCGATTGAAGCTCGACGAACTCATTACCCGGACATATTCGATCGATCAGGCACCGCAGGCATTTGCCGATCTTCAAGAGGGCCGACCGGGCCGCGGCGTCATCATCTTTGCAGATATGACTTAGATGAAATCGCTCACTCTGCCGACTGCCCTACCCAAGGAAATCAGCTTGAGTTCCGCCTGCGACGATCGCCTCACCCAAGTCATACGGGACGAGTTCGTGCGCGACCATGTGCCCGCAGCGTGGCGCTGATCGCGCTTTGGGTCGATCTGTTCGCGATTCTGCGGGATCAAAGCACCCGGCCGGCGTGCGTACTACCGGATGCTGTTTCGCGACATGGTATACGCGACGTTCGCGGACTGACCGTGTTGGTCGACCGAGCCGAGTGACCGCCCCGGCGTCGTATGCAGGGTGCGCGATGCGCTGCCCACGCGCCATTCGGACGGCGATAAACCGGTCCAGCGCTTAAACGCGCGCGTGAAGCTGCTGCTGCAGGAAAACCCGAGTAGATGCGTGACCTCATTAACGCTCATTTGCGGCATGCTGAGGTGTGCGAGCGCCTGCGCGTGTCGGGTTTCGTCGACGATCTTTTTGAACGTCGTGCCGCTGTCGCCGAGCTTGCGCTGCAGTGTGCGTGCGCTGACGTTTAGAATCTCGGCGACTTCCTCCTGGGTGGGCTCGCTGTGCTGCAGGCGCTGCGTGAGCACCGTACGCACCCGTGCATCCATGTTGTGCCGCTCGATGCGCGCGAGGTAACGCGCCGAGACGGCATCACTAAGGCGCGCGAGCTCGGGGTTGCCGCTGTCGAGCACGCGCTCGATGCTGGCCGGATCGAATCTCAGACGGTTGTGCTCGGCATTGAAGCGCAGCGGCGCGCGCCACAGTCGTTCGAAATCGTCGATTACCGCGGGCCGTGGTCGCCGCAACTCGACCGATAGGGGTGAGAAATCGCGCCCAATGAGGGAGCGGCACATGCGCAGGTGCGTCCCGACTAGCGCGTCGATCGACTCGATCGGCACCTCGGTCCTCGGCTCGATGTAGAAGTGATACTCCGCCCCACAGCGGTGGAAGCGATACCCGACCGCATCGCTCACCACATGCGAGTAGTGCTGCACGCGCTCGAAGGCCTCTTTGAGGGTCGAGCTGGCGCTCAATCCATAACCGAGGGCGTGAAACGCGGTGTGCGTGAAGTAACTGGCCAGTTTGACGCCGAAGGCCTCGTCCCCGGTCGCCTCAAGTGCGACCCGCCACAGCTTTCCGGTCTTGGTGAGCGGGCAGCGGGCATCGGGTCCGCCGAGATGACTCAGGTCAAACCCCGCCTCCGCGAGTAGCGCGGAACCATCGCACCCGGCGGCGTCCAGTGCGCGCCCGAAGGCCTTCACCCACGTCACCAATATCGAATTCTGGCCCCCCGCGATGAGAGTGTGCATATCCCTTCGATCCCCCCGGACACGGCAATTAACTGGAGCGTATAGAGGAGCTTAGCTCCAAAGAGCCCGAGCGTCGATCCGCCTCGATCCGATCCACCGGCATGGCGGTAACGGCACCTTTCCCCCATAGACGCAGGCTTGACCCCGGCCGTAACGTGGCACTTTCGCAACAAGGCTTTGTGGCGGCTGCGGTTAAGAGGTTGGCGTCTGAAGTGCGCGCCCCGCAAGGGCTTTTTCGTAAGCTCCTGAGAGGCAATTTTGCTTGGGGGTGCATCGGTGGACATGAGTCCGGCGGTGTATTGGCAGAGGCGTCATTCCGCACCAGCTTCGGCGTGTGTGCGGAAAGGAAAGATCATGATGTTCAATTCGGAAGTCGCGATACGGGATAAGCCCACGCACATCAACCTCGGACGGGCGGCGCCGCTGGTGATGCTCGCAGCCATGGGCGCTCTGGTGAGCCCTGTCGGGCGCGCAGATGACACCGGCGCAAGCGGAACTCAGCTGTCGGAAGTGGTCGTCACCGCGCAAAAGCGCGAACAGAATCTACAGGACGTGCCGATCTCGGTGATCGCGCTGTCCGGGCAGCAGCTGCAAGATGCGGGCGTGACCGATCTCAAGAACATGACCGTGCTCACCCCGGGACTCACGGTTACCTCGACCACCTCCGAGAACTCGACCACGGCGCGCATCCGCGGCATCGGTACGGTCGGTGACAATGTCGGCCTGGAATCCTCGGTCGGCGTGGTGATAGACGGGGTTTATCGGCCGCGCAACGGCGTCGGCTTCGGCGATCTGGGTGAAATCGACCGTATCGAGGTGCTGGAAGGACCGCAGGGGGAACTGTTTGGCAAGAACAATGATGCCGGCGTTATCAACATCGTGACCGTGCGGCCGTCGACCACTTTCGGGGTAACCGGCGAGATCACGGGCGGGAATTTCGACGACAGGGAGGCCTCAGCGTCGATCACCGGGCCGATGGGCGACT
>Ga0302324_100011307_pt1 | contig 18336 bp, 17 predicted proteins | sample Palsa_T0_1_FD_201949 | JGI IMG/M metagenome (GOLD analysis project Ga0302324, IMG submission 201949) | Peat permafrost microbial communities from Stordalen Mire near Abisko, Sweden - Palsa_T0_1 | ecosystem: Environmental > Terrestrial > Soil > Palsa > Peat permafrost | place: Sweden: Abisko... | reverse complement strand
CTTCGCCGCCAGCGTCAACACCTGCGCCAGGCAGGTACCATGCTTCAGCGCCCGTTCGCTCGCCCGCTGAATCACCGGGCCATCCGCCACCGGATCGCTAAATGGCACCCCCAGTTCAATCACATCCGCACCAGACTCAATCGCAGCCGATACCACGGCCCGCGTGGTCGCAAGATCCGGATCCCCGCAGGTGACATACACAATCAGCGCCGGCTTTTTGTGAAAAGATAGAGGCATAACGGATTGGTCATTGAATCGTTGCGAGATGGACTCAATGACTCACTCTCTCTATGATTCAATCCAGCTTCAGGTTCTCCCGCAAAATTCCGATGTCCTTATCTCCGCGCCCGGAGACATTTACAATCACCACTTCCGATCTCTTCATCTTCGGCGCGCGCTTCATCGCTTCCGCGATGGCATGCGCGGACTCGAGCGCTGGAATAATTCCTTCTGTCCGCGCCAGCAAACTAGTAGCCTCCAGCGCCTCGGCATCCGACGCCGGAACATACTCCGCCCGCCCTGCGTCCCTCAACGCCGCATGCTCCGGCCCAATCGAGGGATAATCCAGCCCCGCCGAAACCGAATGCGTGTTTGCAATCTGTCCCGCCGAATCCTGCAGTACGTAAGAGTAGGTCCCCTGCAAAACTCCCGGCGACCCTCCCCGAAACCGCGCCGCATGATCGCCCAGCCCTTCGCCGCGCCCGCCCGCCTCCACGCCAATCAAGCGAACCTGCTTATCCTTTATGAACTCGTAGAAAATTCCGATCGCATTCGATCCCCCGCCCACGCAGGCAATCACCGCCGCCGGCAGTTTCCCCTCGGCCTTCAGAATCTGCGCCCGCGCCTCCCGCCCAATCACGCGATGAAAATCCCGCACCATCGTCGGATACGGATGCGCCCCCAAAACGCTCCCCAACAAATAATGTGTAGTCCGCACATTCGTAACCCAGTCGCGCATCGCCTCGTTGATCGCATCCTTCAACGTCCGCGACCCCGACGCCACCCCGCGCACTTCCGCTCCCAGCAACCGCATGCGGAACACATTCAACTCCTGCCGCCGCATGTCCTCGGTCCCCATGTACACCACGCACTCGAACCCGAGCAATGCGCAAACCGTAGCCGTAGCAACTCCATGCTGTCCCGCGCCCGTCTCCGCAATCACCCGCCCTTTGCCCATGCGCTCCACCAGCAGCGCCTGTCCCAAACAGTTATTGATCTTGTGCGCCCCAGTGTGCAGCAGATCTTCGCGCTTCAAATAAATCTTCGCCCCGCCCAATTTCTGCGTGAGCCGCCGTGCAAACGACAGCGCCGTAGGCCGCCCTGCATAGGTCCGCAGCAACTCCTCCAGCCTCCGCTGAAATTTCCGGTCGCGCTTCGCCTTCTCATACTCCCGCTCCAACTCCTCCAGCGCCGCCATCAAAGTCTCCGGCACATACCGGCCGCCATAAACCCCAAACCGCCCCGCCTCTCGACCCAAACTCTTTGGACGCAGGTGCCCCACCCTTGCGCGTTCTCTGCGCAAGGTGGGGATTTTGACTTCCCCCGTCGTCCTGGGAGCCGTCACCATCTCTAACTCGTCTTCCGATCCGCGTCCCGCACGGCTTTCACAAACGCCCGCACTTTCTCCGGATCTTTCTTCCCCGGCCTAGTCTCCACACCCGAAGCCACATCCACTCCCCAAGGCTTCAAAATCCCGATCGCCTCCGCCACGTTTCCGGGCCTGAGCCCACCGGCCAGCACCAACTGTCCGAATCGTCTGATCTCATCTACCGTCTGAAGCGACGTCCTCCAGTCAAACACCTCACCCGTCCCCCCTGGTTTTGACGGGGTTCCAGAGTCCAACAGGAACGCATGCACGACATCGGGATCCCACATGCTTGCCCACCCCACCGGACTCGCGCGGTGCATCGAAATCCCGACCATAACCTTGAGACGCGGACGCCGTCCGGCCACAAGAGCCGCCACGTGCGGATCCTCGTCGTCACCATGCATCTGAACTGCCGTGAGCCCAGCCCCGTCCGCGATGGCGCAGATCGAGTCTTCGCCCGCATTCACAAACACTCCTACCTTCTCCACCTTCGCCGGCAGTTTCTCCATAATCTCTCGCGCCGCCTCTACCGCAATCTTCCGCGGACTCTTCTCATAAAATACAAACCCCACCGCATCCGCCCCAGCCTCAATCGCAGTCAGCGCATCCTCTGAATTCGTGGTCCCGCAAATCTTTATCCACGTCATGAAAACCAGCCGTCTTGCCTCATGGCGCACTGGGTACTCGGTGCTCGGTACCAGAGACGAAAGCCCGCAGCGCCTCCCCCGGCCGCTCCGCCCGCATCAGCGACTCTCCGATCAAGAACGCCTGATACCCCACCGTCCGCAGCCGCGTGATATCCTCCTCCGACCGAATCCCGCTCTCCGCCACCCGCAGCACATTCTTCGGAAGCCGCTCCGCCAGCCGGAACGCCGTATCTCGATCCACCTTGAACGTCCGCAGATCGCGCGTGTTCACCCCAATCAAATCGCACCCCGCATCCAAAGCCCGCTGCAACTGTCCCTCATCGTGCACTTCGCACAAAACATCCAGGCCACGCGAGCGAGCACCGCGCGCCAGCCCCGTCAATTCCGTCTGCGATAAAGCCTCCACGATCAGCAACACCGCATCCGCCGCATTCGCCCGCGCCTCCAGCAACTGAAATTCATCCACAATAAAATCCTTGCGCAGACAAGGCACCTTCACCGCCTCCGAGGCTATCCGCAAATTCTTCAGCGACCCTTGAAAGAACTCCTCATCCGTCAGCACCGAAATTGCCGCCGCCCCCGCCGCTTCCAACTCCTTCGCCAACTCCTCCACACAAAACTCCGCCCGGATCAATCCCTTCGAGGGCGACGCCTTTTTCAATTCCGCAATCACCGCCACCCCGGCTCTGCTGTTTTCCTCGAGCGCCCGCCGAAACCCGCGCGGCTCATGCCGTTCCGCGCGCCGCTCCAGCTCTCGCAGATCAGATGCAGTTTTCGCCTCAACCACTTTCTGGCGCGTGGAGCGGACAATCTGGTCAAGAGAAACAGGCATGCCGAGTGCCTGAATTATACGGGAAGGACTGACCTGGGTATGGCGAGGGTAATCACCGGCAAGCGCTCTCGATTTCCTTATAAGGCTTCTCCGCGTGCTCCGGATACGTGATCTGCTTCACCTGCATCCACTGATCGAGCAGGGTGCCGGCGTCATGCAGGCCCACATCCGGGTCGCCGTCATACGCCGCATCGCTCTCTGCCTCCTCCAATGTCACCAGTTTAAATCCCTTCTTCTTCAGCAGGTCCAGCGCCTCCGGCAGAATCGCGCTGCTGAAGGCTCCTAAATGCAGCAGCAGGACATAGTTGATGTCGTGCCCGTAAATCAGCTTCGCCTGCTCCCGGCCCAAGTCAAGAAACTCCGAAGCCGTGTTCAAGTAGCTCGACCGCAGCCACTCAATCGACTTGGTATCGTTCTTCGCCGCGCACCGCGCGTACGCAAAGTTCCACAAGTAGTCTTCCCAGTCCAGCGTGACCTGCGCGATCCTGTATCCGCGCGCTTTTAAATAGGCCCGTATTGCGCGCCGCTTCTCCACCGTGTCTCCCTCGTGCAGGTACGGATAGCGAAGCCAGTGCCAGTTATCCTTTGCCTGCAGTAACTCGAGCACGGGTTCGTTCTCCTCGATCTCCCGTTCGAATGCCTCGGCCGTGTTCTGCTCCAGATCCATATGCGAATAAGTATGATTCCCCATCGGCTCCGCCGCCGCCCAAAGCTTCAGCGCCTCTGCCCCATCCGCGTTGCCTTCCAGTCTTTTAGAATTGATAAATCCATAGACCAAAGGTACGCGCCGCTGCTTTAGTATCGCCAGCACATTCTTCGCAGTGTCCGCCCTCGTAACTCCGGGAGGCAGCTCTCCATTCAGCGGCAGATCATCAAAGGTGATGGCCACCTTTTGTGCGGCGCATACCGCGCACAGCACTAGGAGAAAGAAGCCTACCCGGAAGGTCACACTCAGAGTTTTTTTCATGCAGAGAGGGTACGGGACTTTCGAGGTCCGCCAACTGATCCCTTCCCGTAGAGCGGACACTGTTGTCGTCTAAAGGGCGGAAACAACGTTGTTTGGTGCCATCGAAGGGACTCGAACCCCCACACCGTTGCCGGTACATGGACCTGAACCATGCGCGTCTGCCAATTCCGCCACGATGGCAATCTGAATTGCAATGCAGCAGCGGCTAAGGCCGCCGTGTCAGGAAGACTAACCACTCCATTTTACAGCCAAGTCCCAGCCTGTCAAACCAACCGCTCACCACGGAGGCACAGAGATACCGAGAAGACGGAAGAAGGAAGAGAACGATCACGGTGGTGAAAAGCGCTTCTTCAGCAACACCAAACTCTAGGTCAGCGTCGCGGTCATCGAGATCTTCGCGTTCAGCACTTTCGACACCGGACAGCCCTTCTCCGCCGCCTCCGCGTATTTCTGAAACGTCGCCGCATCCGCTCCCGGGACCTTCCCGACCACATCGATGTGACTCGATGTAATCGTCCATCCCGAATCCTGCTTCTCCATGGTCAGGGTCACGTTCGTGCTGATAATCTCCGGCGCCAGATTCGCTCCGCCCAGTTGCGCCGAAAGCGCCATCGAAAAGCACGCCGCATGTGCCGCCGCAATCAACTCCTCCGGATTCGTCCCGGGCGCATTCTCAAACCGCGTGGTAAACGAATAGGGAGTCTCTTTCAGCACTCCGCCCGGCGCCGAAATCGTTCCCTTCCCGTCCTTAAGTCCGCCCTTCCACACCGCACTAGCCTTACGTTGCATCGCGTTCTCCTCATCCTGATCCGACAAATTGAATCTCTCGCCATTGTAGACGCAGATCGACCGCTATGTCAGGTTGACGCTTCCCCCTTCGGGAAAACCCTCCCACTCAATAAAGATCCGAACCGCGCAAATAAAATCCGCACCTCGGACCACTCCACTTGCACCCGGTTCGGACAAAAGCGCTGTGGAAGTCCCAGTCCTGGTCCCCGGCCGGCGCCGCATCGACTCGCTTCGCTTCCGCCCAGCTTCCTTCCGCCGGTTCCTGCCCGCTTGCGCTCATCTGTGCAACATTACCCCGCATGCAGCCGCGCCCGACTCGAAAACCGCCTTCGTCTCTGACCGACTAAATTCTTTCTTTCCTCCATCAAAAATCTCCTGTTTCCACAGACCCTTTTGCGCTAGAATGCCTCTGCATTCAAGAGCGTTGTCAATCTGGCCGCGGGTGCCGCTCTTGGCCTTCCCCTAGGAGGTAGTAGATGTATCGCCCCTATAGCAGTTCCCTGGCGGACTCTCGTACGTTCTTGGACGTCGAGTCCCTCCTCCGCAACCTCGGGCAAGATTTTGTCACATCCTTCAACACCGGAAACTACGATCAGGTTGCCGCCCTCTTCGCCCAGGACGGCGTGTTGATGGCGCCGCAGTACGACCCTGCCTACGGCCCCAAGGCCATAGAGCGTCTGCTGCGTGAGATCGGCGAAGCGGGATACGAAGACCTCCGCCTCGAAACTGTCCGCGTCGAAGCTTCCGGTGACCTTGCCGTGGAGATCGGCCGCTACACGGTCGCCATCCGCCAGCCCGATGGCACCGTCCTCGCCGACCGCGGCAAGTACATCAAAGCCTGGCGCCGTCTCGGCGCATGGCTCATCGTCGGCGATTGTTGGAGCAGCAACCTGCCCGTCTCACATTAGCCCGCGGGCCACAGTCGGGCCTGCCTCCGGCGGCTTCACTAGGATGCAGGCCTCGAATACCGGCTGTACCCTCGCACCTTCTTGCACCTATCGGATCACCAGAAGCGCCGCGCCCCCAGAATCAGAGCTCGCCGGCGCCATGACACGGCGATTCCCCAGCCACTGCCTGCTGCTGTTCCACGTTGGTGGTTTCAAGCTGGTACGGGTGAACTGCGGTTCAGGCCTTGGTGGCGAGCACTTCGCAGACGCGGCGGATCATTTCTCGCTGGGGGTCGTTGAGCGTGAGGAACTCAAAACCGTAGCGCAGACCCTGGCGGCAGCGCACAATGGCCCGCACCTTCAAGGGATAGGGACTGAGGGGCAGAGGAATCTCGAGGGAAACGATTTCGCCGGTTTGGAGCTCGCCCGTAAGAGTGGCGCCGACGCCGTCCGGACCAAGTTCAGTGGAGCGTCCCCAACAACTGCGGAATTCGCCGGCCTGAAACATGCGGACCTGCATGCGGACGTCGATGGCGAAACGCGGGAAACGGCGAGAATCGGCGGGAGCTGATTTATTGCTCGCGAGTTTCTTGCCCGGCGCTGCCATATTGAATTGCCTAGCCCGATCTCGTTCCGTTCGCGCCTGAGTTCCCGTTCGCTGCCGGAGTTCAGTTGCTGTGCAACAGGTAGCCGGGTTCCAGGGGAAGTTTGCCTGCGATCTTAACTACCGTGACACTGCTGTTGATGGAGTACACATCCACGACACCAATGGCTCCGGGGAGGGACGCCACCTTGTTGACGAGGTCGTCGTCGGAAGTGGCGACCACGATGGCGGGATGTTCGATCCGTCCGCGATTGGAGTTGATGATGAGACCATTGACGTCGCTCTCGGACATGCCGTAAACCTTTTCCAAGACCACTTTCATAGCCGGGACAGACGTGGAGCGCATGACGAAGGTAACTGGCTTGCCATCCGGCCAGCGATTGGTCTGCGCTTTGCAAACTTTGACCAGATCGCCGAGGGTTATGGCGCTCACCGCATTCGATTTGTTGGAAATCAGGGCGAGATCCCGCGCCCACGCCAGGGAGGCGCTCATCAGCACGAATATGGAAACACGCAGAAAGCGTCGGTAGAGCACTCTTCGTCTCCGCAGTTGGTCCAGACCTCAGAATTATTGTGCTTGAACATTAGATACTCATTAAAGGTAACGAAGGTCACGAAGCTGAGAGGACAGCGAAGTGGGGTGAACCGATTGTAGAATCTGCCGGATGATTCCGCGGGGCAAGACTGCGGGAATCGGCATAGGGTAGCCAGTTAGCCCGCCTCCCCTGCCACCTCCTCGAAAAAAGCAAGGCTAGGAACGCGTCCCCGGGGCCGGAATCGGCGTTAGCTGAACCGAATATCCGAGCTCCGTTCCTCAGCTCGCATCTTTGCTCCGCGCTTCTTTCCGCCCCGCCTCGCAGCGAGTGTTATGTCACCCTTGCGCTTCGCTATGACTTCATCTCCGTCCGGTTGTCCGAGGGAATCTCATCCTCGAGCTGTCGAACACGATCGGCACACGAAAAAAAGGCACGGCCTTGCGGCCGCGCCCACGATTATTTTTCCGCGATCTTCTGAGTCTATTTCCTCCGCTTCAGCGCCGAGTGTACCCGCACTGCGGGCCGAAGGATGGAGACCGCCGACTGCACCGCTCCACCGGAGGAATTGCCTTGCTGCTCGAATGTCCCCAGCCCGACCTGAGTGCTATCGGTTTCAAGCAGGATATAAGTTGTGGGGTTCACGACATAGAAGTTGAAGTCCCAATAATTAGTGGCGGCTGATCCTCGACCATTACCGTCCGGGGCAACGTAGGTTGCGCTCAGTGCTTTACCGGAGGATAGCGAGGTCAGATCGTTGAGGTCGGCAATTCCACTGAAACCGCTAGAGGTCGTAGTGAACTCGGCGATATCGTCTTCTTCGCCGCCTGAGTTGATGCCGCTGAGATTGAATCCGTATCCTTGGGGGGGTGACGCCAGAGCTGTACTGCTCTGCGGGTATGCTGCCCCTGAGGTGATCCCAAGATTATCGATTTCCAGCAACTGAATACCGCTGCCACCAGAGTAGGTAAATGGATAGGCCGCAAAGGTGTAGGTGCCCGCAATGTCACTTGCGGCGCCGTTCACGAAGCCGTTGAGGCTGAGGGTCGAACGTCCGCCCGACAGGGTGCTAAAGCTACCACTACTGATGCTGAGCGGCGTTGTGTCGACAGCGCCAGCGTCGTCAAAGTCCTCAAGTCCGGCGGTGATTGTGCCGCTTGAGTTAGTCAGCCAGCCGCCGACATCGATCGGCCCCCCGCTGGTGTCCACTCCCGCCATGGTGTACACCAGTTGCCCGGAGGATATGGAGGTGGCCTGGGTATATGCATCCCCTGCGAGGTTCAACCCGTCCGTCTCGATAAACTTCAGGTGCGTGCTATCAATCGGGTAAACATCGTACGAGAACGTGCCCGAGTTGCTCACGATCACAGCCGTTCCCGGTGTGGATGTCAAGTTCACGAAAGACGACGTGGAGAGACTTGCGACTCCCGTGTAACCGGCGTCGTCGTTGATATCCTGAAGCCCCGTGGTTACGGCTCCTGCAGCACCTAAAGTCATCGAACCGACCATTGCCAGCGGTGACCCGCTGGAACCAGTGCCGGTTAGACCAAAGGTATAATTGCCTGCAATCTGGCTTTGCAAGGTTGGGGTCTGCAGGTCAATTGTGCCACTGCCGGTACCGTTGCTGTCGTATTCGGTGACGAGCCCGTGCGAACTGGTCGTCAGTACCAAATCCAGGGTAAAGGTAATGTCGGCTGGGTTTCCGCTCGAAGAGTTGATCGTCGTGGTGTTAAAGCTGATCTGTCCGCGACCGTCGGCGGTAATACTGTAGGAACCGCCGGTGATCGGTTGGGCGACTGGCGTGGACAGAGTGATTTCCCCCCCGATAAGGTCAACCGTGCCGCTGGTAATGCCCCCGCTGCCGTTAGCCGCGATAGTTCCCGTCATGGCCAAGAAGTCCGAATTGGCATCTACTCCCGATGACGAAAAAACGTAAGTGCCGTTCAGGCTGCTGTTGCTGAAGGCGCCGCTGGGGGGCGGTACAGGCTTAGGAGAACTGCTGCCTCCGCAGCCGACTAGAAGTGCAAGTGTGGCGAGCGCGATAAATAGAGCGACTCCATTGCGTACTGACATAACTTCCTCCGGGGAAAATCAATCGTGAATCGTGGAACTGGTCACCTTTAAAAGCGAGGTTAGCACAGGTCAATTCATCTGCGTTAAACCCGAACCAAAGAAGCAAGTAGCGCGAGAAGAAAAAAAAATCTGTGGCGGGGCGGCAAGCTATACATATCTTTACATTCTGGCCTCTGGTAAGAAGTGCGGTCTCCTGGATTTAGAAATTTGGATGGTTGGGGTTTGTGCGTGGTGGGTTGGGCCATACAGGTGGACTCTTTCCCAAAAGGCGTTCGGAGAACGCGCCGCGTGAGCTGCGTGACTCTGTGAGCAAAAAGCTTATACGCTGATCATGCGAGGGAAATGTTCTTGGGGCTAAAAAAGTGAAGCGCAACTCCCAAATTGGGACTGGCGCTTCTCTTGGTTTGCGGCATCCAACTCGGCACAACCGGTGATCCTCTGATCGGCGGAGGCGAGAGAATTCGGGTAGCATGGTGGAAACAGCACTCGTGCAATTCTCGAGTGAGGTTTGAACGATCAGCAGGATGAGGCTAGGACTGACATTCCGGTGGGGAGCATACTTCGGCTCCGTGGTGTGCGCGCTGGGGATGGCCTTGGGCGCGATCGCTCCGGGACTGGCGGCAGCGGGGCAGACGGATTCGGTCCGGAGCGTGGCGGACAACGCTGCGCCGGATAAAACTTCGCAGGACAAGACTTCGCAAGATCAGGATAAAGACGAGGGATTGGTGATTGAGCCGAAAGAGTTGCCGGCGACGTATCCGCACGGACCGTATAAGGTGAATTTTCATGCGCGGGGCAACTATGTGCCCGTACTGCGCTGGCGCGTCGAGAGTGGCGCGTTGCCGCCGGGGATCAAACTTGAAGACAACGGCGTGCTGCACGGGGAAGCGGAGCGGGCGGGCGAATTTCAGTTTGTGGTGGCAGTGCGGGATGGCGGCCAACCGCAACAGGCAATGCAAAAAGGGTTCGTGATCAAAGTGGTGGAGGCGATCACGCTGGCATGGAAGGTTCCAGCGCACGTCACGGGAAACCGCATCGATGGCAGCGTGGAGGTATCGAACACCACAGCCGACGACATGGATTTGACGTTTGAGGTGAAGGCGGTAAACGAAAACGGACGAGCCACGGAGATTGGGTATCAGCACTTTCCGTTAAAGAAGGGCACTATAGGAATGGCCCTGCCGTTTGGCGAGACGTTGCCGCACGGAGCCTATACGGTGTATGTCGACGTAAATGGCGAGATAGCGAAGCGGAACGCAATTTACAAGGAGCAGATGAAAACGCCGGCGGCCCTGCAAGTGGTCGTGGGGCCATAGGGGCAGTCGGGTTTTTCGTTTTCGGAGGGAATTCACACGCCAGAGCTTACCCGAAGCCCCCTACGGTCAGCTTCGGAGGGGAAGTGAGCCGCCGAAGGCGGGAACTAGAAACCGGAAGCGGCCAACCTGCCTCACACAAATAAAGAGTTCCGAGGTGGTGTTGAATCCGTTCCTCTCGGCCAGTAGCTCGCGTTAGACCCTTGCTTGACCTGCTTTCGCTGCTTCCCTTGCGGGGCCGCTGCGCGCGATCTTCACTTGGGCTCCGGGCTTACCGCCAACCGGACAAACCTACTCAACGCCTCGGAACTCTATCTTGCCTTCGACTGGGCTTCCCGTTCTCCTCGACCAGCGCTTTGCTATAGACCCTTACCTGCCTTCTCACCTCATTTTGCAATGTGGAGAGTGACATGGCTTGAGCCCCGGACGCCGCACCAACCGGAAAAACCTAAGAAACTGTCAAAGAACGATCCTTTTGTACTACTTCTAATTTTTGAGTCAACAAAAAGCGTGTGGCTTTATCTGGTTTAGTTTTCAATCAAGTGCAGGCCGTCCACAGGCAGGTGACCGGATTTTGTGCAGGTTGACGATGCCATTTCGCGCAGAAGGCATGCAGGGCGCGAGTTTTCTCGATAAAAAGCAGGCTGGGCCGAGTGTTGTGGGTTGTTGTGGCAGTTTCGCAGCTGTGAAAATCCGGTGAAAGCGCCGCCGAGTATGGATCCTGCAGCGTAAGCGGCAGGTGCAATGAATACCGATGCCGCGAAATCGGGCGCGCTTGGCTGAATATTAGCCCGTTACCGCGGTAGTGATGGCTTCGTGCGCATACGGGAAAGCACCACTATCGTTACGGCTTAATTCCTTGACAACACGAGTAAGTCTGCTAAAGTTCGAGAAAAGGTGCTCGACACAATACAACTGATTCACAGGTGCCCTGTCTATGAAGAATGTTTACGAGGTTTTGAGGCAGAAAGAGATGGAGCTGACCCGGCTGGAGAAAGAAGTGGAAGCGCTGCGGCTGGTGGCTCCGTTGCTGTCCGAAGAAAAGGAAATGAACTCGGACATGGTCAAACCGGCACTGGCCACCGCTGTGAACGGTCCGCAGCAGCCGATCCGCATTCCGGCCCCTCCGGTGGTGCCGGCGGCGCAGCCAGTGCGCGCAGCCGGATGGGACGATACCGCCAAGCGCTGGCCGTAAACACTCGCAACGGCCTTCGTCTCTCTCTCGCTCTCATCGATTTTTCATTTCTGCGACGCAGAAGGCGACCCTGAAGTGCGGAAGGAGTTCTGTTTTCCCCCTCCGCCTCTCTGCTCGAGCAGTTTGAGAATACGTTGATGAAGCTTTCAAGGCCGCAAAAGACAATCTTTCGGAGAAGACCGACCCCAATCGTCTCACCGGACAAGGCGGTATCGATTGGGGCGAGCGGGGTCGCCGGTCCAGATCACTGCGCTCCAACAATTTCCCGCAAAGCCCCCAGCAGGCGATCTACTTCCTCGACAGTGTTATAGTGCACGAGGCCGATACGCAGGAAGCCGCCGGTTTTCTCCACGTCCAGGCGCTCGGTGAGGTTCAGAGCGTAGTAGTTTCCGTCCCAGGTGAAGAATCCGCGATCTCCTAGTTTGGTGGCGAGCGCGAGAGGAGTGTTGCCCTTCGCCAGATCAACCATGCGCACAGCAAGCGTTGGACAGCGCTCCTTGAAGCGCGCGGGATCGGTGATGCCGTAAAGCTTCAGACCTGGAATCTGCGACAGGCCGGCGATCATGCGCTCCATCAACCCATGCTCGTAGTGGTGAATCTCTTCGAAAGCGGCAACAATCGCAGCGCGGCGCATGGCCGCACGGGATTGCGCGAGATGGGATTGCGCGCGGCGACCGAGATCGGCAAAGTAGTCCACGCAAGCGGTGATGCCGGCGATGCACTCATGGTTGAGCGTACCCCACTCCCAGCGCATCGGGACGGCCTCCGTGAGTGGACGGACTTTGTAGGGCCGCATCCGTTGCAGGTGTTCGCGCTTGCCGAAGAGAACGCCCAGGTGAGGACCGAAGAATTTGTAAGTGGAGCAGACCAGAAAATCGCAGTCGAGCGCGGCCACATCGATGAGCCCGTGCGGGCCGTAGTGCACGGCGTCCACATAGGCGAGCGCGCCGGCGGCGTGCGCGAGGCGAACGATATCCTTGACTGGATTGATTGTGCCGACGGCATTCGACGCGTAGCCGACCGCAACCAGTCTGGTCTTCTCATTGATCTTCGCGGCCAGATCGGCGAGGTCGAGGGTGCAATCGTTTTCGTGAATCTCGGCCCAGCGTACGGTCACGCCTTTTTCTTCCAGCGCGAGCCAGGGCGAAACGTTGGCGTCATGATCGAGACGCGTGACCAGGATTTCATCGCCGGAGCCAAGGTCACGGCCAATCGCGCGTGACATGGCAAACGTCAACGTGGTCATGTTAGGGCCGAAGACGATTTCGTCAGCATTGCAGTTGAGGAAGTCCGCCATGGCGGCGCGCGCGTCCGCGACCACGGCATCGGTGCGGCGGCTGGTCGCGTAGGCGCCGCAGGTGTTGGCGTTGTCGCGGCGGAGGTAGTCGGAGATGGCGTCAATCACGCGCTGCGGAACTTGCGTTCCGCCCGGTCCGTCGAGGAAGACTGCGGGGTGTCGGTTGACGGTTTGCGCCAGCGCGGGGAACTGCGAGCGGACCCAGCGGATGTCGAGGGCGGCAGTGAGGTCCATTTCAGTGATTGGCATGACGGGGTGAAGGTCTCCTCGGCCGTAGCGCTGGTGTCCCGCGGGCTTGCCCTTTGGTCGATTCCCGAACACCGCCAGAGCTCTATCCCATCACCGTCGTGTGCTCCGGCTTAATCTTGTAAAGCACGCGCACTTCGCCGGGCTGGCCATAGGGATACTTGTCGACGCCGAGATATTTCTTGGCCATCTTGTCGATGTGAGCGCTGGCGCCTTCCTCGGTGATCTCGACCACCCGGCCGCGGATCTCGAGATAGCGGTAGGGATTCTCCGGGTCCACCAAAGCCATGGCCACGCGCGGATCGCGGCGGACGTTCTTATCTTTCTGGCGTCCTTTGGCGGAGTTGAAGATGACGTGCTCGCCGTCAAAGTCGCACCAGACGGGCGTAACCTGCGGCCGCCCATCGGGCATGAGCGTGCCAAGACTGGCGAAGGCGCGCTTCTGAAAAAGATCGCGATATTTCTCAGGGATAGCTTCCGGCATGAGATCTCCTTGCAATCGTGCAATGAATTGACAGCACATTATAGATCGGACGGAACGAATCCGCGCTTGATTTGCCGCCGGGCCGCTCTCCCCAGTATTCTTTCAGACCATGATGACGACAAACCAAGAGAGCCCGGCTCGCGCGAGTGACTTATCCCGCCGGAGGAGAGAAACCCTGGCTAGATTCGTGTTTGTGCTGCTGGTGCTGATGCCCGTGCTTTCTGCGTTGGCGAACGCGCAGACCGCGAAATATCCGCCGACCATTGTCTTCATGACCGACTTCGGCGTAGTAGACGATTCCGTTGCTATCTGCCGGGGTGTGATGTATTCGATCATGCCCGAGGTGCGCATCGTCGACCTTTCCCACGAAGTCACGCCGTTCTCCATTCTTGACGGTGCGCGCTTTCTTGCTGGTGCCGCGCCGTACTATCCCGCGGGGACGATTTTTGTGGTCGTGATCGATCCAGGCGTGGGCAGCGCGCGCAAGGCGATTGTGGCCAAGTCGAAGCCCGGACAGTATTTTGTGCTGCCCGATAACGGCCTGCTCACGCTGGTGGAGCAGCGCGACGGCATCGAGGCGGTGCGCGAGATCGCGAACACCGACTGGATGATCGGCGCTAAGCTTTCCTCTACCTTCCACGGCCGCGATGTGTTCTCGCCGGCGGGCGCGCATTTGGCTCGCGGCGAAGACTGGAGCACGGTCGGTCCTGAAATGCCCGTCAAGAATCTCGTGCGCCTGAATCTGCAGGCAGCCAAGCTCGATGACCAGGGGCTGACGGCGGAAGTGATTGCCACTGACGGTCCATTCGGCAATTTAGTCACCAACGTCGTCGCGGACCTTTTCCTTAAACTCGGCTACCAGCGCGGTCAAGAAGTTCCTGTAGAAATAGGCGGGAAGAAAATGCGGATGAAATTTGTGAACACCTTCAGCGATGTGCCCCTGAAACAGCCGTTGTTCTATATCAACTCGCGTGGATATTTGGCCGTAGCCCTGAATCAGGGCAGTTTTTCCGCGGTGTACGGTGTGACTCCACCGGTCGAATTGCTGATCCCCCGCGCTGGAAAGTAGCCCTTGCCGGGCTTGCAGTCTGGGCTTAACCGGCTATGGCTTTGTCGCTCTCAACCCGCGGCAGCACGGCGCGCAACAGCGCCTCGAAGCTGAGCCTCACGCGCTCTCCGGTTTCCATAACTTCTTGGTGCGAGAGCGGCTGATCAACAATGCCGGCCGCCATGTTGGTGACGCAGGAGATCGCGAGCACTTTGATCCCCATGTGACGCGCCGCGATCACCTCGAAGACCGTCGACATGCCGACCAGGTCGGCACCGATGGTTCGTAGATACTGAATCTCGGCGGGCGTCTCGTAACTGGGTCCAAGCATCGCCCCGTAAATGCCTTCGTGCAGCGTCATTCCCAGCTTGCTCGCTTCTTCTCGCGCCAGCTCGCGATAGGATTTCGCATAAGCGTGCGTCATGTCGGGAAAGCGCACGCCGAAACGGTCGTCATTCGGACCGCTCAGCGGATTCGCTCCCTGCAGATTGATGTGGTCGCGGATCAGCACCAGCGCGCCTTGCTGATAACTCAGATTAATCCCGCCCGCCGCATTGGTCAGGATGACGGCGCGAATTCACATGCGCCCGAACACGCGCATGGGGAACGCGACCTCCTGCGCGGAATATCCTTCATAAAGATGGACGCGCCCTTGCATCACCGCCACCGGGACGGCGCCCGCCTTGCCGATCACCATCTGGCCAGCATGGCCAATCGCGGTGGATCGCGGGAAAGCCGGGATCTCGGAGTAAGGGATCGAGGTCGCGTGGGCGAGAGAATCGGCAAACCCGCCTAGACCTGAACCGAGCACTAGGCCAATGCGCGGCCGCAGGGAGGTTTGCCCGAGGATGAATTGCGCGGCGGATTCCGCAGCGTTGTAAGTGTCGTTGGTCATGCAGAAGGTTCTCAGTACTTCCTTTCGAACTTTAGGAACTCGCCCTCCAGCTTCCACTGCATCCGCGCGCGTTCGTTCGCCGTGAGGAACTCTTCGCATCCCGCCGACGGCTTGTCCGCGCCCGGAGCATCACCGGTGCACGCCGCCGTCATACGAAACACCCGCAACCTGTCCCTCCACAGGCTTTCACCCGGCAGGAAGCTGTGCTCCAAGCTCTGCCGCGCCATGCGCTTCAAATCCGAATAAGACAAGTGGTAACTCTCGACCGCACGCAAATATTCATGCGTCAAGTCCGAGCGCGACACCCCCTCGTCGTCAGTCGCCAGTGCCACTGGAACGCCGTACTCCATGTAAATCCGCAGCGGATGATCATCCCCGCTCACGCCCAGAATCACGTCGTTCGAGGTCAGACAGATTTCCACGAGTACATTATGCCCTGCCATTTCATGCAACAAGCCGATCGCATCTTTTTCATTCATCACGCTAACCCCGTGGCCGATTCGCTCCGCATGACCGCGCTCGACCGAAGCGCGAATGTGGAACGTCAAATCCTCCGGCGGCACGAGCCCCATGGCAAGTTCGCCCGCATGCAGCGTGATGTGCACCCTAGGATAGACGCCGTGCAGATAATCGAGCATGGCCATGTGCTCGTTGAAGTCGTGGAGTGGAACGTACCAGTCTTCGGGCATCACCAGATTCAGCCCGACAAATTGCGGATCCGAGGATGCCAGCTCGAACCCAAGCAAAATCTGCGCGAAAACGATTTCATGCGGCAACCCGCGCAGCACCTGATAGAGATAACGCACGGTCACGGCGCATCCGGGAGACGCCTCCGCAGTTCCGCACTTGAGAATCTCTTTACCGCGGGCGTCGTCGGCAACGAGTCTCTTGGCGGTCTGAGCAACCACATCGTGCATGCCGGCTCCCAGCAGCGCCTCGCGCATCTTAGCGTAATCCGGATTCCATTCAACCTTTCCCGTCAGTTTTGCCACTGCGCCGCCGTCGGCGGTGTACATGAACTCGACATATTGCAGATGGTCCATGCCCGCGCGATTCCTGTCTGCGGCAATTTCCTCCGCCACGTGGGTGTGCAAGGCCAGGGCGAATTTGTCGAACGTGGCAAAAAAATGATCGTGGCCCGATTCGTCGCCCGGTCTCCAGTTGCGCATCGACCAGGCGTCAATCATCTGGTTGTAAAGCACATGATCGCCGTAGCTGCATCGGGCCGCGGGCTTGGCCCTGTAGTTTTCGCAGGAATCGCAAGGCGGAGCCAACAGCCGCGAAGACGTTCGGTCCACGCACAGCCCGCCGTCCGCCGCGAAATCCACCAGGTCCTCGGCATAGATGGCGCCGTCCAGATGATTGTGCAGATCTCCACCCTTGGGCAGGTCGCGCAAAAAAGCCAGCATCAACTGTGGTTGCTTGCGGGCGCGTTCGAGGTAAAGCGACGTGCGCTGCTCAGCACTCTGGGCAGCGGCCAACCCGGTCCACAGCAGAACCAGCAAGCAACGGTGCAGCTCCCGGCGCATGGTTGGTGGCACCATCAACCCTCCCAGAAGAATCCTCCGGATTAACCCTTCGAATCGAAGTCAGGAGAGGAATTGTAATCTGTCGCGAGGCACAGCATTCACACAAAGATTCACGCAAAAGAAGAGGATGAGACGGGGGAAGGTCAGCGCAACCAGACAATCGCGCCGATCACGATCGCTACGACCAGCAAAGCTCCGAGAATGTACTTGTGGGCCGCGAACCAGGGTTCTGACGGCGCAGCCGAGCTTAAGAATAGAGTGGAATTGCCGGAGGCGGACACATCCTCTGGGAGATTCTGCGGGACGCTTTCCGGCAAATCCGCAACTACGGGAGCGGCAATTGCGACTTCGCCTATGGATGGTTCCATGGCTGGTTCCGAAGTTTGAGCCGAAGAAGAATCCCTCAAAACAGAAATCTCGGGCGTATCACCCCGTGCACCGATGTCTTGCGGTTCCGGTTGCGTTTCTTGACGTGGTTCTCGGCCCCCGGCGACCGCCGCTGCGGAAGGCTGCGGAAGGCCCTCGCCGCGCCATTGCTTCCCTTCGCAATCGACGCAGAACGTGCGTCCCTGCGACACAGGAAAGCCGCAAGCCTGGCACCTCTGCAGGTTTTTCAGCTCCATGGGCAAAGCGATCGAGGCCGCGATTTCATGAGACTGGCCGGCGCTGGCCGGAGTCTGCACCGCGGTGGACCAAAAAAGCGGCTTCTTCGGGGCTGGCTCAGGCTCTGCCTTTTCCGGTTCCGTCTTTTCCGGTTCCGTCTTTTCCAGTTCCGTCTTTTCCAGTTCCGTCTTTTCCAGTTCCGTCTTTTCCAGTTCCGTCTTTTCTAGTTCCGTCTTTTCTAGTTCCGTCTTTTCCAGTTCGGTGGACAGAGCACCTTTTCCTTGCGGCACGGCCGCACAGTCCGCGTCGATCCCATTTCCGGCAGCTTCAGGTGGCAAGGCCTCGGCCGCGAACACATCCCCGGACGGCTGACTTTCCGCACTGGCCGGTTCCCCAAATGCGGGCAAACTTTCCGCCGCCACCGCATGCCTCACTGCGGTTTCCACCATTTCGCCCAGGCGGCGCAAGGCGGAAAGATCACGTTCCTCAAAGGCGCGCGGCTTGCCGGAAAAAAGCTCGAAGACACCAAGAACCCGCCGCTCGCTCATGATCGGCATCACCACCACCGACGCAATACCCAACTGACGGCAGCCTTCACGGTTCACGCGCGGATCGTGTGTGGCGTCGTCACAACGCAGGGCCTGGCGCGTGCGCACGCTTTCCCCCGAAAGCCCATATTCCATGGAGAGCAGTGCCCCCAACTCGGGCGCGTTCGATCCCGCGCTGGCCCGGCAAAGCATGTCGGAGTGTTCGGCCCGCCGCAGGGCAATGGCGGCTCCACTGGCTCCGGTAATGTATTGGGCGCG
>Ga0302324_100011305_pt1 | contig 18338 bp, 44 predicted proteins | sample Palsa_T0_1_FD_201949 | JGI IMG/M metagenome (GOLD analysis project Ga0302324, IMG submission 201949) | Peat permafrost microbial communities from Stordalen Mire near Abisko, Sweden - Palsa_T0_1 | ecosystem: Environmental > Terrestrial > Soil > Palsa > Peat permafrost | place: Sweden: Abisko... | reverse complement strand
GGAGGGACGCCGACCGTGTGGCAGACGAGCGGGCGGCTGAGCTGGAAGCAGTCGCCACCCGTGCTCTGGAAGCCTGGCGGAAGGAGGTCTGACCGGTGATCAGAGACCGCCTGTACCGCTTGGCCGTATGCCTGCACCTGCGTCGGCCCAAGATCCTGGACATGAGGTGGGCGCTGATCAAGCCGGAGGATGTCCCGAAGGGCCAGACCGCTTGCGAGGCCGACTTCTGCAAGAACTGCGACCGGCTGATCATCCTGCGTACGGGGGAGTGGGTTCACGGTGACGGGAAGGTCGTCCATTGTGCTGAGCGCGAGACCGTGGCGGAACCTACCCGGGAGCACTACATCACGGAGGCGGGACGATGATCACCTACCGGCTTGTGATTGTCACCGGCCATGGCCCCCTGGAGTCCCCGCCCCTGCATACCAGGACATTCGACGCCGACAGTGATCACGCTGCGGTCATGGAGGCCACCGGGATCGTGAAGGAACTCGTCACCAATCCCGAGGAGGAGTATGGCGTGCTGGTCAGTGAAGGCGAGTGGGTGGCGGACATCGACGTGAGCAGGGACGAGGAGGTAGGGCGATGACCCCCGAAGCCCGCTCACAGGCGCTCAAGGATTACCTAGACGCCAAGATCAGGGACCGTTACGCAACCGCCACGGGGAACAACCCTGAGGCCGACGAGATGGCTCAGGCGTGCGCTCACGATGTCCATGTCACTTTGGTAGACGTGTTGCTCAAGATACGTGAGCTGGAGGCAGAGCGATGAGCAAGCCCCCCTACCCTCAGGGCATCTCTCGCCTGCTGGCCAAGGCTGGGTTCGAGAAGGCCGGTACCCACCGTGGCGTCACCTCCGAGGGCTTCCACGTCATGCGGTACCGCCTGCAAGCCGGTGTCGTGATCGTGAACTGGTGGGCCGCCTCGGATGCCGAGTTCGACCGGGCCCAGCACAACGCGATGCTCAGCAGCTACGCGGACACGCTGACCGAAGCGGGCTACTCGGCGTACATCCGGGACGACCAGATAGGCCGGCCCGACCATGTGATCGTCACCGCAGGAGAGGACACCCCATGAGCACCGACACTGACCACGCCAACGACAACCCCGACGACGAGCTCGCAGCCATGCGGGTGATCGTTGAGGCGTTCATCCCGCTTGCCGATTTCGAGCGGTCACGCGTGCTCCGGTGGGCTGTCGACCGCTACGGCCTGACCGGGACGCCGGCAGCGGGGGAGTCCCGATGACCGTCACCCTGTCCGCCGAGATCGACGGCAAGCATGTCCCGCTCACTGACTGCGACTGGGTGCTGTGGGGTCCGTGCGGCTGCCCGTTCGGTGTCTCCATGGCCGCGACCGCTCACGGTGTCCGTGCCGCTGACGAGGACGCGGCGTGGCGGTGCCTGTTCGTCACGAAGCGGGAGATCGACCGCGCCAAGCGCCGTGGGGACCGGCTGGAGCTGATGTCCCACGAGCGGTACTGCCGTGCGGTCAGCGACCGCATGATCGTGAGGTGTGACCATGCCTGAGTCAAACCTTCAAGACTTTCCGCTGACGTGCAAGTACTGCCGCTGCTGCCCAGCCACACATGTCCTTGTATTCGATCCCGCCCGAGGCCGGGCTGTGGATCTTGTCTGCGGACCCTGTGGCACCCGGAGTGTCCCTGCCGCTGAGTCGATCGCCAAGGCTCCCTCGTGGGCGTGGCTGTTCGCTTTGACCCCAGCGGGAGGGGGTCCTGATGCCTGACGTTGAGGTCCAGGTTCTCATGGGCCTGCTGTCCCGTTTCCGTGTGGGCGGCTTCGACGACGAGGCCGACAAGCCCACGGAGCCCGTCAAGGTCACCTGCACCGGGTGCGGCCGCCCGTCGCCGTGGTTCACCTACCGTGACGACGGCGGGGCTGACCGTACGGCATCGCTCAGCGATCTGGTGACGTGGGCGCAAGAGCACCGCTGCCTGCGGAAGGTGGGGGACTGACCATGCCTGAGACCACCCTGCCCACGTGGGCCGAGATGACTGACCTTGACAAAGGTGCCGCACTTCTGCACCTGCACAAGCGGGACTGGGAAGGCGACGAGTACGCCGAGGAGAACTACCCGGCCGAGTACTTCGACCATCCTGACCTCGCTGCGCTTTCCCCGCGTGATGCCTGCCGCCACGCCGTGTCGGTGGAGGATGACGCCGACCGTGCGGGGGCACTAAAGGGCGACGAGTACATGCGCCTGTACGATCTCGCGCTGGACGCAGACCGGGCACGATGGACGGCCAAACATGCCTGAGACCTGTGTCATCGACGGCGCGCTCATGACGGTCCGCATCGCCCGGTCAAGGCATCGTTGCACCGGCCCTTACCCAGGTGATCACTGGATTGAGCCCGGCGAGCAGTACGAGGACTGGCGCGTCCCGCCATGGAGTGGCGGTAACGAGAGCCCGACATGGTGGCGCGGTAAGCGGCATGTAGGCGCGGGTGACCACCGGGTGTGCGACGAAATCGAGGCCTACCGCGAGAAGGCAGCAAGGGAGCAACGGGCGCTTCTCACCGCTGCCGGCCTACTGAAGGCCGGGGTGAGCACCGATGAGTGAGGTTCAGGTAGAGCGGCCGAAGCTCATCGAAGCCGCCCGCGTGGCGCTGCATGACCTGGACGTATCCCAGGAGATCATCAGCCGCCTGCAAGACGTAATCGACACCGAGTGGCGGTCGGCCTACTCGTCACGGGACCGGCTGCGGGCCATCCTGAGGCACGCTGGAATCAGCGACATGGACGGCGATATGGATTTGGAGAACGCGGCCACGCGGCTAGTGAATAAGGCTACTGATGGCTGACCAGATCAGCGAGCGCGACGAACTGACACTCCGCACCCTGGCCTTCATCGACCGGACCACGTTCGCAGAGCAGCGCCGCGAGGCCATCCGCGCCTACGCCCGGCAGGCCCGTGAGAACCCTAACGTCGCCGAGCTTGTTCGGCTGATGCTGGCCTCACGGCGGCAGCGGGAGAGCGGCGGCGGCAACGTGATCAGGCTGGAGGGACGCCGTGGCTGACACCGATCAGGTAGCCGCCTACCTGGCAGAGGTGGATCGGGACCTGGCTGATGGTGCCGTCTACCCGCACCGGGTGATGAAGCAGCATGCCCCCCGTCTCCGCGCTGCCGTAGAGGCTGCGCTAGCTTGGCACGAGCCGATCAGTAGCGGGGGGCGCACTGCCTGCACTAGCTGCGACGACGGCTACGGCGACCACCAGGATTGGCCGTGCCCTGAGTACCTGGATCTCTCCCGTGCCCTTCTAGGGGAAGGGGAGAGCGGTGCCTGAGTCCGCGATCAAGCCGACCCGCCGCAACAGGGCAGTTCTCCTGGTCCTCCTGACCGGTGCGCCGCGGCTGGATGGGCTGACAATCGCCAGTGCATCCGGTACCGGTGACGGAGGCGTACATAAGACTCTGGCACGGCTGGCAGCCCTCGGCTGGGTGGACAGCGACTGGGAGGCCGGTAAGCCGGAAGGGGAACGCCACCGGTTCTACGAGCTGACCCCGGACGGGCGGGCACATGCGTTGAGGCTGCTGGGACTGGAGGACGGGCGATGAGTGAGACCGATGTGGGCGCTTTCCGTGTCTACGCAGACGAGGACGGCGACCTGTCGCTGGCGTGCCCGGAGGTCGAAAGCGTCGGCTGCCTCTTCGCTGCGCGTTTCGCGGCCGGCTCCACTCTCGCGGAGTTGTCGGCTGCGGCGAGCAAGCACACCGGGGCGGTCGCCGTGGAAGCCCATGCGAGCCTGCTGAGGATGCAGGGCGATGCCTGAGACCACCGAATACCGCATCGAGTACTCCATCCAGCGCTGCGACGACGAATCGGGCGACTTCGTGGAGATTGGCTTCGGGTCGTCCGGGACATGGGTGGACGTTGACGGTGCCAGCCACGCGATCGGTACCGACATTGAGCACCGCCAGTGGGAAACCAGGCCGGGCATGCCGGACCCTGAGGAGGTGGATCGTGGCTGACGCCACCGACCCGGTTTCAGTGTGGCAGGGCGAACTGCGCATGTCGGGTGTCACCTTGCACGTCCACGTCCTTAGCGACGGCCAGCGGATCATTGAGGCGGACGACCTGGCCGCGCTGATGAAGGCGTGGGCGCAGGGTGCCCCGGTTGACGAGGCTGAGGCTGCCGCCTTCGCCCATTGGCAGCGGGGGGACTGACGATGATCAGCAAATCCGCCAACCGGGCACTGGAGCTCATCACCGGCCTTGAGGTCTGCCGCCAGACCGACGAGCGGTTCTGGATGGGACTGGTCACGCGGATCATTCTGGACATGGATGACGGCGCCGATGAGCGCGGGCTGGCCTTTGTCGCGGATCTTCTCAAGGACATGTGGAACAAGCTTCCCGAGGCGAAGCCCAGCGATGAAGCCGAGCCGATCATGCGCGTAGGCCGCACCCTGAGCCAGACGCCCGGCCTCTGCACCCTCTACCGGGTCACAGGAGACGACTGGAAAGCCCACGAATGCATCGGCATCACGGCCACCCCGGAGATCGCGGAGGCCATCTGTGAGGCTGTGAACGCGGGGCATCCCGCTGCCAGGAGCTGACGCATCCGAATCCCTGCCGACTACCGCCCAGATCCGCGCATGGCTCCTGACGCACGACTGGAACCTCGCATCCCGCGGTGAGGCAGGCACTCTCTGGCACCTGACAGGAAGCCCCGAGATGGGTGTCATCGTCCCAGACGGCGACGGCGACCAGTACGCCATCGCTGGCGCTCTGAAGCGCATAGCCTCCCGCTCGCACCTGTCCCTTGATTCCCTGACACGGGAGATGAGGCGGCTACTCCATGGCTGACTTCCGCATCTTGGTCACGGGCTCGCGGGGCTGGACGGACGTGCCAGCCGTCTACGACGCCCTGAACCGGGTGCTGGCCGAGCACCCGGAGCGGTCGGTGGTCATTGTGCTCGGCTGCCTCAAGGTCAGCAACGGGCACGTTCTCCCGGATGGCCACGATCCCTGGCTTGAGCCCAGCGCTGCGGAGTCCGGCTATCCAGACACCCTTACGGGAGGACTTCTTCTCGCTGAGATGCCCCGTGAGGCGCTGAGTCAGAGTCTTGACAGTCTGCCCGACGTACCGGATCTCACCGTCCCGCGGGTCGCTGAGGCCGTAGATCGTGCCGGTAGTCATGACGTCTCCGAGGGCTTGGGCGTGAGATCTTCAGGGCCGGGCAGCGACAGCCGGTCTACCGCAGCCCGGCGTTCCCTGCCCGGCCGGCGGTCGTAGCGGGCGGTCGTTGTAGCGGAGGAATGCCCAGCGAGTTGCTGGGCCTGCACGAGGTCGCCGCCAGCGTCGATGAAGTCACCGATGAACGTGCGGCGGAAATCGTGCGTGGAGGCAGGCTGCAGCCCAGCCTGCTGGCGCCTGTGATCCACGATCATGCCGATACTGCGGGCGCTCAGCCTCTGGTCGCTTACGTGTTCCCAGCGGTCCACGGACCGGAACATGGGACCGCGGCGGGAGCCAGCAACGGCGAGCCACCGGTCCAGGTATGGGACGGCGCTCGGATGGATATAGACGGTGCGTTCCTTATTGCCCTTGCCGATGGTCCGCAGCGCCCGCTCGCCGGGGTCGTAGCGCTCGATGAGCGCGCCCGCCACCTCGTCGCGGCGTATCCCAGTGGACTGCAGGACGGCGATGATGGCGGCGTCACGGATGCCGATCGGGCCTTCGCCTGCGAGGCAGGCGGTCAAGAGTGCCCGCATCTCGTCACCGTGGATGTTCCGTCCGGCCAGTTCGCGAGTTGCTGTGACCTGTTCCACGCTGCGTGACCGCTGCCAGTCCTCGGCATCCATCAGTGTCAGTTTCCAGCACTCTTTCAGGACGCCCCGCAAGGCGCAGAGGTGCTTGTTGACGTGACTGGGCGACCATGGTGGATCTTGCCGCTGCAGTCTCGTGCGGATCATGACTACTGCCGGGTAGCGGATCTCGTGCCAGGGGAGATGCTCGCCAGGGCTGGCAGCCTCGGCGAGCGCTGGCGAGATCAGGATGGCGATCCGGTCGAGGCACCGCCGCATCGTACGTTCGGATTCCTTGCCGTCGAACCGCGCGAGGTACACCCAGTACGGGTTTGCAGCACGAGCCGGTGGTCGCGGGTACGTCGCGGGAACTGTGGCCATGAGAGCGATTTCAGCGCTGTCCATGGGGGGGTCCAATCGGGTGTCAGTTGCCGGGAATATCAATTCCCGGAAGCGACACTATCAGCCGATAGTGGCATCCCAAAGCGGACACGCCGAGAGTGGTACGACACGCCCGAGCGCTGCTCCGACCCCCGATCCCGCACATCCACGTGCGCCGGCTGGGAGCATGGTCCGGGCGTCTGATCTTCCCCTGGACGACCATGGCCGACCCCCAGTGGAGGAACCAGGACATAACGAAAAAGCGACCCCCCGCCAAGGAGGCCGCTTCTCAAGCTAATCGGATCTCGCAGGCTACGCCGCCAAGCCCGTCTGCGAACCCATCACCAGGAGCTGATAGTACACGCCGGCCCGCTGGTTCGCACCCTTGCGCGCTGGGGCGCGTCGCCAGCCCCCTCACGCCACGCATGGCTGTCTGCGGTCGAATCCGATCCGCGGATCCTCGCCATGCGCGCTGACCGCCGCCGTAACGTGCTGGCCGCAGCGCGGATACTGGGCTGGACATCGCGGGACGGGACCACGAGGCCCACCCGTTCCCGTACGGCAGCGAGGATGGGCGTCACGGAGCGGACGGTTACCCGCGTCTGGGGCGAGCTGGAGCGGCTCGGCTACCTGCACTGCACGGAACGGGGTACTACTGCTGCGTTCAGGCCCGGATGGCATCGGCGTACGGGGAACCTGGCACGGACGTACCTGCTGGTGCTCCCCCGTACGCCAGAAAATGTCTCCCCGCCTGTGGTTGTTGATCTAGAGATAACCCCTACGCGCCCGCGAGGCGAGATATCCACAGGCCGCCGGAATAAAACTGGAATATCTGGCGGCCCATCTGCAACCTACGGCCAGCTGACATGGCCGCTAGACCAACAGCCGCAGCGACGGAGGGATTACCGATCGGCTGCCGAGTCCCTGCGCCGTGAGCACTTGGTGCTGCGCCGGATCTCCGCGCCAGCCCTGGCCAGCATCCTGCGGCCATGGTTCGCTCGTGGCTTCACGCCGGCTGACGTTTTGTGGAGCGCGGAGCACCTGCCGGGCGGTCACCTGCATCACCGCGGTCATCCCGTACGGCATCCCCGGGCGTGGCTGGCGTACCGCCTGGCGTTCTGGGCTGGGCATCCCCCGCATTCCGCCGAACTCGCGGCCCGTGCTGAGCGTCACCGGGCACGGCGGATACCACGGCGCAAAACTGGGACCGCTCCCCCGGCAGAGTGGCACCTTGCTCGCGCCGCACTGAGCGCGCGGGATAACGTGCCGCCATGCTAGAAGCACTGAGATCCGCCACCGAGGCGGACATGCAAGCCATCCAGCGGGCGTACGACGTGCTGCTACGGATCGGCAACGCGACGGCGCCCGGTGACGGTGACGTGTGGGACGAGTACATCGACCGGGCGCACCATGATCTTGGCCTGCTGCTGGCGCTCAGGGGGCACATGAATACGAGATATTTCGACCAACCCCCCACGGAGGAATGACGAATGAGTCACCGTACGGCACTCGCGAACAACAAGGGTGGCGTGGGAAAAACCGCCACCACAGTCAACTTGGCAGCCGCCCTGGCCCGTCAGGGACGCCGGGTCCTGGTCGTGGACATGGACCCGCAGGCGAACGCGACCAGGCGGCTCTCAGCGCGTCTCGCCGCGGATTCCCCCACCGTCTCCGAGGTGATCGCCTCAGCGGCCCGAGGGTGCGCCGGGGATGCGATAGCGCCATGCGGCTGGGACGTGGAGTACGCGAAGCGGATCAGCGTCATCCCGTCAGCACCGGATCTCGCCAACCGGGCCGGGGAACTTCATCTACTCGGCGCTGTACGTCGGCTGGCGAAGGCGATGACCGGCGCAGACGATGACCAGGACGTGACCCTGTTCGACTGTGAGCCGTCCTTGGGCCACCTGACACAACTGGTGCTGGCTTGCATTGAGGATGTGCTGACCGTCATCGAACCCGAGTTTGACGCGGTGGAGTCAGCTATCCGCCTGCGGGACTTCATCGAGGTCGCCCGTGACGATCTAGGCAACCCGGATCTGCATGTTCTCGGCTATCTGCTGTCACGGGTGCGGGACACGATCGGCGCGCACAAGTTCCAGCTTGCGGGCTTGCCGGCGATGTTCGGTGAGGGAATGACGTGGGAGCCGGGGATACCGGAGCGGACGGCGATCAAGGACGCGAACGAGGCGGCGTGCCCGGTGGAACAGGTGAGCAAGGTCGGCCGTGAAGTCGCCGCCCTGTACGACGTGCTCGCTGTCCGGTATCTCACTGCGGTGGAGGTGGCGGCGTGAGCCCGAAACCGCCGCGCCAGCGGCCGGACCCGGACTCACATCTGGTGCGCCGCCAGGAGCCGCTAGGTCCCGCCGGGGACGGTGCCGCAGCCCGTGACACCCCGGCCGCTCCCCCGGTCCCGCAGCGGCCAGCACACGCAGCGGTTAAACGGAGCAAACCGGCCCGGCCCGGAACTGCCACCACTCCCCCACCGGAGGCCGTGCCGGCGCTGAGCAAAGCACTGCTGCAGCGGCACATCTTCGCCCTCGACGCCGCCTTCGGGAAAGCGCGTGCCGCCCTGAACGACTACGAGGGTGCCATGGAGCAGGTGGTGCTGGTAGTCGCGGATGCCCGCCGGGATGAAGTGGACGAGGACACCATCGATTCCGCCGCCAAGCGCAAGCACATACAGATCCCCGGGGAGTCCTAGCTACGCGGGTGCTTGCACCTGCCCACAGGAAGGTATACACGCGCCCGCGCGCCTGCCTACGCGCCTAGGCGCGTGCCCGTACGCTAGGGTGCAGGCATGGTTACCCCCCACCTAGCACAGCCCCGAACCAGCCCCAGCGAGCCCGTCACCGTGTTCGTCACCGGCTGCCTGGACGCTGAGTACATGCGCTCAGGAGCCAGGACGGACGGCACCCCGATGACAGCCGTGCGCCTGAGCGACGGCGAGTACGCGTACGTGCCCACCGCGCTGCTGGTCCCGGGGGATATCCGGCCAACTCTCCGCCAGGCGCTGCTCGACGCGAAGGAGTGCCGGAGGTGGAGGCGTCAGTCCCCGGAGGCCGCAGGCTGGGTCCGCCAGTACGAGGCGGCCCTGGATGTGCTTGGCCTCGGCGGCGAGTCATGACCACGCCGTACTGGACTGACGGGCAGGTGACCCTGCACCATGGCGACTGCGAAACGCTGCTGCCCGGCTCTGAGGCGCACATCGTCGTCACGTCCCCGCCATACAACATGGGCCTCACCCCCGGTGGTAACGGGCGTGGGATGTACCGGCCCGGGGCAAGCCGCAAGGGTGGCCGGTTCCGTGACGGCTACGGCCAGTTCAACGACGCGATGCCGCAAGAGGAGTACGACGACTGGCAGCGGCGAGTGCTCGGCCTGCTGTGGCAGTGCATCCCCGATGACGGAGCGATCTTCTACAACCACCGGCAGCGGGTGGAGCACGGGAAGGCCCGGCTGCCGCTCGGGCTGGACTTCGGCATCCCGCTGCGCCAGATCATCACCTGGGACCGGGGTACCGCGATCGGCCCGAACCTGCGGCACTTCGCCACCGTGGCCGAATGGATCTTCCTGTTCGCCAAGCCCGGGTTCCGGCTCGTGGACCACGCGGCGTCTGGTCGGGGCGACGTGTGGCGGCTCGGCATGGCACAGGAGGACTACGGGCACCCCGCGCCGTTCCCGCTGAGCCTTCCGCTGCGCGCCCTGGAAGCGTCGGGAGCGCGGAGCGTCATGGACCCGTTCGCCGGGACGGGGACCACTCTCGTTGCCGCTAAACGGCTCGGCATCCCGGCGATTGGCATCGAGCAGGACGTGCGGTACTGCGAGGTCATCGCCGGCCGGCTCGGCCTGGACGCCCCGCGTGCCGGGCATAGCGACCAGGCCAGCCTGTTCGGAAGTGCAGCGTGATGGTTGCCCCCGGCCACTTCGCCGCCGTGCGGCCCGCAAGCACCCCCGACCCCGATGTCCTGCGCCAGATGGCCGAGAACGCTATCGACTTCCTGAAGCTGGTCCGGGGAGTGTGCCGGGCCTGTGAGTGCGGGAGCCCGTGCAGGGACTGCGTGACGGACGGGGAGCGGCTGCGCGAGTATCAGGCCGTGCTGGATGCAGTCAACCACTGACCCGTGGTGTCACCCAGAGGCCGGCCATAGACGTCCTACCGCCAGGGGGGATTGACATGGGCACTCACAGGGCACCGCCGGCGAATCGCTGGCCGCTGCTGACGCCGCACCGTACGGGCTGGCGGCGACGGCTGCGGGCATGGCTGGCGAAGCAGCTCCGCGACTCCGCCTTCGAGCACCAGGCCGGCTAGCCCTTGTGACGGGACAGCTACGGTCTGGTATACGTACAGGATGGCTAAGGCCGTCCACGGCCAGCCTGCGGGCCTGAAAATGCCGCCGCCCCCCGGTGAGCGAGGGAACGGCGGCCAAGAGTCCCGCACCACCTGATCGCGGCAGGGGGGGAACCCTGTGAGACCTTACGATAGCCCGCTGGTGCCGTCATTCACATGCCCGCGGCCGGACTGCGGTACAGAGATCACCACCCCGCTCGCCGTCATTGCCGGGTACTGCTGGGCGTGCGGGGACTGGACCGGCGGGGAGCCTCCCGCCGATGTGAGCGACGACGCGATGGCCGTGACGTTCGGGGCCACTACGTGAGCGACTACGAAGCCGTACGGAAGGCGCTAGCCGAAGGCTCGCCAGCCGTGATGCTGTGCGCCACCTGCCCGTGGGACCGCACATGCCTCACCCCGCCGACGATGACGCGGGCGCAGATCGACGCCGAGATGGAGAAGGCGAAGGAGAAGGACGATATACACATAGCGGGTGTCCGCCGCCGGGGGGCGGAACCCAGCGTGCAGGAAGCGGCCGGGAACGTGCTGATGGCTGCCGTCATGTTCGGCGGCAGGGACACGTCGGCGTCGATCTGCCCGGTGCTGGCGCTGCGGCTGCGGTCCAGTGGCGGCCGGGAGATCGCGGACGGGCTGAAGGTGACCATGCAGGGATGGGATGACTCACGGTGACCCCATAGACCGGCTGGGGTGCGTCCGAAAGGTCCACGGTGTGCCCCAGCCGTCAGACCCCCCTCCGGTGGCTTCCCGAACCTAGACACTGAGTCACCGGAGGGGTCCGAACCGGAACGGAAGGGAGGCGAGAACGTGGGCCAGCGCGATGACGGCCTGTCCGGTTTCAAGTTCGGCATGTCCCAGCAGGCGGTCCGGGACCTGGCCCGGATGGCGCTGGCGGACCTGCTGCGGGCCCGGACCGCATGGGATGAGGCCCCGGCGCTGCTGTTCGCCTACTTCGAGGACGGCGCTGTCCGCATCTCGGGCCGCTCGCTTGTCCCGGATGAGTTCTGGGCGAAGGGGGCGCCGTCGTACGTGCTGGAGGCCCTGGCGGACGGGCTGGCGGCGCATCCCTTGCAGCGCCGGTTCGCCGAGGTGGCGCCTGAGACGTTCTTCGGGGTGGTGTTCCGGTGCGAGACATGGATGGTCAAGGTGCCCGTGAGCGACACGGCGGCTTATGAGCGCGCAGACCGGGCCGCACGCCGCCGGGAGCTGCGCCTGCACCCGCAGCGGGTTGAGTCCCGTACGGCGTGGGCGATGACCCGGACGGGGATGCTGTCCGCGATCCAGGACCGGGGCAGCGATGAGGTCAGCGTCCGTCCAATAAAGGGTCTGGGAGGAGTTGTCCCGGATGCGCTGACCACCATGTTCCGGGCGGTCGTCTCGCGGCAGGGATCAGTCAAGGTGGCGGGCGCGTGACGGACTGGGGCAACTTCGGTCACGGTCTCTACTTCGACCGCAAAGGTCAGCCCATCGACATGCCAGCGTGGGGCGAGAAGTTCGGCGACCGTGAGTACCAGATCGTCGCCCAGCACTGGGTGCGTGGCTGGATGATCTCCACGGTGTGGCTCGGCATCGACCACGGGTTCGGCCGCTTCCTGTCCCGGGGTGCGCCGTACGTTCCCATCATCTTCGAGACGATGATCTTCGCGCCGGGTGATGTGACCATCGGCGCGGATGACGACCTGGACGAGTACCAGGAGCGTTACGCCACCGAGGAAGCCGCGCAGGCCGGTCACGACCGGGCGCTCGCGGCCGTGGTGGAGCGGCTGGGCCCGGACAGTGTCACCGACATTACGGGCCCACTGGTTCCGGGCAGCAGCGACGAGGTGCCCGACTGGGACCGGGAGATGCCGTGCTGACCGGGCCCATGGCATTCCATGACCTCCCAGCGGACTCGTTCCCGTTCACCATGGAACTGCTGGACGCCGCGACCCGTGAGGTTCGCTGGTCGGTCAGGGTAGACGGGCCGGGAGCGACGAAGGTTCCGGCCCGCAACGAGATCAACGAGGGCCTGCCTGTGATCGCCCGGATTATCCGCAAGGATGGAACGGTCGCCGCTGAGGCTGCGCAAGACCTGCTGTGACTGGTACCAAAGTTGGTACCAGGTCTGCTACCATGGTCCCATGCCAGCACTCAACATCCAGTTCACTGACGCCGAGATCGCACGGCTCCGTGAGCGCGCCGAGAGGGAAGGGCGTTCCATGCGCACCATGGCGCACGACACCATCGTCAACTGTGCCGACCGATCCGACAAGGACGCTAGGGTCGCGGAGGCCGTGACCCGTGTCATCCATCTGAGCCAGGATCTACTCCGGAGGCTTGCCGACCGGTGATCACCTACCTGGACTTCGAGCACATCATGATGATCCACAAGGTAGTTTCGGGCGACGACGGGGTCCGGGACGCTGGTGGCGTGGAGTCGGCCTGCGGTCGCCCTCGGGCAACGGCGTTCGGTGATGACGCTTACCCGACCATGTGGGAGAAGGCTGCGGCGCTATTACAGTCGCTCGCCTGCAACCATGGCTTTGTCGACGGCAACAAACGGACCGCATGGGTAGCCGCAGTGGCGTTCCTGGAACTCAACGGGCACCCACTGGAGTCGTCCTTCGACCAGCGGGCGGCCGAGGAGTTCGTGCTAGCGGTCGCAGTCGGCACGCTCAGGGATGTCCCGGCGATAGCCTCCGCGCTGGTCAAGTTCTGCCGGTAGGCGGGAACGCCAAAAAGCGCCACCGGTCACCCGTGAGGGCAACCGGTGGCGCTTTGCTGTACAGGTACTACACGGGCGGTACGGCGGTCACAGGCGGATCTGTTCCCCGTACGGTATGGGGTGCGAGCCACGCCGCCGCGGTCGATGACACCAGCGCCAGCACGAACGGCAGGAGCGCGACCACGACCGGTGGCAGCCCTGAATGGAACGCCGGGACGTAGGCCACAAGCAATGCAGAAACCAGCCCCACAGGCAGTCCGCCCGCGACCAGTGCTTTGACCTTGGCTTCGATAGGGGCGTTCACTGCCGGTGCCATCTTGGGTTGCTGAACCATTTCCGCCGCCTCCATCCTGCTGGGGCCAGCCAGCACGTCCAGCAGCGTTTCACACCTTGTTCTTGTGCATCCACGCCACGGCTTCACTGATGTCACGGTCAGCCGAGGCGGCGATCTCCCGTACGAGAGAAGCGAGCTGGGCTAGCAGCGCGGCCGGCGGTACGGGTGCAGACGGTGGTGTGGGGTCGGTGACAGTCAAGGCGTGTCCTTTCATCCTGGTTACGCTAAGTGACGTAGATTGGGGGTGAGGGTGAAGCCCCATGAAAACGATCACGCGCGGTCTGTGGCGGGCATGGGCCGCAGGTTTCCCCGGTGCCCTCGTCGCCGTCTGGATGGTTGGCCTGATCGCCCCGCGCGGCGCCTACGCCCACGCGGACGCGCTGAACGACGCGCGATGCTCAGTGTGCGACGGGTACTGCCGGGTACTGGCCCCGGAAACCCGCTGCGTCTCCTGCCAGATACACCCGGAACGGCGGCCTACGGCACCCGGAGCACGGCGCCCGCAGGGGGAACGGAAGCCCCGAGGGCGGTATCGATCCATGCGGCGACGTCCGCCGGGTAGAACCCGTCCGTTACCGCTGTGGCCCGCAGGATGCCGGCGGGGGCTGTGCCGTGCGCCGCGGCGATCTCGGCGATGGTCTGCTTCCCGTCCGCGGTAACCGTTGTGGGGGTGTTCACGGGGACCGGGGGTGCCAGGTGCGAGGCAACCCATGCGTCCAGTTCCGCGGCGGTGCCATTGAACGCATCATCGTCAACGCCGAGCGTTTCCCCGAACTGCCAGAAGGTCCAGTTCTTCCACGTCGCCGGCGCCCACTGCGCGGGGACAGGAGCGGTCGGGGATGGCCACCCTACCCAGAATGTGGGGAACTCCCGCGAGGTGGCCACGAGGTGCTTGCCAACGTTCAGGTCCGAGTACGTTTCGATGAGTCCCACGGGCCAGCCGGTGAGCGCTTTGACCTGCCGCTGGAAAGTGAGGGTCGCGGCGTCCACGCCAGCGGTCAGGGTTTCGCTGTCACACACCAGCCCATCACCGGGAGAAAGCCCGGCAGCCTGCACTTTCGCGACGAAGTAGGACGCTTGCGCGACGGGACTGAGCATGGGGTTGAAGTACCAGTACGCCTTGCGGTGCAGCCCTGCGGCTTTGATCGCTGCCCAGTTGCGGGTGAAGTTGACGTCGGTGCCCATCGCTGAGCCGGTCCAGTTGGAGACACGCGTGTAAGCGAAGGCCAGGCCCGCAAGCGCGGCGGGGGTGATCACACCTTGGTAGGAGCTGTAATCGCGGCCTTGCGCGCTTGCGACCATCAGGTGCCGCCCTTCTCTGGCGTCTGGGCGGGAGGCATGGCAGCCAGCGCAGCGGACATAGCGCCATAATCTGTCGCAAAGTTTGCGTAGATGCTGTAAATCAGCGTGATGAAAATGCCTAGCGCCAGCCACAAGTGCGGCTCGAAGACGTACAGCGCCGTAATGACCGGGAAGTTGACCAGCCAGTAGACCGCACCCCATTTGTGTACGCTGAACTGGGACTTTGGGTTGGTCTCAAGGTCCTTGATGATGAACTTCATCCACCCGTGCCGCATCGGTGCGCTGTAGTGGTGGACGTAGATGACTTGCTGGGGGCGGCCTGGTTCGGCGGGGATCTCGGGCAGGCTCAAGGGCACTCCTACGGCCGGCGGTGAACGAACATGATGATCAGAATGATGACGATGACCAGCAGCACGAGCCCGATCAGTGAGATGTACACGGCCCCTCCTTCTAGATCAGTGAGGCGGCGAAACACAAGACCGCGGCGGCAAGCAGAACGCCGTACGTTTCAGCCACGGCCAGCCAGCCACGTTCCGGTCTCAGCCACGACACAGCGGCACCGACGAGGCAGACCAGGACGAGGGACGCGCTGAGCGCTTCCCAGCCCCCCGTGAAGACGTACGGGAGGACAGGTATGACGCAGGCCGCGAGAGTGGCTATCCCGCAGCCGAGGGCGACAAGGAAGCCACCTTTGGCGTCACTGAGCCAGACGGCGGCGGACATCCCAACCAGTTCGGCCAGGCCACCGGAAACGGCTGCGTGAACGAGCGCGTGTGGCATTCTGGCGAGGCCGGCGGTCAGGCCCAGGATCAGCGTGAGCCCGTCCGCCGCGCCGAGTACGAGCGGTGCCCGCTTCAAGCCGCTGTGCGCACCCATGGCCCGGCGATCCCCCAGCAGGCCAGGGATACGGCCACGAGGATGAGCCCGGCGAGCTCAAAGTCGATGACATACTTCCCGGCACCTCCACCGACGAGGTGAAGGATCAGGGCCAGCGTGAAACAGACGGCGGCGATAACAGCCCAGAGACGTGTGAACATGCGTGCTCCTTACTGGCCCGGGTTGCCTAGTTCGCGGCGGATCCGGATGTCGGACAGGGAGTTGAGCTGCCACAGAATTTGCACCGCCGTGAACACGACCAGCGCTTCGGCGGTCAGTTCCCCCGCCCCCGCCAGTTGCACCGCGGCGACGACGACGTACACGGTGGCGGCGAGGACCCGGCAGCCGATGGTCCGCAGATACCCGTCACCGACCAGTTTCTCGGTGGGGCTGGCTGCTTTCTGGACGGCGAGCCGGGTGAATGCGAGCACTTGCAGCATGAGGCTGACGCAGGACACGGCGAGGAATACGACGACCAGGTCAGGCATCTTTACCGGGCCGGACCAGCGCTTCGAGGACTTCAACCCGGGCCTGGCAGCGTTCGATCACGGCTTGCTGGCGGTCGATGACGCTTTGAAGCCGGGTGATTTCCATTTGCAGTGCGCCGTTCAAGGCTGTCCACGACCCAAGTGTCAGTTCGGCCCGGTTGGATGCTTCTTTCTGCGCTTCATCCAGTTTCGCTTTCGCTTCCTGTGTGGCTTCTTTGGTGCTGCGCCGGCGGGCGAGGACGATGGGTGTGATGGAGGTTGTGATCGCGGCGAATGCGAGGACGGCGCTGGTGACGAATGTGACCGAATCCGTTCCGCCGACGCCTGCCAGGATCATCATTTCCGTGGTGGCGGGCTGGTGAGCGGTTCAGCGACCCGCAGCAGCAGGTAGTCGAACACCATCCACGACACCCACGTTTCGGGGGTGGTGGATGGGCTGGTCAGGTAGCGGACGAAAAACGCGAGCATCCACCCGTTGGTGAGCATCCCCCCGGTGGTGATGGCGGCGACGAGCAGCCATCTGCGGCGGTACTGCCAGACGGACACGGCCATGGTCAGCCCGGAGGCGAGGAACAGCGCCCCCCATGCGAATGCGGGGAGGATTAGCAGCAGCACATGGTAGGCGGGCGTGGAAGCCCAGCGGTGTGATTGGAGGAGGAGGGACAAGCCGAAGATCGTGAACGCTGACGAGAGGACGCCGAGAGTTGTTCTCCCGGATGTGAACGCGGTGCGTCCTAGCGGGTCAGGCATCCAGGTGGCTCCTTCCCGCTCGCCATGCGGATGGAGCCGGGATGATCTACAGCGAGATCCACGTCACTTCCATGGATGGCCATTCACCTGTCACTGTCGGTGTGCTGACCGAGGCGGTTGAGTAGACCCACCCGCCGATGGCGTCCTGCCCGCCGTACAAGGCGATGGGAACCGATCCGCATGAACCGGTGGCGTGCCCGGCGACACCCCACACGGCGGAAGTCTGCGAGTAGAGGGAACCGTTGAGGTACAGAGCGGCCTGCACCTGGCTGGACCCGGACTGGTTCCCGGTGAACGCAGTCATCGTCACATCGAACCAGCCGGAGCATCCGGCAGGGCAGGTCCATGTGTTCGTGCCGGATGACCAGCCGCCGTACGGGTCTTCAAGGATCGTGTCGTAGGCGAGGTGGTTGAACCCGGGGCCGGTGAGGGACTGCCCGCCCTGAAGGCTGGCACGGAACACAACCTTGGACGTGAGGAACGCGAACGGGGCCTGGACCCAGGCGTTGAACGTGGACGGAACCGGGCCGCTTCCCGCGATGAAGTTGGGGGCTACCGGGTCAGTGCCCGCCACGTCAGGCCGACTCCCAGACGACGATCATCCGGCACTGGTTGATTCCGCTGCCGTTGTAGCTGATGGAACTCCCCGACCCTTGGCAGGCAAGAAACCGGACGGTGTCCCCAGAGTTGAGCCGCAGGTGCTTGCCGACTTGCGCTCCGCCGCCGGTCGTGTCGCTGATCTTGTTGACACTGTCGCCCCACTGGGCGGACGCGCCGTTGACGGCGAGGCCCGCGCAGTAAGCGGTGGAACCCGTGGAGGCGGACAGGTTGAACTGGCCGTACACGTAGTAAACGCCGGCGACCGGTGCCGTGTAGCCCCCGCCGCTGCCGGTGGTGAACCCGCCGTAGTTGTCGACGGCGACCGTGGTGAGGGGGACGACGGTCCCGGACGGGAACGATTGCGACGGCAGGGAACCGGTCGCTGAGGTGGCTTTGCAGATCGGCGGGTAAACCAGAAAGTTGATCGTGTCCCGGATGTTCGTGTTGAGGAACGCAGGCGTGATGTAGGCGGTGGGCACTGGCCAGGAAGCGTTCACTGGGACGGGGAGACCTGTGGTGCCTGTGGTGGCGGCGACCCAGCGGATGGTCGCGTTCGGGAGTTCGGTGCCGGTGTTGGTCAGGTTGATACCGGACCCGGAGGTCTGCACGGCGGTGAACTGGATGTAGTCCCCACCTGCGCCGGGCGCGGCTGCGACGGTCTGCTCGATCAGGTCAACGGCTTGCGGGACGGGGTTGTGGGTGGATCCGCACAACTGGTTCGCACCTCGTACGGTGCTTGTCAGGACCCCGCCGGTTGTCCACTGGAACCCTGCGCCGAACAGGTACTG
>Ga0302324_100011304_pt1 | contig 18338 bp, 19 predicted proteins | sample Palsa_T0_1_FD_201949 | JGI IMG/M metagenome (GOLD analysis project Ga0302324, IMG submission 201949) | Peat permafrost microbial communities from Stordalen Mire near Abisko, Sweden - Palsa_T0_1 | ecosystem: Environmental > Terrestrial > Soil > Palsa > Peat permafrost | place: Sweden: Abisko... | reverse complement strand
GGTGTTGTAGTGGATGCGCCAGCGTTCAGCCAGTATGCGTATTTCCTTCATCGATTAGAAGATCTCTCCGTTCAGGAACTCATCTCTTAGTTTCGAGTTGAAGCTCTCGCAGTAGCCGTTCTCCCACGGGGAGCCGGGTTCGATGTACAGCGTTTTGGCTCCTGTTGCCGCCAACCATTTGCGTAGATCTCTGGCTACGAACTCCGGGCCATTGTCCGAACGAAGGTGCTCAGGAACTCCCTTCATGACCATCACATCGGCCAGAGCCGCGATCACTCTGGCGCTCGACCAGGTCCGTTCGCATCGGATCATCAGACACTCCCTGCTGTGTTCATCGATTAGGTTCAGCATCCGCACCGTGCGTCCATCGTATGTTTTGGCGCTGACGAAATCGTAGCTCCATATGTGACGCGCACGCTCCGGCCTAAGCCGCAAGCACGACCCATCGTTGAGCCATAAGCGCCCTCTTGGCTTCTGCTTCTTCGGTACTTTCAGCCCTTCGCGACGCCAGATTCTCTCGACCCGATCTTTACCTACTCGCCAGCCGGCTCGCTGCAGCAGAGCCGTGATCCGGCGATACCCATAGCGGCCATACTGGCTGGCTAACAAAACGATGGCCTGAGTAAGTTGATCTTCGTCTTCTCGCTGCATCGGTTGGTAGCGCTGCGTGCCGCGTGGCTGCTTCACCAGTTGGCACGCATGGCGCTCGCTCATGCCTTGTTCCTGCGCATGATCCACCGCACAGCGTCGTCGCTCAGGGCTTAGAAGTTTCCCGAGGCGATGTCCTTCAGCACCAGCTTGTCCAGACTCAGCTCGGCGACCAACCGCTTCAACTTCGCGTTCTCCTGCTCCAGCTCCTTCAGACGCCGCGCCTGGTCCACCTGCAGCCCGCCGAACTCCTTCCGCCAGCGGTAGTAGGTCTGCTCAGTGATCAACGCCTCTTTGCTGGCTTGTGCCGTCGTCTTCCCGTTCGCCACAGCTACTTCAATCTGCCGCAGCAAACTCACAATCTGCTCAGCCGTATGCTTCTTTCCTCGTGCCATAAATGGCTCCTCTCATACCAGTTTGTCTCATCGAATCTGGTACAAAAGCAGCCGGGCATTCCAGTGGTCGACGGAAACTCCGAAGCCTATCTGCGCGGCGGCCAGATCTCATCGAATCATGGCCCCGGAATTCTGGCGCTGGTCAATTCAAGCGCGGACTTTACCGGCGTTACATTCACCGGGAACTCTGGCGGAATCATCACCTGCGATTCCAGCTCTTACATGGCGAGCGACCTGTCTACGGGCCTCGGCAACTCATCTGCGGGTATCCTTTGCACTACGCCACATAACCGCGGGAATCGTCACGGAGTATATTTTGCTCCCTCGATCCCTGACTCTACTGCGCTCAAGAGCAGGTTGGCCCAGTACAAGAAGATTGCCAGCGGCAAGCCGCACTAAGCATTCTGAGAAGAGATGATCGGGTCGATGGTAAGTCATCGAAGGGGCACTCGGAGAGGCACCGGTTGCCCTAGGCCCAATTGTTGTCGGCTGCTAGGGGCCTCAAATTCGGGACCAGGCTTGTTTCTATAGAACTGTAGCTTTGCTTCATCTAGGTGGCTGCCATTCGCGACACTAAGCGTGAGCTTCAATTCGCGGATGTTTGCCGATTTGAGCTGGGTGCCATCTCGTGTTGGAAGCTACACGAAGGCAGGAAAGACACACGGATTTCTATGGCCGCATTACATTCCTGCGGTTGCGACTGTTCGTCAGTAATCCCGTAGTGATGCTGGAGGTTCAAATATGGCCCAATATTCAAAGCGGCTCAACGGCTGGTTGAGTTTTGGCAAGGTTCTTTGTGTCTGCTTGTCGGCCATAGCATTCATGTCGCTATCGCATGGTGCAGCTGAAAGCCAACAGGCACCACCAGACGCGGCTCTGCTCAACGGAAAGATCTTTACCAGCGACGCGGCCCACCCCTATGTGCAGGCTATCGCGATTCGCGGAGAGCGCATCACAGCGATCGGAGACTCGGCGAAAATCAGGGCACTGGCTGATACTCACACGAGACAAATTGACCTCGGCGGACGAACCGTGATCCCCGGAATCAACGACGCACATGTCCACCTCAGCATCTCTCCTCCCAATCGCATTGACCTGGAACTCAAAAGCCCGGATCCGGACTGGCCCGAAATGAAGGCTGCGATTGCCGCGGCCGTGCTGAAGACGTCGAAGGGGACATTCATCTACGGCACCATAGGTTGGAATCTCTTCCGCGATCTCGCAGTGAACCGGGACACCCTCGATCAGGTCGCGCCAAACAACCCCGTCATTCTGGCGACCTTTACCAGCCATGCCTGGATTGTGGACAGTGCAGCGCTGGCGCGAATTGGAATTCGAGAGAATGAACCTGATCCGTTGGGCGGCCGTTATGAACGCTCGCCCGACGGCAGACTCACGGGGGTCATTCGCGAGTATGCGTTGGAACAGGTATGGCGCAACCAGTCGAGCCAGACGAGCGAGGCAGACGCTCTCAGAGAGTTGCGCGAGACCTTTTCCGCAGCCGTCAAGTGGGGCGTCACTACGATCCAGGACATGGAGAATGACATGCCGCCCGATCGGTGTATCGCGCTCCTTGAGAAAATACCCGTTCCAATTCGTGTTCGCGTCATACGTATGCCAGGAACAACTCCAGCCGGCCGCGATATACAGGAAGGCCGTCCGGTTCCGAAAATCTCGAATCCGCTTATAACGGTCAGCGGCACCGAGTGGATACTCGATGGAACTCCCGTTGAGGGAACATTCGCAGCCCGCAGCGATCCGTCAACCTTCGAGTACTTCCAGCTGCACGAACAGATGACTTTTCCGCAAACTGAGCTCGCCGCTATGTTACGGGAGACGCTGCACGACCATGATCAGTTGCTGCTCCACGTGTCTGCATCTCGGGCCGCCGCGGCGATGCTGAGCGCGATGCAGTCCGCGGGCGGAGCGCAGGTGTGGGCCAAGCAGCGAGTCCGGTTCGAGCACGGTGACGGCCTGACGCCGGACCTGATTCCACAGGTGAAAGAGAGGGGAATCATCGTCGTACGGAATCCGATTCATGGCGCCGGCGGCGATGAGAGTCCTGATCTGCGCGGCGTTTTTGAAAGAATAAAAGCACAGCCCTTGCGATCCCTTCTGGCCGCTGGCATTCCCGTCGCATTCGGTTCGGACGGCCCGCCAAATCCGTATCTGAATATCATGCTTGCCTCTCTCGATCCGGCTCGGCCATCTGAAGCCATCACGCGGGAGCAAGCGGTAATCGCTTACACCCTGACCTCGGCATACGCCGAGTTTGCAGAGAAAGACAAAGGCAGTCTGGAACCCGGGAAGCTTGCCGACCTGGCTGTTCTATCGCAGGACATTTTCAAGGTCGATCCTTCGGAACTACCAAAGACTGAATCAATGCTGACGATGGTGGGTGGAAAGATTGTGTATGACGGGATGGTAATCCCACACCAATAGTTGAGAACCTTCGGCAGCGGGCTTCCACTAGAACGAGTCTGCGGTTACCAGCGAGTCCAAGGCTTAGCCGGTCGCTGCCGATCATGCACCCCCTAGGCCAGCATTTTAGCTGCGACAATCCACCTGAGTACCTGAGTGAATAGTTGCCTTTCCGGAAAGGTGGGGCTTTTCTTCTTCAGTTGGCGATATCAAGACGATGCATGTCGAACATAACTGTGGGCATTGGTCATGCGCTATCAAGCGGTCACCAAGCCAGTGCGGAAGATCGGTCGCGACGCCTGCGAATAAGCGTCAGTCTCACCTGTTGAGCATATCCGTATCTGTGACTAGGTACAGCCGTTCAGCCGGATCAGCGGCGAGCTGCAGCAGTTCCGGCGAGAAACCGCCGACCGCAAAGAGAATGTAGCTGGGCTTGTTCCGCCAGCGCGCCTCTGGAAGGCTGGTAACCTTGGCCTGCAAGACGCTCAGGTCGTTAAGCCGCGTAACGCGCTCTGTGCGCCACTTACACCCCCCGAAGAGAAGCGTTCCGTCGTCGAGTTCCGCCATGAGGTCAATCTCGGTGCGGCCAGTGTTGGCGATCACGTCCGCAAGATCGTCTGGATGGATCACAGCGATCGAGACCCAATTCTTCAGTTCGTCCACTTCAGTTCGTCCAGCGTCACTCCAAATAGTCGAGCAGCGCCTGCGTAGCGAGTTCTACCTCAAACCGCGCGGTCAGAGTACATGCCAGGACAGGCATCGCATCGGCGATCTGGCGAACGCCACTATCGTTGGCGCAAACTGCGATGGCCTCCACGAGCCTGAAGGCCATCGCAGTTGCTTTTGGGGAACGGACGCAGCTTAGAAAATCAACTTCATTGCCAGCTGCACATTGAACGGTTCGCCGGGACCGATACCCGGCGAGAAGTTGCCCGAGCCGATTGTCGAACCCGAACGGCCAAAGCTGCTGCCGCCCGAGTAGTCGTTACAGAGCTGGTTACAGCCAGGGCTGGCCAGGTTGAGGCGGTTGAAGAGGTTGAACATCTCTGCACGGAACTGGATGTTGAAGGGGAAGTCAGCAAGTTCAAACTTCGTGTTCTTCAGCACCGAGAAATCGATATCCGCGTAACCCGGTCCATACAGACTGTTGCGGGCGACTGTGCCCCAGGTATTGGCAGGAGGCTCGACATATGCGGCCGGATTAAACCACTGGACGAACTTGTTTCCGTCGACATTCTGAATATTGTGGGATATCCCGGCGAATGGATTCGCGACCTGGTTTTCGCGTTGTGTGAATTCATTCGTCCCGCTGGTGTCGTCACCGTTGTAGACGGTGATCGGCTGCCCTCCATTGAAGGCAAAGGAGGTGTTCAGTTCCCAGCCGTTGGTTAATTTCTTGAATTCACTGGGACCGGGAATGACGTAGTTGACATAGCCTTTGAATGAATTGCGCGTGTCAAAGTCAGAGTTGCCATAGTCGCCGCGATCGCCCGGCAGGTCGTTCTTGAAGTCATAGCTGTCCTGAGGAAGCGCGCCACGGTAGGCGGTAACTTCGTCCAGGTTATGACCCCATGTGTACGAAGCTTGTGTCGTAACTCCATGCCAGTTTGAAGTGCGGAAGATCGCCTGCAGCGAGTTATAGTTCGAGGTGCCGATACTCTGGATCTGGTTGATGTCGCTGTAGAAATTACCCGCGTAGTTCGTGGTGGCGTAGGGTCCGGGTGCGCCGCCAAGCAGCGGTTGATCGATATTGAGCAGGCTGAGTAGCTTACGGCCTTCGCTGCCCACATAGCCAAGCTGGAAAAAGGCGGCGCCGAGCTGCTTCTCGATCTGCAGGTTGAAGTTCAAGTTATAGGGAGAGCGGAAATTCTTGGCGACGCTGAATGCGCCGCAGGGATTCGTGCTGCAATTGAGTGTCGCCGTGGGGATGATTTCGACACCTGGAATGACAGGTACAGGCTTGCCGGGGGCGGCGTTCGCCGTAATCGTAAATACCGGGCTGGAGCCCCCGGGATTGCCTTCAAGTCCGTTCGGAGCATCGTTGCCGGGGCGGTTGTCGAGGAATGGGTTGGCGTTCGGAGTATCGAAGAAGAGGCCGCCTCCGCCGCGGATTACCAGGCCAGGAGACATGCGAGGCGAGTAGCTGAAGCCTACACGCGGACTGATGCTGTTCCAATCTTTATCGTAGATTGAGCTGATTTGCGCTCCCTGGAAGGCAAGTCCATCCGGCGCCAGTCCAGGGCGGAATACCGATAGATCCTTCTTGTTGTCATTCAGAGGCTCCATGTAGTCGTACCGGAGGCCAAAGTTGAGGTTGAAATTGGGGGTGACCTGGTAGCTGTCCTGAGCAAATAGGTCAAACGCATGGCTGAAGACCAAGCGCTCGGGATTACCGACGGCGATGGATGACTTGGTGATAAAGCCGGCCAGGAAGTCGGCGAGATCCGCTACATCCTGATCGGTTGTGTCCCATGGCACTGAGCCGTCGCCTTTAGGTCCCTCGCCGCCGAGGAATTGGTAATTGCCAATTGCGTGGCGATGATAGAACTCATCCACCTGGGCCCGGCGATACTCGCCGCCCATGCGGAGTTCATGCTTGCCTTTGGTCCAGTTGAGTGCCTCGTTGAGGTGGCCGGTGATGTCCTGACGGCCTTCGGGTGGTGTATTGCCGGTAGGCTCGAAGTCCTGGCCGATCTGGATGTTGGGAGCATTCGGAAAGGGAGCACCTGTAATGAATCCGGCTGTTGCTACATCGGTAAAATTCGTGTTGGCGTCGGAAAACGTCTGGTGGAAATAGTTGACGCCAGCAGTGATGGTGTTGCTCAAGGAAGGCGAAATCGACCAGTTGTGACCGGCCGAATAGTTGTAAACGTGAATGGGGCCAATTTCGAAGAAGTAGGGGTTGATGTCTGTCGTTCCGACTGGCGCAGTCTGGTTGCCCTGTCCCATGAAGGCGCGCGCGTAAACGCTGTGCTTCTGGTTGAAAGTGTGGTCGACTTTGGCCACGCCGTTATAGCTGTAGCCAAATTCGGGAGCCGCAGATCCAATTTCCGAGTTGCTGTTGCCAGACAACAAGCCGGCCGGCCACAGAATACCTAGCAGCGCCGACGTCGCCGGATCCACCGGAACGCCTGCGTTTGTCAAAAGTGTCTTAGCGGCTGTCTGGTAATACTGATTGGGCTCTAGGCCCGCATTGCCGGTGGCGATGTTGAATTTCTGCTTTTCAAAGTTGGTGAACCAGAAGGTGTGATTCTTATAAAAGGGCCCGCCAAGAGAAGCGCCCCACTGTATGTTTGAGAGAGGCAGATCGCCTAGCGTGTTGAACGGGTTGGTGACCGCAAGTGCCTGGTTGCGCTCGTAATAGTAAGCAGATCCATGCAGATCGTTGGTCCCGGACTTCGTTACAAGATTCACGCTGCCGCCGGGGTTGCGTCCGACTTCTGCCGAAGACTGGGTCTGCAGGCTGAACTCCGCAATGGAGTCGATTGGGAGCGTTACGCCGGCGATGTTCTCCACGCCACCTTGATTTACGGCTGGAATGTTATGCCAGAAGTCGTTGTTATCCGCACCGTCGATCTGCCAGTTGACTTGATTGCCGCGTGTGCCGTTCACAGAACCGAACCCGCCAAGCGCGTATCCTGCAAAGCCTGGCGCAAGGCCAATCAGTTGTGTGAAATCGCGCCCATTGAGGGGGACATCTTGAATGGCAGCTTCGGGAATGTCAGTCGTCTGAGTCGTCGTTGTCGTATCGAGGGCCAGGCCTGAGGCTGAAACCTCAACCGTTGTCTCCCCGGCGCTCGCGATGGTCAGCTTAACCTGGAGCGTGTAAATCACGCCCGCCGTGACCGGTACGTTGGAGATCTTCTCTGGTTTGAAGCTTGTCGCTGACACCAGGACCGAATAATTGCCCAGAGGCAAATCCTCAAAGCTGTATTCGCCTGCGCTGGAGCTGATGGTCTTGTGCGAAACGCCGGTGGCCACGTCGACAGCTTCCACTGCGGCGCCCGGGACTACTGCGCCGGATTGATCGGCTATGGTGCCGTTGATGCCGCCACGAAAGGTTTGTGCCTGGGAGTTAAATGGCAGAGCTATCGCCAGGGTCAGCAGCAGCGCTGCCATACCCCAGAAACTGAGAGTTGAGAAAACAGAGAGAGACTTCATGCGCACTTCCTCCAAATGAAGAATCAAGGTAGAGATTTCCTGTTCGCTTCCCGGAAAAGAGTAGGAATCGGATGCGAAAATGCCTGAACGCAAAACGCGCACAAGGCGAGGCTCAGTATATGTCTGGGTATTTACGACAACTTTGGAATGAGCGTGTGGGGGGTTCCATTCATCAACATAGTGACAGTTTGGTTAAAAAAGCAATAAAAAAGGCTTTGCAAAACATCGCGACGGCTTAATGCGTCGTGGCTGAATAACTTTCTTTTATAGCGATTACTCAAAGGAAAGCAGTTATGGGCATAACTTGGGCAACGCGCTTTTTCGCGGTTCGGTGCATGGCGCTACTCCCCGGCGAATTCGGTTGGGAGTATTCAATTGTTCTTATTGTTTGCTGTGGGGCCGAGCAGGGATCGGTGTATGCGAGGTGTATTTTGAAGCGAGGCAGTGTAAGTGAACTTATTAAGTAGTGTTCTGAGTGTGAAATTCGCGGCCTATTTCGAGCGGTACGTGTGGCTGTCAAACGAAGCAAAAAGCAGATTCCTGCGGGAATGACAGACAGAAAGGCAACGGCAACAGCAACGGCAAAGCAGCCTACTCTACTGGATTGTTTGCGTAATGCAGTAGCACGGCCACGGCGCAGGAGGTGAGACGCGTTGCAGCTGAGTCTGCGCGGCTGGTGAGGATTATCGGGACTCTTGTGCCGAGGACGATGCCGGCTAACTGCGCGCCGCCGAGATATTCCAGCTGCTTGGCCAGCATGTTGCCCGATTCAAGATCGGGTACGACAAGTATGTCCGCCTGACCGGTGACGCGCGAGACCAGGCCCTTGATCTGCGCTGCCTTGGCGCTGACGGCGGTGTCGAAGGCCAGTGGGCCGTCGAGCACGCCTCCGGTGATCTGGCCGCGGTCAGCCATCTTGCATAGAGCGGCTGCATCCAGCGTGGATTTGATCTTGGGATTGACTGTCTCGATGGCGGAGAGCAACGCGACCTTGGGCTCTGGGATGCCCAGCGCATGTGCTAGGTCGATCGCGTTCTGGACGATGTGGATCTTGTCTTCGAGCTCCGGCTCGATGTTGATTGCGGCGTCGGTGATGAGCAGGGTGCGCGCGTAGGCTGGCGTATCCATTACGAAAACATGCGAGATTCGCCGCGAGGTACGCAGCCCGGTTTCGCGCGCCATTGCGGCCCGCATCAGCTCGTCGGTGTGCAGGCTACCCTTCATCATGGCCTGCGCGCGGCCATCACGGCACATGGCTACGCTGAGCTGGGCGGCTTGCTCTTCGGTCGTTGCATCGGCGACGGGGTAGGCTGCGATATCAAGGCCGATCTTCTTTGCCAGCGCTCTCATCGCTGCTTGCGGACCTACGAGCGTTGGCAGGATGAGACCTGCTTCTGCGGCCTCGACGGCGCCGCGCAGGGCTACATCAGAAAGCGGCCAGCAGACTGAGGTCGTGATCGGAGGCAGTTCCTGGCAGCGCTCCAGAAACTTGTGAAAGACGTGAAAGTCCGCTGGATGGCCGACCAGCGGGTCCAGTGCAACCGATTCTCCCAGAGCCGCAAGATCGCTCATCCAAATCGCTCCCGGCAGGCGCAGCCCGCCACTGTCACCATTCTTACCGGTTTCTCGCGAGACTGATAGGACGTACATCACAGCTGTTGCAATATGTGTAATCCTTTCGCGGCTGGCCCAAAGCTGCTATGCTGGCGAGCGCGGCACTGGATGAGTCCAGAAAAGCGATTTAGGAAGGCGGTTTGGCAATGTGGTTTTTGGGCATGGATGTGGGCACGAGCGGCACCCGAGCTGTGCTGGTGGATGAACAAGGGCGCATCGTGAGTTCAGCTTCGGAAGATCACGCGCCGTTTCGCACGCCGCATCCCGGATGGGCCGAGCAGGATCCTGAAGACTGGTGGCGCGCCGCGCTGATCGCGATCAAGGCTGCGCTGGCTGCCGCGCCAGAGCCGCGGCAGGCTGTGGGTGGGGTTGGACTGACGGGACAGATGCATGGGGCTGTTCTGTTGGATAAGGACGGAATTGTTCTGCGCCCGTCGCTGATCTGGTGCGACACGCGGACGCAGCCGCAATGCGACTGGCTGCATGAAACTATCGGCTACGAGCGGCTGATCGAACTTACATGCAATCCGGCACTGCCTAACTTTACGCTTACCAAACTGCTCTGGGTCAAGGAGCATGAGCCGGAGATTTTTGCCCGTACCGCGCACATTCTTTGCCCCAAGGATTACGTGCGCTTCCGGCTCACGGGGACATACGCGATCGACGTGCAGGAGGCGAGTGGAACGCTGCTGCTGGATGTGACGCATCGCCGCTGGTCTTCTGAGGTTGCTGCGGCTGCCGGCATTCCGGAGAGCTGGCTGCCGGAAGTGTTTGAGTCGCCTGAAGTCTGTGCGCATATTTCCGCGGAAGCTGCGTCTCTTAGCGGACTTATTGCTGGAACGCCGGTAGTTGCGGGTGCTGGAGACCAGGGCGCGGGTGCGGTCGGCATGGGCATTCTGCAGCCTGGATCGGTCTCGGCGACTATCGGGACTTCGGGGGTGGTTTTTGCCGCGACGGCGGCGCCGATCAAAGATCCCAAAGGCCGTCTGCACACTTTCTGCCATGCTGTTCCGGGGCGCTGGCATGTCATGGGCGTGACGCAATCTGCCGGTCTGAGCTTTCGCTGGCTCAAGGAAACCTTCTTCGCCGGCGAGAACTACGACACTCTCACGGCGGCTGCGAGCAAAGTTGCGCCAGGCAGCAATGGCCTTGAATGGGCTCCTTACCTGCTTGGAGAGCGCACGCCGCACCTCGATCCTGAAGTGCGCGCGGCCTTTGCCGGGATCACCACGACCCACACTGCGGCACATTTTGTGAGGGCTGTGCTTGAGGGGGTCGCTTATTCGCTTGAAGATACTTTCTCGCTGTTTGACGCGCTGGGCATTCCGGTAAGCGGCATTCGCCTTGGGGGTGGTGGCGCGCGAGGACCGCTGTGGCGGCAGATTCAGGCTGCGGTCTATGGACACCCTGTTGAGGTGCTGACGGCGGAAGAGGGTGGCGCGTTTGGAGCGGCGCTGATGGCCGGGGTTGGCGCGGGCGCATGGGCTGATCTTGATGCTGCCTGTGCTGCCGGCATTTCGGTGGCAGAGCGGATTGAACCTGATCCTGACTGGCTGGCTGCTTATGCCGTGGGCTATGCGCAATGGCGCAAGTTGTATCCGGCGCTTGCGACGCTTCGCTAGCCGTTGCTAGGGGCAAGTGATGTTTGCGGTTCCGGTTACTAGCGGTACGTTTTGAGTATCGGGCGGAAGCATTGGGTTTTTGGGCGCGACTGCTTTGACGGGCGCTGTTCCTGAATAGCCCTCTGCGCAGGTCGCGAGCCCCGCAGTGTTTACGGAGATTGGTCCGATCAGGTTAGCCGTATTGCACAAATTGTCGCAGGGGCTTTGCGACCAGTCCACGGCCAACGGGGTTACGGTGACTGGCGACGAACTGAAGGTGCCGGTGGCGGTCAGTTGCACTATGCCGTTTTTGGCCGTCGCAGGGTCGGGGCTGATGGAGATGGATTCAAGAACCCGGCTGCTGCTGCCGCCCCCGCAGCTGGTGAGGGCGATCGTTGCGCAGAGAATTGGGGCCGAAGCGATCCAGCGAAGGCGATTCATACGGCACCTCCATGTGCGGATTTTGCAATCAGGGTAGTCCTATACGGATTCGCGAGTCAATACGAAGCAAACGGGGCTGTGAAGTTTCAATCGCTGCAACGTTACGGCTGCCATGGGTTCAGCATCATGACACCTGTCGCGGCGAAGTCATTCACATTTCGGGTCACCACCGTCATGCTGTACTCAAGCGCAGTTGCGGCGATCATGGAATCTCGATCTGAGCGCGGCGTGGGTACGTGCAACCTCGCACATCGCTGTGCAACTGCCGCATCGAAGCTCAAGATACGTCCGGCAAAGCTGCTGAGAACATGGCCATCCAGCCAGGTGCGCAGCAGCCTCCCCTGCAATGGATCTCGACGCTCCATGAGCAGCACACCTTTTTCTAACTCCAGGATGGAGACGGCGGACAGAAACATGCTCGAATCCGGAACTCGCTGCGCCCATGCCTTTACTCTTAGATCGATCTTGCCGGTACTCGCTTTTCGAAATTCGGACATGACATTGGTATCGAGAAGGTACATCATTCGAAATCAACCGGAGTAAAGATATTGTCTCCCAGGCGAGGAGGTTCAAATTCGAAGTCTTCATCGCCTGGCATGGCGAGAAGCTCAAGAATATTCTTTCCCTTACTTGTAATGTTCTGATACTCCGTGATCGTCAGCAGCACATGGGCTGCGCGTCCGCGGTCAGTAATGAAGACAGGGCCATTCTCGGCCGCCTTTTTTGCGGCGCTGGCGTTCTGGTTGAATTCCCGGCTGGAAAGTGTAGTGATTGCCATGCGCGCCCCCTCAATGTAGCAACGTTGCTACATTCTACCACGAAGAGTGAACGAAAAGGGGATTCCTAGCTCTAGTCCGAGGCCAGGCTCAGCGCATGGCGCACATCCGCTCCGCGGATCCAGAAGATCACGTCGGTGGCGATATTGGTCGCGTGGTCGGCAATGCGCTCCAGGTTTCGCGCAATCAGAATCCCGTTCAGCGCCTGGGGAGTGTCCGCCGGAATGCGTTGGATGCGTTCCAGCAGATCTGCCTGGGCGCGGCGGTTCATGCGGTCGATTTCGTCGTCCATCTGGCGCACCGAGTCTGCTACCTGGGCGTCGCCATCCAGCAGGGCCTGCAGCGCCGTGCGGATCATGCGGCTGGCGTATTCGCCCATGGCAAAGAAGTCCACCGGAAGCGTAACCTCCGGCAGTTCAAGCACATCGCGGGTGCGAATGGCGATGCTCATCGACTGGTCGCCAATCCGCTCCAGATCGCCGTTGATCTTGATTACAGCCAGAATGAAGCGCAGATCGATGGCCATGGGCTGCTCCTTGGCGAGCAATTCATAAGCCATTTCGTCTAGGGCCCGCTGTGCGGTGTTGATAGCGGTCTCATTCTCGCGCACATACTGGCAGAGCCCGGCGTCGCGCTGCAGATAGGCGTCAACGCTGGATTCTACGGCCTGCTGGGCGAGAGCCGCCATCGCGAGAATCTTGTCTTTCAGTTCGGCGAGCTGGAGTTGAAAGTGAATTCGCGGCACGACGGGCCTCCCTCTATAAATGATTGTGCCTGATGGAGTGTTACCGGCACGCAAATATTGGCCGCCGCACGTTCGGGCGTGCATCAAGTCTGTCATAGGTGGAGACTTCCCGTATCAGAATCGGAACCGGAGCACGGCCGGACTGCCCAATCTTCACCAGGAATTGATACAGACAAGAGTGATGCTTCGTGGTTGAATGATCGGAGCCCGAAAGGGCGAGCACGAGAACGGAGAACGGAAATGAAGACCAGAATCATGAAGACCGGAATTCAATTCAGTACGCTGCTTGCAGCAATTGCCCTCGTCGCATTGCTTGCACCCTCCGCCAGCAGACAAACCACGGCCAGCGCCCAGGGAGCGCACCCTCATTACCTTCACGCGCTCTCGGATCTGCGCCTGGCGAGGGCCTATCTGGACCGGCTCACCCCCAGCGAGCACATTGACGACGAGCAGATGCACGCTATTCATCAGATTGACGACGCCATCAAAGACATCAAGCTCGCGGCCATTGACGACGGCAAGAACATCGACGCTCATGCGCCGGTTGACGCCAATATTCAGCCTCGCGGACGCTTCAGCAAGGCTCGCGAAGCGCTGAACGCAGCCATGAATGACGTCAACCGGGAAGAGGATGATCCTCACACCAGAGGTCTCCAGAGGCGGTCGATCGATCACATCCAGAAGGCTAATGAGATCGTGCAGCACATCCAGATGCGCCTCCACCTGGAGTAGTCCGAGGATGTAGTCAGACGCGATCTTCGCAATGGCGCACCCTGATCGGGGCCTGCTCGGGCGACTTCGCGATAGTCCGCAGCAGGCTCTTTGCTCTTGCCAGCCGCCCTCTGCTGGGTGATTGCGCGTGCTTCCGTTTAAGCTTGAAGAATGACTTCGCCCCTCAGCGTTAATCCGGCGCCATCGCAGAATATGCTCAGCATCAATCCCTCTGACCACCAGGTTCACGAGATTTACAAGCTCATGGTTGGCCTTATCGTTCCGCGCCCGGTCGCGCTGGTTTCTACCATCGATAAGGACGGCGTACCTAACGTCGCGCCTTTCAGCTTTTTTTCAGGTGTAGGCTCCAATCCGCCGACGGTGCTCTTCTGCCCTACGCTGCGGTCAAGTGGGGACAATCGCAAAGACACGCTGCGCAATGTCGAGCAAACCGGTGAATTTGTGATCAACATCGTCTCGGATTCGATCGCCGGCGCTGCCAATGCCACTGCCGCCGATGTTGGCCCCGAAGTGGACGAATTTCTGCTCGCCGGCCTTACCGCCATCCCCGGCGAGGTGGTCAACGTGCCCCGCGTTGCCGAATCTCCGGCGCAGTTTGAATGCAAGTTGCTGCAAATTGTCTTTACCGGCAATGTTCCCGGCGCTGGCGTGGTCGTGATCGGCGAAATCGTCCGCTTTCACGTCAATGCTGAGCTGGAGCACAACTTCCGCATTGACCCGGCCAAACTCGACGCCGTAGGCCGCATGGCCGGCAATACCTGGGTTCACACCCGGGAGAGATTTGAGCTTGAGCGGCCGAAATAGTTTGTTGGCGGGGAGCGAAACATATGAACGGGCTACACAGGCGGGTGAACCTAATGCGACCCCATCAAGTCTCCGCCGCCGCAAAGTGGATCGGCCTTCTGCGATGCTGAAAGCATTGTGAAGGAATTCTTCCCTTGCTCAATCTGAAAATAGGTAGTCGATACGGGAATCTGCCTTTGATTCAGAAGCTTTACGGCAAACAAAGTCATTTGAAAGTGATCCTTGCGATCAGAACAACCCACGACCGGGCCATAACTTAACGACGGCGAATCGCCAGTCGTCGTTTTGCTCCATTCATAGACGGTGTCGTGTTCCTTTTGAAGTGAAGTGGCGAAGGTCGAATCACTCCACTTGACCGCTTCGCTCCAGGGAACCTGTAACCACTGATCCACAAAATCGCGCCCGTTGTTTGCAACCGGTTGAATACGCTCCACCTGACCGCCGACCACGCGGTAGCGAAAAATACCAACACGAGTCATGATGTCCGATTCTACGGTTCCAACCTCCAGGCGTAGTTGAAATCCATCCGGAGTAGACTTCATCACCGGGTCGTTTTCCCGTACGTAGCCTTTGTTCGTGTGCATCAATACCTTCTGTGAAGTTTTCCCACGCTCCGGCTGTATCACATCCAAATCGAATCCACTCCACCTCGACGTGCACCACGGCATTCCATGAGCCACTGCAATAGCCCATCCATCCTGCGTTGCCTGCGGAATGAGTTGGTAATCAAAGAAGTCGCCAAACGCACCTGAAATCTCGTCATAGTCCCCACTCTGCCAATCGAGCACCCGCTGCCACTTAGTCTTACCCGCCTCATACACAAGCAGAAAGTTGTCGTCGCCGCAGTTCACGCCAAAACTCACCTGTACTGCAACGGTCAAGGGCTCTGGCAGAACCGTCCTGACCTTGATCCCAAGAGCGCGTCCGTAAACCCGGTCCGCGACCTCGGGTAAATTATCCGCAGAGATCGTCTCCCACATCTTCTCCCGATTACCCTTGAGTAAATCGGCCAGCCCAGACTCAATGCTTTTCGGCTTGTCGTGGACGTCCTTGCTGCCCAAGTCCTCACACAGCATGAATGCATCGATTGCTTCGTTAATCGCAGCTTTGAAAGAGTGAATCTCAGTCCGAGTTGACGGAGAAACACTCGTGTCCATTTCACCATCGCCCACCTTGACTGCGAGCAACCGAGCCTGTACCGCCAATACCTGTGCGGCAGTCTTCCTTAGAGCAGCTTGCGAACAAGACTGCTCGCCTCTCAAAGTAGAGGCAACCAGGAATAGCCCAAGAGCAACGATGGAAATCCATCGCGGCAAGGCAGTACGCATAGCTCCCATAATTAAGACAACATAACTGCCCTTCCAAAACGTTGCAAACTATCAGTAGCAGATCATACTAACTATCTCAGCGTGTCCCTCGGCGCTATCACCCACCCGCTGGAAACAAAAACCGCAACATAGGCCCGACTCGCTGCGCCCAGCTGGCCTCATCATGCGTGCCGCCGCGCACCTTCTCAAAGTGGACGCTTTCTTCATCCTGCCAGCCGTTTGCCTTGAGCCGCTTGGCCAGCAACTCGGTATCTCGCAGCGTCATGCGCCCCTCGTGGTCGCCCACGTCGAGCCAGATGCGTGGCCGCTTCTGCAAATGCGGCGCAAGGTCATTCAGAACGCCCAGAATGCTCTTGTGATTCCACCACACGCTGGGCGAAAGCACCGCGAGCCTACCGAACACCTCAGGATATTTGAGCCCCAGATAGAGCGAAACCAGCCCGCCCAGCGACGATCCGCCGAGCCCGGTGTGCTCGCGCCCCGGTTTTACGCGATAGTGCTCGGCGATCCAGGGCATCAATTCGCGCGTGAGCAGCGCGCCGTAGGAGTCTGCTTCGCCGCCGCCCATTTGCCAGTCGCGCTCGTGGGTGTATTCGGCGAGGCGCCGGTCGCCGGTGTTGTAGATGCCGACAATGATCAGCGGTTCGACTTCGCCGGCCTCAATCGCTGCATCCGCTGTTTCGCGAACCTGCCAGGTTCGGCCCTTGATGAACGAGGTTGCGGGATCGAACAGATTCTGCCCATCGTTCAGATATAAAACGGGATAGGAGCGCGAAGGCTCCGCCTCATACCCTGGCGGCAGATAGACGATCAAATCCCGCCGATCCGGCAAGATCCGGCTGCGAAAGCCGCGATGCACCTTGAGCCTCTCATGCGGAGTCTCCGCTGAGAGCTCCTCTGGAGAGGCATGCCAACCAGGTTGCCAACCTTGTGAGTCAAATGGAGTGTCAAAGGGAGCGTTGGGCTCGCCGCGCCGTTCCAGATCCAAACCTTCCACTCTCCCTTTCGCTCTCCGCTTGCTTTTTGCCATCGGCGCCCTGTGTCCCAGGCACTTTGCCCGAGGCCCAATTTTTCTTAGCCCGTGGCTGTTACAGTATCAAAAATGGGAGCCAGCCCGATACGGCCCCAAAGGTGGATTGAAACGTGAATCGAGAATTCCACAAGTGGTACTCCGACCGGCTGGGCCGCGAGATGGAACTGCTCGTCTTCGGTCATACCGGCGTTCCCGTTCTGGTTTTCCCCACCTCCGGTGGCCGATTCTACGAGTTTGAAGACCGCGGCCTGGTCGGCGCGCTCGGCGGCAAAATCGACAATGGCGAAATCCAGCTTTACTGCGTCGATTCCGTCGATATGGAAAGCTGGTACAACAAGGACGTTCCGCCGCGCTGGCGTATCGCCCGCCACGTCCAGTACGAGGACTACCTCATCCACGAGGTCGTGCCGCTCATCCGCAATAAGAACTGGAACAGCCATCTGGTCGCCCTCGGATGCAGCTTCGGCGGATTCCACGCCGCCAATATCGCCTTCCGCCATCCGGACGTCTTCACCGGAATGCTCTCCATGTCGGGAGCATTCGACATGTCCAACTTTCTGCGCGGATACCACGATAGCGACGTCTACTTCAACACTCCGGCGCAGTACCTGCCCAATCTGTCCGATCCGTGGTTCTTTGAGCGCTATCGCCGGAACACGTACATTCTCGCGACAGGCTGGGACGACCAGTGCCTGGGCCAGAATCAGGAACTCGACCGTATCCTGAACAACAAAGGCATTCCCCACAACCTCTACATCTGGGACACGTACAATTCTCACGATTGGCCAACCTGGGAAAAGATGCTCCGCGAATACCTGTAAGGAGAATGCAGATGGCTGCCTACATTGCCCTGCTGCGCGCCGTCAACGTAGGCGGAACCGGCAAGCTCCCGATGACTGAACTCAAGAGCATGTGCGAAGAGGCCGGCTTTCGCAAGGTCAAGACGTACATCGCCAGCGGAAACGTAGTCTTCGAGAGCAAGCTTGCGGAAGCCAAAGTCAAATCTCTCCTGGAAGCAAGCCTGGCGGCCTACGCGGGCAAGCCTGTTGACGTTCTGGTGCGTACAGCAGCTGAAATGGCAGCCGTCCTCGCCGCCAATCCTTTCACCGAAGCTGCTACCAACAGCACCGTAGCCATCTTTCTCGACCATCCGCCGCCGGCGAACGCCCTTGACGCAGCGACTGGACGGAGAGACGAACAGATGCGCCTCGGCCTGCGCGAAATCTACGTCCATTACGGCTCTGGCATGGGCGAGTCAAAGCTCAAAATTCCCGCAGCCAAAAACGGCACGGCTCGCAATCTCAACACCGTCGCCAAACTGGCTGATATGGCGCTCAATCTCTAACTTCGGCCCTGACTCCAACTCGTGGGATAATCTGAGATCGAGCCAAACTGGGAAGAAAATCAGGAAGCCAATCTGGAGATCAGCATGCCCGAACTCAATCCCTATGCCAGATTTGTAGATTCACGCCCAGTTGTCGAAATTCTCGCTTCGACCGCTCCTGCCCTGGCGGAACTGGCCGAATCCATCGGCCCCGATCGCATCGCCGTCGCTCCTGCACCCGGCAAGTGGACCCCTGCCGAAATCCTCTGCCATCTTGCTGACTGCGAAGTAGCCTTCGGCTTTCGTCTGCGCCAG
>Ga0302324_100011303_pt1 | contig 18338 bp, 14 predicted proteins | sample Palsa_T0_1_FD_201949 | JGI IMG/M metagenome (GOLD analysis project Ga0302324, IMG submission 201949) | Peat permafrost microbial communities from Stordalen Mire near Abisko, Sweden - Palsa_T0_1 | ecosystem: Environmental > Terrestrial > Soil > Palsa > Peat permafrost | place: Sweden: Abisko... | reverse complement strand
GTGCAGGTCACCCGCGCCGACATACACGTGCCGTCCGTCGTCAGCAAGATCGAGAACGACATCGAGTACGTTCGGCTGGCCGAGTTCGGCCAGACCTCGGCCGACGAAGTTCGCGATGCGCTGCTCAACGGCAAGCGACACAACGTGCGGGGCTACATCCTCGACCTGCGCTTCAACGGCGGCGGCCTGCTCGATGCCGCGGTCGACATCTCGAGCCTGTTCATCCCGCAGGGCACGATCGTCTCGACGATCGACCGCGCCGGCGACCGCGACGTGCGCAACGCGAGCGGCCACGCGCTCGACGCCAAGCCGCTGGTGCTGCTGGTGAACCGCTACACCGCCAGCGCGTCTGAAATTACCGCCGGCGCGATCCAAGACTACGACGCCGGCACCCTGGTCGGCGAGAAGACCTTCGGGAAGGGTGTCGTGCAGAGCCTGTACACGCTTCCCGACAAGGGCGCCCTCAAGATCACCACCGCGCGCTACGTCACCCCCAAGGGCCGCGACATCCAGCACAAGGGGATCGTCCCCGACGTCATCGTGAGCCAGCCCGTCGACCAGCCGATCATCGACACGCCGGCCGACAAACAGCTCAACGCCGCCAAAAAGATCATCGAAAGCAAGAGTACCGACTAACATGAAACGCCTCGTCCCCGTCGCCCTAGCGGCCCTGCTCACGCTGACCCTGACCGCCGGCGGCGTCCCGGCCGCAAGCGCCGCGCTGCACGTCGTGCACGGCACGACGCTGTCCGCGCAACAATCCGAAGAGCTGGTCGCGAGCTACGTCCGCCTGACCGGCGAGTTCTACAAGAAGGTCGACCGGCAAGCGATGCTCGACGGCGCGCGCACGTCGATGATCGACTATCTCAAGAAGCACAAGGTCGCCAACGCGACGCTGCCGGCGCTGCACGCCGGCGACGACGACGTCACCAATACGGAGGCGCTCAACCGCGAGGTTTCGACCGCGGTCGGCGAGTACGCGACGAAGCTCGAGCCGGTCGAGTCGATGACGGGCTCGACGCAGATCACCTATGCGGCGATCGCCGGCGTGCTCGGTTCCGTCAAGGACCGCTGGACGGTGTTCTACACGCCCAAGGAGTACGCGAGCATCAACGACCTCCTCGACGGCACGTCGTTCGGCGGCGTCGGAATCTCGTACGACATCGACGACGCGACCCACATGCTGCACGTCGAGAACGTCATCCTCGACGGACCGTCCGATAAAGCCGGGCTGCAACCCGACGACATGATCGCGGCGATCAACGGCAAACCCGTCTCGGATCTGCTCGCACCGGCGCTTCCGGAGAAGGACGACCAAAAGCGGCTCACCGCCGAACAGAACATCGTGACCGCCCAATTGCGCGGCAACCCGGGGACGCGCGTGCAGCTCACCTTGGTGCGCGCCGGCAAGACGCTCGATCCGGTGACGATCACTCGCGAGACGATCCATCAACCCAGCGTCAGCTCGAAGATGCTGCCCAACGGCATCGGCTACGTCGACCTCGCGGTCTTCGGCCAAACCACCGCGCAAGAGCTCAACGTCGCGCTGCGGCGGCTCGATTCGGAGGGCGCCAAAGCCTTCGTGCTCGACCTGCGCTACAACGGCGGCGGCTACTTGAACGCCGCGGTCGACGTCTCGTCGAAGTTCATCGCCAGCGGTCCGATCGTCAGCGTGCAATCGCGCGCCGGCAACGACACGGAGTACGACGCCGACAACTCGGCGATCGCGCCGCGGCCGCTCGCGGTGCTGGTGAACCAGCTCACGGCGTCGGCGTCGGAGATCACCGCCGGCGCGATCCAGGACAGCGGTGTCGGCACGATCATCGGAACCAAGACCTTCGGCAAGGGCGTCGTGCAAACGATCTACCCGATGCGCGACGGCTCGGCGCTGAGGATCACCACGGCGCGCTACTTCACGCCGAAGGGGCACGACATCAACATGGTCGGCATCGAGCCCGAGATCGTGAGCGATCTGCCGAAGAACACGCGGATTCGGCCCGGCGATCCGGCGCAGGATCCGCAGCTGGCGGCCGCGGTGAGCTTCCTCGACGGCCGCATCGCACAGAACGTCTCGCAACCGCCGCCCAAGTCGCGCTAAGCGCCTAAAGTTGCGGCGGCCATAGCGCCGTAGCGATCTCGTCGAACGACGAGAAGGACGTACACTCCAGGCCGCGCTCTCGGCAATATCGCTCGAGAGCGCGGCCTTTCTTCGCGAAGCGCACGTCGGCCGCGAGCGCACCCTCGAAATCGCTGATGCCGTCACCGACGTAGACGGTGCGCGCACCGGCGGAGGCCGCGCGCACGCGCGCGGCTTTGTCGTGCCCCAGCGCGGAGTCGTCGATGAACGTCATCCGCCAGCCGGCGGCGTCGAAGTCGACGTCGTTGGCGAACAGCGGGACGTCGACGCCGGCGCGCTCGAGCGCGGGGCCGATGATCGACCGGATGCCCGCCGAGACGACCGCGACCCAGTGCCCGCGGGCGTGCGCCTCGCGGACGAACGGGGCGAACGTCGGATCGACACGGGCGCGCGACTCCAGCGCGGCGAGCGCCTCGGGCCGCGACAGCCGCACGAACGCCGCCTGGCGCGCTAGCGCTTCGCGCAGCGTGATGCGGCCGGCGCGCAGCTCGCGCTCCAGCTCGTTCCACGCGTCGTCGCCGGCCGCCGACCGGACGAGGACGTCGAACGTATCGACGTCGGTGATCGTCCCGTCGTAGTCGACGAAGATGGCGAGCCTCGGCCCCGTCATTCGAACCCGAGTCTCGGCGCGCGCGGCGCCGAGACGCTCAGGACTTCTTTCGGGTCGTCGCAGCCTTTTTGGCGGTCGACGTCTTGCGAGTGCTCGGCGTCTTTTTCGCGCCGGCCGCCTTCGCCGGTGCCTTCTTCGCAGCGGTGGCCTTGGTGGCCGGCGTCGACTTCTTCGCCGCGCGCGTCCGCCGAGCCGGAGCCGGTTCGGCGGCCGCCGGTTGCGGGACGGGCAGGGCCTGCATCGGGGCCGCCGCTTCGAGCCGGCCGGCCGGAACCGGCGGAGCCTCGGAGACGCGGCGGCGCCCGCGCGTCGGACGGGCGGCCTTGACCGGTTCGACGCGCTCCGGCGGCGGCATGATCACCGGCGGCGGAGGCTCGACCGCGACGTCGCCGCGCTTGCGGTTCCACGGCGCGATCGCGCGCGACGGCACGGGCGGAGCGGTCTCGCCGGTCGCCTGGGCACCGCCGCCCGGGCTCACCCGGAAGATGTGGCGGTCGGGAACCGCTCCCGCCGGCGCGGCGGCCGCGGCGGGCTCGCTGCCGCCAGCGGCGACACCAGCCGGCTGAGCATCGCCCTGGCCCCGCCCGCGGCGGCGGCGACGGCGACGGCGGCGCTTGCGCTCGCCGGGCTCACCGACGACCGGTCCGTTCTGTCCGACGGCGGTTGCCGCGACCGTCTCTTCTTCTTCGTCGTCCTCCAGATCGGCGTCGACGGCGCGCCCTGCCCCGGCGGCGACCGGCGCGGCGGCGTTCGCGGCGACGTCGCCGGTGCTCCGGCCGCCGCGGCGGCGGCGCCGCCGCCGGCGGGGGCCGGCCTCATCGGTTTCGACCTCGGTGGCAGCGCCGGCCGAACGCAGCGGGATCGGCGCCGGCGGTGGCGCGCCGGTTGCGGCGACACGGTCGCCCGACAGCTTCTCGCCCGGCAGCACGGTGCGCGTGCCCGAGGGCAGCGGCGCAGTCGGCGCGGAGCTCGGCCGGTCTTGACCTTGCCTGATGGTCGACGATCCCGGCAGCAGCGTGACGCGGCCTTCGGCGGCCTTCTGCGCGGTGGTCTTCGGCGTGGCGACCTTTGCGACGACCTCTTCGACGGTCGAGATGCCGATCGAGGTACGGCCGCCCAGGCCCTTCTCGGCCTCCTCGGCCAGCTCGCGCAGCTCGGCGGTCTGCTCGGCGGCGGTGAGCTCGCGCTTGCGGCCGCGGCCGCCGCGGCGGCGCTTCTTGGCGCGGCCCTCGCCGATCGGCACGGCGGCTTCGATCCGCGTCCGCGCCTCGGCCAGGATGTCGCTGCCGTCGACGTCGATGATGCGAATCTTGATCGTCTTGCCGGCGGCGTTGGCGGCGTTCTCGACCTCGATCAGCCGGCCGGCGACGATGGCCGCCGCGGCTGTCGCATTGGGCAGGCGCGTCTGGAGCAGCTCCACTTCGAACTCGTCGCCGACGCGGATCGGGGCGAACGGCGGCAGGTTCTCGTCGCCCCACACGACGCGCGGCCGCTCTGGGTGCACGGCGGGATCGACGAACACGTCGATCTGCGCGCCGACGCGGTCGGCGAGCTGGGTGCGCTCGTCCTCGTACCAGTACTCGGCCTGCGCGGCGACGTTGGGCGCGGCGGCGATGTGGACGTGCTTGGCGGCGCCGTTCGCCTTTCCGGCGCCGGTCGAAGGACCGTGCGCGAGGATCTCGCGGAACGTGCCGATCGTCACCGACTCGGGCGACATCACGCTGCCCAGACCCTCGCAGGTCGGGCACTTCCCGCGCAGCTGCTGGCCGAGATCCTTACCGACGCGCTTGCGGGTGAACTCGAGCAGCCCCAGCGGTGAGAACGACTGGATCGTCGAGCGCGTGCGATCCTTGCGCAGCCCTTCCTGCAGCGCCGAGATGACGCGGTTGCGATCGGCCTCCGACGACATGTCGATGAAGTCGCAGACGATGATCCCGCCGATGTCGCGCAAGCGCACTTGGCGCGCGATCTCGCTCGCCGCTTCGACGTTGGTGCGCACGATCGTGTCGTCGAGGTTCTTGCCGCCGGTGAACTTGCCCGAGTTCACGTCGACGACGGTGAGCGCTTCGGTCGACTCGATCACGATCGAGCCGCCCGACGGCAGCTTCACGGTCGGCTTCATCAGGCGTGCGATCTCGTCGTCGATCTTGAAGTCGGCGAACAGCTTTTTGCCGCCCTCGTAGTACTTGATCCGGTCGACGTACTGCGGCCCGAGCAGACGCATGAAGTCCTTGACGTTCTCGGTCTCGGTCTCGTCGTCGAGCCAGACGTTGTTGACCTCGGGCGTGATGAAGTCGCGCGCGGTCTTGTAGACCAGGTTCATGTCCTTGTGCAGCAGTGCCGGCGCGGGGACGCGTTTGTACTGCTCGAGGATGCCGTGCCACATGCGGATCAGCACGCCGAGGTCGGCGATGAGCTCCGCGTTCGACACGTTCGCGGCGGCGGTCCGCACGACCGTCGCCATCCCCTCGGGCCGGATCGCCTTCATCACCGCCTTGAGGCGGTTGCGCTCCTCGGCCGAGTCGATCTTGCGCGAGACGCCGCTGAACTTGCCGGTCGGCATCAGGATGAGGTAGCGGCCGGGCAGCGAGATGTTGGTCGAGACGCGCGCGCCTTTGAGTCCGCGCGGCTCCTTGACGATCTGCACGAGCACGTCGTCGCCGCGGCTGACCTTTTCGGTGATCGTGTAGCCGCTGCGGCCCGAGGTGACCTCGACGTCGCCGATGTTCAGCGGCGTCTTGTTGATGTCGTCGACGTAGAGAAAGGCGTTCCGCCCGAGCCCGATGTCGCAGAAGCTGGCACCCATCCCAGGCAGGACGTTGACGACCTTGCCCTTGTAGATGGAACCGATGACGCGCTCTTCGCGCTCGACGTAGATCTCGGCGAGACGACCTTCCTCGAGGATTGCGACGCGGTTCTCCCACGGATCGCTCGAGATGAGGATGTCGGTTGACAAACTGGTAACTGGCCTCTCCATGGGCCGATCACGGCCGTCGTCCGCGCGCACATCGCGACAACGCTATGCGTCATCGAGCGGGCGCCGCAGGCGGACGCTCCCGTCCCTCTGGTAAATCGTGAAAAATCTTGCTCAACGCATCCGGACGATCCAACGCGAGCCCCTTCGAGCCGCGCAATCACCCTTCGAATGCGGTTGAGCTTGCAGTTCAGGGAACCCCTAGGATGGTCCTTCGCCCAGCGCCCGAGTCGTGAACGGAAGACAAGCAGCCTTTCGGTGACTCTGGGCAGGGCAGACGGCCAGCGCGTTCGGCGCCATCAGCCTCCTGGCGATCCCGACCATATTCCCGCTGCTCGGTCTGGCGGCCGGCGAGTGGATCCCTAAGCCCGCCGCGCCGAGGCGTCGCCGAAGACGAGCATGTCCTTCTGCAGCACGATGTTGAGCAGGATGCCGACCGCGACGTAATCGGTCATCAGCGCGCTGCCGCCGTACGACATGAACGGCAGCGGGATGCCGGTGATCGGCATGATCCCAATCGTCATCCCGACATTGACGATGATGTGGAAGGCCAGCATCGCGATAAGCCCGACGGCGAGCAGCACGCCGAAGCGGTCCTTGGCCGCGACGACCGCGCGCATGGCGAAGCCGACGGTGATCGCGTAGAGCGCCAGCAGCACGATCGCGCCGATGAAGCCCGCCTCCTCACCGACGGCGGTGAAGATGAAATCGCGTGAGTTCTCCGGGACGAACGCGAGCTGTGTCTGCGTGCCGTGGAACAGGCCCTTGCCGAACCACTCGCCGCTGCCGACCGCGATCTTCGACTGGTTGAGGTTGTAGCCGACCCCCTGCGGATCGAGCTTCGGATCGAGGAACACCAGCAGCCGCGCGCGCTGGAACGGCTTGAGCAGGTGCTCGCTGGTGAGCACGTATGCCGCCGCCGTCGCGATCGTGGCGAGGTACAAGCCGAAGTCGAACAGGTTGGGCAGCCCGAAGTACAGCTGCGCGGTGAGAATCGCGCCGATCACCATCGTCGTGCCGAGGTCGGGCTGCTTGAGGATCAGCACCGCCGGGATCGCGACCGCGAGCAGCGGCAGCCACAGCTCCTGGATGCGGCGGAACGTGCTGCGCGACAGCAGTGCGGCGATCGTAATCGCGAGTACGACCTTGGCCGGCTCAGACGGTTGGAACTGGAACGGACCGATCTGGATCCAGCGCGCGGCGCCGAGCACCGAGTGCCCTTTGAAGGTGATGAACACCAGCAGCGCCAGCGTGACGACGTACAGCGGCAGCGCCCAGCGCCGCCAAATGCGGTAGTCCAGAAACGCCGCGCCGACCATCATCGCGATCCCGACGCCGCCGTAGACGAGCTGCTTGCGCCACTCGTCCGCAGCGTACGGCGCGTGCAGCGTCGCGGACCGGATGAACACGATCCCGAGCATCGTCACCACGACCGGCGCGATCGCCAGCGGCCAGTTGAACCGCGTGTACCACGGGCGTTCCACTGCCGCGCCTCTTCGGCGCGCACGCAACCGGCCCGCTTGCGCCGGCCGTCAAACGCGCGGGGTCGTGGCTACGTCGTCGCGGGGGCGGTGGTGCCGCTCGTCATCCCCTTGCGGCGCTTGCGCCTGGCGGGACGGTGGCCGTTCACCGCGCCGTTGGCTTTGGGCTTGGCGGGCTTGGGCGCGGCCGGCGGGGCGGGATCGGCGACCGCGACCGACGTTTGGGCGGCGGCGGGCCCCGGCCCGGCGGCGTATGGTGCCGGGGGCGGCGGCATCGGGCGCGGGTGCACCCCGAGGATCGGGATGTTGGCCAGCATCGCGATCTCTTTCTCGCGCTGCTCGAAGGTGACGTCGCAGTGCGGCACGTCGACGTCGAGGTAGCGTGAGATGACCTCGATGAGGTCGTGCTTGAGCGCTTCGACGACATCGGGCGCGAGCGAGAGATGGTCGGACAGCAGCACGAGCCGCAAGCGTTCCTTGGCGGTTGCGCTGGACGGCGGCTTGCCGAAGAAACGCTGGATGAACTGCAACACTATTTGGCGCTCCCAAAGAGCTTCTCGAAGAACGTCGGCTCGCGCGGAACCTCGGGCGGCGCGGTCAGCGTTCCGCTGATCCGCTGCGCGATCTGACGATAGGCCTCGCCGACCGGCGACGCGGCGTCGAGCGCGACCGGCTCGCCGCGATTGGTCGAGACGATGACGTCGGGCGCTTCGGCGACGACGCCCAGCAGCGACAAGCGCAGGATCCCGTTGACGTCGTCGACCGACAGCATCTTGCCCTTGCGCACCAGCGCCGGCCGCAGCCGGTTGATGATCAGCTTGATGCTGCGGTTGTCGCCGAGCAGTCCGACGACGCGGTCGGCGTCGCGCACGGCCGAGACCTCGGGCGTGCACACGACGATCGCTTCGTCGGCGCCGGCGATCGCGTTGACGAAACCTTTCTCGATCCCGGCCGGGCAATCGATCAGCACGTAGTCGAAACGATCGCGCAGCGACGAGATGAGGTCGCGAAACGCGACCGTGTCGACGTCGTCCTTCTCACGCGTCTGCGCGGCGGCCAGCAGGCGCAGCGACGGAACGCGCTTGTCGGTCACCAGCGCGTCGTCGAGCGTGACCTTGTTCTCCAGCACGTCGAGCACGTGGTGGCGCACGCGCGCCTCGAGGCCGAGCACGATGTCGAGGTTGCGCAGGCCGACGTCGGCGTCGACCAGCACGACGCTCGCGCCGCCGGCGGCCAGCGCGGCGCCGACGTTGGCGGTGGTCGTCGTCTTGCCGACGCCGCCCTTGCCGCTGGTGACGACGATCGCCCGACCGCGCTCGCGCGGAACGGCGCTCTGCGCCGGCGCCTCTTCGTGAACCATCTCGTGCATCACGTCAACCGGCCTTCCGGAAGAGCCGCCCGAAGAACCCGGGCGTGCCGAACTGGGTGAACGCGACGACATCGCCCTCGAGCCGCCGGGCGATCTTGTCGTAGATCGCGCCGAGCCGCGATTCGGTCTGCAGCGCGACGGGCTCGCCGCGGTTGGTCGTGTCGATCACCTCTTCGTCGTCGGGAACGATCCCGAGCAGTTCGGCCGACAGGATGTCGGTGACGTCGTCGACCGACAGCATGTCGCCGCTGCGCACCATCTCGGGCCGCAACCGGTTGATGACGAGCCGCACCGGCATTCCGCGCTCGCGCAGCTTGCCGATCACGCGATCTGCGTCGCGGATCGAGCTGACCTCGGGCGTGGTGACGATGATCGCTTCGCTCGCACCGGCGACCGCGTTGCGGAACCCGTGTTCGATCCCGGCCGGACAATCGATCAGCACGTAGTCGCACAGCTCGGCCAGCTGGGCGGTGACCTCGGCCATCTGCAGCTCGCCGATCGCCGTCTTGTCGCGCGTCTGCGCGGCCGGCAGCACCAAGAGATTCTCCAGCCGCTTGTCCTTGATCAGCGCCTGGCGCAGCTGGCAGCGCCCTTCGACGACCTCGACGAGGTCGAACACGATTCGCTTCTCCACGCCCAGCACCAAATCGAGATTGCGCAGCCCGATGTCGGCGTCGACCAGCACGACGCGCTTGCCGCGCAGCGCCAGCGCGGCGCCGAGGTTCGCGGTCGTCGTGGTCTTGCCGACCCCGCCTTTTCCGGAGGTGAGGACGATCCGGCGCGCTGCGCTCACGATGTGTGCTCCCGGCGGAGGTCCGCCTCGGCGAAGGGTACGACGACGATCCGCTCGTCGACGATCGAGGCATGCTCGGGGCCGCGCGCTCGGGTGCCTGCGTCGCTGGTCGCGATCAGGGTGGCGATGCGCAGCTGGGTCGGCGCCAGCTCGAGCGCGATGACCCGCGCGGAGCGATCGCCTTGCGCGCCGGCGTGCGCGACGCCGCGCAGCGCCCCGAACACGACGATGTCGCCCGACGCGACCAGCTCGGCGCCCGGGTTCACGTCGCCGATCACCACCAGGTTCCCGAGGTTGTGCAGCGCCTGGCCGCCACGCAGCGTGCCGCGGTGGTAGAGCGTTGCGATCCCGACCGGCACCGCGCGCGCGGCAGCGGTCTGCGGTAGCGCGACGCCGGCCGACGCGAGCGTCGAGGTCGCGGCGGGCGCTTGGCGGCGGCGCACCATGTCCTGGCGCGCGCCGGCGAAGTCGGCGATGAGCGAGCGGGCTTCGTCGGAGATACGGACCTCGCGCTCGCGCCGCGGCCGCGGGAGCGCCGAGACCTCGGCGGCCGCTTCGGGCGCCGAGCCGAGGTAGGCCAAGTCGAGCTCGGCGACGACCGGCGCGATCGACTCGACCCCGCTGACGCCGTCGAGGGTGATCCCGTACTCGGCCAGCGCGTCGCGAAAAGCGGCGATCTCGGCCGCCGGCGGCTCGAGGATGCCGAGGTTGGCGACGGCTCGACTTCCTCGGTAGAAGTCCGGCCGGCCGGCGAACTGCGCGCGCATCTCGTCGACCGCCGCTCCCAAAGCGCGGTCGACCGCGATCTCGAGATTGCGGCCTCGCCCGCGCACGGTGCTCATCGGCGTCCCTCGCGGTTCATGATCGGCGGCCGTTCCGAGCCGGCGCGAAGCCACCCTGCGCGTTCCACATCCCATGCACGGGAAAGTACGGTTGTCCACACACGCCCCACAGGTTTGGCGGATGGGAGTGGAGAGTTCCGGGACGCCGTCGAACGATGGAGCCCGGCGTCGACCGGACGCCCGCCCCCCCGAGGACAACGCTGTGCTGTTCCGCCGTTTTGCCGTCATCGTCTTGATCGTATCGATGGCGTGTGCCAGCATCCCGGCACCCGCGTCGGCGCTGAATACTCCGACCGAGATCCAGATCGGCAAGGAGTACGACAAGCAGATCACCGACCAGTCCGTGATCGTGACCGACCCGCTGCTCAACCAGTGGGTGAACGAGATCGCGAACAAGCTGTGGGCGCAGACCGCCCGCAAGGACGTGCCGTACTCGATCAAGATCATCGACGAGGCCGACATCAACGCGTTCTCGACTCTGGGCGGGTACATCTACGTCAACGCGGGGACGCTGGACTTCGTCCAGAGCGACGACGAGCTGGCCGGCGTGCTGGGCCACGAGACCGGCCACATCGAACGCCGCCACGCCGTCACCATGAACAACAAGGCGTCGATCCTCAACGTGCTGTTCGGCGTCGCGTCGATGTTCATTCCACTGGTCTACCAGTTCGGGTCGCTGGCGCAGGCCGGCTTGCAAGCGCGGATCGCGCGCGATGACGAGAACGAAGCCGACAAGTACGGTCTGATGCTCATGGCGCGCGCGGGCTACGATCCCGACGCGATGCATTCGTTCATGGCGCATCTCGGAGCGGTCGAGGAAGAGAGCCACGACGTGCTCTCCAAGTATCTCGCCGACCATCCCGGGACGCCCAAGCGGCTGGCGAACCTCAACGGCGATCCCGAGCTCAACCCGGCGCTGCGCACCGACGATCAGCGCATCGCGCAGGGGATCCACGACTACGATACCGCGCGCTACAACGTCGCAGCGATGAAGTTCACCGACATCCTCAAGCGCCGCGCCGACGATGCCACCGCGCGCTTCCAGCTCGGTCAAGCCGAGCTCGCGCTCGGACAAGTCTCCAAAGGCGAGCAGAACCTCGCCGCGGCGGCCGAGCAGGTCTCGCCGCAGGCCAAGGCGCTGGCCGACGTGCGCATCAAGGCGCTGCGCGACGCGGAACGCCGGCTCGATCTGCTGCACCCCGATCTCAGCCCGCTGCGCGACCAGCTCGCGACGGCGCAGACCCAACAGACTCAGGCCGCCACCGCAATCGTGCTGCGCCGCCAGCAAGGCCTCGACCAGCTCAAGTCGCTCAAGGTCCGCATCGAGGACATCGTCTACGGGATGCCCGACTTCTCGCGTGTCCAGCCGCGCAAGGACTCGCGGCTCGACACGCTGCTGCACAACGTCAACTTGATGGCCAAGTCGCTCAACGTCGCGATGGGCAAGGCGTCGGAGACGATCTCCGGCGTCGGCTCGCTCGAACGCAACAAAGAAGGCGGACTGCTCAAGGAAAACTCGGACATCCTCACCGAGCTGGGCGCGCCGCTGAAGCTCGACAACCCGCCGCCGCAGTCGCTGGCGACGTTCCCGGCCTACCCGCGGATGCTGACCTCGATCGGTGCCGCCGACTCCGACATGGTGCGCGGCGTCGACGCGGCGCGCGCGTCGCTGGCGATGCTCGACATCGCGCTGGGCGATCTCAACATCTTCGTCAACCAGCTCAGCCACGCCAAGCTCGACAACTCGGGCGACATCACGATCGGCGACTACCACGGGATCGAGCCGCTGGTGACCAAAGCCGTCGACTCGCTCAACAAGGCCGCGGTCGGTGCGACGCAGGCGTCGCAGTTGTACAACATGGCCCGCGCGCGTCAGCTCGAGACGCGCATCGACATGCTGGGCCTGCAAGAGTCGCCCGACCGCTACGCCACGTTCCAGCACGCGCTCGACGTGCGGTTCCACGTCAAAGGCCCCGACTACGACCAGCTCGAGCGCGAAGACCTCACCCCGGGCGACGTCGCGGCGGCGGTCATCGTCGGCGCCGACACCAACGCGGCGCCGCAGGCAGTGCTGGCCGAGGCCAAGGCCGACGGCAAGACGATCATCGACTTGGCCAACGCCCGCGGGATGTACGCGCAGGCGCTGGAGATCTTCCTCGGGCTGATCTACCTCGACTATACTGACGACCCGGACAAAGAGGCGCGCGGCGACCTCAACAAACAGGCGCACGGCGGCGTGACGTAACCCGCCGAGCGCGGCGGGGTAGAGACCGAGCGTGAACGCTTCGTCTGCCGCCGCCGCCTTCGAACGGCTGCGTGGATCGCTCAACCCGAGCGCGGTCCATGCCGGCGCTCGGCGTCCGTTCAAGTTCTTCGTCTGCGGCGACCCCGGCCTGATCAGCGAGCTGCGCCTGCTGCTGCTGGCCGGGCACGACGGCGATTCGATCCCGCCCGAGGCCGCCGCCGCGTTCGAGACGCTCGACCTCGACCGCAGCGTCGACACCACCGACGCGCGAGCCGTCATCTGCGCGGCGCGGTCGACCGACCGCGGTTCGCTGGGCCTCGAGCGCCTCGCCGCGCTGCGGCTGCCGGTGCTGGTGCTGGTGGTCGACCGCGACGTCACCGCGCCGAGCGGGCCCGCCCAAGCCCCCGGCCCGGGCGGGGTGGAGGAGTACGTCGTCGACCGGCTCGCGATCGAGACGCTGCGCGGCCGCTTCCTGCCGCATCTGATCGACTGCTGCCGGGGGATCGAGGTCGCCGTCGGGCGGCGTCTGCCGGCGCTGCGCGAGACCGTCGCCGCCAAGCTCACCCGGGACGCCGCGATGAACGCGCTCAAGGTTGCCGGGGCGAGCGCGGTGATCGACCACGTCCCGATCCTGGGCGTGGTGCTCGGCGCGTTCGCGTCGGGCGCCGACATGTTCGCGATCACCGGGATCCAGATGACGCTGCTGCTCAACATCGGCGCGACGTACGGGCGCGATCCCGACCTGTCGGCGATGTGGGAGCTGCTGCCGATCGTCGGCGGCGGCTTCGGCTGGCGCGCGCTAGCGCGCGAGCTGTCCGGTTTCATTCCGGTCGGCGGGGTCTTCATCAAGGCCGCCATCGCCTACGCCGGCACCGTCGTCGTCGGTGAGGGCGGCACGTTCTACTACCGCCACGGCAGGCAGATGGGCGTCGAGGACGCGGCTCGCGTGTACGACGAAGCGAAGACGTCGGCGCTCAGCTTCGCGCGCGAGATCCTGGCGCGCTTCCGCGGCGGCGGCAACGGCAAGGGACCGGCCTAGCGCCCGGCCAGAAACTCGAGCAGCGTCTCGTCGTCGAGATGATCGAACCTGGCGCGCAGGGTAGGCCGCACTTGGCCGGCGATGCGCGCGGCGAGGCGCGCGCGCGCCGCTGGGTCGAGCGAGGCGCGGCGCGCCAAGAATCGCTCGACGAGAATCCGGTCGGGCTCCGACAGGCCGGTGTCCGGCCGAACGGGCGGCGCGAGGAACGCGTCGAGATCGGCCGGCGTCTCGCCCCGGTCACGCACGACGATCGTCCCCGCCGCAAAGTCCCCCAGCCGCTTGTTCTCGCGCGAGATCAGCGCGCTGATCGCCGAGAGCAGGTAGAACCCGACGCCGAACTCCACGATCCGCACGACGTTGCGGATGATCGATGCGCCCGGGTCGATCGGAAAGCCGCCGTCGCGCACGACGCGCAGTCCCAGCGCGCGCTTTCCCGGCGTGCGTCCCGACCACCAGATCTCGAAGATGATGAACCAGCCGAAGAAGATCAGGAACAGCACGATGACGGCGGTCGCGATGGCCCACGCCTCCGCGTTCTTCCCGAGCGGAATCCGCGCCAGAACCGGCGCCGCGAAGGCGAACCCGATGCCGAGCACCACGACCAGCGTCGACTGCGCGAGCAGGTCGACGACCACCGCCAGGAACCGGCTGCCCAAGCCCGCCAGCTCGTAACGAATCGCCACCGCCTCGCCGGTTCGCACGTCGACCGAACGTTCCACGCGCTCGTTGTACGCGGCCGGAACGCGAACGTCCCCGCCGAACGACGACGCGATGCGGGAACGGCGATTCGTGGCAGCCCGGAGGGCGCGCTGGGACCGGCTCGAGGCGCTGGTCGATCGCGCCGCGGGCCGCGGCGTGCGCGCGCTCGCGCCCAGCGAGATCGACGAGCTGGCGCTGACCTATCGAGCCGCGACGACCGATTTGGCGATCGCGCGCACGCGCGGCGAGGATCCGGCGATCCAGCAACACCTCAACCGCTTGACGGCGCGCGCGCACGCCGTCGTCTACGTCGCGACCGCGCGCTCCGGTTGGAGCCTCATCCTGCGGTTCGTGACGCGCGACTTTCCGCGCGAGGTGCGCCGCTCGTGGGCGCCGATCGGGTTCTGCGCGCTGCTGACGATCGTGTCGGCGGCGGTCGCGTACGGGTCGGTGAGCGCCGACCCGCAGAACGTCCACGCACTGCTGCCGGGGATGCAGCTGCAGCCGGTCGACCGCGCGCTGCACGACACGAACTTCGGCTTCGACCGCGCCTACTCGCCGGCGATGGCCTCGTTGATCATCACGAACAACATCCAAGTCGCCGCGTTCGCGTTCGCCGGCGGGATGACCGCCGGGCTGCTGACCGGCTGGGTCATCCTCAACAACGGCCTGATGATCGGTGCGCTCGCAGCCTTGTACGTGAAGGCCGGTTTCGGCGCCGACTTCTGGGCGACGATCGCGCCGCACGGGGTGATCGAGCTGACCGCGATCCAGATCGCCGGCGGTGCCGGGCTCGTGCTGGCCGGCGGCTATTTACTGCCGGGACGAGCGCGCCGCCGCGACGCGCTGCTGGTCGACGGCCGGCGCGCCGGCACGCTGGTGATCGGCGTCGCGCTGCTGCTGTGCGTCGCCGGTACGATCGAAGGCTTCATCTCGCCGCAGCGCTTGTCGATCCCGGTGCGCGACGCGATCGGCGCGTTCACCGCCGTCGCGCTGCTGGCGTATCTCCTGGGCGCGGGCAGAGGATCAGAGCAGGCCGCGGGTCTTGACGTCGACGTAGGCGTCGAGTAGTGCCACGGTCAGCTCGGCGGCCGGTACGTCGACCACGAGTATCCCGCGATCGCGCAGCACCGCGACGGCGCGCGCCCGCTCGTCGGCGAGCGTCGCCGCAACCGCCGCGCGATACGCGTCCGCGGCGTCGTGGGGCGTCGCGCGCAGCGCCTGCCCGATCGCCGCGTCGTTCATCAGCACGATGAGCACCAAGTGGCGCGCGGTGAGCAGCTTCGCCGCGCCGAGCACCGCGCTCGACGCGACCGGGTCGAACAGGTCGGTGAACAGCACCACCAGGCTGCGTCGCCGCAGCGTCCGCTCGATGTCGAGAAACGCGCGCTCGTAGTCGGACTCCTCGAAGCGCGGTTCGAGATCGGACAGCAGGTCGGTGAGCTGCGCGGCGTGCTGCGCGCCGCTGACCGGCGCGACGCGGGCGATCGGCCCGGCGGCGAACGCGACGACGCCGACGCGGTCGGCGGCCAGCCGCGCGATCGCGGCCAGCGCCAGCGCCGCGCTGACCGCGTAGTCCAGCTTGCGGCGGTCGCCCAATCGCGGCGACATCAAGCGCCCGGCGTCGAGCGCGACGACGATCTGCTGCGAGCGCTCGACCTCGTACTGCGCGACCATCGGCTTACCGCGCCGCGCGCTGGCCTTCCAGTCGATCGAGCGGAACGCGTCGTCGACCGTGTACTCGCGCAAGCTCTCGAACTCGCCGCCCGAGCCGCGCCGGCGCAGCCGGCGCAACCCCGACTCGAGCAGCTTGGTGCGCGCGACCAGATCGCCGCTGCGGTCGAGCCCGGAGAGATCGGGCATCACGCGCACGGCGACCGGAACGCGGTAGTTGCGCCGCAGCTCGACGATCCCCAGCGCCGAGAGGATGCGCGCATGGTACGAGCGCAGCACGGTGCGGCCGCGTTCGAGCGGGACGACGCCGAGCGTGACGGTCGCGCGCGCGCGCGCGGGCAGGGCCGCTCGCGCTTCGCCGAGCTCGATCGACAGCCGGTCGGCCTGGGCCTCGACGATCGCGACCCGCCGTGCGGTCGTGGCGCGGTTCGCGATCTCGTAGGAGAGCTCGTCGCGGCGCGCCAGCGCGAAACGCGCCGGCACGACACGGATGATCTCGACCTCACCGCGCAGCAGCAACGCATCGTAGACGACGACCGCGACGAACGCAGCCAGCGCGATCGCGACCGCAACCGGCCACGGCATCGAGCGCGCGAGCACGTACGCCACCGCCGCCAGCGCGACCAGCACGCCGATCCCGCGCGGCGCGATGCGCGCAACGCCTCCGGCCAAGCGGGAGTGCACCGCGGTCCACGCTCTCGCCGCGATCCGCATCGCGATGTTCAACGGGAACTAACTCTCGGGGGCGGAGACGCTCGCGAGGACGTGCGCGACGACGTCGTCGGCGCTCGTTCCGTCTAGCTCGGCCTCCGGGCGCACGATCAGGCGGTGGGCAAGCACGGGCGCCGCGAGGTCCTTGACGTCGTCCGGCGTCGCGAACGTGCGCCCGTCCAAGAACGCCGCCGCCTGGGTCGCAACGACCAGCGCGAGCGCGGCGCGCGGGCTCGCGCCGAGCGCGACGTCGGCCGAGCTGCGCGTCGCGGCGATGATGTCGTACAGGTAGGCCTGCAGCGAATCGGCGAGATGCACCGCGCGCACCGCGTGGTGGGCGGCAATCAACTCGTCGGGACCGACCACCGCGGTGACGCCCGCGGCGTCGAGATCGCGCGCGTCGAACCCGCCGACGGCGCGCGCGATGAGGGCCCGCTCGTCGGCCTGCGTCGGATAGCCGGTGCGCACGCGCACCAAGAACCGGTCCAGCTGCGCCTCCGGCAGCGGATAGGTCCCTTCGAACTCGACCGGGTTCTGCGTCGCGCACACCAGGAACGGCGACGGCAGCTCGTAGGTCGTTCCGTCGATCGTGACGTGCCGCTCTTCCATCGCTTCGAGCAGCGCCGCTTGTGTTTTCGGCGGCGTGCGATTGATCTCGTCGGCCAGCACGATGTTGGCGAAGACCGGACCGCGCCGCAGCGAGAACGTGGCGCTGCGCTGATCGAACACCGTCGTCCCGACTACGTCCGACGGCATCAAATCGGGCGTGAACTGAATGCGTCCGTAGCTGACGCCGAGCAGCCGCGCCAGGACGCGCACGGTGAGCGTCTTGGCCGTGCCGGGAACGCCTTCGATGAGCGCATGCCCGCCCGCCAACAGCGCGACGGTGAGCAGGAAGCCGCTCCGGCCGGCGCCGACGACGACGCGCGACAGGCCTTCGGCGAGCCGGCGTTCGGGACCGAATGCGTCCGGCACTACGCGGCCCCTCCGCTGCGGCGCGGTGAGCTGCGGCGGTGCAACAGCCGGCGTGGTGCGCGTTTGAGAGCCATGGCGATCGCGTTCTCCCGGGCGATTCGTGCGAGTTGTGCGACGGCGAGCAGCGCGGCGTCATCGCGCACCGGTTCGGCGGCGAGCGCGTCGACGCGCTGCGCGAGAGCGACGTTCTCCGGCAGGCGCGGCGCGCGTTCGAGCGCGCGCCGCGCGTCCGCGATCAGCGCGTCACGAGCGCGCTCGCGCGCGCGGGCGCGACGGTACAGCGCGGCGACGGCATCGAGAAACTCTTCGGAGGTCGGTTCGCGCGCCGGCGTCAGCCGCACGCCTGGGCCGAGTGGGACGATGCCGTAGGCGATCCAGAGCAATCCGGCGAGGCTGAGGATCGCCAGCGCGACGAGCTCGGGCGCGTCGAGCGCGCGGTACCAGGCGCGTTCGACGATGTCGCCGCGCACCGCTTCGTCGAACGCGGTGACGCCGCGCGGCGCCGTCGGGCGCCCGGCGAGGTATGCCAGCCGTGCGTCGTCGATCCGCCCGAGCGCGCCGTTCTCGAACACCGACGCGTCGGCGATGCTCAGCACCGTTCCGCGCCCGTACCGGTAGCGCACCACCAGCGCGCCGCCGCGATCGGCCAGCAGCGTCGTGACGCGCGCACCTTTGACGGCGCCGATGCGCTCGTTGCCGCGGTGCTGCCACGCGCGCACGTACGCCGACCACGGTCCGCGCAGCGGGCCGGCCGGACTGCGCGACGCGGCTCGCGCGAACACGAGCTCG
>Ga0302324_100011302_pt1 | contig 18339 bp, 18 predicted proteins | sample Palsa_T0_1_FD_201949 | JGI IMG/M metagenome (GOLD analysis project Ga0302324, IMG submission 201949) | Peat permafrost microbial communities from Stordalen Mire near Abisko, Sweden - Palsa_T0_1 | ecosystem: Environmental > Terrestrial > Soil > Palsa > Peat permafrost | place: Sweden: Abisko... | reverse complement strand
AGCGCTACGGCGCCTACGGTGTCGTGAGACGAGGGACCAGGGACCAGGGAACAGGGATCAGACGCGTTCACTGCAGTTTCGGGGCTTTTGTCGTCCTGGGCTATTGCACCGGAGAATGTTTGGTCGGGTTGGCCTGCTGCTAGCCGTTGTTGGGCTTCTTTTAGGCGGGTGCGCTCGCGGTCGAGGACTAATTCTGAGTTGCCAATGAGCTTCATGCCGTGGCTCTGGGCGAAGGCTTCGGCACCTGCTCCTACGAAGTAGATGTGAGGGCTTTTGTCGAGGACGAGGCGGGCGGCCTGGATGGGGTTGCGGAGGTGTTCGACGCAGGCTACGCCGCCGGCGCGGAGGGTGGCTCCGTCCATCAGAAGGGCGTCGAGCTGAACGCGGCCTTCGCTGGTGAGGAAACTGCCGCGTCCGGCGTCGAAGGTGGGGTCGTCTTCGAGGATAGTTACGGCGGCTTCCACGGCGTCGGTCGCGGCGCCGCCTTTTTCGAGGATCTGATAGCCGGTGGCGAGAGCCTTGGATACTCCGCGCTGGTGGTCTTCGGCCATTTCTGCTGGGATGGCCCAGGCACCGCCGTGGACGAGGAGAGTGGGTTTGCGGGTCGACATGATGACACTTCAGGGTACAGGATCGGGATGGCAAGTTAGGGTGGTTCGTGCTATGCACGAATGTGGATCCACCTTAGCCACAAAACAACTGCGTGGCGAAGGTGGGGCGCCCGGATTTGTTCAAGGTGCGATCAGGTCGAGTTCACTTCGGAGGTTGGACATGGTGGTGAGGTAGAAGGCGAGGTTGTGGATGCTGTTCAGAGTGCCGCCGAGGGGCTCGCCGGTTTGCATGAGATGGCGGAGGTAGGCGCGGCTATAGCGGCTGCATGTCAGGCAGGAGCAGGCGGGGTCAGGTGGATTGGGGTCTTCGGCGAATTGGCGGTTCTTGATGTTCATACGGGCGAAGCCGGTGGATTCGGGGCTGGTAAACAGCAGGCCGTGGCGGGCGGCGCGGGTGGGGATGACGCAATCCATCATGTCGACGCCCATGCGGGCGTATTCGACGATCTCGTCGGGAAAACCTACGCCCATGACGTAGCGGGGCTTGTCTTTTGGGAGCAGGGGCAGGACTTCGGCGATGACCTGACGGGTCAGTTCGCGTGGTTCACCTACGGAGAGGCCGCCGATCGCGTAGCCGTCGAAGTCCAATTCGACTAATCGCTCGGCGCTTTCGCGGCGCAGGTGCGGGTACATGCCGCCCTGGACGATTCCGAAGAGGGATTGCGTGGCGAGGCCACCATCCGAGTCTATGAGTTGGTTGTGCCAGGGGACTTTGTGCTGGTTGGCGCGGAAATGCTGGAGAGACCGCGCAGCCCAGGCCATGGTGTAGCGGAGGCTTTCGGCGGCTCGGGCTTCGTCGGCGGGGTATTCGGTGCACTCGTCGAAGGCCATGCAGATGTCCGCGCCGAGAGCGATCTGGACATCCATGGAGTGTTCGGGGCTGAACATGTGGCTGCTTCCATCCAAATGCGAACGGAAGCGGACGCCTTCTTCGGTGAGTTTGCGGAGTTTGGAGAGTGAAAAGACCTGGAATCCGCCGCTGTCGGTGAGCATGGCGCGAGGCCACGAGATGAACTTGTGCAGGCCGCCGAGGCGGGCGATGAGTTCATGACCGGGGCGCAGGTAGAGATGGTAGGTGTTGCCGAGGATGATTTGTGCGCCCAGATCCTCAAGGATGTTTTGCGGAACGGCTTTTACTGTGCCCTGAGTGCCTACGGGCATGAAGACCGGGGTTTCCACGGTCTGGTGGGGGAGATGGATGCGGGCGCGCCGGGCGCCGCTGGGATGAGTGCTGAGGAGTTCGAAACGAAGGGGCACAGGTTGATTGTATTTGGGATCGGGCCGGGTTCGCGCTTCGCGCGAATATGGCCCACCTTAGCCGCGATAAAACCGCGACAAAGATGGGGCACCCGCTTCGTGGGGATTATGCGACGAGGGCGCGGATTCTTGATTCGATCATGCTGCAAGGGACGAAGGCGGGTTTGGCGGTGCACTGGATGGTGAGCGATTCTGCGGCGGAGTCGTAGGTCCAGGTGAATTCGAGGCCCATGTAGCTGGTGCTGCCGGATTCTTCGGTTAGATCGAGGCCCTGGGATTGAGCGGTGGCGCGGATGGATTCGAGTTTCTCAGGGGTGATGTTAGATAGGGCGATTTCTGGACACGCGGACATGAAAGACTCCTTCATCTTTGAAGGTAGCAAACGGGGCGGAAATTGCACGCAAATGTCCTGTGCGGACGGCTGGGGTTTCGAAGGAATTGTTATTGGAAGAGACCGAGGGTTTGTGGGCCTGGGTCGGTTTCGTCTTCGGGAAAGCCACCGATGATGCCGGCCTGTGCTAATTGATCGGTCTTTTTGAGAATAAGGTGCAGGGCGGGAATGCCGAGGAGGATGTAGAGGAGTGGCTTGAGTTGGGTTTCGGCGCTGAGTTCGAGGTACACGGTGAGGAGGACCATGGCGGGGAAGAGGGCGGCATAGAGGGTGAGGACTAATGGCAGGCCGGCGCGGCCGGGCAAGCGCGGGCGGGTGAAGGGAATCTGGGTGCGGCCGAGGAAGAAGAGGTCGGCCAGGAGGATGGAGAGGCCGGCTCCGCAGATGGCCTGGATGAGGAGGCCGGTCCAGCTCCAGTGGAGGGCGAGAAGCAGGGCGAGGACCGAGGCGGTGAGAAGGGCGCAGCAGAGGAGGGTCCAAAGCTTGGCGGATTTGGCGTCTGGACCTGGATAGCCAGGGCCAGGATATTGGCTGAGTTCGGGAAGGGATTGCCGGGATGCCGGGGATAACGCGAGGTTGATAGGGAAGACCCAGCGGGCGCGCATGTCGACGGGAAAGGCGAAAGAGGCGCGCAGGCCGACTACGAGCCAGAAGAGCAGCAGAGGCAGGATGGCGTGGAGTCCGCCGGACGACAGTGTGAGCGTGAGGGTGGAAGTACGTGTGTGCTTGAGATCGAGGATGCTGCAGAGAGCGAGCGCGAGGCCTGCTCCGGCGTAGATGGCCAGGTAGACCTGGTAGCGGGGGTTGCGGGTGATGGTCTGGCCGATGAAGTGGAAGATGGCGCGCTGTTGGGGCCGGGGAAGGATGGTCCGGTGCAGGACTGCGGCGAGTGCGCCGCGGGAGTGGTTGCGGGTGGTGGTGGCTCCTTCGAGGGCGCGTTTTTGCTGCCTGGCCCAGCCGAGCGGGTAGGTGATGAAGCAGAGCAGGGCGGCGAAGGCGGTGGCGTACAGGCCGGTGTTGGCCAGGGAAGCCATGCCGGGGGTGGTGAAGTCTCCGTCGCAGAGCTCTTCGTAGAGGGCGATGAACCAGAGCGGCGGCACGAATCTTGCGAAGGGGATGCTGCCGCTCAATAGCGTAGGCAGGTTGCGGGAGATGAGGGGATAGAGGAGGAAGAGCAGCCCGAGAACGGCGATGGAGAGCGATTGCACAAAGGTGGAGACGGGTCGAAACCAGGAGGGCGGCAGGAGCGAGATCAGCATGCCTTGGATGGCGAGCATGATGAAGGCGCTGCATAGGCCGGCAAGCATGACCGCGCTGAAGTGTCCGCCGAGGTAGAGCAACGGATTGAGGTGAATCCGGCTGTTGATGTAAACGCGGGTGCAGACGGCGGGATAGAGGATGGCTGCGAAGAGGTTGGCCGCGATGAGAAACATACCGAGAAAGAGGATCAGGGCGCTGGATTTAGCGACGAAGAGCTCACGGGCTTTGAGGGGAAGGGTAAGGAGAATGAGAAAGTCGGAGCGGTCGGGGAAGAGCATCTCCCACTCGAAGGTGGTGACGGCGCCCATGGTGACGAAGGAGTAGAGGACGAAGAAGTATCGGTCGCTCAGCACGTCGAAGACGGTGCGGTTGGGGTAGTTGGGCATGAGCCAGAAGGCGAACATGAGACTCGGGATGGCGCAGAAGGCGAGAGCGCGGATAACGGCGGTCTGGGTTTCGCCGTCGATGGAGACGGTGTCGTTGTCAAAGAAGCGGCGAAAGAAGTGCTGGCGGAGGATGCGGGAGCGAGATGGGGCGGTTGGAACTGGTGTTTCATCTGCTTGCGCGATCGAGGCGAAGAGAGCGGGTTGGTTTGTGGGCTCAGGCATGTTGCACCTTCATGACTCCGACCAGGTCACGGGCCAGCTGTTCGGTGTCGGTTTGCTGGACTAGCTGGGCGAATACGCTTTCGAGGTCTTTCAGCTTGGTGAGTTCTGTGAGCTTGCTGGGCGAGGCGTCGGCGACGATCTGGCCCTTGGAGAGGATGATGACGCGGTCGCAGACCCGCTCCACTACTTCAAGGACGTGAGAGATGTAGAGGATGGCTTTGCCTTCGCGGGCGAGCAGTATGAGCAGGTCTTTGAAGAGGCGCGAGGTGACGGCGTCGAGACCGGAGAGCGGTTCGTCGAAGATGAGCAGTTGCGGGTCGTGCATGAGCGCGGCGGATATGAGCACGCGTTGCTTCATGCCTTTCGAATAGTCGGAGATGGCGGAATATTGGCTGCCTTCGAGCGAAAAAAGCTGGAGCAGAGCGCGGGCTTTCGCGTCGATCAGCTTTTCGTCCATTCCGCGGAGACGGCCGACGAGTTGCAGATATTCGAGGCCGGAAAGATGGGTGTAGACCTGGGCTTCTTCGGGGACGTAGCCGAGTTGGGCGCGGAATGCGGAGAGATCTTCGTGGATGTTGCGGCCGCCGAAGAGGATTTCTCCGTCGGAGGGCTCGATCATGCCGGTGATCATTTTGACTGTGGTGGATTTGCCGGAGCCGTTGGGGCCGAGATAGCCGAGGATCTCTCCTGATGCCAAGGTGAAGCTGACATTTTGCACGGCGGGGATGGTTCGATAGCGCTTTGAGACGCCCTTCACTTGGAGTACGGGTACTTCCAGCATGGAATCTCCTGACGTGCTCATACCCTATGTAGTACACTTTCTATGTAGCAGTCAAGTGCTGTTGTGGAGTAATTTCATTTCTGGGTCGGTTATGAGTTCTGGAAAGTTGTCTCACAGTGTCGCGATTCTCTTGAAGGCGTTGAGCCTTGGGTACCAGTTTGGCTTCGAAATGATGGAGGTCACGGGGCTTCCGAGTGGGACGGTCTATCCGGCTCTGCGTCGTCTGGAGCGGGACGGGCTGGTTTCATCAAACTGGGAAGCCACAGAAGACGCGGTGAAGGAGCAGCGGCCGGCGCGGCGCTATTACGTGCTGACGCGGGCAGGTCGCGAGGTGGAGTCGATGGCTACCAAACGGTATCCGTTGCTTTCGCGGCTCATTCCTCAAAAGCTGGTGAAGACGACATGAGCAGCCTGGGCCGTGCGAGGGAAAAACTGTCGCTGCGAGAGCTTGGCCGACCTGGTCGGGTCGATAAATTAGACAGGTGGGTATTCCCCTTTGCAGAAGCGATCGTGCCTGCTCCGAAGCGGCTGGATTGGGTGCGCGAATGGCAGGCTGAGTTATGGCAATTGCGCCACGACAGCCGTAGACGCAGCCGCGAACAGAACGAGTTGGCGGAGACGCTAAGTCTGGCGCATGGACTCATCGCCGACGCGGCGTGGCTCAGGTGGGACTGGCTTAAGGAGAGCGCGCGTGGTTCCGCGGCGTGGTGCCTGACGGTGCTCGGATTCTACTGCTTGCTGTGCGCGGGCATGGAGCGGGCGCTTGAGGGCTCGTGGCAGGCTTTCTTACATTCGCTGACTGCGCATTTCATGGGCAGTTTTGTGTTTGTCGCAGTGCCGGCTGTTTTTGTCGCGATTTCGACCTATCCGCCGAGGCCGCTGAAGTGCGATAGCGGCCATACACATGCGGGCAGACGCTTGTCGGGACGGGCACGGTGGAATTTGTTTCTGGGCGTCAAGGTGTTGCTCACCCTGATGCTCGGATTCCTGGCGACACTGGTGGCTACGGTTCCGGTGGGTCTGGCGATAGGGCCGTTCGCGCCCTGGGGTCTGGACTGGGCAGAGCTGCTGATGTATGCCCTGATGGTGACGGTGGGTATGCGCTGGGCGCTGCTGAACCAGGAGCGGCGCTGTCATAAATGCCTGCGCGTGATGGGCCAGCCGACGCGGGTGGGACCTCCTTCGCGCAACTTTCTGCATTGGAGCGGGATGGAATTGGTGTGCGCGGATGGGCATGGTCGGCTCCATGTAGCGGAGATGCAGGGGAGCTGGTGCTGGTACGACAGGTGGGTGGAGTTGGATCCGGCCTGGCAGGGCTTATTCGGCGCGTGAGCCTTAAAGGCTGCCACAAATTCCCTATTCTGCGCGCGGCATCTTTCATAGACTCTACACATGAAGACAATTCGACCTTTGCGGCCTGAGGATCTGGCGGTAGTTTGCGAGCATCGCCGTAAGATGTTTGCGGAGATGGGGACGGAGCCTGCCACGCTGGAGATAGCTTCCGCTTCCTATGCGATATGGGTAGCGCCTCAACTGGCGGACGGCAGCTACTTCGGCTTCCTGGTGGAGGATGCGGGGGTAGTGGTCGCGGGAATTGGATTGAAAGTGATGGATTTTCCGCCCAATCCGGTGCATCCGGAGAGCAACAAGCGAGGATTCATATCCAACATGTGGGTGGATCCGGAGCATCGTGGGCGGGGTCTGGCGCGGGAACTGATGATGCATGGGGAAGCGGAACTGCTCCGGCGTGGAGCTACTTACGCGGTGCTGCAGGCCTCGGCGATGGGGCGTCTGTTGTATGAGAAGCTGGGCTGGAGTTCAACTGCGGAGATGGGCAAGATGCTGGGTAAGATACTGGACAAGGCGCTGGAATGATCGCGATTCGAGCTGCGGTTGAGGCAGATTCAGACGCGGTTTGGGCGATGCTTGAGCCGGTCATACGAGCTGGCGAGGTGTTTGCACTGCCCACGGATATGACGCGAGAGGCGGCGCTGGCCTACTGGTTTGCTGCGGGGCACTGGGTTTCTATCGCAGAGCTGGATGGAGCTGTTGTGGGCTCGTACTATCTCCAGGCGAACCAGCGCGGGGGCGGGTCGCACGTGTGCAACTGCGGATATTTGACTGCTGGATGGGCACTGGGCCGCGGCGTGGCGGGCGCGATGTGCGCGCACTCGCTGGAGTTCGGCAAGAGTGCCGGGTTTCGCGCGATGCAATTCAATCTTGTGGTGAGCACAAACGCGCCTGCTGTGCACCTTTGGCAGAAATACGGATTCACGATCCTGGCGAGGCTGCCGCAAGCTTTCGAACATCCGACACTGGGCTTTGTGGACGCACTGGTGATGTGGCGGGAGCTTTAAAGAGCGCTAAGGAGAGCGATCTGGCGTTGACTTTCGGCCACGCCGGGGGCCATGTCGGCTTCTGTCCATGAGGAGCCGGGCTCCTGCCAGGCCTGGTTGTAGAGGGTGCCTGCTTCTCGCCAAAGGGCGATGGCGGCTTCTGTTTCGCCGCGCGCGGACTTCAGAAGGGCGAAACCGCGCAGGGTGTTGGCGAGGTCGAGCGTGTCCCTATCGGGGTGATTTCTGTAGATGCTCAAAGCTTCTTCGTAGAAGGGCAGCGCAGCGGCGAGTTGGCCGCTCGCACGGAGTATGTCGCCAATGTGGCGGACGGTATGAGCCACGGCCAGCGCGTCTTCGAGAGTGCGCTGGATGGTGGCTGCTTCGCGATAGCGATCCAGTGCAGATTCGTTGTTATGCAGGTCGCGCTCGATGCCGCCGAGACGCTTGAGGGATTGCGCGAGCAGAGCCTGGTCTTTGGCCGCGCGGGATAGATTGACGGCATCCGCATAGGTTTTTCTTGCGTCCTCGAGACGCTGCTCCCGGCGTGCCAGGTAGCCCTGATTGAGAAGCGACACAACCTCGCTGGACATTTCGCTGGACATAATGGCAAAAGGCTATCACGGGCTCTGTTGAGCTGGAGTCGAATTTAGACACGACGTTTAGCACATCCGATAATCCTGAAGAATTTCGGCGCACGAGTTGCCTGGGCTGTGCAATGCTAGGCGCACGATGACGCGAGTTGAGACGGATGTTGAGCAGGAGCACCGGCTGCGGCGGCAGTTGGGGCTGCGCGACCTGGTGTTGGCGCAGATTCTGTGCGTGGTGGGATCGGGCTGGGTTGGGGTAGCGGCGGCGTTAGGGCGTGCGCAGGCACTCACCTGGGTCGCGGCGATGCTGATGTTTTATTTTCCGATGGCTGCCGTGGTCATTCAGCTAAACCGTGTGATGCCGCTGGAGGGCGGACTTTACGTCTGGGCGCATCGAGCTTTCGGCGATCTGGGCGGATTTCTAACGGCCTGGAATTTGTGGGTCTATGGAATCGCGATCACAGCGACGATTATCTATGCGATTCCTACAGAGATCTCCTATCTGATTGGGCCTTCTGCGCGCTGGCTGCCGGAGAACCATCTCGCTTCCCTGGGGATTGTTCTGTCGATTCTGGGGTTTGTGACTGTGGCGGCGATTCGAGGATTGGATTGGGGCAAGTGGATTCATAACATCGGAGGTATGGCGATGCTGACGGTGTTCGTGGCACTGATTCTGCTGCCGTTGTGGACAGTGTGGCGAGGCACTGCGGCCCATGGAATCCAGCTGGGATGGCAGGCACCGCTTATGAACCTGCACTCGATGGCACTGTTTGGGCAGATGCTGGTTGGCGGTTTATCGGGGTTGGAGTATATCGCCATCTTTGCCGGGGAAAGCAGGCAGCCGGAGCGGAGTATCGGACGTTCGGTGTGGATTGCTTCGCCGATCATCTGCGCCATGTTCATTTTGGGGACGGGTTCGGTGGAGGCATTCGCGCGGCAAGGTCATATTGACTTTATTGCGCCGATTCCGCAGACGCTGCGCCTTGCGCTGGGTGACTCCGGGTTGGGAAATCTGGTGGCGATGATCGCCATCTTGTTACTACAACTGAGACTGCTTGGTGCGGCCAGCTACCTCTTTACAGGAGTTACGCGGCTACCTATGGCGGTGGGTTGGGACAACTTGCTTCCGGAGTGGTTCACGCGCCTGCATCCAAGGTGGCGCACGCCGTCGAATTCGATTCTGTGGACCGCGGGGCTGGTGCTCCTGCTGGTGGTGCTGGCGAGCGTGGGGGTTCATGCGCAGGAGGCTCTTCAGGTGCTTTCAAATGCCAGCCTGACCCATTATGAGCTGGCTTATATGGCGATGTTCGCGATTCCGCTGGTGGGCAGTGGCGCGCTGCGCAGACTGCTTCCGGGCTGGTTGAAATGGGTGAGTCTGGCGGGATTCTGCGCGGCGCTGTTCAGCTTGCTGATCTCCGTGCATCCGATCGTAGATGTCGTGAATGCTCCCGCTTACGCGATGAAGATCGCAGGTACGGTTGTAGTGAGTAATCTGATTGGCGTGAGCTTCTACCTGTTGCGCAGGCGGAAATTGGAGCCCGGAGTATGAGGTATAGTTAGGCGTTCGCTGAGGAGGGATATTCGATGAGGCTTCGTGGGATATTGAGTTTTGCGGTGATGATTGCGGCTGCTGCGGGAGCGTCTGCGCAGACGGGCGGCCGGTTGCTGGTGGTGGAGAAGGGCGAGCAAAGCCTGGGGATTGTCGACCCTGCTTCGGACAAGGAGATTGCTTCGGTATCGGAGGGCAAACTTCCCGGCCGGGACACCGGGCACGAGGTTGCGGCTTCGAAAGATGGGAAGCTTGCATACGTGCCGATCTACGGCGACTCTGGAGTGGGCAAGCCGGGATCGGATGGGCGGACGATGGTGGTCATCGATGTGGCTTCGCAGAAAGTCGTGAACACGGTTGATTTCGGCCATGCCGTCAGGCCGCATCTGCCGGTGCTGGGACCGCCTGTGGCTGGGCATCCGGATGGGCTGTTGTATGTGACTACGGAACTGGACAAGGCGATCACGGTGATCGATCCCAAGACGCTGAAGATTCTTGGGGAGATTCCGACCGGCCAGGCGGAGTCACATATGTTCACGGTTTCGCATGACGGCAAGCGGGGCTATACGGCGAATGTGGGACCGGGGACGGTTTCGGTGCTGGATTTGATTAGTCGCAAGCTGATTACGGTGATTCCAGTGGCGGGAACTGTGCAGCGGATTTCGATTTCGCCGGATGACCGGATGGTCTTTACTTCGGATCAGACCAAGCCGGAGCTGGATGTGATCGATACGGCGACGAACATGGTGAGCAAGCGGATTCCGATCGAGAGCTATGGGTATGGCGCCGCTGTAACTCCTGATGGGCACTGGCTGCTGGTGCCGATGATGGCTGTGAACAAGGTCGCGGTGATCGATCTCAAGACGCTAAAGGTGGCGCGGAATGTGGACCTGCCGGCTGGGACGCATCCTCAGGAGGCGCTGGTGCGGCCGGATGGCAAGGCTGCGTATGTTTCCTGCGACAAGGCCGGTCAGGTCGCTGAGATTGACTTGGCAACGTGGAAGGTTTCCCGCATGATTGCTGCCGGCAAGGTGGCGGATGGGCTGGCCTGGGCTGGGAAATAAATCTATAGCTGATTAGATCGCCTGTACGTCTTTACTGTAAAGGTGCGATCCATGCAGAGTATGCTTTGGAATTTGCGCTACGCAGTGCGGCAGTTGCGCAGGGCGCCGGGGTTTGCTGTAACAGCGGTGCTCACGCTGGCGCTCGGCGTTGGTGCGACGACGGCAATCTTCAGTGCGGTCTATGGGCTGCTGCTCAAGTCGCTGCCCTTCGCGGATGCAGGGCGCATTGTGGCGGTTGCAGAGACGCATGCGCAGATTGCCGGAGGCATTGAGGCAACCTATCCGGATTACGAGGATTGGCGGGTGCAGCAGCGCAGTTTCAGCAAGATTGCGGCTTATTCGACATTGAATCCGACGACGGTTTCGATGGTGCTGAACGGGCAGGCAACGCCGATGCATCGGGTGCTGGCTTCGGGAGATTTCTTTTCCGTGCTGGGCGTGACCGCGCTGATGGGTCGAACGCTTGCAGCGCAGGACGATCGGGCGGGCAGTGATGCTGTTGCGGTGCTGAGCGCGGAGGCGTGGCGGCGCTACTTCGGTGGCGACGCGCACGTGGTGGGGCGCAGCGTGGATTTGAATGGCGCGAGCTTCACCATCGTTGGCGTGTTGCCGGCCGGTGCGGCTTTCCCGGCGGAGGGTGAGATTTGGCTTCCGCTGTCGCGATTGGATGAGCCGACGCGGGTTTCGCGGGTGTGGCATTCGGTGAAGGTGCTGGGCAGGCTGCGGGATGGAGTCGATTTGCCCGTAGCACGAGCGGATATGCAGACGGTGGCAGCGCGGCTGGCTGCTGCGTATCCAGCAACGAACCGGGAGGTGGGTGTGGTGGTGCAGCCGCTGCGCGAGCAACTCGTGGGCACGCTGCGGCCGGCGATGCTGAGTCTGCTGGGCGTTGTGGTGCTGGTGCTGGCGATTGCCTGCGCCAATGTTGCCAGCTTGCTGCTGGTGCGGGCCCGGGCGCAGCGTCGCGAAGCTGCGGTGCGCCAAGCGCTGGGCGCGGACCGATGGCGGCTGTTTGCGCAGTCTCTGGCGCAGACTGGACTGCTCTGCTTGCTGGGAGGCACTCTGGGAGTTGGGATTGCCTGGGGTATGCTGCCGCTGTTGCGCGTGGCTCTGGCGCATACCTCGGGCGTGGATCCTTCCATTATCGATTCGGTGACCTTGAGCGTTCCGGTGCTGCTGTTTACGCTCGCGGTTTGCCTGGCGACGGCGCTGATGTTTGGATTGCTGCCGGCGATGCGGAGGGTCTCTGGTTCTGCGCAGGGAAGGGAGATTGTAGAGGCTTTGCGCAGCGGAGATCGCGGGAGTTCGAGCCGCGGCGGTTGGAGTCGGGGCGGGTTGATTGCGGGTGAGATCGCCATTGCTGTCGTGGTGCTGTTTCTAGGGACGCTGGTGATGCGAAGTTATGCGAAGCTGCTGGCTGTCGATCCGGGATTTCGCACCGATCACTTGTTGAGCGCCGAGGTTACTCTGCCTGAGCCAAGGTATGCGGACGATAGCCCTTCGACTACGCACTTCTATCAGCAACTTCTCGCCCGGCTGGCGCAAACTCCTGGGGTTGTGGCGGCGAGTACTACGACGCAGATTCCGTTGAAGGCATCGCAGGTGGTGACTCGTTTTCTGGTGGAAGGCACGCCGCCTTTGGCTCAGGGTGCGTTTCCGGTGGCGCAGTTTCGTTATGTCAGTCCGGGATACTTTCAGACGATGGGATTGAGGCTTGCGGAAGGCAGGATCTTTGAGCAGAAAGATATCGAGAAGCCGACGAATCTGATGGTGGTGAATGAGGCGTTTGCGAGGAAGTATCTGGCGGGGCGCGATGCGGTGGGCGCGACGGTGGTGCTGGGGGTCTTGAGCGCGCATCCCGACAAATTTCCGGTGATTGGGGTGGTTTCGGATGCGCATGATCTGGGTGTGGATGCGGATGCGGAGCCGGAGTTTTATGTTCCTGGATTCGGGCTTCATGCGGTGGTGCTGGTGCGGACGGCTTATGACGCTGAGAGTTTGACTTCGCTGTTGAGGAACGCGGTCAGTGGATTGGATGCGAACCTCGCAATCTACAACGTGAAGACGGTGGATGCGGTGCTCTCGGATTCGCTGGCGCTGCAGCGCGTGACGGCGGTATTGCTGGGGATCTTTGCGCTTGTGGCGCTGGTGCTGGCTGGGATCGGGATCTATGGCGTGCTTTCGTACTCCGTGGCGCAGAGGACGCGGGAGATCGGGGTACGCATGGCGGTGGGTGCGAATCGGATTGACATTCTGCGGCTGGTGCTGGGGCAGGTGGGGCGATCTGCGCTTGTGGGCGCATTGGCCGGCATGGGCGCGGCGTTTGCAGGGGCTCAATTGATGGGCAGCCTGCTGTTTGAAACCAGCAGGGTCGATCCGGTTTCGATTGCGGTGACGCTGGGAGCGCTGGCGTTGATCGCGGCGGTGGCTGCGACGCTGCCGGCTGGTCGGGCGGCGTCGGTCAATCCTTCTGATGCGCTGCGTGCGGAGTAAGGGTTATTGCTTGATCCTAGGTCGCCACTCTTTGGCGATGGGAAGTTCGGCGACTGTTCAGATCGGGACTACTCTGTCCTGATCGTCCGGTTATGATGACGTCGTCTAAGGCACCGCCTCAGGGGTGGGGTGTGTGTTTTTCCAGGCGTAAATTGTTGCAAATGATTGGGTTACGGGCGGATATGCGTGCGCTTGGCGCCCCTTAAGCGTACTTTTGGTAAAAGTGCAACATCAGATTCCCTCCGGGAATTGCTATTCACGATTCATCCATGATGCGGAAGATGCGTTAACAGTGGTTCTCGAATAAGGAGCGCAAGATGACTACCCAGAGTTCGAAACGCCGCCGTGTACCGACTTCGTTCGCGAAGGTTGAGCTTGCCGTGAAGCATGGCGAATCGACTGTGGGGACGCCACGTGAGGGTTCGCTTCACAGTGGAGATTGGTTCGGGCGCTTCGCGGCCCAGGCGTCGCTGTGGCTGGGGTCGAAATGGGCCTTTGCGGTGGCGGGGCTGGTGATTTTGGTTTGGGGTGTGACGGGGCCGGTGTTTCACTACTCCGATACGTGGCAACTGGTGATCAATACGGGGACCACTATTGTCACGTTTTTGATGGTGTTTCTTATTCAGAACACACAGAACCGGGATGCGCTGGCGATCAACCTGAAGCTGAATGAGCTGATTCGCGCGATCGATGCGGCCGGGGACCAGATGATCAATATCGAGAGCCTGAGCGATCTGGAGCTGAGTGAGATTCAGGCCAAGTACGTCAAGATCAGGGATGATATTCCGTTGGAGCCGCCCGAGGACAAATCATAGTGGGTTGTCTATTGTTCTCCTTGGGAGTCGAAGAGGAATGCGATCTAATTTTGGCTGAGAATGTCTTTGTGCTGGCTCTTACGGCGGGGCTTGCCGAGGTCGTTTGCGGAGCGCCAGGAGCGCCATTCTTCGGCGGTGATTTCCCAGGTTTCTGACGGGAGCTGGCCGCACACGTAGTCGTAGTCGCCGGTGGCGATGATCCTCATGCCTGTCTTTTCGGAGATGCGCCGGGAGGTTGTGTTGGCGATGGCTTTTGAGGTTCTGAGGACTGGGAAATTGAGGACGTTGAACCAGTAGTCATTGGCGGCGATGACGGCTTCGGTCATCAGGCCGTGGCCCTGCCACTCGGTGGCGAGCCAGAAGCCCCGGTTGATCTCTCCCTGCATGAGGCCGATTGAGCCGATGATGATCCTGGGAGCCGATCGGAGGCGGAGGGTCCAGTGCCATTCTTCGCCTCGGGCGATGGCGGGGAGTGCGGACTCGCGGTAGTAAGTCAGGACGCCGTCCGACGGGAATGGCCAGGGGACTTTGCTGTTGAGGTGCTGGACGATTTCCCAGCGCGCGAACAGAGGCTGGACTTGCCCGGCGTCTTCCAACTGGAGTGGGCGCAGGGTAAGGCGGCGGGTTTGGAGAGTGGGTGTCATGGGTTCGTTCTGGGCGGTCTTGTGCCGGATTTGTGTCTGTCCTGTGGGGAAGCTAATCGGCCCGCTTGCTGCGCGTTGAGTTGGGCCTGGGCTTGGGCTTCGGCTTGGCCTCGAGATTGAGTGCGACTGCGGCGCGGATGAGATTCTTCAGGGCCGTTTCATTGATCTTTTCGCCTTCGTGGATGTCGATGGCGCGTCGGACATTTCCGTCGAGGCTGGAGTTGAAGAGACCGGAAGGGTCTTCTAACGCGGCTCCCTTGGCAAATGTCATCTTGACGACGTTCTTGTACGTTTCTCCGGTGCAGACGATGCCGCCGTGGGAGAAGACGGGAGTCCCCATCCACTTCCACTCTTCGACGATCTCGGGGTCTGCCGCGTGGATGATTCCGCGCACTTTCGCGAGCGTCTTCCCGCGCCAGTCTGCAAGTTCCTTGATCTTCTCGTCGATTAATACCGAGGCCGACTCCACTGCGATGGTTTGTTTCATGGATAGCTCCAAATCATGTGACGCGATCATGTAACGCGCCAGCTCCCGCACCTAATTTAGCTGCGCTCAGTGTAACCTGCAACCTCCGCATGAACTGAAAATGCAACCTCGGCTCCAGAGAGTGACAATTATCCGCTAAGTCCGGCGGAGAAACACGCATCGAAACAGGCATGGCAGAATCCTATAGCGAGAACTTACACTGAGGGATATGGTGATGGCTACGCTAGAGGCTGGTTTCCTGCAGGGTCAACTGGAGGAGCGCAAACGCCGGTTGGAAGTTGCGGTTATATCCGCGCCGCAAAACTCCGACGTGGCCGCCCTGTTGCGCGAAGTGGATTCGGCGCTGGACCGGATGGCCGAAGGCACTTACGGCCTTTGTCTGGAGTGCCATGAGCCAGTGGAACGGGACCGTTTGCTCGCGGATCCGTTGGTGCGCTACTGTCTGGACCACTTGACCCTTGCCGAACGCGCCGCGCTACAGCGGGACCTTGACCTGGCTTCTGAGGTGCAGCGCAACTTATTGCCGCAAAAGGGCCTGCGCGTTGGCTGCTGGGAGACGAGCTATCATTTCGCGCCTGTCGGCGCCGTTAGCGGCGACTACTGCGACCTGATCCCGTCCGATGGGCGTCTTCTCTTCCTGTTGGGCGACGTCTCCGGCAAGGGCGTGGCCGCTTCGATGCTGATGGCGCAGCTTCATGCCCTGTTCCGCAGTCTGACGGGTATCTCGCTGCCGCTGGGCCAAATTGTTACCCGGGTCAACCGCTTTTTCTGCGAGTCTGCGCTCGCGGGACAGTACGCCACGCTGGTGTGCGGGCTGGCCAAGCCGACCGGCGAGGTAGAAATCCATAACGCAGGCCACTGCCCGGCCATCGTCGTTGGACGCGGCGGCGTGTTTTGTATTGAACCTACCGGTATGCCGCTGGGGATGTTCCTCGAAACAGAGTTTTCGGCCACATCTGTTCAACTGGAAGCCGGCGACACGCTTTTCCTTTACACGGACGGCCTTTCGGAAGCCAGCAACGAGACCTGCGAGTACGGCGTGGACCGCGTCATGACATTTGTGCACCAGCAAGCTGCGCGGCAACCTGCCGAGCTGATTGCCGCCTGCCTTGACGACGTGCGGACGTTTACCAACGGAGTCCCAAGGTTCGACGACATGACTGTGTTGGCTGTGCGGCGCTGTGACTAGAGTGGGTAGTTATCCTGGGTCTGAAAGTCCAGACCTGGGGCACCCAGCACCCGGCCGGTTGCGAAAGGCAAATAACAATCCTGCTCACTCACTTGGGCGCAGCCTCGGGCTTGGGTTTCGCAGGCCAGATGTTCGAGAAGTTCTTTAACAAGCCATCGTCTGCCGTAGTGAGCGTTGGCGACGATATAACTTGGAATGCAACGTACCATTTGCCATTACCTAGTTTTGGCGGCAGCGCCTGAAGTTTGAAAACTATGACCTCGTTCTGCTTTTGATCGAGAATCAATTCCAAAATAGCCTTGTCGAAGGCTACCTGGAAATATCGCTCTACCTGGCTGGAACAAGTGGCCGGGTATGGGTGCTGCCCGGCAATGTTCAGCTCTATATTTTCGTCCGGTAAAGGTTCGCCGGATGCATTCTTGAGAATCTCTGGATAGTTTTTGACGGCGTTATCGTAGGCCTGCCTGGTTTTGAATACAGTCGGCCATGACATCGATATCGAAAACGGTTGCGCCCCGGGCTTTGTGAGTGCCGCGTACAGTCGAGCAGCGGAAACAGAGTGGAGCTGCGTATTAATCACGGCATCGTAAAGGTATCCATTCGATGACCCCTGACCCGCCGTTAGATTGGCACTCTTGATTGCGTCCGCTACGCCCTTCACTGGGTTCGAAGAACCAACCAGGAAGTCCACTTTCTGAACCGACGCCTTGAAATCGTCGTGTTCATTTGCCTCATCGTCCGCCGCATGAACTATTTCTTCGATGTTAGATTCATCGGTCGCAAACCGGAATTCGATACCCGTCAGATCGCGGCATGCACTCAGGTTGAATGAGGGTAAGAACGCTTCGCGGAATTTCGTGGAAGTCCGCGCTTTGGAAGTCAGAGGCAAGAGGAGGACCATCTCTTTTATGTTCTGGCCTGCATTTGCGAGGCTGGTCACCTGATTCGCAGCGCTCTGCTGAGTTAAGTCGGCTCTGGTCGAGCTCAGGTTCTGCCGCACTTCGTCTAAGGTGGTCCTGGTATCGCTTAGACGGTCCTGTGTGAGCTGGTCGATCTTCCGCAAATCTTCCAGGCTCTTGTTGGCGAGCACCAGCCGGGAATTTGACTCTGCGAGCTGGAGTGATTGTTCGGCTTGTTTTCTGTCTGCCTCTGCTTTATCCTTGGCTGCCAAAGCGTCCTTGATTGCATCTTCCTGCCCTGTTCTGACCTCTTTTATTGTGCCAATGGCCAATGCGAGAACGAGGCACATCAGCGAGATCCAGCCGCGGGTGGTGACTCTTTCTAAAATGGGCTCCGAACCGTCACGCCACGTCTCTCCGCCGAATGCGGCGAGAGTAGCCATCGTACCGATGACCAAAAGAGCGACATTGAGGAAGACGTTGATAAACAATGTGATCTTACCTTCGCTGGTGAGCAGGGCACGTCAGTTCACTAATCCGAATTCGACAGTGGCCACTCTGGCCTTTCCCATCACGTTCTTTACCACTTCACGCCAATGTCCTTGACTTGTCTACCTGATTTTGTTCCCGCCAGATTACTGATGCAGCGCAGTTGATCAGCCGCTTAAAGTCAGAGTAATGAGGCCTGCCGATACGCCTTATTGTCTGCCGGTGGCGCGGATCTGACCATCCAAGAATGATTGGGCGTCCGCGAACCTTGCACAAAATCCGCCAGTAACTGGCGCCATTTTGCTGCATTACACTCTTGGGAAATCAATACTTATCAAAAGCAAAAATTGCCATATAATCGCTTCGATGCTGCGGAGGGATGCCTGGAATGGCCGTTTCCACGAGGAGTTACTCCAAGCTTTTAGAAACCCTGTACGCGGCTCCTCTGGACGAGTCACAATGGCAGGTCTTCCTCTCCGGTCTATGCGACATGACCTATGCCAAGGTGGGATTTCTCATCTGCAGCCATAGCGCTTTGGGAACGCTCACGCTTGCCTCCGGCGGCTGGCCGATCCCTCCCGAGGTGGACCGAACATACCAGGAGGGTCATCGATACTCCGACCCGGTGAGGCGAAGTCTTATGCGCAACCCTCGCGTCGGAGTTATCGAGGTTGATGAACTGATTCCGCACGAAACCTTTATTGCGGACCCGTTGATCAGAACCATCATGCTTCCATTCGGTTTGGAATATGGGACGTGCGTAGTCTCTTCGATTTGTCCGCGATTCCTGGAATTGATAAGCCTATGGAGAACTGCCGATCGGCCGTTCCTGGATCAAGACTCCGCGGATTTGCTGGGTATGCTCATGCCGCACCTGCA
>Ga0302324_100011301_pt1 | contig 18339 bp, 16 predicted proteins | sample Palsa_T0_1_FD_201949 | JGI IMG/M metagenome (GOLD analysis project Ga0302324, IMG submission 201949) | Peat permafrost microbial communities from Stordalen Mire near Abisko, Sweden - Palsa_T0_1 | ecosystem: Environmental > Terrestrial > Soil > Palsa > Peat permafrost | place: Sweden: Abisko... | reverse complement strand
ATCCCATGTCGCCGATGAGGTATTGGTGCCCTCAGCAACGGCCATTGAGCCATAGACATGAATAAAGTCCTTGGTGATCTGCATCTGCGCAAAATTCTTTTCAATAGTTGCCAGCACGTCCTCAGGGGCCTGCGCACTCGCCTTCATCGCCGATGCGCGCGGTGCGCACGGCGATCGAGCGTCGTTAGGCGAATGCGTTGATCAAAGTACCGAGCATCGCATTGGAAGCGCGTATCACATCGGCCCCCGCTTCGGACTGCAATGGAGCCCGGTTCAAATCGAGCAATGAATTCGTGGCGCTTTGATCGGGATTCGCAATCTGCTGCGCATCCTGGGTCATTTGCTGCGTACCGGCGGAAATCGTCGCAAGTCCGCTGCTGAGCGCAGTCGGTAGGCCGGTGAAGGGAAAGGCGCCGCTGATGGTACTCATGGGCGGAGTCAGCGGCCGCCGGGCGCGAAACTTTAGCATTCTTTTTGAAAGTGAGACTTAGGGCCCGGGGTGCTGTCTGAGGGTGTTAGTCCTACGCAATTAGGCCGATCTGGCGGCTACCCTAATTGACACCTTGACGACCATGATCGCCGGATTGTATTAACAATATGTCTGGCTGGTAACATGATAGCGATGAGGTTTCGGCCATCGAAGTAACATCCACGGCTTCTGCGAGCGTTTGCAGGTTTGGCCTCGCGCGCGGAGCAGCCCTCATCGCCCTTCTGAGTTTATTCCATTGTGGCGCGGCTTGGTGTCAAAGCCCCTCCCCACTGCAGGAGTGGCAGTACTCGGGCGGGATCATCCTGTCCCGGCTGTTCCAGCCGGATCAACCGGATTGGCGCACCGTGACGGGAATCGCCACGGATCTGCAACCCATCTACGACGGCTCGCGGGCATACCGACTGATTGGTGGACCCGTCATCGATGTCGAGTATCGCGACCTCGCGTTTGCATCCACCGGCGAGGGCGTGGGCGTGAACATTCTGAAGGGCGCTTATTATCGTGTCGGCGTTTCCATTGCATACGATCGCGGCCGCATCGAGCGCGAGGACTATACGAACTTGCGGGGCTTTGGCAACATCAATCCGGCACCGGCCTTGAAGATATTCGGCTCCTACGTGCTTTCCAAAGACTTCCCCATGGTGGTGCGAATGGATGCACGCCAGCTGATTGGCGGCGCGAACGGAGCCGTCGCGGATATTGGGGCTTATATGCCCCTGCCGGGGAGCTCGAAAACTCTCTCCATATTTGCAGGACCCTCCGTCACGCTTGCAACACACCATTACCTGCAAAACGAATACGGCGTCACTCCGTCGGAATCCTTGGCCTCAGGCCATCCAACCTTCGACCCGCACTCAGGTGTAGATGCGGCAGGAATCGGCATCAGTTCCACGAAGGCCTTTGGGAAACATTGGATGGTGAATCTCGACGGCGCGTTCAGCAAATTGCTGGGCAGCGCAGGGCGCAGCCCAGTCACCGAGAGAACCGCGCGGCATGTGCTTGCCTTGTCGGTGGACTACCAGTGGTAACGTGAAGCCGCGGGCGGCCGCGTCATGGCTCAGCGCTCAGCGGATCTACCGAACAACTGCGTCGGACGCTTGATCTCGATCTCGATGAAGGAAATCGGGTACGGCGACGCATTTTGCACATCGTGTTTGACACCAGCCTCGCGCACATATGTTTCGCCGGCGAATAACTCAACATCCTTCTGCGTCTGACCGTCGTCGATGCGCAACGTGCCTGCCACCATCATGGTGATGAAATAGGGATACTCGTGTTCGTGCCAGCCGGTGATTGCGTCAGGCGCGAAATCCCAGCGCGTTATGCGCAGCACGTCATCGTCACGCTGTACGTTAGGAACGGCCAGAGATGCAGACTGAAAGGCCATCGAATCAATCTCCAAATGGGTTGACCTAAGCACTGGGTCCGAGAACAATGCCCGAATGAAAGCACATTTCCTGCCGCGATTTGTAAAAATTACGACTCTAGTCCTCAGCAGCGCCTGGATCTATCCGGCGAGCGCACAGCAGACTCCGGCCATACAACCCGCGGAACCCTCGGTACTCTCGCCTCCTATCAACCACGAGAACGGGGTCATCGAAGAGGTTCTCACTGCCGATGACGGTGGCTATCGCATGCGCGGGTACGTCGTGAATTGGCGCGGATCGCACGTATTCGTATCGGGTGCGCCTGCGGAGCCGCGGCAAAGCGGCGCAAATCTCGACTTCACCGTCTATCGATCCAGCGTCAACGGCCAGCGGGGTCTGCGCTTTGCGATCAATCAAATTGGAGACGACGCCAGCGTCGCTCAAGATGAAGGCCGTAATGCTCAAGTGTCGATCACCTCCGGCACCGCAAAAGTCGAGGATGTATTGACTGCTGACAATGACGGATATCGATTTGTCGCGTATCTGGTGCATTGGCACGATAGGCGCGTGGCCGTGGTTGATCCTTTATTGCATCCCGTTCGGTCGGTCGGTGATCAAATTGACTTTCGCGTATTCCATACCGGTGCAAACGAGAATCGACAGCTATCCTTTGCCTTGTCCGATTAGTCCGATCACTCATCTCGCCGCCGATCACTTATCTCGCCGCATTTAATGAATATATATCAATTAGATACACGTAAATATTAGCCTAAATTATCGTCCGCCATCGTCGATCGCCGCGCAGCGTAAATGTAAGCCCGCCCTTACACCAACGGACGACGGAACCGGACGAACCTCGCCGCCACCGAGCGTTACACTCGCTGCAGTTTCAACGCTGGAGCATGTATGAAAAATACAGAATGTATTCTGAAGAGCAGCATTTTATTGGCACTCACGATTTTTTCCTCCGCCTGTGTAGTCGCCGAGCCGCGTGAAGGGTACTGGGATCGCGAACATGCCCGCTACTACCACGAGCACACTTGGCACGAGTGCGGCGAGCACAATGATTTCTGCCACTGATCAGTTCACTCGCGATCATTCGTAGCTAGACACCGGGCGCTAGACACCGGGCTCGCGAACGTCGAGCCCGGTGGTGCCCGGTATTTGTCGCCCGGTTTGAAACCCACTTATACTCGAACTCGTTTCCGAAAAGCCGGCGCCGGCTCTTAAACGATGGGCGGCATGAGCGGCGGATTCCAATTACGCGAGTTTTCAGATGTTCCACGGGTTTCGACGCGCAACCGCGACCATTGACGGCACTGACATCGCCTATGTCATCGGCGGTTCGGGGCCGCCAGTCCTCATGTTGCACGGTTTTCCGCAAAACCTTGCCATGTGGGCCAAGGTTGCGCCGCGCATGGCCGAGCGGTTCACCGTGGTATGCGCGGACCTGCGCGGTTATGGCGATTCGTCCAAGCCGAAGTGTCTGCCGGACCGCTCCAACTATGCCTTTCGAGCGTTCGCCAATGATCAAATCGGACTCATGCATCGTCTCGGCTTCGAGCGATTTCACGTGATCGGCCATGATCGCGGCGGCCGCACCGGCCACCGCATGGCATTGGATCATGCCGATGCCGTGTTAACGCTGACGGTAATGGATATCGTGCCTACGCATGCGATGTTCACGAAGGCGACGAGTGCTGTGGCACAGGCTTATTGGCATTGGTATTTCTTGGCGCAGCCGGAGCCGTTTCCGGAGCGTCTCATCGGCAATGATCCGGACTATTTCTACGAGACGTGCCTCACCGGCTGGGGCGCCGCCACCCTCTCCGACTTCGATCAGGAAATGCTTGAAAACTATCGCCGCGCTTGGCGCGATCCGGCGGCCATTCATGGCATGTGTTCGGATTATCGTGCCGCCGGCGGCATCGATCTGCAGCACGATACGGCCGACCTTCATGTCACGGTGAAGGCGCCCGTGCTGGCATTCTTTGGAGCCCGCGGCGTCATGGCGCGCCTCTTCGATCTGCCTGCCGAATGGCGTAGGCGCTGCGCCAACGTCACCGAGGCCTCGCTGCCGGGCGGGCACTTCTTCGTGGATCAATTTCCGGAAGATACGGCGGGCTTGTTGCTGAAGTTTTTGGCCGACAATGGCCCGTGAACGCCGGTTGAACCCGCGGGTCTAGGTACGGTATCGCACAGACCATTCTAGAAAAACAGCATAGCGTGCCCGCCAAGAGTCGCGTGTCGATGTCTTGGAGGCGTGCACAATGAAAAGACTTCTTCTCTGCATGGGCCTTGTCTTGCTGTCGATCAGCGGCGCAGCGCTCGCGCAGGTGGCGGCCTCCATCACCTTGGGCGACCCAGGCTTTTACGGACGGGTGGACGTCGGCGACGCGCCGGCGCCCCGTTTCATCAATCGCTCGCCCGTCGTGGGCATACGCGTTCAAGGCGCCGCGCTGCCGCCGCCGATCTATCTGCATGTGCGCCCAGGCTATGAGCGCGATTGGCGTCATCACTGCCGCGAGTACGACGCCTGCGGCCAGCCGGTCTACTTCGTCCGGCATGACTGGTATGCCAATACTTACGTTCCCCACTATCGTGAACAGCATCGCGACGATCACCGCGACGATCACCGCGACGACCACCGTTAAATGGCGCTAAGTCGAACCGGCGCCAGCGGGTAGCTCGGCACTTTCCCCCTCCGCCGAGCTACCTGCGTTTTATGCGTCGGCCTCTGCCCGCGCGGCTCGCCCTTCGCCGCGGGAACACCGCGGCGTCGCGCAAACCGGCCAGCGAAAAATTCGTCACGTGGTCGGCGATCTGACGGCGCACGACGTTGGTCATGTGCCACCCCGGCCAAAGCAACTTGATCACCGGGCGGGCGTGCATGTAATGCACCACCTGAGCCATGATGCTGTGTGCCGCCAGCCGGGTGTGCAGCGAGCGCGCGGAACCGGAGGTCAAGCGGGCAACGATTCCGCTCAGCAAGCGCGCGCGCGGCGCGATGATCTGATCCACGACCAGTGCAAGCCCCGGTGTCGGCTCCGATAACTCGTGGGCCATGAGCCGCGTGTACTGATCCACGGCGTCAGGACCGCCGAGATTTTCGAACATCGCGCGGATGAATGTGCGCAGGGCGAGCTCAGCCGGCATTTCCGCCAGGGCGCGTTCCTCGATGCTCGCTTCCTGGCGCCCGATCAGCGCCTTGAGAGCAGCCTTGTATAAGCCAAGCTTGTCCCCGAAGTGATAATTCACGGCCGCCGCATTCGCATGCGCCCGGACGCAAATTTCTCGCGTCGTGGCCGCCTGATAGCCGCGTTCGGCGAATGTGGCCGTCGCCGCCTCGATCAGCCGCGACCGGGTATCGCCGCTTCTCTGTTTTAATTTAACTCTTTGCAATTTTTTCAAACGCTTGCTTTAAACTAGTATTTAAAACAAGTGCTTGACCAGGGTCAAGCTGCGTTGGTAAATACCATGTATCCGCTTGCGAGGTTGCCATGCCGCCCGATGACGTCAAATCCACTGGTGAACAAAGCGGCGGCGACGCGGACCATGCCGGCCCTTCCAAGGACGGCGCTCAGCCGCCCGAAAAGCCGCATAGCAAGAAACCCCTGATCATCATCGCGATCGTCGTCATCGTGCTCGGCATCATTGCTTTCTTCGTCTGGTTCGCGCATCGAAATGAAGTGTCGACCGACGATGCATACACCGACGGCAACACCGTGACCATGGTACCCAAAGCCGCGGGCTACGTCGTAGGCTTGTATATCGACGACAACAGTCATGTGCGCAAGGGCGACCTGCTGCTGCGAATCGATCAGCGCGACTACTTGAGCGCCCAGGCACAGGCGCTCGCGCAACTCGCGTTGGCCGCCGCTCAGCTGACCACTGCGAAGAACGCGCTGCGCATCGCCCGGGTGCAATACCCCGCGCAACTGGAGTCCGCGCAAGCCCAGCAGCAGGCCGCCGCGGCGGCCCTCGCGCTGGCGCAATCCTCCTACGAGCGACAGCACCAAGTGGATCGCCGTGCCACGACTCAGGAGAGCATCGATTCCTCGACCAGCCAGCAGCAGAATGCAGCCGCCAACCTGAAGAGCGCCAAAGCGCAGGTGGCGATCGCCAGCTTGGTCCCCGAACAGGTGCAGCAGGCCCTCAACGCCGTGTCGGAGCGGGAGGCCGCCGTGCAGCAAGCGCAGGCGCAGCTCGATCAGGCGAATCTCAATCTCAGCTATACCGAGGTGCGCGCTCCCTCCGACGGGTTCGTCACGCAGCGTTCCGTGCAGCTCGGCAGCTATTTGTCGATCGGGCAAGTGATGTTTCAGTTGGTGACGCCCGAGGTCTGGATCACCGCCAATTTCAAGGAATCGCAGATCGGCCGAATACGTCCGGGCGACAAGGTCGATATCAAGATCGACGCCTATTCAGGCTTCAGGCTGCAAGGGCACGTGCAAAGCATCCAGTACGGCAGCGGCGCGCGTTTCTCGGCATTTCCGGCGGAAAATGCCACGGGCAATTTCGTGAAGATCGTGCAGCGGGTTCCCGTGAAAATCATCATCGATCAAGGCTTGGATCCCAACCGGCCGTTGGCCTTGGGTCTATCCGTATCACCGGTGGTGCACTTTCCATGAGCGACTCGCGGGAGGCCGGCGGCGATTGGCGCCCCTCGGGCAACCCTTGGCTCATCGCGGTCTCGGTTACCATGGCCGCGTTCATGGAGGTATTGGACACCACCATCGTCAATGTCGCCCTCCCCCATATCGCAGGATCGCTATCCGTCAGCTACGACGAAGCTACTTGGGCGCTGACCTCTTATCTGGTCGCCAACAGCATCGTTCTGCCGATCTCTGCCTTCTTCGGCCGGGTGCTGGGCCGCAAACGCTACTTCGTCATCTGCATCATCGCATTCACCGCGTGCTCCTTCCTCTGCGGCATCGCCACGAGCCTGCCGCAGCTCATTATTTTCCGCGTGGCACAGGGCTTCTTCGGCGGCGGCCTTCAGCCCAATCAGCAGTCGATCATTCTCGACACCTTCCCGGCCTCACAGCGCGGCCGCGCATTTTCGCTGACCGCTCTCGCCACCGTGGTCGCGCCGGTGCTTGGGCCGACGTTGGGGGGATTGATCACCGACAGTTTCAGCTGGCGATGGGTGTTCTTCATCAACGTGCCCGTGGGGGTGCTGACCGCCTTTGCCGTGATCGCTCTGGTCGAGGATCCGCCATGGGTCAAAAAATCCAAGGTTTCGATCGATTACATCGGCATCAGCCTGATCACCATCACCTTTGCCTGCCTGCAGATCATGCTGGACCGGGGCGAGGACGATGATTGGTTTTCCTCGCCATCGATTCGCATCTTCGCGACGCTCGCCGCCGTGGGCGCGGCGGGCGCCGTCGGCTGGCTGCTGTACGCGCCGAAACCGGTGGTGGATCTGCGCGTGCTCAAGGACCGCAATTTTGCGCTGGGCTGCTTCGCGATTGGTGCATTCGCCGTGGTTCTGTACGGCAGCGCCGTTCTCGTCCCGCAACTGGCACAGCAACACCTGGGCTATACCGCCACGCTCGCCGGATTGGTGCTGAGCCCGGGCGCGCTGGTCATCATTTTTCTGATTCCATTCGTGAGTTTGGCAATGTCCCGGCTGCAGACGCGCTATTTGCTGGGGACCGGATTTTTACTGATGGGATGCGGCCTGCTGTATTCGCGCAATATCGCGCCCGACATCGACTTCATACATTTGGTCATGCTGCGGGCAGGCCAAGCTGCGCCGCTGGCTTTCATCTTCGTGCCCGCGAGCGTCCTCGCCTATCAAAGCGTGCCGCAGCATCTGCAGGGCGACGCAGCGGCTCTATTCACCATGTTTCGCAACGTCGCCGGCTCCATAGGCATATCGATATCGACCGCCGTCATCACCTCCCGAACCCAGGTCCACATGGCCTACCTGTCGATGCATCTGAGCCAATCGAGCGCGAATTTCGCCAACACGCTGTCGCAGTTGACGAGTGCGATACGAAATTTCAGCTTCGCGGCCGGGGACGCGGCGCAGGTCGCATTCGGCCGAACCTATCAGACGCTCATTGCGCAGGCGGGCCTGCTCGCCTATTTGGACGTCTTTTTATATTTCGCCCTGCTGGCATTCGCTTACGCGCCTTTTACCCTGCTCTTTTCGCCCATCAAAAAGGCCGCCGGGCCCGCGGGAGGCCATTGATGCGCCGCCTGCCAACGGCGGCCGCACTATTTGCGGCCTGCAGCCTTGCCGCCTGCAAGGTGGGGCCCAATTTCACCGAACCGAAGGAACCTGTGCCGGACCGTTACGCCGGCGCCGTGGACGAGCGGGTATCGGATTCGAATCCGGACCCCTTGTGGTGGCGGCAGTTCGGCGATCCGCAGTTGGACCGGCTCGAAATGCAGACGGCCGCCGGCAACCTTGACCTCAAAGCCGCCTTCCTGCGAATCGTCGAAGCGCGCAGCCAGGTGCAGGTGGCAAAGGCGCAGGGGCTGCCGGCGCTCAATGGCACGGCCAGCTACAATCGCGAACAACTCGGTCTCGCCGGCATACTGAAGTCTCAGCATTTTGACGCCGGCGCAACGGCTTCGCCGACTGAACAGCAGCTCATCGGCTCGCTCGAACGACCGGTGAATATCTATCAGCTCGGCTTCGACGCGTCCTGGGAACTCGACTTGTTCGGCAAAGTGCGCCGCGCCGTCGAAGCTGCCGACGCTACCAGCCTGTCGACGGTCGAATCGCGCAACGATCTCTTGGTTTCGCTCGAAGCGGAGGTGGCCCAGACCTACTTTCAATTGCGCGCCGCACAGGTGCTGCGCAAAATCACCGCGGATCAAATTGCGGCGCAGCGCGATGTGTTCGAGCTGACGCAGAGCCGGCATGAGCATGGACTCGCCAGCGAGGCCGATGTCGATACCGCACGGGCGCAATGGTCCACGTTGCAATCCGAGTTGCCTCCGTACGAACAAACCGTCGCCGCTTCACGCCACGCGCTGGCCGTATTGACCGGACAAACGCCCGAGGCAATGGATGCCGACTTTACGGAGAACGGTGAGCTGCCTGCCCTGCCCCGCACAATACCCATTGGGCTGCCGGCGACATTGGCGCGCCGCCGCCCGGATATCCGGCAGTCCGAGGCGGCCCTACATGCCGCGACGGCGAAAGTCGGAGTTTCCGTTGCCTCTTTGTTTCCGGACGTTTCGCTCTCCGGCACCTATGGATTGCGCAACTTAAGCACCGGCTACCTGTTCGATTGGGACAGCAGGTTCTACACCTTCGGTCCATCCATTTCCGTGCCGATTTTCCACGGCGGTGCCCTGGTGGCCAATGTGCGTCTGTCGCGCGCGCAAGCCGCCGAGGCCGCATTGACGTATCGCAAGACCGTCCTCAATGCTCTGCAGGAAATCGAGGACGGGCTGAGCAACCTGCATGAGGACGCGCTGCGCCGCTCCGCCCTCGAGGAATCGGTGGCAGCGAATCAAAAAGCCCTCGACGTCAATCTTGATGCCTACGCACACGGCCTCGTCACCTACATCTTGGTGCTGACGCTGCAAATTCAGACCGTGTCCTCGCAGCAGCAACTGGCGCAGGCCGTACTTGTGCAAAGCACCGATTTGGTCAAGCTGTTCAAGGCCTTGGGCGGTGGTTGGGAGAACATCGATCTGGGCCCGCCCTGAAGCGACTGGGGTAATAATGGCCTCGCCCCCGCGCGCATTGTTTATACTTTGCGGACAATTTCAAGCGTTCGTAACGCTCGATCGAGCGATCGATCACTGGGCATTCTTATGCGTATAGGTTTACTGGCATGCGGCTCGCTGCTGGCCGCGTGCTCTCATCAGAGCGCGCCGCCGCCGCCAAAGGCGCCGCCTGAAGTCGCGGTGGTGACCATCGAGCCGCAGCCCGTCTCGATCACCACCGAGTTGCCCGGCCGCACGGCGGCATATCGGATTGCCGAGGTACGCCCGCAGGTTGGCGGCGTGATTCTGAAACGCCTTTTCACCGAAGGGGCTGAGGTCAAAGCCGGTCAACAATTGTATTTGATCGACCCTGCGCCTTTTCAGGCCAGCTTGGAGAGCGCACAGGCCTCCCTGGCGCGTGCTCAGGCCACCTCGATCTCGACGCGGCTCATGGCGCAACGCTACAAACCGTTGAGCGAAGCGCGCGCCGTCAGCCGGCAGGACTATGACAACGCGGTTGCGGCACAAGACCAGGCCTTGGCCGACGTCGCCACCGCAAAGGCTGCGGTCGACACTGCAAAAATCAATCTGACCTACACCAGGGTGCTTGCTCCCATCACGGGCCGCACCGGGCGGTCTTCCGTGACGGAAGGGGCCTTGGTCGGCGTGAATCAGAGCGCCGCGCTCGTGGTGATCCAGCAGCTCGATCCGATCTACGTGGACGTGACCCAGGCGAGCGCCGTGCTGCTGCGTCTGCAGCGAGCCTTGAAGGAGGGACAATTGAAGCAGGCGGGGGATTCGCAGGCGGAGGCAAGTTTGATCTTGGAGGATGATACGCCCTACCCGTTGACCGGAAAGCTGCAGTTCCGCGAAGTCACCGTCGACTCCGGTACGGGTTCGGTAACGTTGCGCGCGGTGTTTCCCAACCCCGAAGGCATTCTGTTGCCGGGAATGTTCGTGCGTGAACGGCTCGCGCAAGGCACCAACGAACACGGGCTGTTGGTACCGCAGCAGACGCTGACTCACAATCAACGCGGCGAAGCCACGATCATGGTGGTCGGACCCGATGACAAGGCGGTTACGCGCATCGTCAAGACCGAGCGAGCCCTCGGCGATCAATGGCTGGTGACCGAGGGCGTCGCGGCGGGGGACAAAGTCATCTTGACCGGAATTCAAAATGTGAAGAGCGGCGATATGGTGCATCCACACGAATACGTCCCCGGAGAACTCGACCGGCAGTCTCTGACCTCGCCCCCAACCCAGAAGCAGTAGGCCTACCGCCCGTGTCCGAGTTTTTCATCGAACGCCCCATTTTTGCGTGGGTGCTTGCCATCGTGATCATGCTGGCAGGAGGAATCGCGGTACATACGCTGCCGATCGCCCAATATCCGAGCATTGCGCCGCCCGCAATTGCCATCAGCGTCAACTATCCGGGCGCGTCGGCGGAAACGGTGCAAAGCACGGTCGTGCAAGTCATCGAGCAGCAGCTGTCGGGAATCGATCATCTGCTCTACTTCTCGGGCGAGAGCGACAAAGACGGCACCATGGCCATCACGCTGTATTTCGCGCAAGGCACCAATCCCGACATCGCCCAGGTGCAAGTGCAGAACAAATTGCAGCTTGCGACGCCGTTATTGCCCCTCGAGGTGCAACAGCAAGGCATCCGGGTGGCCAAATCCACCCGCAACTTCCTCATGGTCATCGGCTTTTACTCCACCGACGGCAGCATGACGAGCGCCGACATCGGCGATTTCATTGCCTCCTATGTACAAGATCCTTTGAGCCGTACCCTCGGAGTCGGCGATTATCAAAGCTTCGGCTCGCAATATGCCATGCGCGTCTGGATGGATCCGGGGAAGCTCAATAATTTTTCGCTGACGCCGGCCGATGTGAGCAGCGCCATCCAGGCACAAAACGTACAAATCGCTTCCGGGGAATTGGGCGGCCTGCCGGCGGTCAAGGGTCAACAGCTGAACGCAACCATCGTCGGTTCGACGCGGTTGCGAACTCCCGAGGAATTCGGCGCGATTCTGCTCAAGGTGAGCGGCGACGGGTCGCAAGTGCGGCTGCGCGACGTGGCGCGGGTCGAACTCGGTCCGGAGCTCTATCAATTCGCCAGCACGCAATGGAACGGCTATCCCGCTTCGGGCATCGCCGTCAAGCTCGCCACGGGGGCCAACGCCCTCGACGCCGCCCTCGCGATTCGCGCCACCATCGATAAATTGCGCCCGACGATTCCCGCAGGATTGCAGATCATCTATCCGAACGACACCACCGCGTACATCAAGATCTCGATTGACGACGTCGTCAAGACTTTGTTCGAGGCCGTCGGGCTCGTGTTCCTCGTGATGTTGCTGTTCCTGCAGAACCTGCGCGCGACGCTGATTCCGACGATTGCGGTTCCCGTCGTACTGCTGGGTACTTTCGGCGTTCTCCAGGTGTTCGGCTATTCGATCAATGTGTTGACGATGTTTGCCATGGTGCTGGCAATCGGCCTATTGGTCGATGATGCCATCGTGGTGGTCGAAAACGTCGAGCGCGTCATCGAGGAGGAGAATCTTTCACCGAAAGAGGCGACGCGAAAATCCATGCAGCAGATCACCGGTGCCCTGGTGGGCATCGCGCTGGTTTTGAGCGCGGTATTCCTGCCCATGGCCTTCTTCGGCGGGTCGACCGGGGTCATCTACCGCCAATTCTCGATCACCATGGTTTCGGCGATGACCTTGTCGGTGCTGGTCGCGCTGATCTTTACGCCCGCTCTGTGCGCCACCGTGCTCAAACAGCGCAAACATTCGCGCCGGACGAAGGGGCCCCTCGGCTGGTTCAACCGCAGCTTCGAGCGCAGCAATCAAAAATACGAGCGGGCCGTCATCCATCTGGTGGGCCGTACCGGCCGCTATCTGGCGGTGTTTGCGCTGATCGTCCTTTTGATGGGTATATTGTTCTTGCTGATTCCCCGCTCATTTCTACCGGACGAAGACCAGGGGGCCATGTTCGTAACCGTGACCTCGCCGCCCGGCGCGAGCTTGGAGCGTACCGAGCAATCCTTGAAGCTGGCCCGGGATTACTTTCTCACCGAGGAGAAGGATGCGGTGTTGGGCGCATTCACCGTCTCGGGATTCAACTTCGCGGGACGCGGGCAGGCATCCGGCCAGATCTTCCTGCGGCTCAAGACCTGGGCTCTACGGCCCGGCGCCCACAACCGCGCACAAGCGATCGTCGCGCGCGCCAATCGAGCTTTCAGCAAGATCAGCGATGCCAAAGTATTCGCCTTCGCCCCTGCAGCGGTGCCGGAACTCGGCAACGCCACCGGCTTCGATTTGGAGCTGTTGGATCGTACCAACCAAGGCCACGAAAAATTGCTGGCGGCGCGCAACCAATTGCTGGCGGTGGCGCGCAAGGATCCGCGGCTGACCCAGGTTCGCGCCAACGGTCTGGATGATGAGCCGGAATACGAAGTGCAGATCGACTGGGAAAAGGCCAGTGCCCTGGGTCTGACAATCGCCGACATCAACTATACCTTGTCGGCGGCGTGGGGATCGCAGTACGTCAACGACTTCGTGGACCGCGGCCGCGTCAAGCGGGTATTCATTCAAGGCGATGCACCTTCACGCATGCTGCCGCAGGATCTGACCAATTGGTATGCCCGTAACGCGCGCGGACAAATGGTGCCTTTCTCGGCATTCACCAACGCGAGATGGATCTACGGCTCGCCCAAGTTGGAACGCTTCAATGGCGTACCGGCCGTCGAGATCTTGGGAGCGCCTGCCGTGGGGGTCAGCACGGGCGAAGCGCTGGATTCGATGGAGAGGTATGCCAAGGAGCTGCCGCCCGGATTCGACCTGGCATGGACGGGTTTGTCGTTCGAGGAAAAGCTCTCCGGGTCGCAGGCGCCGGCGCTCTATGCCATCTCCTTGATCGTGGTGTTCCTTTGCCTGGCAGCGCTCTACGAGAGCTGGTCCATTCCGGTGGCCGTCATGTTGGTCGTACCGCTCGGCGTCCTGGGCGCCATCCTCGCCACTTTATTGCGCGGCCTGTCGAACGACGTCTTTTTTCAGGTCGGCCTGTTGACCACGGTCGGCTTGTCGGCGAAGAACGCCATTTTGATCGTGGAGTTCGCCAAGGAGAATCACGACCGGGGAACCGGCCTGATTGAGTCCACCGTGCATGCGGCCCGCCAGCGCCTGCGCCCGATTCTCATGACCTCCCTTGCGTTCGTTCTTGGCGTATTGCCGCTTGCATTGGCGAGCGGCGCGGGCTCGGGCGGCCAGAACGCAATCGGTACCGGGGTCATCGGCGGCATGTTGTCGGCGACGATTCTCGCCATCTTCTTCGTGCCCGTGTTTTTCGTCGCCACATTGCGCCTCTTTCACGGCAATGGCTCCAATGAAGCTTCGGTCCCACCGCCATGACTCGCGCAGGCCGCGGCAAAAATGCATCAAAGTGGTTATCGGCGAGCCTTTTGGCAATCGCCCTATTGGTCGGCTGTACGATGGAACCTCGCTATCAGCGCCCGCAGGCAGATCTGGCGAAGGAATGGCCCACAGCGGCGGGCGCGTCGGTGCCGGCGGCCAGCGATATTGGCTGGCGGGAATTCTTCGCTGACGCGAGGTTGCAAAAGCTGATCGAACTCGCGCTCCTGCACAACCCGGACGCGCGGGTCGCGCGCCTGAATATCGCGGCGGCCCGAGCGCAATATCAGATTCAAAGGGCCTCGCTATTTCCAGCCATCTCCGCGAGCGCTGTCGAGGAAGTCGAGAAATATCCCGCCGCGGTGGCCGGCATTGCTACCAGCGGAGCGGGCGCGGGCGGCACGGCCACGGCTCCGGCCGCCGCAGCAGGTTCGGGGGTATATCGATACTTCGATGTGGGCGTGGGATTTACCTCTTACGAGCTGGATCTGTTCGGGCGTATCCAAAGCCTCAACCGCGCGCGGCTGCAGCAATATCTTGGCTACGTGGAGACGCGCCGCAGCACCGAAATCAGCGTGGTCGCCGAGGTGGCGAGCGCCTATGTCACGCTGCTTGCAGACCAAAAACTGCAGCGAATCACGCAGGACACGCTCGCCAGTCAGCAGGACTCGCTTGAACTGATCAGGATGAGTTTCGACGGCGGCGTCGCCACAGCCCTCGATTTTCAGCAAGCCCAAACCACGGTCGCGACGGCGCAGGCGAACCTCGCGCAGTACGACCGCCAGGTCGCGCAGGATCAGAACGCCCTGGTCCTGCTCCTGGGCACACCTTTGCCCGGCGATTTGCCATCAGGCAGCGACCTGGACACCGAGGCGCTGCTGAGCGATCTGCCGGCCGGAGTGCCTTCGGAGGTGTTGGCACAACGGCCCGACGTACTGGCTGCGGAACACAACTTGATCGCCGCCAACGCCAACATCGGTGCCGCGCGGGCCGCTTTCTTCCCGAGCATTTCCCTGACGGGGAGCTTCGGCACGGCCAGCACGCAGCTGTCCGGATTGTTCGAGCACGGATCGACGGCATGGACCTTCTCACCGCAGATCAGCCTGCCGATTTTCGCGGGCGGCGCCAACGTCGCCGGCTTGCACTTGGCCAAGGCACAGAAGGACATTCTGGTGGCGCAATACGAACAGTCCGTTCAAGGCGCCTTCCGCGAGGTCGCGGATGCATTGGTCGCCCGCGGCACACTCGACCGGCAAATGGATGCCGATGCCGCACTGGTCGACGCGAGCGCCGAGAGTTTCCGGCTCTCGAGCATGCGCTTCGACAACGGCGTCGATAATTACCTCGGGGTGCTCGATTCGCAACGGCTGCTCTTCAGTGCGCAGCAGTCATTGGTAAATGTGAAGCTGGCAAGGCTGCAGAACCTGGTGACCCTCTACAAGGCACTGGGCGGCGGCTGGCGCGAACATGGTACGACGCAAGAGCCGGGCGCCGCCGGCCGCTGAACTGCCGCCAGCTCGGGGCTCTCGAGTTCGTCCCTGGAATCCGCTGATTCGGCCCGCGCCGCTTGCATCGTGACGCCCAAATGATGTTTAAACTTCTCTTTGCACGCGATCTTGAGCATCGCGGGCCCCTCTTCGGTTGCGTAAGGACTCTACATGGCACTTCGAATCACCGGACTTTCCAAGACCTATCCCAACGGCGTCAGAGCCCTCAAGGAACTGTCGCTGAACATAGGCAATAACATGTTCGGCCTGCTCGGACCGAACGGCGCCGGGAAGAGTTCCCTCATGCGCACCATTGCCACGCTGCAAGATCCCGACAGCGGCAGCATCGACCTCGACGGAATCGACGTGGTCAGGCAAAAGGCAGAGGTGCGAAAGATCCTGGGCTATCTGCCGCAGGAATTCGGCGTTTACCCGAAAATGTCGGCGCTGGAGATGCTGAATCACCTGGCGATCTTGAAGGGCGTTGCGTCCGCGGGCGAACGCAAGGCCATGGTGGAAGCGCTTCTCAACCAAACCAATCTCTGGGACGCACGTAAAAAGGCCCTGTCGACGTATTCAGGAGGCATGAAACAGCGCTTCGGCATCGCCCAAGCGTTGTTGGCCAATCCGCGCCTGATCATCGTGGATGAGCCAACCGCGGGGCTGGATCCCGCGGAGCGCAATCGTTTCCTCAATCTATTGTCCTCCATCGGAAGGGACGTCACAGTGATTCTCTCGACGCACATTGTCGATGATGTGCGTGAACTCTGCCCACGCATGGCCATTATCGCGGCAGGGGAGGTTCTGCTCGAAGGCTCGCCGCAAGAAGCATTGGCGGGACTCGAGGGCAGGATTTGGTCGAAGGTGGTTGCCACCGATGATGAGTTGCTTGCCCTGGAAGGCCAGATGCGGGTGATCAGTACGCACTTGATCGGCGGACAGCACGAGATACGCGTGTTCGCGACCGAATCTCCGGGAACAGGCTTTCGAGTCGTGCCCTCCGGACTGGAGGACGTGTACTTCCTGAATCTAGCCCGCCACACCAAACAATAAGCCGGCAAAAGCACTTATGAACATGTTTTGGGAATTCTTCGCTTTCGAGCTTCGCTTTCGCTTCAAGAGCATATCCACCTACGTCTATTTTCTGATCTGGCTCGCATTTTCATTCCTGTGCGTGGCCTCGGAGAGCTTCGGGCCCGTCTCGAATGCCAACGGCAAGGTGCTGCTCAACGGACCTTGGGCAATTTCTCTCAACTTCATCTATTGCTCACTGTTTGGCTTGCTGATCATGGCCGCCATATTCGGGACGTCCGCGCTGCGCGACTTTCAGCGCGACACGTATCAGATTTTGTTCACGAAGCCGATCTCGAAATTCGCCTATCTCGGCGGCCGCTGGGCCGGTTCCTTTTTGGTGACGGTGTCGGTATTCAGCGGGCTGATCTTCGGAACCTATCTTGGCACCCTTGCACCATGGGCCGACCACGCGCGCATCGGGCCGAACCACGTGTGGTGGTACCTGCAACCCTTCTTCTGCATCGTGGCGGTGCAGATATTTTTCTGCGGCTCCTTGTTCTTCGCCGTGGCGGCGCTGACGCGCAAGATTTTCATCGTGTACCTGCAGGGGGTCGCCCTGTTCATGCTCTACCTGATCGGCATCACGGTGTTCTCCGCGACCCAGTCATTGGAGCATTTCTGGTCGGGCATTTTGGACCCGGTCGGGCTCGTTCTCGACCGGACCGTCACCAAGTACTGGAGCGTCGCGGAAAAGAACTCGCTGTTGTTCCCCTGGGACTTCAGCGGCTATTCGCCCGGCGTCTTCCTATACAACCGGCTGCTGTGGATTGCAGTTGGATTCGCTGCAGTCGGGTTGACGTGGGCGCTGTTCCCCATGTCGGTCGAGGCCTTGACGGCGCGTGTCCAGGGCCGGCGCGCCGCGAAAGCGCGGCAGCGGGACCGGGACGAGGAGCAGGTGCCGCGCTCGCTGGTGGCGGCGCGGCTGCCCCGAGTGCATCAGGTGTTCGGTGCCGCTACGAGCTTCTCGCAATATCTGACGCTGTCGCAACTGCGCACGCGGGCCATCTTACGCGAAGTGCCGTTTTGGGCCATCGTCGGTCTTCTGATCGTGTTCGCCATCAACAATGGCTACTTCGCCGGCCGAGTAAGCGGTCAGAACGTTTGGCCGGTCACTTTCCTCATGGTACAGGCGGTGGAAGGATCGGCGACCTTGTTCTTCTTGATCGTCGCCGGCCTGTACGCCGCCGAGCTGATCTGGCGGGAACGCGACACGCATTTCGCCGGGATTCATGATTCATTGCCTATTTCCGAGACCGGCGATTGGCTGTCGAAGCTGACCGCGATAGCCGTCGTGGAGGTGCTGCTGCTTGCCGTTACTTTGGTGATCGGTGTTTGCATGCAGACTCTGTCGGGCTACTACCACTACGAGATCGGCCAGTATGCGCAGGAGCTTTATCTCATCGTATTCCCGATTATCATGGGAATCGCCCTGCTCGCGCTGTTCGTGCAGACCTTGGTCTCCAACAAATTCCTCGGCCACGCAATCGTGCTTGGCATTGTCGTGTTGACCCCGATACTGTTCGGCTTCGGATGGGAGAACACCCTTTACCTGCCGGGCACCGTTCCGGCTTACATTTACTCCGACATGAATGGCTACGGCCATTTCGTTCCCGCCATTTTCTGGTCGCTGGTGTATTGGACTTCGATATTCGCCCTGCTGGGCGTGCTGTCCATTGCGTACGCAAGACGCGGCGCGGACGATTCGCTGGCGGCGCGCTCCAAGCTGGCCGTGCGGCGCGCACCGCGGCTCGTGCCGGCAGCCGCGCTGTTCTTGGCGGCGAGCATCGGCGCGGGCACATGGTATTACTACAACGCGCATGTTCTGAACGAGT